>Ga0209062_1001481_pt1 | contig 40973 bp, 37 predicted proteins | sample Coa_R2_2_FD_187158 | JGI IMG/M metagenome (GOLD analysis project Ga0209062, IMG submission 187158) | Surface soil microbial communities from Centralia Pennsylvania, which are recovering from an underground coalmine fire - Coalmine... | ecosystem: Environmental > Terrestrial > Soil > Unclassified...
CCCGCACCACCGGTTCCGGTCGAAAGCCGGGGAAGCAATACGCATCCCACAGCCGCCGCTTTCGTGAAGATCGCCGCACCATCCAAATCGCTTGGCAAATTCCAAGCCCGGCTGGAATGCACAATCCCTATGCCATGCACAGCTTTCTTGAACTTCCACACTGCAAAATCACCCACGTGAATTCACGAAGACCCTAATGATGAACGGGGACGCGCAGTGATTGCGTCGGCCGCCCTTGCAGCGTCGAGCGACGTGGGGGCCAAGCGCCGCAACACCTCGAAAGAGGCACAGGAGCAAGCTGTCAAGGAACTGCTCGCCCGGCTAAAGGATGGGCGGGTCATGGCGATTGAGTGCAAAGTATCGAACTCGACCGTCAATTCCTACAAGCGGCTCGTGCACGACACCGGGGGCAAGGCTGCGCATTGGTACAACCAACTCGGGCGCGCCCAGGTTATACCGAGCGCGGTTTTAAGCGGCGTGTACAGCACCACGAACCTTGAAGATGTTCAGGACAGCAAAGGTGTTTACTTATTCTGGCAGCACCGCTTGGATGACCTCGCCGCTTTCGTCAAGAGAAGCAAGTAGGATGGGTCATCGCTCGCACAACTCTTACATCGGCGTATACGAGATCACCGAGCCGTCGCGGCCGAAAAGCTTCACCTGCACCAGCCGCCCGCGCTCGTCGTACCAGACGTCCTGCGAATACCGGCCTTTGATCTCATAGTGATGCGCCTTCAGCGTACGGACGCCGAGGTTCAGCTCTTCCGTACCATCGTCCGTCACCGAGATCGGATCGACCTGCCCGTCCTGGGGGTCCATGGCTGCCTTGCGCCGCATGAGCTCCGCATTCCACAGGCTCGCTGGAAGCACGTTCTGATCGACGCGGGTGGTCTTGCCATCGGCCTCCACCTCCAGACCTGACGGACTGCGGCTGGCGCTGACCTTATGGCGCACGCCATTGTTGTCGGTGGTCGAATTGAATGCGACCAGCTGACCGTTCACCCAGCGCTCGACAGCACTGTGCTGCAGGCGGTATGCGGTGACAAACAGAACCTTCACGGCGAGATCGGTCGTGATGCGCACGCTCGTTTCCGCCCCTGTGTGGCTGATCTCGATTGCATGGGTGCCGATCTGCTCGCCGTTTCGCAGGATGGCGAACCGCATCGTTTCGGCAGGCGCAGACGCAGCCACCGCGGCGGCATTTGCCAGCGAGCCCAACGTTGCAATTACGATCGCGCTGCACGCCCGGACGGCGATACTCATACTGACTACTGATCCTCCACACACCGCGGCTTTGACACGCTCTATCAATCGGCAGGAAATTTGGCCGCCGTTTGGCATTTTGCCGATTGCCGCAAGTCGGCGGGCAGCCGCCACTCGTTTCGCGAGAAACATTTGTTTAGCGCGCGTATGAAAGAACTCCGTCGCGCGCACCTTTGTCGCAGGCTTGAGCATTTTCCTTGCAGCACCGCGCAGCGAAGTGCGCCCCGCGCCTCTATTCGCGCTCCGAGCTTACAAGATGTAAACCCATGTTGGACCTCATCCTCAAGGAGCGGGCGCTTGCGCGCGCGTCCTGAGCTTGTCGAAGGACGAAGGATGGCCACGGGCACGGCCGAACAAGCGGCCATTCTTCGACACGGGCGGCCCATCGAAATCCCCCTCGCCACCGTCCCCTGCTTGCGGGGGAGGGCAGGGAGGGGGAGGGCAGGGAGGGGATTTCGATGGGCGGCGTCCCTGAAGATGAGGCCGGTATTTCCTCACCTGCTCTGCGCGCTTCACTTCTCCAGCAGCGTGGCGACGGCCTTGATGCGATTGCGGGAATATTTTGGCAGCCCGGCGCTGATCGAATTTCCGGTATTGAACGAACTGTTTCCGGCGAGCACCTGCGCGGGCACAAGGTTGCGCAGGATGGGGACGCTTTCCAGTTCCTTCTTCTTCTCGAACAGCTCGCTGTCGACAGCAAGCGCGATGAAGGCGGTGGCAATTGACTTTTTGGCGTCCGCCGGGTCAGGCTGCAGCACGGCGACAAACTTACCAAACTGCATGATTTGATTGACGTAGAAGATGTTCTGTTCGACGACGCCGGCCACTGGAGCATCGACGCCGGTCGCCTTGGCGAGAGCGGCCTGGTCGATTTCGGCTTCCGGAACCAGCCGCAGCTCGCTCTGGAATTCCATGAAATCCGCAATCTGTTTGTGGTTTTCCCGGATCTTATTCACCAGCATGATGCCGGTGGGCAGCCGTCCTTCGAGCCGGTATTTGGATTGAATGCAGATCAGGGGGGCGCTGCTTTCGCACCATTGGCGCTTCGGATTATGGTTCGGCGAATTCGGGTCCTTGTTTGGAATAACGTCAGCCGCCGAGATCAACCGATGCTGAATCGATGGATCAAGCTGCTCGATCATGGCAAGCGAGATCATTTTCGACAGGTCGATCGAGGCAGCCGGCTTGGCGAGCGCAAAGCGCGCTTCCGCCACATAGACATGAAGCCGCCGCTTGCGCGGCTTGGCAGCCCCCTCGGCGCCGCTCACGATCGGCTCCTCCAATGAGGGAAACAGACTCAGCAGTTGTTTTTGCAGGAGCCGCGAACGCTCCCAGTCGGAGAAGTGGATGAGCCCGGTGGTGGGATCGACCAGTTCGTCCTTGCGATGATCCGTGAACAGGATCGTGCGCGGCGCCAGGGCGCCCGCCGCCAGCGGCGGCAGGGAGGGAACTTCCTTCATCTGGAATTCCTGGGCCCAGGAATGAGCCGGCGTGCACATCGCGACAGCCAGAATTCCAGAAAATGCAACGTTGAGCAGTCTCATCTCAAGTCCTTCTCACGATCGCCATGACCGTTCAACTCTATGTCAATAGTCGCCGCGCTGGCGGTCACGCCACGGCACATCGGGGTCGACCCGCCGCGGCGGGAACCACCGACGGTCCTCCGGGCTCCGTGAGTAGAGGTCGCCATACCCGCCGCCAGCGCTGGGCGGGTAGGCTGGCCGCTGCGGCTGGCCGAACAAGCCGCCGAACAACTGGAAGAGGTCGGGGGGATTCTGGCGCTGCGGTTGCGGGTAATAGTAGCCGCCGCCGTAGGGACTGGCCCCAGGGTAGAGGCGCTCGCCCGCATTGGGATCGCGAAGATACTCGTCATCGTCGCCGGGACCATTCGCCGCCAGCTCGCCAGGCGACACCAGCGCATACTGGGTTTCCTCGACTTGCCCATGCCGAACGCGGAAATATTCTGTGAAGCCCTCCGGACCCGGACCGTTATCGCGGAGCGGGGTTCCGGTATTAAGATCGATCTGCATCGCTACAAGTTCTTTCCTTGCCTCGGCCGACGGCGGATTGAGCGGCGTCTTGCGCGCGTAGCTCGCCCACGTGGCTTCGACGATCTGCTCGAAAATCGGCACCGCTACCCGGCCCCCGGTCTGGCTGCCGCCGAGCGTGCGGCGCTTGCCTTCGGCATTGTCGTAGCCGACCCAGACACCGATCGTGACGTCATTGCTGAAGCCAATGAACCAGGCGTCGTTCGCGTCATCGCTGGTGCCGGTTTTGCCGCCCACATACGGCGACAAGCGCGCGATCGCGCGCGCAGTGCCGCGGGCCACCACGCCCTGCAACATAGTGCGCAACTGAAAGAACGACGGCCGGTCGCCGCCGGCCAGCCATTTCGCCTCGGGCGTATGGGTATAGACCGTGCGGCCGTTCTGCTCGATCGACTCGATACTGTAGGGCGAGGGGCGGCGGCCTTCCGTGGCGACTGCTGCGTAGAATGCCGCCAGGTCAATCAGCCGCGCCGGCTGTGCGCCGAGAACAAACGGATAATACGCAATGCAATCGTGGTAGATCTGTGCGTCGATCGTCAGCTCGCAGACGCGCGCCAGACTTTGACCAGGGTCGGAATCGATGCCGCCGTCGAGCAGATTTGCGGTGACAAGGTTCTTCGAATTTTCCAGTCCGCGTCGCAGCGTCGTGATGCCCCCCCCGCTGCCATCGGCGTTCTTGGGCGACCAGTAGTCCTTTTCCCGCGCATGGAACGCGTCCCCGATCGGCGGCAGCGTCACGGCTTGGTCTCTGACCAGCGTATTGGGCTGGAGGCCCCGTCGGAGCGCCGCCAGATAGGTGAACGGCTTAAGCGAGGAGCCCGGCTGGCGCACCGCCTGAGTGACGCGGTTGAGCTGGCTCAGCGGATAAGAAAAGCCGCCCGCCATCGCCAGAATGGCGCCAGTCTTGTTGTCGAGGATCACGGCGGCGCCCTGGACGGTCGGACGTACGCGCAACTCGGCCCGCGTCTGCTTGCCCTTGGTGTCGCTGACCTTCACGAAGACCACATCATATGGATTGAGGCCGCGCCGCCCGGCGAGGCCCGCTGAAGATAACGGCACGACGCGACCATCCGGGAGTCCGACGCGCACGCTGCCCCGATCGCTGCCCGGCAGCACGATGGCGCTTGACCAGTGGACGTCATAGAGCGGCAAACGCGCGGCTTCGAGCGCCTGCTGCCAAGCTGGCTTTGCTTTGACGACGGGAGCCGCCGCCGGCGCCAATGGCAGGGGCCCAACGACGCTGGACCGGGAAGCCGGGGTTTTGGCGCTCGACGCCGCTGGAGTTGGCGATGCCGAACCTGGTGAGGCGGGGCCTGGCGCGAGCTTTCCGGCATTGCCGCTGCTGCGCGTCGTTTTCATGCTGCCGTCCGCCGTGCGGGCCGACTCGCGGCTGCCGGGGGGCTTGAGATCGGACGCCGCCGGACCCTGCGGAACCGCGGCCGGCATCGCCGCCTCGATGCGACGCACAGCTTCAGCGAGATTTGCCTCCGCGCCATGCCATTCAGTGCGGCCGGTACGAATCTCGTACTGGGCCAGGCCTTCCTGCAATGCCGCCTCGGTGGCCCGCTGGAGGTCCGGGCGAACCGTCGTGCGCACGGTCGTGGCCGCGGCCGTCAGGGCCGCTACTCCGACCGATCGCGCTTCGCGCGTCACGTGATCGAGAAAGTAGTAGCCGGAATCGCGCTGCTGAGCCTGGGCATAAGCGACCATGTGAGGCAACGAGACCCTGGCGCTGTCGATCGCCGCAGCGCCCGCCGCCCCGTCTTCCTGCATCCGGCTCAACACATAGGTGAGCCGCTCCTGGGCGCGGTCGGGATGCCGGTCCGGGCTGTAATAGGTTGGCCCCTTGGGCAGACCCGCCAACATTGCGCCTTCCTCCAACGTCAATGCAGACGCCGGCTTGCCGAAGTAATTGCGCGCCGCCAACTCGACTCCCCACGAACCACGGCCGAGATAGATCGAGTTGAGATAGAGTTCCAGAATCTCCGCCTTGGTGAGAGTGCGCTCCAGCCGCGACGCCACGATGATCTCGCGTATCTTGCGTTCGTAAGTCACGTCATCGCCCACCAGCAGGTTCTTGACCACCTGCTGGGTGATGGTCGAACCGCCTTGCGGCCGGCCGGGATTCGCAAGATTCGACACCATCGCGCGGACGAGACCGCGCTCGTCGACGCCGTGATGTTCATAAAAGCGCCTGTCCTCGGCTGCGATGAATGCTTTCTGGACGTGGACCGGAATGTCCCGCAACGGCGCCCAGATGCGGCGGTTGCTCTCGGTGAGATCGGCGAAGCGTTCTCCTCTGGCATCGAGAATCCCGCCGGACTCGGTTACGCGGGCGCCCTTGAGGCGCGTGTGATCGGGCAGGTCCGCGACGGCGCCGTTATAAAATCGGATCACCTCGCCAAGGTCCACCGAAGCATTGTCTTCATTCTTGCAGAATTGCCTGTAGACCGCGAGGAGGCTGTCGAATCTCAGCCCGTGGAGCACCTTGACGTCGCTTCCGAGCGCCTGGGGATCATCCATTGCGGTCTTGATGAGGTCGTCGATGTCAAGCGATTCGACATCGAACGCTTTGCGCATGTGGGCGCAGCCGTCGCGCAATATCCTGGTCACTTCGGCTTGATCACGCTCCGCGTCGAACCGCGTCTTGACCGCGTCCGGGCGCGTCGTGACCAGGCTGAGGGCAAGGAACGCTGCTAAAATCTTGACGAGAATTACGTCCATAAAGACACCAATCCATTGTCCAGCCCAGATTTTACAGCGCCCTGCGGGCGATGACGCATTCCGACGACGGCTTTTTTAGGGTCTGTCTCCTCGGATGGATATGCGGTTAGAAGCTGATACGTTCCAGTGGCATATCCGGCATAGCCTCCTCGCAAGACTTTCTTAACCGTCAGGCAAGTCCGCTGCAGCTCGCAAGACCGGCCTGCGACCTTTTTGCTTGCCCTTTGCCGGTCGGTGAAACCGCACCAGAGTCCCTGCGCGCCGCGGTGAACCTCAACCCATCCGTTTGAAAGGATTCGCAGCCTCGCAAAGCGCGGAGGGATGCGTGCGCCGCTCCCGACCGTGTTACGATGATTTTTCGACATACGCGCGGCCGCAAGGCAAGAGCCCGAAATGGATGTGAAATGATTCCGATAAAGACCGGACAGGATCATATTAAGAGCCTGCATGACGGGCGCGACGTGTATATCTACGGCGCGCGCGTTGCTGATGTGACCACTCACAAGGCATTTCGCAATTCGATCCGGGCCGTGGCCGCGCTTTACGACTTCCAGGCGCAGCCCGAGGTCGCCGACACCTTGACGTTCGCGAGCCCCGATACCGGACGACACGTCAACCGATGCTGGCAGCTTCCACGCAGCTACACCGAGCTGCGCGAGCGACGCCGCGCGCTCGAGGCCTGGGCCGAGCTGCATTTCGGTTTCATGGGGCGTTCGCCTGACCACGTCGCGTCCTGCATCAGCGGCATGTTTATGGGGATCGAGCTGTTCGAGGCCCATGATCGAAAACGCGCTGCCGCCTTGCGGGACTATTACCGCTTCGCCCGCGACAATGACCTGTTCCTGACCTATGTGATCATCAACCCGCAGGCCGATCGCTCCAGACCAGCCCACGGGCAGGCCGACCCCAACCTCGCGGCTGCGGTGGTCGATGAGGACGGAGAAGGCCTGACCGTAAGAGGCGCCAAGATGCTGGCCACATCAAGCATCATGGCCAATGAAGTTTTCGTGACCTGTGTCCAGCCGCTCGCTCCGGGCGATGAGCGCCACGCGGTGTCGTTCGCGGTTCCCATGAATGTCAGAGGCCTGCGGGTGCTTTCCCGCAAGTCGTACGAGGAGAGCGCCGTTTCTCGCTTCGACAATCCGCTGTCGAGCCAGTTCGACGAAAACGACGCCGTGCTTTACTTTGACGACGTCAAGGTGCCGTGGGAGCGCGTATTCATTAACCAGAATACGGAGATGACGCTGAAGCAGTTTCACGCCACTCCGGCGCATGTCTACCAGAACTATCAATGCCAGATCCGGCTGCTGGTGAAGATGCGTTTTCTGGCGGGGCTCGCCCATCGCATCGCCGAAGCAAACGGCGTTTTGGCATTTCCGCAAGTTCGCGACTCGCTTGGCCAGATCGCCGCGGAGGTCGGTCTCGTCGACGGCCTGCTGCACGGCATGGAAGTTAAGGGCCAGCGCGCCGGCGCTTATTTTGTTCCGGATCGCCACCTGCTCTATTCAGCGCAGACGCTCACCCAGCAGCTTTATCCGAAAGTGATCACCGCGATCAGGGATCTCGCGGGCGGCGGCCTCATCATGCAGCCATCGAGCGTGGCGGACTTTGACAATCCGCTGCTTGCAAGCCTGATCGACAAGACCCAGAAATCTCCCTGCTTCGCGCCGCAAGAGCGGGTGAAATTCTTCAAGCTTGCCTGGGATGCGCTCGGATCGGAATTCGCATCGCGCCACGTCCAGTATGAAATGTTTTACGCCGGCGCATCGTTTGTCACCCGCGGCCACTCCTATCGCACCTTCGACTGGGCCAAGTGCTGTGGCATGGTGGACGGGCTGATGGCGAGCTATCCGACGCCCGGCCTGCCAGGGAGCAAGACCGCTGCGGCGGAGTGACTGGCGCCGCAAAGCCCCGGGACACCATAGCACCTGATCGCCGGCTTACCTGCGCGGCGGATAGGCGTGCGAGCCGCCGCCGATCGCACGCACTTCGTAGCGTTGTTCCGCGCCGGCGTCCGCCGCCGAAATATAGCTCGGCCCGACCGGAACCTTGCCGGCGCCGCCCGGAATGTCGAGCACATAGGCCGGCTGGCACAGACCCGATACGCGACCGCGCATTTGCCTCATCAGGTCCTGACCGGTTTCGATCGAGGTGCGCAGGTGGCCGGTGCCGGGCGCGAGGTCAGCGTGGTGCAGGTAATAGGGCTTGATCCGGCATTCCACGAAAGCGCGCATCAGGGCGCTTAAGGTTTCCACGTCGTCATTGACGCCGCGCAGCAGCACGGTCTGGCTGAGCATCGGAATCCCGGCGTCGACGATCTTCCCGCAGGCCGCACGCGCCCCAGCCGACAATTCGCGCGGATGATTGGCATGAAGGGCCACGTAGGTCGTCGCTCCGGGCGTCCGCAGGGCTGCAAGCAATTCGCCTGTGATCCGTTCAGGCGTCACCACGGGGACGCGGGTATGCACGCGAATGATCTTGATGTGGCCGATGGCGGCGAGGGTGTGCACCACGTCGCGCAGGCGGGACGCGGGCAGCACCAGCGGATCGCCGCCCGTCAATATGACCTCCCAAATCTCCGGGTGCTGCCGGATGTAGCGATAGGCGGCTTCCCGCTTGTCCGCCGTGAGACCTCGTCGTCCACCCGGCCCCACCATCTCGCGGCGAAAGCAGAACCGGCAATAGACCGGGCAGGTATAAACAAGCTTCAGCAGCACCCGGTCGGGATAACGGTGGACTAATCCCTCGACCGGGCTGAACGCATCATCGCCGATCGGATCGGCCCGCTCGTATGGCTCCGACGAGAGCTCGGCGGGATCGGGTATGAACTGGCGCGCGATCGGATCGTTCGGGTCGTCGCGATCGATCAGGTCCGCAACCGCAGGCGTGATTGCGACCGCATAGCGGGCCGCGACCTTCTCGAGCGCCGCCGTTTGTTCGGCCGGCACAAAGCCGGCGTTTCGCAGTTGCGCGATAGTGCGCAAGGTGGTCATCGTCGGATGCCTTTCAAAACAGCGGAGTCCAGATCACCTGGTCGATTCGGGACGCTCGCGCGGCCAGCATCGCAAGCCGGTCGAAGCCAAGCGCGCAGCCGCTCGCGGGCGGCATGTGGGCAAGGGCCGCAAGGAACTCTTCATCGATCGGATAGCGCTCGCCGTAAAGCCGTTCTTTCTTCGCCATTTCGGCTTCGAGGCGCGTGCGCTGCTCCACCGGGTCGGTAAGCTCGCCAAATCCGTTGGCAAGTTCGACGCCGCACACGAACAGTTCGAAACGCTCCGCCACCCGCGGATCGGAGGCTTTCGGCCGCGCCAATGCGGCCTCCGGGCGCGGGTATTCGGTCAGGAACGTGGCGCGGCCGTCGCCGATCCGAGGCTCGATGCGCTCGACCAGCACGCGGCTGAAAATATCGCTCCAGGCATCGTCGTCGGCCACCCGGACGCCGGCCGTCCGGGCTTGGGCCGCCAGGGCATTGCGGTCACCTGCATGCTCCCCGAGCGTGCCCAAAAGATCGATCCCTGCATAAAGCGTGAATGCCTCCGCCACCGTGAGCCGCTCCGGAGCCGCCAGCGGGTCGGCAGCGCGACCACGGAATGAGAACTGGTCGGTTCCGGCCGCGGACGCCGCGATGGCCAGGAATTGGGTGCAATCGTCCATCAGCGCCTCGCAGGGCTCGCCGATCCGGTACCATTCCAGCATGGTGAACTCCGGATGGTGCAGCGCCCCCTGTTCCCGATTGCGGAACACCCGGGCGAACTCGAAGATGCGGCGCTCGCCGGCCGCCAGCAGCTTCTTGCAGGCAAATTCAGGCGAGGTGTGCAGAAAGAGTGGGCGCCGAGTGCCGTCCGGGGTTGCGAGTTCGGTTGAGAAGGCATGCAAATGAGCTTCGTTGCCGGGCGAGACCTGCAATATGGCGGTCTCGACCTCGGTAAAGTCGCGCATCTCCAGATAATCTCGAAGCGCCGCCAGCACGCGCCGCCGCGCCCGCAGAAAAGGCTGGCGGTCGGCATGAATGTCGGGCATCCACCACGGCGAGGGTTGCGACATGGTGCCCCGCCGGTCAGCGATGGGACTTGCGCCGGCCATGATCGGACCACACGCTGAAAATGCTGGCGCCAAGGCGCAGGATCAGTATGGTGCGGGCCGCTGTGTTCTCCCCGCGCTCCCAGGCAAGGCAGGGAGGGGGAAAATCGATCGCCCGCCTGGTCGCCCGGTTCATCACCGATCGAGGAATTGCATCCGTGAAAGTCATCGCCAGTTCGCTCCGCAAAGGGAATATCGTCGATCTCGACGGCAAGCTCTACGTGATCCTGACCGCAGAAAACATCCACCCCGGCAAGGGAACGCCGGTCACCCAGCTCGATATGCGACGCCTGAGCGACGGCGTGAAGTCCTCGCTGCGCTTTAAGACGACGGACCAGGTGGAACGCGCCCACGTAGAGGAACGCGAATTTCAGTTCCTCTATCAGGACGGCGACGGCTTTCATTTCATGAACATGGAAAACTACGACCAGATTGCCGTTTCGGGCGACGTTATCGGCGATCAATCCGTGTACCTTCAGCCGGAGATGAAAGTCCGGCTGAGCGTCCACGAGGGCGTGGCGGTCGGCATCGTGCTGCCACCCCGTGTGACCCTCGAAGTCATCGAAACCGAACCGGTGACCAAAGGCCAGACCGCCTCGTCCTCCTACAAGCCGGCGGTGCTTTCGAACGGAGTGCGAACGTCCGTGCCGCCCCATGTCACGGCGGGCACGCGGGTCGTGGTTTCGACGGAAGACGGTTCCTACCTGGAGCGGGCCAAGGACTGAATCGACGTAGATCAGCCCAACCGCAGGCGAACTCCTACGTGCCCACCCGCAGCGGCGCATTGAGCTTGCGCAGCCCGGCGATGATGGAAAGCGCGGTAATCCGCCCGGTCCTGGGATTCTCCGACGGAATGTTTTCGATCGCGAAAGAAAACCGCGCCGAATCCGAATCGACCTCGATGGAATGGCAGTTCCGGGTCACCGCGGGGTCGGCCCATATCTCGATGGTGGTGCGGTCGGGGCCGATGCCGGCGAGGGACAGGGCCGCCGCCACGTTGACGTTTTCCGGAAAGCCCGCAGCGGCTTCGCGGGCGGTCCCGGTGAATACGCATTTGGCGGCTTTGAGGTCTTCAACCGAGATGCCGTTCTTGACGAGGTAGGCCGCGCCCGCAAGGCCGCGCGGCGGCTTGCGGGTGACCATGCGGACCGAATGAATGACGCCCTCGGCCGCCGCCGCAACCGCGTCAAGGCCGAGCAGCGCGCCGGTCGGCACGATGATCTGGCCGCCATGCTGTCGCGCCAGATCGATCAAATGGGGCCGCGGCAGCAGGGCGCCGGCGCTGAGCACCATGACGTGCTTGCCGGCCGTGAGCATCGGAGTGCAAATGCTCTCCAAAGCTTCAGCGGGTGCGCATTCGACCGCGACATCAGCATAGCGTGGAAATTCGCTGAGCCCCACAAGCGGACAGGAAATCTTCGCCTCGGCAAGCCACGCTTTCGCCTTGGCGACGTCACGCGCAGCCGCGCAGGCAAGCGTAAGCCCGGGCATTCCGTCGGCAAGCCGGCGTGCGACGACGCGCCCGATGGCGCCGAGCCCCGCGATGGCGACTCTGGTCTCATTCATGATGCTCTCCCCTCGCGGTGATAGGCCGCAAACCCGATGCGGCGAGGCTCCAGGCCAGTTTAACCGCAGCGCGACGGTCCCAAACACGGGCCAAAATTCACGTTGAACTGGCCTTTAAGCGTAGCCGGATTCAGCATTAGTTCAGCGATTCCATGAAACTTATCAATTCGAGACCTCAACTTGGGCCGGTAAACGCGGCCTTCCGGGCGGGCTCCATATGCTTCGAATTTCGGAAGCGCTCAATTAGTCACATCCGGAGCTGCGCTTTCAACATGGCAAAACCCGCCTGGCGGAGCGCTTTCGCTCCGCCGGAGTTGCGGCCTTGCGGCCGCAACTTGACCTGCCGCCCTAATTTGCCCAATGGTTTGCGATGAGTTCCGGGAGGAAGACATGCGCAAGACGTTCAGTTCCATCGCCGCCCTCGCAATCTGCCTTGCCGGCCTGACGCCGGCTTCGGCCCAGACCTATCCGAACCGGCCCATCACCATGGTCATTCCTTTCGCGGCCGGAGGCCCCACGGATGTATTGGGGCGGCTCGTCGGGCAGCGCATGGGCGAAGCGCTCGGGCAGCAGGTCATCATCGAGAATGTCGGCGGCGCCGGCGGGATGACGGGGGTATTGCGCGTCGCCCAGGCTGCGCCCGATGGCTACAACATCGTGCTGGGCACGGTGGGCACCCACGCCCAGAACCAGACCCTCTACAAGAGGCCGCTCTATAATGCGGCGACCGACTTCACCCCGGTCGCTCTGATCGCCGAAATCCCGACCGTGCTGATCGTGCGAAAGGATTTGCCGGTCAGCAATCTCAAGGAGTTTATCGATTACACCAAGAAGAACCAGGACAAGATGAGCTTCGGCTCGGCCGGCGCCGGCTCGGCCACCCATCTGGCTTGCGTGGTGCTCGACGTCGCCATGGGGACGCACGTCACCCATGTGCCCTATCGCGGCACCGGACCCGCCATGCAAGACCTTCAGGCCGGGCGCATCGACTATCTCTGCGAGATCCTGACCACCGCCAAGGCGCAGATCGACGGCGGCACCGTCAAGGCGATTGCCTTAATGAACAAGACGCGCTCGCCGGTGCTGCCGAACGTGCCGACCACGGTTGAGCAGGGCCTCGCGAATGCGGAAGCCTATACGTGGAACGCGATCTTTCTGCCCAAAAGCGCGCCGGACGCGATCGTCAAGAGGCTCAACGATGCGACCTTGCAGGCCATGCACAGCTCTCTCGTTAAAGAGCGCCTCGAAGGGCTGGGCGCCCAGATCGTTTCGGACGACCGCGCGACGCCGGCCTATCTGGGGAATTTCGTGAAAAGCGAGATCGAGAAATGGGCCGGCCCCATCAAGGCCAGCGGCGCAACTGCGGATTGACGACAGATGGCAGCGGACGGCCGGCAGGGTGGGCAAAGCGAAAGCGTGCCCACCCGCCCTCGAAACGCACGGCCGAGGGGTGGTGGGCATGGCGCACCAAAGTCGGGCTTGCCCGACTTCGGCGCGATTGCCCACTCTACAAGTCCTTCCCCTCGATCGAAATCCGCTTTAGGCTGCCGTTCTGTCCTCTGACATTTGTCATCTGACTGTTTCAACTCCATTATGTTCAAGCACTTCACCCGCCGCGAGATAGCCACCAGCGGCGCCCGCATCGTTACGGTCTGCGGCGGCAGCGGCCCGCCGCTGTTGCTGATGCACGGCAATCCGTTCACCCATGCGAGCTGGCATAAATTTGCCCCGCAGCTCGCCGAGGAATTCACCGTCGTTTGCACCGACTTGCGGGGTTACGGCGATTCCGAAAAACCGCCCGGCGGCGATGATCACGGAGCTTACTCGTTTCGCGCCATGGCGCAGGATCAGGTCGAGGTGATGGCGGCGCTCGGCTTCGACCGCTTCATGGCGGCCGGCCATGACCGCGGCGCCCGCGTGCTGCACCGCATGGCGCTCGATCATCCCGACAAGGTCGCACGCGCCGCTATTCTGGATATCATTCCCCAGCATCATTTGTTCAACCACATGACCCGCGAGTGGGGAAAGGCTTCGTATCACTGGTTCTTCATGATCCAGCCGTTCGACCTGCCGGAGCGGCTGATGGGCGCCGATCCGGACTATTTCATCACCCGCAAGCTCGCCAAAACCGAAAAAGGCTTGAGTTTCTTCGGTGAAGAGGCGCTGGCCGAGTACATGCGCTGCTTTCGCAATCCGGCAACCATCCATGCCATGTGCGAGGATTATCGCGCCACGTTCGGAGTGGACTTCGACATGGATACCGCGGATTTTGCCGCCGGGCGCAAGATCGAGTGTCCGGTCCTGCTGCTATGGGGGGCCGCCGGGGCTGTCGGGCGCAATCACAAACCAGCCGAAGTGTGGCGCGACTATGCATCCGACATCCGAGGCGCGGCGGCGCTGCCCTGCGGCCACTACCTCTCGGAAGAAGCGCCCGAGGAGACCTGCCGCGAGCTGCGCGCTTTTTTCTTGGCGCCGTAGGCCGCCGCCGCGCCGATCGGAGCGCCGTCGCAATGTATGGACGCGGTGGACTCTGCCGATCTTCTGTAGCCGAATTGATGATAGCCAGTAGCGGCTGCAGCAGTATGAATAAAATCAAGCCGCAGAACGGTGCCTAGGAGGAAACTGACCCGGCAGGACCGCGCCACGGGTAGCAGAAGTTTCATGCGCTGCAGGTCGGGCCAGGCCCGGTGGAAAACTAGCAGGAAGGATCGACCATGGACGCCGCAATACTTGCCCGGGTCCCCGAGCCCGCCGCCCATCGCCCCTGGTACGCAATGCTCTACGTCCAGGTGTTGATCGCGATCGCGGTCGGCGTCCTGGTCGGCCATTTCTTTCCGGACGCCGGCAAGGCGATGAAGCCGCTTGGCGACGGGTTCATTGCGCTGATCCGGATGATGATTGCGCCGCTTATTTTCTGCACGGTGGTGCACGGCATCGCCTCGATGAGCGATCTGAAGAAGGTCGGGCGAATTGGCGTGAAGACGCTGTTGTATTTCGAGGCGGTTTCGACGTTTGCGCTCGGTCTCGGCCTCCTCGTCGGTGAGCTGGCGCATCCGGGCGGCGGCTTCAACATCGACCCCGCTGCGATGGATCCGAAAGCCGTTTCCACCTATGTGACGCGCGCCAAGGAGGACAGCCTGGTCGCGCACCTCATGGCCATCATCCCGGACTCATTCTTCGGCGCGCTGGCGCGCGGCGACCTGCTGCAAGTGCTCCTGGTCTCGATCCTGTCGGGCTTTTCCATCTCGCTGATGGGCAAGGCCGGCGAAGAGATCGCCCGCGCCATCGACAAGGCGGCGCGGGTCTTCTTCGGCATCATCCGCATCATCGTGCGGGCTGCGCCGATCGGCGCATTCGGCGCCATGGCCTTCACGATCGGGGCTTATGGCCTTGGTTCGCTGGTCAATCTCGGCGCACTTATCGCCACGTTCTACGCCACAGCATTGCTGTTTGTCCTTCTCGTGCTTGGCACCATAGCCCGGCTCAGCGGCTTTTCGATCCTGCGCTTCATCGGCTACATCAAGGACGAGCTTCTCATCGTGCTTGGCACCAGTTCGTCCGAAACGGTGCTGCCCCACATGATGCAGAAGATGGAACGCCTTGGCGCTTCCAAATCGGTGGTCGGCCTCGTGATCCCGACCGGCTACAGCTTCAACCTCGACGGCACCAACATCTATATGACATTGGCGACGCTGTTCCTTGCCCAGGCGACCAATACGCCGCTGACGATCGGCCAGGAGCTCGGCATCCTCCTCATCGCCATGGTCACCTCGAAGGGCGCCTCGGGGGTGACGGGCGCCGGCTTTGTGACGCTCGCCGCAACGCTCGCGATCGTGCCGGATATTCCGATCCAGTCGCTGGCGATTCTGCTCGGCATCGACAAGTTCATGAGCGAGTGCCGCGCGCTGACCAATCTGGTCGGCAACGGCGTCGCCACTGTCGTGATCAGCCGCTGGGAAGGCGAGCTTGACGCAGACAAGCTGCACGCCGCCATGGCGCATCCGGTCACCGCGGGCGAGGAGCTGGAAGCGGAGCCGGCGTGAGGTACGCTTCCGCCTCGGCGGCGGGGCTGGGCAGGGCCAGCGTAGCCCACCTCGCCGAAGGCGGGCACGTGGGGCCTCTCATGGAGCTGGCTCTACTGTTCTGGCCGGACCCGTTAGAGTCGATTTCGTTTCAACCTCACCGGAATCCGCCCGGAATCCGCTCTCGCCTTGCCACCCTACCTCGGAAGCAGGGCCCAATAATCGAGATCCAGAATCACCGCAGGGTCGTAATCCTGGCCCGACTTGTAAGGAAAATCCCGGCAGGACCGGTTCTTCGCGGCAACGAGACGAAGCCGCAAGGCGCCGACATCGGTGCGGTTTGGCAGTTCCGCCCGTTCAAGCACCTGCGACCAGGCAAAGACCGTATCGCCGGCGAAAAGCGGCGCGACGTGCCGGCCGCCATTGATGGCGGCAATGTGGAACGCGTTGGCGAGACCGTTAAACGACAATGCGCGGGCAAGCGAAATCACGTGCCCGCCATAGATGAGCCGGCGGCCGAATCTGCCCTTTTCCTGGGCGAATTGGTTGAAATGCACCCTCGCCGTATTCTGATAGAGGCGGGTCGCGAGCTGGTGCTCCGCTTCTTCCACCGTCATGCCGTCCACATGGTCGATGCGCTCCCCGGGTACATAGTCGCCGAATTTCTGGACGCTGCCGGCGAGCGCGAGATCATACGCGCCGCTTTTCAGTGGAGGGCAGGCCGCGCCGATATCTTCGGCCGCAACCCGCTCCGGCAATGACGGCACGCTTCTCCCTGGCGGCGGGGCGGCCTCGTCGCGCTTTCGCACCATTACCCAGCGGATATATTCCAGGACCGCAGCGCCGGCTGCGTTGAAGCCAGTTGAGCGGACGTAGACGACGCCGGTTTTCCGGTTTGAGTTCTCGCTGAGGCCGATGATTTCCGATTTCGCTGAGAGCGTATCGCCGGGGTAGACCGGCGCTAGAAAGCGGCAGGTTGCATAGCCCAGGTTGGCGACCGCGTTGAGCGAGATATCCGGGACCGTCTTGCCGAACACGATGTTGAAGACGAGCAGGTCGTCGGCCGGAGCATTCGGATAGCCGATCGCGCGGGCAAAATGATCCGATGACTGCACCGCGAAGCGCGAGCCGTAGAGCGCCGTGTAGAGCGCAACGTCGCCGGCCGTGACGGTGCGCGGCGTCGCATGGATGATGACCTGGCCGAGGCGGAAATCCTCGAAGTAATTGCCGGGATGGTTCTTGGTCATGATGATTTCTCGTGGCGGACTGCTGCGGATGGGCGCGACTTCCCGGCCAGGTGAGGTTAGCATGTTGTGAGTTCGTGTTGCATTCGCGCTCCGACGGCCCCGCGGCCCGCATGGAGCGACGCGAAATGCGGGAATGGCGTTCCCGGATGTCGCGGCGCCTATCATCGGGCCGGCGGAAGGCCGGATCGTTGGTTCTATCCGGGGCACGGACCTCGCCGGCGCGTTGCCCGCACTAGCGGGCAGGTTGTGCGTTGCGGTCCCGCGATGCATCAGATATGTGCGGATGCGGGCTGGTCATGTCCGGTATCAACGGGCTGGTCATGTCCGGTATCAAGGAGCCCAGATGTCGTCAGAAATCGCAGACGCCAAGCCCACGGACCTTCCCAAGGTGTCGTCTGGCTCCGCCGTGGTGATACACCCGCGCTGGGTTCGGATCACCCACTGGATCAACGTGATTGCCATGTTCGTGATGATCACGTCGGGCTGGCGCATCTACAATGCTTCGCCGTTATTCGCGTTTACGTTTCCGCCCGCGATCACCATCGGAGATGCGCTCGACGGGCTTCCAGGCGCGCTGCTCTGGCATTTCGCCGCGATGTGGCTCCTCGCTGTAAACGGAGCGACCTATGTTGCGCTCGGTATCCTGACCGGCCGATTCCGACGCAAGCTTCTGCCCATCCGTCCCATGGACGTCATTCGCGATCTGAGCGCCGCCTTGACCGGCAAGCTTTCTCACGATGACCTTTCAGTCTACAATGCGGTACAGCGGCTGTTGTACGCCGGCGTGATTGCGGCGGGGGTCGTCGCGGTCGCGTCAGGCGTGTCGATCTGGAAGCCGGTGCAGTTTCAGGAGGTCGCCGCGGTGTTCGGCGGATATGATGCGGCGCGCTTCGTGCATTTTTTTGCGATGGCGACGATCGTGGGCTTCTTGCTGATCCACATCACGCTTGCGATTCTGGTGCCGAAGAGTCTGCGCGCGATGATACTCGGCCGCTGAAGGCCCCTACCTTCCCGGCCAGGGGTGGGATGCGCAGGATAGGTCGAGCGTGGCGGGACCCGTCCCGGTCCTCTGCCGCGCGGCGCCGCCGATGATGGGTTTCGCTTTCGCTCAACCCATCCTGCGCGCTGAGGCGAGCGGCATATGGAGCCCGAGGAGAGGCTGATGTCAAAGGCTCGAAAGGTCATTCCAGGCGTCGATCCGAAGCTCTTGATCAAGGACGCCGCGAAACTCCTTCCCAATCCGGCGCGCCGGCTGTTCCTGCGCGGCGCCACCAGCCTTGGCGCCATCACGTTGCTGACTGGCTGCGACATTGTCGACGAGGAGAGCGCCGCGAAGGCCCTGTTGACGATTTCTCGCTTCAATGACCGCGTCCAGGCGCTGCTTTTCAACCCTGACAAGCTCGCGCCCACCTACCCGGAAAGCGCAATCACACGCCCGTTCCCGTTCAATGGCTATTATCCCGAGGAGGACGCGCCGGAGGTCGATGGAGAAACCTACATGCTCGAGGTCGGCGGCCTCGTCGAGAACAAGAAGCCGTGGACGCTTGAGGAGCTATATGCGCTGCCACAGGAGAAGCAGATTACGCGGCACGTCTGCGTCGAAGGCTGGAGCGCCATCGGATCCTGGACGGGCACGCCGCTGCGCGATTTCCTCAAACGCGTCGGAGCCGACCTGACGGCGAAATATGTCTGGTTCCAGTGCGCCGAAGGCTATTCCAACACGATCGACATGCCTACCGCGCTGCATCCGCAGACGCAGATGACTTTCAGGTTCGACAACGAAATTCTCCCGCGCAAGTACGGTTTCCCGATGAAGATCAGGATACCTACCAAGCTCGGATTCAAGAACCCCAAATACGTGATCGGCATGCATGTGCTGAACCAGGATCTCGGCGGCTACTGGGAGGATCGAGGTTACAACTGGTTCAGCGGCATTTAAATCCTGTGACTGCCGATCCCGAAATCCGCATCAGTCTCCTGCGGCCAGAGGACCACTCGGCCTGGCTTCCCCTGTGGCGGGGCTATCAGTCCTTCTACGAAGTCGATATTTCCCCGGAGGTTTCGGCAGTGACCTGGCTGCGGCTGCTCGATCCTGATGAGCCTGTTGCGGGCGCGCTCGCATGGAAGGGGCCGGCCGCCGTGGGCCTCGTTCATCATATCCGGCACCGTTCCTGCTGGACGACCGGCGACTATTGTTATCTTCAGGATCTTTTTGTGGCCCCGGAACTTCGCCGGTTAGGCATCGGTCGCAAACTGATCGCGCATGTCTATGCGGAGGCTGCTCGTCAGGGCTGCTCGCGGGTCTACTGGCTGACCCATGAAAACAATGCGACGGCAATGCGTCTCTACGACCGTGTCGCTGAGCGCTCCGGCTTCGTCCAGTACCGCAAGTCTCTTTAGACTTGCATCGTCCGTAGGCCGGAGGAAGCATGACGTCATGCTGCTCACCTACAAGCGACGGCGGGACAGCGGGCGTTTGCTGCCGGACGGCCTCACCCTGCGATTTCACGGGCCTTGCCAAGCGCGCGGTCGCCAATTAGCAATTCGCGCCACCCACCGTCCGACCCGTACCTCGCGAGGTTTCCGCCGTGCCCACTCACAAGCTCCTCCTTCTACCCGGCGACGGCATCGGCCCCGAGGTCATGGCCGAGGTGAAGAAGCTGATCGCCTGGATGAACGCCCGCGGGCTCGGCCAGTTTGAGACCGAGGAGGGCCTTGTCGGCGGCGCCGCGTACGACGTCCACGGGGTCGCGATCACCGAAGCCACGATGGCGCAGGCGATGGCCGCCGACGCCGTGATCTTCGGCGCAGTCGGCGGCCCCAGGTGGAACGCGGCGCCGTACGATGCGCGGCCCGAGGCCGGATTGTTAAGGCTGCGCAAAGATCTCGGCCTGTTCGCCAACCTGCGTCCGGCAATCTGCTATCCGGCCTTGGCCTCGTCCTCCAGCCTGAAGCGCGAGGTAGTTGACGGCCTTGACATCGTCATTGTGCGGGAGCTGACCGGCGGCGTCTATTTCGGCGAGCCCAAGACCATCATGGACCTCGGCAACGGCCAGAAACGCGCCATCGACACGCAGGTCTACGATACCTACGAGATCGAACGCATCGCCCGGGTCGGCTTCGAACTGGCCCGCACGCGGCGCAACAAGCTCACCTCCATGGACAAGCGCAATGTGATGAAGACAGGCGTGCTGTGGCACGAGGTCGTCAATCAAGTGCATGCGCGCGAGTTCAAAGACGTCGAGCTCGAACATCAGCTGGCGGACGCCGGGGCCATGCAGCTCGTCCGCTGGCCCAAGCAATTCGACGTCATCGTCACCGACAATCTGTTCGGCGACGTGTTGTCGGATGTCGCCGCCATGCTCACCGGTTCGCTCGGCATGCTGCCGTCGGCCTCGCTCGGCGAGATCGACGCCAAGACCAAGAAACGCAGGGCGCTCTATGAGCCTGTCCACGGCTCGGCGCCCGATATCGCCGGCAAGGGCCTCGCTAATCCGATCGCTATGCTGGCGTCGTTCGCGATGGCGCTGCGCTATTCGTTTGCCATGGGCCGCGAGGCCGATCTCGTAGAGCAGGCGATTGCGGCAGCGCTGGCTGCAGGTTTGCGGACTCACGACATCAAATCTGAAGGTACGACGGCGGTCGGCACCACCGCGATGGGAAGCGCGGTGCTGCAGGAGTTAGATCGTCTGGCGGCCGGGTAGCTGCAGATCGCCGGGCAGGTAAAGGCGCCCCTTCCGCAAACTCAGCAAGCGCCGCGCCCACCAGGGTTCGGCCTTTCGAAGGCCGATGGGCGCGCCTCGCCGTCCTGCGAGAAAGGCCTTGAAAGCTCGTCGGGCGGGCGCGCTTCGACAAGCTTAGAACGAAGGTGCCTCACCGCGAAGACGGCCGCCCCGCCAGGCGTCGCCCGCCTCCAGGTCGGCCAAAATCCACCTACTGGCAGAACCCCGGCAAATCGAGACAAGTCGGGAACGGCATGCGGTCGTGAATGAACGGCAGAGCGGCGCTGTTCGAGAACAACGTGGAATTCCTCATTGGGGCCCATCCGTATTCGACCGACGGATACGCGTAATCCAGAAAATGTTCGCGGCGGGCCTTGGTCTCGGTGCCCGGATCGAGATAGGTCCGCTTGCGCACTGTGACCCGGGCCGGCGGACGAGCCACGGCCGCCCCACGGACGGCGGGGCGCACTTCCGGTGCGTTCTGGCCTTGGGACGGCGCCGCGGTGAGCGCCAGCGCCGCGGCGGCAATGACCGCCGCCGTCACGGCCGAGACTTTGTTTGCTTGCATGGAACCCCCCGCTAGCGGACGCATGGTTTACTGTTGGCAACATTAGCCGCAAATCGAGGCGCAGGATAGTGGGCAAATGCAACTATTTGTTGGCCGTTATGGCGTATTGTTGCAGTCCGGCAACTGACGCGCCCGTTGATCAGAGCGTCGCCATGGAGCAGATCCGCGCCGCGACCGTTGAATCGCCGGGCGTTCCCGACTAGAAGCGGATGCGCTCCGCTTCCCCACACCGCATCCCGCTTGCCGGTGCGGGCAGGGTGTCGATCGTGAAGGACGAATTCGGCACAGGGCGGTTCCGCTTTGATCTGCCGTTCCATAGGAGGCGGCGGGCTAAAGAGACTCCGCGATATGCCGGCTTGATGATGGGTTGGAGAACCGACATGGGTTTCAAGGTCGCTGTGGTTGGCGCCACCGGCAATGTGGGCCGCGAAATGCTCAGCATCCTCGCTGAGCGGGCTTTCCCGGCCGACGAAGTCGTTCCCTTGGCCTCGCGCAAAAGCGTGGGCGTGGATGTGTCCTACGGGGACCGGATCCTCAAAGTCAAAGCTCTTGATCATTGCGATTTTTCCGATGTGGATATTTGCCTGATGTCGTCGGGCTCTGCCGTATCGAAGGAATGGTCCCCGCGCATCGGTGCGCAAGGCGCGGTGGTGATCGACAATTCGTCGTGCTGGCGGATGGACCCCGATGTCCCGTTGATCGTCCCCGAGGTAAACGCCGATGCCGTCGCGGGGTTTCGCAAGAAGGGTATTATCGCCAACCCGAACTGCTCGACGGCCCAGCTTGTGGTCGCCCTCAAGCCGCTCCACGACCGTGCGAAAATCAGTCGGGTGGTGGTTGCCACTTACCAGTCTGTTTCCGGCGCCGGTAAAGACGCCATGGACGAGCTGTTCAGCCAGACCAAGGCGGTATTCACGGCCAGCGAGATCGAAAATACGAAATTTCCCAAACGCATCGCGTTTAACCTGATCCCTCAGATCGACGTGTTCATGGAGGACGGCTTCACGAAGGAAGAATGGAAGATGGTGGCCGAGACAAAGAAAATCCTCGACCCCAAAATCAAGCTGGTCGCCACCTGCGTAAGGGTGCCGGTGTTCATCGGCCATTCCGAGGCCGTTAATATCGAGTTCGAGAGGCCGATCTCGGCCGATGAAGCGCGGGCCATCCTGCACAACGCGCCGGGCTGCCTCGTGATCGACAGACACGAGCCCGGCGGCTACGTCACGCCGCATGAATGCGTCGGCGATGACGCAACCTATATCAGCCGCATTCGCGAAGACCCGACAGTCGAGAATGGCCTGGTGCTGTGGTGCGTATCCGACAATCTGCGCAAGGGCGCGGCGCTCAACGCGGTTCAGATCGCCGAGTGCCTGATCGAGCGCAAGCTGATCAGCGCCAAGCAGAAGGCGGCGTGAGCTTCCCGCGCGAGTTCTCCCTCCCCCGCTTGCGGGGGAGGGCCGGGAGGGGGCTTGCAGCGCGTCAGTGCCGTGGATTTGCCCCCTCCCTAACCCTCCCCCCGCAAGCCGGGGAGGGAATAGCTTACGCCCAGATCGCCACCGGCAATCCGAACTCATCCCGCAATGGCGGAGTCGGAAAAGGCACGGCGACGCGAGCCAGGATACGTCGTGCGATCGCCGCGCAGGCCAGCGCATCGAGAAGATCGTCGATTGCTGCGCCAGGCGGCACGATGTCCTGTCTTACGGCTTTGGAAAAGCCGTGATCGGCGAGCAAGCTGCGCCGCAGCGCGAGACCGGGCGCAAAGGGACGTCCTTTGACCTTCTTGGGCTCTGCCAGCGCCCGGCCGCCGTTGAGACGCCAGAACGCGACCTCCGGATGAACCTCGAAAACGCGGTCGGTCAGCGCAGGCGCGTTGCGCAGGGCCTCATCCACCTCGCGGATCTTGGGTGCGATCATGAAGAGCTGCTTTGACACTTTTTTGGGCGGGTTGGAGGTTTCCAGGGCCACGCGGCAGGCTTCGCGGTAATCCGGCGCATAGATTGCCGCGCGGGACGGTACCGAAAACACTGACGATTGCCGGTCGCCCAGAAGCGGCCTTACAGCGCGTTCCGGTCCGCGTCCTTGTGGCCCGATCTGCGCCGGGAGCCCGATCGGGATGTCCACGGCGACCAGACCGGGCCGTTCTGGCGCAGCGAAAATATCCGTGAAACGCTTGACGGCTCGGACCCGGACGTCCTCGGGGTCCGGCCCGACGAACGCCGCAACCCACCCCGACCTGCAACCGTCCACTCCCGCGACCCACCCGGGCGTCATGGCGCCCCCTCCCCACTCTCCCCGCTTGCGGCGGGCAGGGAGGGGGTGGCGAAAAGCTGGTGCATACCTTGCATCCTGATCGGATTGGCTCGATCCCGCCCCCTGCCGTAGCCCGGCTTGAGCGTAAGCGAAAGCCGGAATCGGCCGATGATGGCGGCGCCGTCGCCGCCGGGTTTCGCTGTCGCTTAACCCAGGCTACCGGGACAGGAGGGAGCGCGGACGGCCCGCCCGCTTTTAGACCCAAGAGGGAGGGTAGACCGGAAGCGCGGGCGAGACGCCCGCGCTCCCAGACGACACGGATTCCGCCATGACCATTCGTCCACGCCGCAGCGTACTCTATATGCCGGGCGCCAACGCGAGAGCCCTGGAAAAGGCCAGGACTCTGCCCTGCGATGCCGTCATTCTCGATCTTGAGGACGCGGTGGCGCCCGCCGCCAAGGAAACGGCCCGCCAACAGGTCATGACAGCTGTTGCGGCCGGCGGTTTCGGCACTCGGGAAGTGATCGTGCGCATCAACGGTGTCGACACGGCTTGGTGGCTCGATGATCTTACCGCCGCTGCCGCGGTCGGCCCGGATGGCATCCTGGTGCCCAAAGTCTCGGAACCCGCGCATCTGCGGACCATCGCGGAGCGGTTGGCCGATATGGCAGCCGCCCCAAAAATCAAACTCTGGGCGATGATCGAGACGCCCCTCGCCATCCTTAACGCTGCCGAAATCGCTGCCACGGCGCGCGGCGCCGACAGCCGGCTGGCCGGTTTCGTCATGGGCACGAATGACCTTGCCAGGGAGACCCGGGCCAAGCTCTTGCCCGGCCGTGCTCCGATGGCGCCGTGGCTCGCGACCGCCGTGCTCGCCGCACACGCGTACGGCATCGATATCCTCGACGGCGTCTACAACGAGATTGGCGATGAGGAAGGTTTTCGTCGCGAGTGCGCCCAAGGCCGCGACATGGGCTTCGATGGCAAGACGCTGATCCACCCAAATCAGATTGCGCCCTGCAATGCGGCGTTCTCGCCGAGCGAGGCTGAGATCGCGCAGGCCCGCAAAATCATTGCGGCTTTCGAACTCCCCGAAAATCAGGCCAAGGGCGTGGTTCAGCTCGACGGCCGCATGGTCGAGCGCTTGCATGCCGACATGGCGCGGCGCACGGTCGCGATCGCGGATGCCGTTTCGGCGCGAGCGCAGTAGCGGCGGGGCGCTGCCCCGGCGAGAGTCGACGCCGCAAAGATCAAGGCCGCGCAGAAGCGCGGCGGGCCTTTAGAGGGAAGTCGGCAGCTCACATCCGGGTCGGCAGATAGAGTGCAATGATCGGAAACGCGATCAGGATGACAAGCCGCACCAGATCGGTGACGATGAACGGCAACACGCCCTTGAAGATCGTGGCGAAATTGACGTCCTTGACCACGCTTTTGATGACGAAGACGTTCATTCCGACGGGCGGATGGATGAGACCAAGTTCCACCGTCATCACGATGATGACGCCAAACCAGATGGGATCGAAGCCGAGCGTCTTGATGACCGGAAAGATGATCGGGACCGTGAGGATGATCATCGCCATGGCGTCCATCAGGCAGCCCAGCACGAGATACATCAACATGATCAGAGCCAGCACGCCGTAGCGCCCGATCCCGAGGCCGGTCAGGAAGGCGGTCACGTTCTGCGGGGTCTGCGTGATGGTGAGGAAATAGCCGAACAGCAGCGCGCCGATCAGCACCGTGAACACCGCCGCAGCCGTCCGGGTCGCCTGCAGCAGGGAGGCGCGAATATCGGCGCGCGACAGCCGCCCACGCAACGCGCCGATCAGGAAAGCGCCTCCGGCCCCCATGCCTCCCGCCTCGGTTGGGGTAAACAGCCCGCCATAGAGCCCGCCGATGACGAAAACGAACAGCGCGAGCGGCGCCCAGATGTCGCGCAGCGCGGCGAGCCGTTCGGCCGCTCCGGTACGCTGGCCAGCGGGCAGAAAATCCGGCCGCAGCCATCCGATTATGGAAACGGTGGCGATGTACATCGACACCGCCAAAACGCCGGGCAGAATGCCGGCGATGAACAGCTTGCCGATATCCTGTTCGGTGATGATCCCGTAAACCGCCAACACGGTCGACGGCGGAAACATGGCGCCAAGCGTGCCGCCCGCCGCGATCACGCCGGTCGCGAAGGATTGCGGATATTTGTAGCGGCGCATTTCCGGATAGGCGACGGTCGAAAACGTCGCCGCCGTCGCCACCGAGGAGCCCGAGATCGCCGCGAACCCGGCACAAGCCACGATGGTGGCGATGCCGAGCCCGCCGCGCCGGTGGCCGACAAGCGTATTGGCGGCACGAAACAATTCCCGGCTCATCCCCGAGGCGGTGACGAACGCTCCCATCAGCAGGAACATCGGGATCACGCCGAAGGTGTAGTCGGTCACCGTGCGCATCGATGTCTGGCCGACGAGCTTGAGCGCCGGCGCGCCGCCGACCAGATACGCAAAGCCCGACACGCCGACGAGTCCCATCGCCATGCCGACCGGCACGCGCAGCAGCATCAGGGCGACCAGCACGACGAAGCCCGCGGAGGCGACCGCATCGGGGCTCATGGCGCGCGTCCGAGAGGCGAATGAAAGGCAGCTGCGCCGCCCGCGACTCCCTTCTCCGCTTGCGCAGGACGGGGCGGGGTGTCGCGCGCCAATCCGCGATCAATTGCAGCGGCCGTCATCATTCCATGGCCTTCGCCTGCGGCCCGCCCGCGTCCAAATCCTCCGGGCGGAAGATCAATCGCCAGGTGCGGATGGCGATCAGCAGTACGGCTGACACGTCGCCTGCCCAGGCAACGGCGAAGAACGGCCACGTCGGCAAGTGGAGGTCCACGGTCAGGATATTGTCGTTGCGGGTCGCGATCACCTTGTCGAGCAAGGTGTAGGTCTGCACCGTGACGACGAACAGAAGCACCAGGGTCGCGAACACGTCGATCACGCGCTGCCGCCGCGGGGAGACATTGGCCCACACCAGATCGACCGTGATATGGCCGCCGCGATAGCTCGTCGCCGCGATGCCCCAGAAGATCAGAATGCCCAGCAGAAGCTGGCCAAAATTGTAGCTGTCGGGAATCGACGTGCTGAAGAAATAGCGCAAGAGCACCGAGAGGAAAATATCGGCAGCCACGATCCCTACGAAAATGGCCGCCACCCATTCGATCGCGTCGATGAAGCGGTCCATGCGGTTGCGCATTATGAGGCAAACCTTTCAGGCGCGCCGTAGGGTGGGCAAAGGCGGCTGGGGCGTGGCAGTGCTGGCACGATTTTGCATCCGCCTTTGCCCACGCTGTCCGACGTCGCGGGTCGGACAGCGTGGGCAAAATCGCCACCGATCGTCGCGCATGTGGAGACGCCGCGGGAGGCGATTTTGCCCACCCTACGAAAGCCCGCAGGCACGCTCCGCCTCAATACCCGGCGTTGTGCTTCGCGAGCTGGTCCTTGAGCTCCTTCATGGCTGCGGCCGGGTCGACGCCGACCTTGCGGACGTTGTCGGCCCAGGTCTTCTCCAGCGGCTCAGGGGCTTTTTTCCACTGTGCGAGTTGAGCCTCGTTGAGCGCATAGACATCGTGGCCCGCCTCGGCCTTTATCTTGGCAATGCCCTCATGCTCGAATTCGCCCCACGGTCCGCCGACCTTGCCGGCGGCTTCCGTGGTGCAATTGTCGTCGATCGCCTTCTTCTGCGTCGCCGACATCTGGGCGTACTTGTCCTTGTTGAACACGAACGCGAAGGTGGTGACGTAGAGCGGCACGTCCATGTGGAACCTGGTCACCTTGTCAATGCCGAACAGCACCAGCGAGCCCCACGGGAAGGTCACCGAATCGGCAACGCCCTTCTCCAGGATGTCGCGCACTTCGGGCGCGCTCGACTGAACATTGGTGCCGCCGAGCAGGTTCACGAAAGTCCCCATGGTGGCGTGCGCGGGCCGCACCTTCAGCCCTCTTATATCTGCGGGCACCACGATCTTCTTGTTGGAGTGGAACGAGCCCGGATCATGAACGAAGGCGAGGCAGAACTTCACGTCCTTCATCTCGCGGGCCGCGTATTTGCGGTACCAGGCGTCGAGCGCCTCGGAGCCGCCCTTCGCATCCGAGATCAGGAACGGAAGCTCGCCGGCCGCGATGATGGGGAAGCGCCCGGGCTGGTAGCCGGGATTGACATAGGTGAGATCCGCAATGCCGTCGCGAGCCATGTCGTAATGGTCGAAGGCCTTGCCGAGCTGCTGCGCCGGAAACACCTTGTATCTGAGGGTTCCGCCGGACGCCTTCTCGACCGCGGCTCCCCAGTCCTCCAGCGCTTTCTGCAGCGGATGATTGGGCGGCACCCAATGGGACAGCTTGAGTTCGAAAACCCTGTCCCGGCTTTGGGCGCCAGCAGACGAAACCAGCGCCATCGACGCCAGTCCCACCGCTGTCGCGAGCGTCGCCCGGCGAACCCAGGTCTGTGTGCCCATCGTCTCCTCCCTTGCCTCGCAGCCACCCGAAGGACGAACTTTTCACGATTGAGCCTCAAACCGGTAGGGATGTAAAGAAAGTCATCCCCTCAGTCTTGCAATCACCTCCTCCGGTATCGGTTTGCCCTTGAGCTTGGCGGAGTCCGTTGGGTCGCGGCCAGCCCAGACCCTGGTCTCATGGCCCTCGACCGCAAGCGTTTCGCCCCTGAGCAACCGATGCTGCATGCGAAAGCTCGACCGTCCGATTTCCGCAACCGCCGACTCGATCGTCACCACGTCGCCAAACACCGAAGGAACCATGAAGCGCGCTCCAACTGCGACCGCCGGAATGCCGACAAGGTCATATTTCTGAAGCATCTGATATTTGTTGAGCCCCAAAGCGCGCAGGAAAAGGGCGTTGGCGGCCGCATCGAAGTAGCTGAAATAGTTTGGGAAATATACGATTCCGGCGGGATCGCAGTGGCCCCATTCGACAGTCACCTGATGACGGTTTGTAAGCATGCGATGTCTCTCGGTTAGCAGAGCAAACTCGTGGCGTCATCGCCGCGCTTGTCCCGGCAATCTCGATCAGGATGGCGCGATCCCAGATTACCGGGATGGCCGGGACAAACCCGGCCATGACCAGCTAGAGCTGCGGCGAGCTTCGCCTGTTTGTACGGCAGGCGAGCGCCGGCTCAAATCGAGAAGGAACCGCTGTAGCGGTGGTCCTGCCTATCGCGGCGCCATTCGGATCGCGCCGTCGAGCCTGATCACCTCGCCGTTGAGATAGCGGTTCTCGATGATGTGCAGGACGAGGTCGGCGTACTGCTCCGGCCGGCCGAGCATTTTCGGAAACGGGATTGCGCCGGCAAGGGAGTCCTGCACCTCGCGAGGCAGGCCCTCGACCATCGGGGTGCTGAACAGCCCCGGCGCGACGGCCATCACCCGGATGCCGAATTGCGCAAACTCGCGCGCCGCCGGCAATGTCAGCGACACCACGCCGCCCTTGGAGGCCGCATAGGCGGCCTGGCCGATCTGGCCCTCATAGGCCGCGACCGATGCGGTCGATACGATGACGCCGCGTTCGCCGTCCTCAAGCGGGGCGAGCGTCAGCATGTCAGCCGCGGCGAGCCGCATTGAATTGAAAGTGCCGATGAGATTGACGCTGATGACTTTCGCGAAGCCGTCGAGCGGCTGCGGCCCATCGCGCCCGACAATGCGCCGCGCCGGCCCGATCCCGGCGCAGTTGACCAGGATGCGCGCCGCGCCATGCCGGGCGCGCGCCTCCGCGAGAGCCTTGGCGGTTCCGTCGGGGCTCGTCACATCGCAAGCGATGCCGACGCCGCCGATCTCCGCAGCAACGGACCGCGCCGCATCGCTGTTGACGTCGAGGATCGCCACCTTGGCGCCAAGGGCGGCAAGGCGGCGGGCGATGGCGCGGCCAAGGCCGGAGCCCCCGCCCGTCACCAGCGCCGCATGTCCGTTGGGATGCATGGGATAAGTCCGGTCTGGCAGGGAAGTGTCGACGTTTTCCTACGCGACAATCCCCGGAGCACGCAAGCTGAGAGACCCGCTCGGAGAAACGGCGCGATCCGGGCTATGCTGGTCTTTTCGATCTTGTCAGGGGCGCTCATCCGGTCCATCTTGCCGGCCCTCCGCTCCAACCGAATGAAAATGCGGGAACCAGGGAGACTCGCGATGGGGATCAGAACTGCTGTTGCGGGAGGGGCTGCGTTGCTGCTGTCCGGACTCGCCGCGCAAGCCCTCGAATCCAGCGCCAAGGCCGCTTCGAAACTTTCGGCCGATGCGCTGTGGGCGAAGATCGGCGATTTCTGTGGAATCGCCAAATGGCACCCCGCCATCGAGAAGTGTGAGCTTTCCGCAGATGGCAAGACCCGCACATTGTCGGTGAAAGGGGGCGGAACCATCGTCGAAGCGCTGGTGAAGATGGACCCGGCGGCGCGCTCCTATACGTATTCGATCGTCAGCGGGCCTCTGCCAGTCGCCAACTACACGTCGACCATCAGCGTCGCCGCTGATGGGAGCGGTTCGGTGGCAACATGGACCGGCAAGTATGACGCCAAAGGCGCCAGCGATGCGGAAGCCACGAAAGCCATCGATGGCGTTTACGAGTCGGGCCTCAAGGCGCTGACCGCGAATTGAGCGCGTAGGCAGAGTAGCGCCGTGACCGGCCGACGATAAGCCCGCATATGCAGCCGCAAGCTTAACCCGGAAGCGGGCGCGATAGCTTTTTGCAATCGCACCCCGCGCACCCGATGCCGTTTGAACTAACGCTGCGCCACCCTCTTCGGCACCCATCGCCGGAAATTCAGCGTGTTGGTGTAGCCCCCATAGACATTGCCGGCGTCGTCGACTGCGACGGCTTCGAGGCCGTTGACCTCGACGGATTCCAGAATGAAGGCTTTCACGATACCGTCCTTCACGCTGCCGATGCGGATGCCCGACTTGTATGGCGGATTGAGCTCGTCGGGAGAATTGTCGGCGACGTAAAGAATGTCATTCTTGTCGATGAACAGTCCGCTCGGCCGGCCGAACTGCTTCCATTCCAGAAGATATTTTCCGTCCTGGTCGAACACCTGAATGCGGTTGTTGGAGCGGTCGGCGACGAAGAGCCGACCGGCGGAATCCATCGCCAGGCGGTGCGGCGTGTCAAACTCGCCCGGCCCTGAGCCCTTCTTGCCCCACTCCTTGATGTACTTGCCGTCCTTGGTGAACTTCACGATGCGGTTGTTGGTGTTGCCGCCGTGGCCGTCGGCGACGAAGATATCGCCGTTCGGGGCGACCAGAACGTCGGAAGGCGCGTTGAATGTATCCTGAGTGGCGCCGGCGACGCCGGGCTTGCCCAGGGTCATCAGCAGTTTGCCGTCCTGATCGAACTTCATGACAGTGTGGCCCTTGCCGTTATCCTTCGCGCGGCCATCCGTCACCCAGACATTGTCGTCGCGATCGATGTGCAGGCCGTGCGGATAGTTGAACATGCCGCCGCCAAAGCTTTTCGCCAGCTTGCCGCTGGAGTCGAATTTCATGATCGGGTCGAGCGTCGATTTCGAGCAATCGTCCGCGGTCTCGCAGCGGTCGAAGGTCCAGACGCTCTTGCCGTCGCGATCGATGGCGACGCCGACAACGGCGCCCCACGTGCGGCCCTTGGGCAGCTTTGCCCAGCCGTAGTCGAACTTATAAGGGTTGGGCGCATCATTCGGGCCGTAGCCGCTCTGCGTGTAGGTTCTCTCCGTCGATAGTGCGAACGCCGCAACGACCGCGACGCTCATCGCGACTGTCACCGCTCTTCCATGCCACATGATGCTTTCCTCCGATGCTTTGCGTCTTCGACCGGTTCCGCAGATTGGGAGCACTTCCTGTTCAGGGATGAACCTGTCCCGTGTCATTGCCCGGCTCGACCGGGCAATCCAGTATCCTCGGCCGGCGCCTACTGGATCGCCCGGTCAATCCCCCCCGATCAAGCCGGGGGAGGCGATGACACCATCGTGAGTGTCAGCCTGATCAAGAACGCCCAGCCGCCGCCATGCTCAAGGAATTCGGCGGCACAATCAACCGGGGCGAGCCAAAAGGTTGACCTCTCACCGCTGAACTGTCTTCGGCGCGCGCTTTTCCAGAAAATCTCGCAGGCGCCGCTTTGCTTCCGGGTCGCCCTGGGCGATCGCCGCCATCAGCGATTCCATGAGTAAGCCGCTGGCGCGGTCCTGCTCGGCGTTGTGCGGCAGCACATGCATGGCCGCAAAGTTGGTCATTGGCGCGTTGCCGGCAATGCGCTCGGCAAGCTCGATCGCCGTTGCAAGGCCGGCGTCCGCCTCGACGACGTAGTGGGAAAAACCGAGCAGAGCGCCTTCGTCAGCCCCGTAGCTGCGCCCGGTCAACATCATATCGATGACGCGGGAAGCGCCGATCAGCCGCGGCAGGCGCACCGATCCGCCGCCGCCGAGGAAAATGCCGCGGCTGCCTTCCGGGAGGGCGTAGTAGGACGAGCGCTCGGCGACCCGGATATGGCATGCAGCGGCGAGCTCGAGGCCGCCGCCTACGACCGCGCCATGAAGAACCGCCACCACCGGCGCCCGGCCGAACTCTATGCGCTCGAAAGCGCGATGCCAGGCCCGCGAATGCGCAATCCCGGCCGCGACGTCGCGCTCTGCGAGTTCGGAGAGATCGAGCCCGGCGCAGAAATGCTCGCCCTCGCCGTGGACGACGACGGCTTTGATGTCGTCGGGGATGGCAGAGAAGAAGTCCTCAATGCCCTGAATGGTGGCGTCGTCCAGCGCGTTGCGCTTGTGCGGGCGACACAAGCGGAGGATGCCAACCGCGCCGTGCTGCTCGAAGTGGAGCGAGGAAGGAAGCTTATTGCCAGCTTCGTCATTGCTGTCGGTCATTGCAAATGACATCCCAATCGGACGAAGTCCCTTGGCACCCCGGCCCCGCGGGGTTAAGCCGCCCCATTTGACCCGTGCCACTCCGCCCCGTAAATAACCGCACGGTTAAAGTTCGGAAACGCCTATGTCCCGATTCATGTCCCTTGCCGAGGCCGTTGAGGCGAACGTCCGCGACGGCGACACGGTGGCGATGGAGGGATTCACCCATCTCATTCCCCATGCCGCCGGCCATGAGGTCATCCGCCAGCGCCGGCGGCATCTCACGCTCGTCCGCATGACGCCGGACCTGATCTACGATCAGCTCATCGGCATGGGGTGCGTCGATAAGGTGGTGTTCTCGTGGTGCGGCAATCCCGGCGTCGGCTCGCTGCATCGCATGCGCGATGCGATCGAGAACGGCTGGCCGCAGCCGCTCGCCTGTGAGGAGCAGTCCCATGCCGCGATGGCGAGCGCCTATGAGGCAGGCGCGGCCGGCCTGCCGTTTGCGGTATTCCGCGGCTACATCGGGGTCGATCTGCCGAAGGTGAACCCCAGCATCCGCACCGTCACTTGCCCCTACAGCGGCGAAAAGCTTGCCGCCGTGCCGGCGATCCGCCCCGATGTCGCGATCATCCATGCGCTCCGCGCCGACCGCGCCGGCAACGTGCTGTTGGAGGGCATCGTCGGCGTGCAGAAAGAGGCGGTGCTGGCCTCAAAGCGCGCGATCGTCACCGTCGAGGAGAGGGTCGAGGATTTCGGCGCCCGCAGCCCGAATGCCGTGATTCTGCCGTCCTGGACCATGAGCGCGATTGTGGTGGCGCCCGGCGGCGCGCATCCTTCATACGCGCACGGCTACTACAAACGCGACAACGCCTACTACAAGAAATGGGACGGGATTTCCCGCGAGCGTGACAGCTTTCTTGCCTGGATGAAGGCCAACGTGCTGGAGCGGGGTCCTGAAGCATTTGCCGAGCAGCGCAATCGGCTCAACCTTGCAACAGCAGGGGCGGCATGAGTGAGAGCTACACCCCAACCGAGATGATGACGGTCGCGGCCTCGCGCGCCCTCAAGTCGAGCGACGTGTGTTTTGTCGGCATCGGCATGCCGTCGGCCGCGTGCAATCTCGCGCGCCTTACCCATGCACCCGGCATTACGCTGATCTACGAGTCCGGCACCATCGCCACCAAACCGGCGATCCTGCCGCTTTCGATCGGCGACGGAGAACTGTGCGACACCGCGCTGACGACCGTGTCGGTGCCGGAGATGTTTCGCTACTGGCTGCAGGGCGGCCGCATCACGGTCGGCTTCCTCGGCGGCGCCCAGATCGACAGATACGCCAATCTCAACACCACCGTCGTTGGGCCTTACCACAAGCCGAAGGTGCGGCTCCCGGGCGGCGGCGGCGCGCCCGAGATCGCAATCGCGTGCGGGGAAATCTTCATCATCATGAGCCACAGCAGGCGCGGCTTCGTAGAGAAGCTCGATTTCGTCACTTCGCTCGGCCACGGCGAAGGCGGCGACCACCGGGCACGCCTTGGGGTCAAGACCAAGGGGCCGACAAAGCTCATCACCGACCTGTGCGTGTTTGAGCCCGATGCGGTAACCAAGGAGATGACCGTGAGGTCGATCCATCCGGGTGTGACGCGGGACGAGATCGAGGGCAATACGGGCTGGAAGGTCAAATACGCGCCCGACGTCACGACCACTCCAGCACCCTCGGCGCAGGAATTGGTGGTCCTGCGGGAGCTTCATGCGCGCACCAAGCGGGCCCACGGCGATCAGGGGTGAGAGCGCGCATGCGACAAGGCAGCCCAGCCGTCTTGCCTTCCCCCGCTTGCGGGGGAGGGCTGGGGAGCAGGCTCAATCCCACGCTGCGGACTTGCGGGCAGCCCCCTGCCCGACCCTCTGCCGCAATCCGTGGGCGGGAGCCAGGCGGGGCAGAGCATAAAGCATAAGGAGAGCCTCCATGCGCGACGCCTTCATCTGCGACGCGGTGCGGACGCCGATCGGCCGCTATGGCGGCGCCCTCGCTAAGGTGCGCACCGACGATCTCGCGGCGGCGCCGATCCGGGCGCTCATGCGGCGCAACCGCAAGGTCGACTGGGCAGCCGTCGACGAGGTGTTCTACGGCTGCGCCAACCAGGCCGGCGAGGACAACCGCAACGTCGCCCGCATGGCGCTGTTGCTCGCCGGGTTGCCCGACAGCGTTGCAGGCGTCACGGTCAATCGCCTGTGCGCCTCCGGCCTCAATGCGGTCGGCGAGGCCGCCCGTGCGATTCGCTGCGGCGAAATCGATTTCGCCATCGCGGGCGGCGTCGAGTCGATGACGCGGGCGCCGCTCGTGATGGGTAAGGCAAGCGAACCATTCCAGCGCAGCGCCGAGCTGTTCGACACCACTATCGGGTGGCGCTTCATCAATCCGCTCATGAAGGCGCAATATGGCGTCGACTCAATGGGCGAGACCGGCGAGAACGTCGCGGCCGATTACCAGGTGAAGCGCGATGATCAGGACGCGCTCGCGCTGCGTTCGCAGCATCGCGCCGGCAAGGCGATGGCGGCGGGCTATTTCGCCGAAGAAATCATCGCAGTCGAGGCCCCCGGCGGCAAGGCCGGCCCCACGGTGGTCGACAAGGACGAGCATCCGCGGCCAGAAACCACCATGGAGCAACTCGCCAAGCTGCGGCCCGCGTTTCGTACAGGAGGCACTGTCACGGCCGGCAACGCGTCCGGCGTCAACGACGGCGCGGCGGCCATGCTCATCGCCTCCGCAGAGGCCGTTGACCGCCACGGTCTGACGCCGCGCGCGCGGGTGCTCGGCATGGCGTCGGCCGGCGTGCCGCCAAGGGTCATGGGCATCGGACCGGTGCCGTCGACCCGCAAGCTGATGGATCGCCTCGGCCTCAAGATCGCCGACTTCGACCTGATCGAGATCAACGAAGCGTTCGCGTCTCAGGCGCTCGCCTGCCTGCGCCAGCTCGGCCTTCCCGATGACGCCGAGCACGCGAACCCCCATGGCGGCGCCATTGCGCTCGGACATCCGCTCGGCATGTCGGGCGCGCGGCTCGTCCTTACCGCCGTGCACGGCCTTGAAAAACGCGGCGGCAAGCTTGCGCTCGCCACCATGTGCGTCGGCGTCGGTCAGGGCGTGTCGGTGGCGATCGAACGAACATGAAGGAGATGCCCCGGTGCCCATGAGTCCAGGTTACATTCCGTTCCACCCCAACCCGTCCAAGCCGGAATTCAAGCTGCCGCCGGGGGCGGTCGATGCGCACTGCCATGTGTTCGGCCCCGAGGCGAAGTTTCCTTACGCGCCTGAACGCAAATACACGCCGTGCGACGCGCCCAAGGAGAAGCTGTTCGCGTTGCGGGACTTTCTCGGCCTCGACAAGAACGTCATCGTGCAGGCGAGCTGCCATAGCAAAGACAACCGCGCCATGATCGATGCGCTGCAGTCCTCCGGCAACCGCGCCAAGGGCGTTGCCTTCGTGGGCGAGGAGGTCACGGATGCCGAGCTGAAGGCCATGGACGCCGCCGGCGTCAGGGGCGTGCGCTTCAACTTCGTCCGCCGTCTCGTCGATGTCACGCCGCGCGACGTGCTCGAGCGCATCGCCGCGCGGGTCGCGCAGCTCGGCTGGCATATCGTGGTCTATTTCGAGATGCCCGACCTGCCGGATTTCGAAGCGTTCTTCACGGCGCTGCCCACCACGGTGGTGGTCGACCACATGGGTACCCCGACGGTTGCGAAGGGTGTCGACGACCCGGAGAACCAGCGCTTCATCCGCATGCTGGACAAGCACAGGAATATCTGGACCAAGGTGACCTGCCCGGAGCGGATGACGCTCGCCGGCCCGCCCTATGACGACGTGGTCCCGTTCGGCCGCAGGCTGGTCGAACTCTTCCCCGACCGCGTGCTGTGGGGCACCGATTGGCCGCATCCCAACATGAAAAAGGAAGCGCCCGACGACGGCGTCCTGGTGGACTACATCCCCAAAATCGCGCCGAGCGCCGCAGAGCAGAAGGCATTGCTGGTCGACAATCCGATGCGGTTGTACTGGGCGTAGGGAGAACTGAGGCCGCAGGATGGGTTGAGCACAGATGTGTAGCCCTGGATTGAGCGTCAGCGAAATCCGGGACCGCTCGGTCCACGCTGCAACGGGGCCGCCGGGTTTCGCCGCGCTCAAGCCGGGCTACAGGACTAATGGCTGGCTGCAGGACTAATGGCTTGCGAACTTGCCCTTTTGCTTGCTTCAAATTGCCCCCGGTGGGCAGCGCGCCCACACATTGCAAACGAACTCAAGGCGATATTAAGTGGCGCCATGTCAGGGGTCATATCTCAGATGCCATGGAGGGACGCCGATGACGGCGGCTGAAGCAAGCGCCAAAGAAGCCAAAGAAAAGGAGTACGACGATATTCCCGGCACGTTCGTGTTCGACGCGGATCGATCGCGCCGGGGCTACCATCTCAACATGTTCTGCATGTCGCTGATGAAGGCGGAGAACCGCAGGGCCTTCAAGGAGAACGAGGCCTCCTATCTGGATCGCTTTGCATTGACGCCGGAGCAGCGCGAAGCCATCCTCACGCGCGACTACAACCGGATGCTGGAACTCGGCGGCAACATCTATTTCACCGCCAAGCTCGGGGCGACCGACGGCCATTCGTTCCAGCACATCGCGGCGATCATGACGGGCTCAACCCAGGAAGACTACGCCAAGATGATGCTGGCGGGCGGCCGTTCGATCGAAGGCAACCGCAGCAAATCCGGACGTGATGCCGCTCCCAAACCGGCGCCGCGCAGGACGGCGGCGAAATCCGCCAAGACACGCGCCAAATCCTCTCCCGGACCAACAGCGAAGCGCGCCAAGAAGGCAGGGTCGAAACGTGGCTAGAATCATCGCAGGCGTGACCTCATCGCACGTGCCGGCCATCGGCGCTGCGATCGATCTTAAGAAGACCGAGGAGCCCTACTGGAAGCGGGTGTTTTCGGGCTTCGAAAAATCAAAGGAGTGGATGGCGAACGCCAAGCCTGACGTGGTGATCGCGGTCTATAACGACCATGCGTCCGCGTTCTCGGTCGAACTGATCCCCACTTTCGCGCTGGGCTGCGCGGCGGAATTTCCGCCCGCCGATGAGGGCTGGGGACCGCGCCCGGTGCCGGTGGTGAAAGGTCACCCGGAGCTTGCGTCCCACATCGCCCAGTCGGTCATCCTCGACGAATTCGATCTCACCATCGTCAACAAGATGGAGGTCGACCACGGCCTCACGGTGCCGCTCAACCTGATGTTCGGCTCGCCGCCGGAATGGCCGTGCCGGGTCATTCCGCTCGCCGTCAACGTGGTGATGTATCCGCCGCCCACCGGCCACCGCTGCTACATGCTTGGCCGCGCAATCCGCAAGGCGGTGAACTCCTACCCGGAGGATCTGCGCGTCGTGGTCATGGGCACCGGAGGCATGTCGCACCAGATCTCCGGGCCGCGAGCCGGGCTGATCAACAGCAAATTCGACAAGGCGTACCTGGACGGCCTCACCAAAGACCCTAAGGAGCTCACGCGTATCTCCCACGTCGAATTCATGCGCGAGGCCGGGGCCGAGGGCATCGAAATGGTGATGTGGCTCATCATGCGCGGCGCGCTCGACGACAAGGTGAAGGAGGTGTACCGATTCTATACGGTGCCAGCTTCCAACACCGCGGTCGGCCATATCATCCTGGAAAATCTCGAACCCAAGACCAAAAGCAGGCGACCCGCATCACTCCGCGGCGGCGCCACGAGGAAGCGCGCTGCAGCGCACGGGATCAGGCAGGTCGCGGTCAGGAGCAAGCAATGAAGATTTGCGTAGCCGGGCAGGGCGCGTTTGGTCAGAAGCATCTCGACGCACTGAAGCGAATTCCGGGTGTCGAAGTCGTATCGCTGATCGGCGGAAATCAGGATGCGACGGCCGAGGTCGCGAAGAAATACGGCATCTCGCACTGGGGCGGCGACCTGAGCGAAGGGATCCGGCGCGCCGACGCCGTCATCCTCGCCACGCCAACCCAGATGCACCGCCGCCAGGGCGAGCAGGTGATGCGCGCCGGCAAGCATGTGCTGATCGAAATCCCGATTGCCGACAGCGTCGCGGACTCAGAGGCGCTGGTAAAAATCCAGGAGGAGACGGGCGTCGTCGCCATGGGCGGACACGTGCGCCGCTTCAATCCGAGCCACCAATGGGTGCACAACCGTATCCAGAACGGCGAGCTCAAAATCCAGCAGATGGACGTGCAGACCTACTTCTTCCGCCGCTCCAACATGAATGCGGCTGGCAAGCCGCGCAGCTGGACGGACCACCTGCTGTGGCACCATGCGGCCCACACCGTCGACCTGTTCCAATATCAGACAGGCGAGACCGTCTCGGAATGCTTTGCGGTGCAAGGGCCCCGTCACCCGCAGCTCAGGATCGCCATGGACATGGGCATCATCATGAAGGTTCCGTCGGGCGCGATCCTGACGCTGTCGCTGTCTTTCAATAATGATGGGCCGATCGGCTCGTTCTTCCGCTACATCTGCGACAACGGCACCTATAACGCCTATTATGACGACCTGTTCGACGGCAAGAAGAACCAGATCGATCTCTCCCAGGTCGACGTGTCCATGGACGGCATCGAGCTGGAGGATCGCGAATTCATCGCTGCAATTCGCGAAAAGCGGCAACCCAACGCGAGCCTCGCGCAGGTGCTGCCGTGCATGCACGCCCTCGGCAGGATCGAGCAGATCATCGATCCGCGCCGCGAGGCGCACGCGTAGCAGGAATTCGGCAATCAGAAGTCAGTCTTCAGATGAAGAGGTGGGACGGCATTTGGTGGCATCACATAACAAGAGCGTGTTCTGGTCATTTTGAGCCCTTTGTTCGGCGTCATGGCCGGGGGGCTGGTCCCGGCCATCCATGTCTTATCCGCTTAACCCCCTTTTCCGCGTGCGAGGGTAGGGGGCAGACGTGGATGCCCGCGACAAGGGCGGGCATGATGTCTGAAAAGACGATCCCATCTTACCGGAATACTCTGGGCCGCATCTGACCAGTGAGTACCGACACCTCTACTAGGGAGAGAAACCATGTTTCGCAACATCATGATCACCACCGTCGCGGCGGCGGCAGTCAGCCTTGCTGGCGCTTCGGCGCAGGCGCAGAGCACCGTCAAGATCGGCGCGCTGCTGCCGATGACCGGGCAGCAGCAGTCGACCGGCGTGCAGATCGCCGCTGCGATCCGCCTTTTTATGGCGCAGAACGGCGACACCGTCGCGGGCAGGAAGGTCGACGTCGTCATCAAGGACGATGGCGCGGTGCCCGATAATTCGAAACGGCTGGCGCAGGAATTGATCGTCAACGACAAGGTCAATTTCCTGGTCGGCTTCGGCGTCACCCCGGCAGCGCTCGCGGTCGCGCCGCTCTCGACTGAGGCCAAGATCCCGCAGATCGTGATGGCGGCCGGCACCTCCATCATCACCGAGCGTTCGCCCTATATCGTCCGCACCAGCTTCACGCTGCCGCAGTCAACCGTCATCATGGCCGAGTGGGCGCTCAAGAACGGCATCAAGAAGGTCGTCAGCATGGTGTCGGATTACGCTCCGGGCATCGATTCCGAAGGGTCATTCAAGGACACTTTCGCCAAGGGCGGCGGACAGATCCTCGAGTCGATCCGGGTGCCGCTCGCAAATCCGGATTTTGCGCCATTCCTGCAGCGCGCCCGCGACGCCAAGCCGGACGCAGTGTTCGTCTTCGTGCCGTCCGGGCAGGGCGGAACCTTCGTCAAGCAGTTCATCGAGCGCGGCCTCGACAAGGCCGGCATCAAGATCATCGGCCCGGGCGACGTCACCGACGATGACCTCCTCAATGGCATGGGCGACCAGGTGATCGGCACTGTCACCGCGCACATGTATTCGGCCGCCCATCCGTCTGCCATGAACAAGGCCTATGTGGCCGCCTTCAAGAAGGCCAATCCGAATCTGCGGCCCAATTTCATGTCGGTCGGCGGCTATGACGGCATGCATCTGATTTACGAGGCGCTCAAAAAGACCGGCGGCAAAACCGACGGCGACCAGCTCATCGCCGCCATGAAGGGCATGGCGTGGGAAAGCCCGCGCGGCCCGATCTCGATCGACCCGGAGACCCGCGACATCATCCAGAACATCTACATGCGCAAGGTCGAGAAGGTTGACGGCGAGCTGTACAACGTCGAGTTCGAAACGTTCCCGAACGTGAAGGACCCGGGCAAAGCGAAGAAGTAGGCGTGCGATGGTGTGGGCGCGGCGCAATCACGGGCCGCCGTCGTGACCACGCCCGCATCACGAGCGGCGTACCTCTGAAAGCTGCCGACTTGCTGCGGCGCCTACGTCGGCAGCGTCGGGCCAATAAGAGACGTTGGCCCTTTTGGGTGAAGGAAACGAGAGAGCTGCCAACGTGGGGACATTCCACTCCGTTGGAACAAAAAAGGAGCACCAAATTGGTGCCCCTTCGACTATTTGAAAGATCATCCCCTAGCCCAACTTGCGCAATTTCGCTTCGATTTGGCGGGTCGATTTGTCGCATCGGCCTTGATTGATCAAGGGGTTGGCTGCTGAGAGGAGCCGATTTGAGCGTGTAGTGCCGACCTTGGGTGTTTTCTGGA
>Ga0209062_1001486_pt1 | contig 40808 bp, 36 predicted proteins | sample Coa_R2_2_FD_187158 | JGI IMG/M metagenome (GOLD analysis project Ga0209062, IMG submission 187158) | Surface soil microbial communities from Centralia Pennsylvania, which are recovering from an underground coalmine fire - Coalmine... | ecosystem: Environmental > Terrestrial > Soil > Unclassified...
AAGACCTCATCCGCCGCGAGCACGCGACAGCCCGTCCAGGGTGGCAGCCGACGGCCTTGTGGGTCGGCAACCAGCTGAATGGCAGCGATCCGGCCGTTGATTAAAATGAGGTTGTGGTTGCCGCAGACTGTGTCGCCAGAGACGGCCACGATGCGCTTGGTGAGCGGCACGGATTCGGGGAGATAGCCGCGCTCGGCGGCCATTTGGCGCGCACTCTCGGGCGCCCACGCGAGAACGAGATCGCCTTTGCCTAAGGCTGCCGTTTGCTCGACAAGGTAGAGGCCAAGGGGTGCACTGGCGCTGGCGTTCCAGACGAAGCGGGGAGTCGAGGGGCCAAGAGCGAGCGCGGCGAGACCCAGTGCCGCAAGGGCGCCGACGCGAAGGACGGGCCCCCTACGCATCGCCGTCGACCTTGGTATGAGCGCGGCCCTCCGACCAAGCGTCGAGGTCGGCGATGTGGTAGCGCACGTAGCGGCCGTGCTTGCGAAAGCGCGGGCCGCGGCCAGTGCGGCGCATGCGCTCGAACGTGCGCGGCGATAAGCCGACATAGTGCGCAGCCTGGGCCGTATTGAGAAATGGGCTGCCCTTCTTGGCGTTGGCAGCTCGGGCGGCATCGTCGTCCATGCGTGCCCTCATCGGAGTGGTCGGAAGACGACGACGCAGGTCGTCTCCTTCGCGGGCAGCATGAGCGGGCAAGCGATGGCTTAGGACTGGCGAAGACCCTTGGGGACGTTTTCGCCACCCCAGCGCCGCCTCAGGCGGCGGAAGACACCGTTGCCGCGCCTGGTCCGGCGGGCCGCGGCCAGCCGTTCAAGCGGCGTATTTTGCTGTGAATCGATGCAGCGCCGGCGCCGCAAGAGGCGTCAAATCAGGAAACTTCGATACCCACCGTTCATTAGGTAGCGTCCGCGCTGGACCGCCCGGCGCACTTGGTCGAAGAGATTGCGCCGAGGGTCCGACCAGTCGGCGAGAACACGCGCTTCGCCGAACAAAGCGACAGCGATGTCGCGATAGGTGGCGCCGGCCAGAAAGCCATCCAGGGCTTGCAGAACATGACGCAACCGGCGTGATCTTGGGTCGATTGGGAAAAGATGACCGGGCAAGCTCTGGTTGCTGATCAGAGCGTTAAGGCCTTCCAGCGCCGTGAGCCGAGCGCGCAAGTGTCGCGCATCGAAGATCGCATCAGTGCGCAGGCTGACGGGCTGTAGCAGGCTTGAACCACGGACCGCCAACTGCAAACTGCGGCTGCTATCGCGCGCCAACAGATGCTGGGTTCGGTCCGGCAGGACCAGGAGTGCCGTAGGATGGCGCAGTTCGGCAAGCGAGAACGGAGCCGTCGAGACGGCCGGAACGGCCGTCACCGGCAGGATGTGAGGGCATGCCTCGGGCCGCCAGAACACCGTGGCGGCAGTCGCATCGTGGTCGGGTGGATCTGCGAAAAAACACGCCCCATGGCGCCAGATCATCGAGCGGCCGGCTGGCAGTCAGAAGGGTCAAATGCCGTCGCTGTTCGACAGAAACTGCCGGGCTCATAGCGGCCCATTCGCGCAGATAATCAGGATCCCGGCGTAGGAATTCCCATCCCCAGCCGCGCTTCGGCAGTGAATCGGTGTAGTCATAGGCATCGGCACGACGCCATGGCTGCTCGTCTTCGGATGGGGGACGGCCGACCATCGTGGGCTCCTCGCGCTGTGGCAAGGCAGACCGTCAGCCGCCTCCGTGATGTAGTTGGACGGTCCCGTCTCGCCGAGATTGCTTCCTTTCCGCTGCCAACGAGGGGGCTCTAGGCTGTGGCCATCGTGACCGGCGCCCAGAGAACTGGTTGTTCGAGACCACCCTCGCGCCGCAGGCGAGCGAGGGCGTCGCGCGAGACCTCGAGGTAGCCGGCGATGGCTCGGGTCGTACCGATTGCGTGAGGGGCGCCGATGCGCTTCAGTGGCCAGCTGGCCCGCCGCAGGATGCGCTCCATTCTGAGGTCCGTGACCGTGACGATGGCGTTGAGACCGCGTGCCAGGCCAAACTCGACCATGCCGATGAAGAGCTCAAAGGTCGCCTTGGCGATGCCGCTGACTGCCGCGGCGGCGTCGTTGTGCACATCGAGAGCGAAGCGGCTGCTCTCCCAGATGCTCGGGCTGGCCGGCGGCGATTCGCCGTTCAGGAGAACGCCGAACGCGTCTCGCAGCATCGTGGGACCGGTCGACGGCAGCAGGCGGACACAGCCCTGAATACGCCCATCGCGGCCGCGTTGGAGGAGGTAAATGGGGTGAAAGGCGTCGAAGTCGTCGACCTCGAGATCGCCACTGACTTGAACGTCCCAATCGAGCCGCTGCTTGAAGACGCGATAGCGCAAGCGGTGCATGTCGGCGAGCTCTTCCACGAACTCACCGTAGTGATCCCGGCTGATGAGCTGCATCATGGTCGCCTCCTGGATGAACAGGCAGCGACAATGAAAGGGTCAGAATTGGGCCCGCGCACCCTGTACACCTGAACAGGGTTGACGGCGCGCCGGTCGTGTCAGGGCATGGTGCGCATCGAGGCCGAGTAGCGCGCGACAGCCTGGGAGATGGTGCGGACGCCAAGCTTTTGCTTGGCATTCTCGAGGTGGAAAACCGTCGTGCGACGCTTGATGCCCAGGATGTCTGCGGTGTCTCCGGCGGACTTTCCCAAAGCGGCCCAGCGCAGGCAATCGAACTCGCGCGGCGAGAGCGCGACGCCGGCGATGATGCGATCGCCGGACAACTTTTGGCGCACCTGGGCGTGGTAGTGAAGCGCCATGAATTGCAGGACTTCCCCGTGTCGCTCGACGCCGCGGCTGAACGCTGGATGGCGCTCGTGGGCGGCGAAGGTGATCGCCGCCACCGGGCCACGCCCATCGTGAATGGGAATGGTGAAGCCGGAGCGGATGTCGAACTGGGCGGCTTCGTCAAAGAACTGCTGTTGCCGCTTGGAAAGAATCATGGCCCCCGCGCCGAGGCCCCATTCAAACGGGTCAGTGCCATGCTGGGCCTGAAGGATCACGGGATCGAGCCGTTCGTAGCGGCTTTGCAGATAGTGTGTCGTCCACTCGGTTGGATAGGTGGATATGAGGAGCGGTTTGTCATCGGGCCGGGGCGGCAAGGACAAGTACGCGAAGCAGTGCAAGCCGAATGCGCCTGCCGCATCGGCCAAGGCAGACTGCAAGTCAGCGCGATCGACGCTTTCCGACAGCCGGTCGATGAAGGTCTGGAAGACCCGGTGCATCGCTTGGCCCCAATGACGCGAGACCCAGCGATCTTTTCAGGTGCAGTGGCACGGTCGCGCCAGTGACAAGGTGAGCCGCAATGGTGCCATGCACGCGCGCGGGAAAGGACTTTTCCGTTTCCCTCCGAAATATCGACTGAAATGAGCAGGCAGTATGACAGTTCGGTTTCACGGCGGCCTCGGGGTGATATCCGGGGTGTGGAGCGGGGTCAGCCGCGGAGCAGCTGGCGATAGCCAACCCGGCTCATCCAGCGGGCGCGGCGTAGGTGGCTGTCGACGGCGCGCTCGGCGCGCTGCGGCTCCTTGGCTGGATCGATGCCGAGAACGATCTGAGCCATCTCGTCTTTGCTAGCGCCGTCGGCGCTCGCGTCGAGAAGACGAAGGTAAACGACCAAGTGCCCCTCGTCGTAAGGCGTGATCGAGTCTGACCAAGGGGCTTCGTCGGCAATCGGCTGATTGTGGCGCCGAGCCACCATTGCGACCTCCCTGCCGTTGATCTTCCCAGACCTTTTCGATGTCACTGTACGAACTGAGACTCGACCCGCCAGTGACATGCTCCGGTGCGGATGTGGATAGAAGTGGTGGCGACGCTCGCCACTTCTTCGCGGCAGATGGCATGAGACACATATTATAGTTGATAAACTTTATAGTGTGTATCCCGCTGACTTGCGCGCATGGACATGCGCAAGCTGGTGGGGCGGAATGTACGGCGCCTCAGGCTGAGTAAGGGCCTGACCCAGGAGAGGCTCGCCGAGATTTGCGGCTTCAGCCAGCAGTACATCAGCGGCTTAGAACAGGGTCATCGGAACCCGACCGTCGTGACGGTCTATGAGATCGCCTCCGCTCTGAGCGTCAGCTACCTTGAGCTCATGCGGCCGCCCCGAAAGCGGTGATCGCTCCATTGCAGACATAGCGCTACCACGCGCCCAAGTATGTTCGCGGCCGCTGCACTCGCACTTATGCCGTCAGGAATAGGCGCCCGCGCGCTCCAGTCACTTGAGATAGTGATCGCTGATTGATCGTGTCGGTGACAGGCCTCATTTCTGGCGGCACAGGTTTGGGGAGCCGAGCCTCCCGACGCATCTCCTTCACGAGTGGTTCACATGATCCTCTCGGACGTCACCGGTACTGTCGAGTCTATCGGTCAAGAGCATCAGTCTGCCGAGCTGATAGCGCGGCGACTTGGCAAGTCGCTGCGCTGGCTGCAAGCTCTGCTCACTGAGGACAGCCGCAAGCCGGTGCACCAGCAACGGTTGCAGCATCACCACTTCGTCGGCAGGTCCAAGCGATGGTCAGAAAGGGAATACCGGGCTCTCGAGGCCGAAATCGTCGCCCAAAGCAGTCACCGGGCCTGTGCATCGTCGAGCGCGATGGCTTTTGGCACGTCCACGGCACAGTCCGCGTATCAACCCCTGACGGCAGCCGACGCTCATGCCGCATTAGAAAGGGTACTGGACTTCCCGCTCTCGCCGAGACCCTCGCCGACGCGGAGACGCTCCGGGACACCTGGGCGCTCGAGGCGCGCCAAGAAATCATCCACGGCCGCCAGCCCAGTCGTCCCCTTTCCATCGCGGTAGAGCGTTGGCTCAAGCGCCCGCGCAAGCACGGCCGCAAGCCTAGCTGGCGCGAAGTGGCGATGACCAAGGCAACCGCCAAGCGCTTCGGCGTGCGCCTGATGAGCGATATCCTCCCTGAGGAGTGGGTGTCTTTCGTCGAAACCGAGACGCAGGAGGTCGCGCCCTCGACGCGCGAGCGCTACCTCAACGGCTTCATGTCCTTCATGAACTGGTGTCACGCCAGGCCACGGCGATGGATCACCGAGAAGTCCATGCCGTATTTCGAGCGCGATCCCGCGGCTCGGAAGCCCAAGCATCGGCAACGCCGGCGCGTAGCAGAGCTTCGGCCCGACCTCATCATGCTGATCATCGAAAATGCCGGTTGGCACCTGAAGCCGCAGCTTTGGGTCGAATGGAGCACTGGTCAGCGCACCACGGCGGTGCTCAAGCCGCGGCTGTGCGAGGCCGTGCTCGCACCTGGTCGCGAGCAGATCACCTTCCCGACCACCAAGTCCGGCGAGCCGGTGACGGCGTCCTTGCATCCGGCCGCCGGCGAGGCGATCCGCCAGTACTTGAAGCGCCGCGGCCGCCTGTGGGACCGCGAAGGCCCGCTCTTCCTGACCAGGGCGGGCAAGCCCTATAAGACGGAAAACCAGCTCAGCGGGCACAACCGCACGGCCTTCAACAACGCGAAGCGCAAGGCCGTCGTGGCACGCCGGCGCTTGGCGCTCGCCCGCTGCCTTGAGCTGCGTAGCCAGGTCCGCATCGCCGAGGCTCGCGCCGAAGCCGGAACGGCCTGGAACGATATCAAGCTGATGCGCCAGGTGACGCAGCACTGGTTCCGTCACCTGCTAGCCACCACGATGATGGCGCTGCGTGCGCCAGTGCGCGTCGGCATGGACCAAGGCGGCTGGCTCACTGTCGAGAGCTACATGGCCTATGCGCACGACGTGCCCGAGGTTAGACGGCAGACTGTCGACCAGCTGCCGATCGGCACACCAACAGCCAAGCAGGAGACGGGGTGATGGTCGCCTATCGGCACCCGCGGAGAGGGCTTGGTGCGAAATCTTCCCGCCGTCCTTCATTCCATCGATCACAAAGCGAAGGAGGAGAGAGGCAAACTCGTTGTGAGCTACAGTCCGAGCCTAGCTTGGATGGGTACCGGCGTGGGTTGGCCCGGTGGCGGGATCTGACACGTCGTTGACACGCCATCATCCGGTCACTAGGAAAATCCTCGACGGATCAAGCAGATGGCCAACCTCAGCCTCGCCCCTCCGAAGGCAGAGGTCGTGAGTTCGAATCTCGCCGGGTCCGCCATAACCGTTCGCCTCGCCAACCGACATCGGCGTCTCGCGTTGACCGCGTGCTCCGGCCCCAGCAGACTTGGGGATAGGGAGAGACGCCATGAACCTGCCCGCTCGCCGGGCCTTTGTGGCCCTGCTGGCGGGCGCGGCGGCGGTCGTCGCGGCGCGACCGCTGCTGGCACAGCAGCCGACCCTCACCCTGCCCCCCGTCGAAGTCATCGGTGCATCGCCGCTGATCGGCTCGGGCATCGACCGCAACACGGTGCCGGCGGCGACCCATGTTCTCGATCGCGACGATCTCGCGCGGCAGGGTCCGGCCGATCTGCTGGGCTCGCTCAACCGCGGCATCGGCGGCGTCAGCCTCGATTCGGCATCGGGCAATCCCTTTCAACCGAGCTTGTATTACCGCGGCTTCGCGGCTTCGGCCCTGCAGGGCACATCGCAGGGCCTGGCCGTGTACATCAACGGGATGCGCTTCAACCAGCCGTTCGGCGATACCGTCGACTGGGACCTGATTCCCGGCAATGCCATCGACCGGCTGAACGTCGAAGGCTCCAATCCGGTGTTCGGGCTGAATGCGCTGGGCGGTTCGATCGACATCCGGATGAAGAATGGCTTCATCTACAATGGCTCCGAACTCAGCCTGTCGGGCGGATCGTTCGGACAGAGGCAGGGCCAGTTCGAATGGGGCTATCGCGCGGGATCGTTCGCGAGCTATCTCGCCGGCACGGTGCTGCACCAGGACGGCTGGCGGGACCTGCAGTCGACGGACCTGCAGAATGTGTTCGGCGATTTCGGATGGCGCGGCGCCCGGGGCGAGCTGCACCTCAACCTGACCGCGGCGCATTCCGGCCTGAACGGTCCCGGCACAGCGCCGGTCCAGTTGGTTGCGGTCGACCGCTCGGCGCAGTTCACGGCACCGAACTTCATCTCGAACGACTACAGGGCCGCGAGCATCAACGCCACGTTCGATCTCAGCGATACGATCTCGCTGCAGGCCGTGGCCTACTACCGCGATCTCCTGCAGAACGTGAACAACGGCAATGCGCCCAACGATAGGCCGTGCAACGACGGATCAGGCCTGCTGTGCACGGACTCCGGCGTCAGCACGACGTTCGGCGGCGCGCCGATCGCGGACTTCCTGAACGGTGCACAGTATGGCCAGCTCGACGTGCAGCGGACTTCCACGCACGCCTATGGTGCGTCGGCGCAGGTTACCGACGCGCAGGACGTATTCGGACTGAAGAACCAATTCGTCGCCGGCCTCGCGTTCGACGGCGGACGGACGCAATTCAACGCGGCCTCCTACGTCGGCGGGCTGACGACCGACACCCGCGTCTTTGTCGGTCCCGGCACGGTCATCGTCGAAGCGGGAACGAACATGCCGGTGAGCGTCGGCATCACCAATGCGACCTATGGCGCCTATCTTGCCGACAGCCTCCATCTCACGGACCGCCTGGTCGCGACCCTGTCGGGCCGCTTCAACGCCACTTTCATCGAGTCGACGGACTTCAACGGCGGCGATCTCGGCGGCTCGCACAGTTTCCTGCATTTCAACCCGGCCGCCGGCCTCACCTACGAAGTTGCGCCGTGGCTGACCCTGTACGGCGGCTACGCAATGGCCAACCGCGCACCGACGCCGGCCGAGCTCAGCTGCGCCTCGCCCGCCAATTCCTGCAGCCTCGCCAACTTCTTCGTCGGCGATCCGGACCTGCGCCAGGTGGTGGCGCAGACCTTGGAGGCCGGTCTGCGCGGCAAGCTCAAGTTGGCCAAGGATGCGAACCTACGCTACAGCCTCGCCTTCTTCCGGACCGACCTCGACGACGACATCGCCATGGTCAACAGCCCGACTCAGGGCCGTGCCTTTTTCACCAACGTCGGCACCACGCGGCGGCAGGGCATCGAGGCCGATTTGACGTACAGCGACCAGCGTTGGCGGATCTGGCTGCTCTACGCCCTCGTCGATGCAACCTTCCAGTCGGGCTTCGTGGCATCGTCACCCCTCAATCCGGGCGCCGACGCCAGCGGCAACATCGCAGTGCAGCCCGGCAATCGTCTGCCGGGCATCCCCTTGCACCAGCTGAAAGCCGGGGTCGACTACAAGGTGACCGACAAATGGACAATCGGCGCCACGCTGCGAGCGGCGAGCAGCCAGTTCCTGTTCGGCGACGACGCCAATCTCGTTGCGCCGCTTCCGGGTTACGTGACGTTGGGCGTCAGCACGTCGTACCAGGTGACCCCCAACCTGCAGCTCTTCGCCTGGGCGGAGAACGTCACCAACGCCAGCTACTCCACCTTCGGCACCTTCTCGCCGACCAGTTCGGTGTTCATCGCCCAGGCGCCCGGCGCCAACATGACACAGAGCGTCAGCCCCGCGGCACCCTTCGGAATTTTCGTGGGCCTGCGCGCGACATTCTGATGGGCGCCTACAAGCCGTAGAAGCGGATGGCAGTGCCGCCGAAAACGGCGTCGTGCGTATCCTGGGGCAACAGGCTGGCCGCGGTCTCGCGCCAGCGCCGGTAGTTGCTGGCGAGGGTGACGACCGGCCAATCGCTGCCCCACATCAGCCGGTCGGGCCCGAAGACACCGAGCAGGTGGTCGACGTAGGGACGGAGATCTTCGACCGTCCAGTCTGCCCGCGCCTCGGTGACGAGGCCTGACAACTTGCAATACCACGACGTCTCGCGGGCGAGCCGCGCCATGTGGCTCGCCCACGGCTGGAAGGCGCCGTTGGCGATGTCCGGCTTGGCGGCATGATCGATGACGACGCGCAGCTCGGGATGGCGCCGGGCAAGCTCGCCGATGATGGGGAGATGGCGTGGCTTCAGCAGCGCATCGAAGCGCAAACCGTGGCGCGCCATCGCGGCAAGGGCCGGCTGCACCGCTGGAAGCAGTATCCAGGTGGTGTCCTCGATATCCTGCAACATCGGCCGAAGGCCTTTGATCAGCGGATCGCCGGCAAGCTCGGCGACGCGCGTCGCAGCATGCGGCGCCGCGAGATCCGTCCAGCCGACCACGCCGCGGACCAGACCCGACGATTGCCGCGCGACCTCCAGCATGAAGGCGGTCTCGGCTTCAGTATCTGCGGCCTGCACCAGAACGGTGGCGGTAATGTCGTCCAGCAGCGTGCGCAGATCGGCCAGCCCGTAATCGCGAGCTATCGAAAGCTCCGGCGACATCCAGCGATAGTCGCCGCGCGCAATCGTCCAAACATGATGGTGGGCGTCGACGCGGATCATGGCCTCGGACCAGCGCTTAGGCTCAGAACATGGGCGTGCGCGCATTCTCCGGCAGCAAACCGGCTCTGTCCAAAGGATATCCACACCTGGGGATAAGCATTCGCGAGCAAATCCCGCGATGGGCATTGGCTGCGAGTCCGGCTCTGATTTTCCTGCCGAAAAATCCGAGCCAATGCCCATAATAGGGATGCGGCTCACACAGAGGTAAACTCCCCGCCATTCGAGCGATCTGCCGGGAGTTCAGTCATGTCCAACGAGTCCTTCGTCGATCTTCGTCATGCCGACGGCCAGTCTTGATCCGAGTCGCGTTCGCCGCGAGCGGATGACGCCACCGTTTTTGCTCCGTTTTCGACCGTTTATCGCGGCGCGGGAAGGCCGCAAAATGCCGACGCGCCTGGGTTTTGGCGCATTGCACCAAGAGACGCCGTTCCAAAACGGCGAAAACCGTCGAAACCGATGCCTGCGTTCAGGCGCGCGAAGACTTCCGCCGGCGACGGCCGGGCAGCACGACGTCGCGGCTGAGATTGTCGTGCTCGGGATCCATGCGGCGGTAGTCCATCGTCACCTCCTCGCCCGGATGGATGTCCTTCAGCGCGTAGTAGGTGACGTCGCCGTCGTCGGACTGCAGGTTCGGCGTCTCGGAGTGGTTCATGTACCAGCCGACGGAAATGCGCAGGAAATCGACGGGTGCCCAGTAGCCGCCGTCGACGCGGATGCCGAACTTCTTGATCAGCTTCTTGTGCGGCGAGGCGTGGGCCTTCTTGAGCGGCACCCAGCGGCTGTCCTCCGGCGCGAACACCCGGACGAACTCGCCCTTCCTGATCACGATGTCCGAGTAGCAGCCGATCCCATCGATCTTCGACGGCCCCAGGTACAGCAGGGCGTTGCTCCACTTGCGCTTGGCCATCTCGACGAACTCGTACGTGCTGACGGAGGAAAGCGCTTCTGCCCATTCCCGGCGCAGAGTGCAAGGCTGGCGCACTGCGAAAGCGCCGCCGTATCAGGGCGGCGTCAGCGACGAATTGCGATCGCAGAACTTGTCGTTTTCCTTGCTGACCCAAGTGGGGCGGCGGCCGGCGACTTCCGTGCAGGTCGTGAGCGTCTGCTGCCGCGAGCAGAAGGCGGCACCGATCGAATAGAGTTCCCCGCCCCAGAAACAGTAGCTGTTGCGGTCCTCCGGGCTCAGCCAGCCGTAGTCGCCGGTGATCCGCAGCTTCGGCCGCGGTGTCGTGCCCGGCTGCTCCTGGGCCGCCGCCGCCAGGGGAAGCATGATCGCAACGATCGCTGTCAGGGCGCGCATGAGTACCTGCCGTGTTTCACCGGCAGCGTAACGCGCGGCCCGGACCGGCGGAAGCCATGGGCCATCGACCGGGCGTCAGTCCCTGCCATCGCGGAAGGCGCGGACGGTCGACACGATACGCTCGCGCAGGCCCACTTCGCGCGGCAGCGCAGCGCGATGCCGGGCACCGTCATCGGCGACGACGATCGGCGCCGCGGCTTTCGGCGTGTTCGCCTCCGCGACGATCTGAAGGGCGCTGCCGGCCGCGAACGTGACGACGAGCGCCGACACGGCCAACAGCAGCGTCCAGATGAGCTTGCGCATATGCCCTCCCCGCCTCTGAGCTTAACGCCCCGTGGCCTTCGAATCACGCAGCGATGTCTGCAGGGCAAACGGCCTTCGGTGCAATTTTCAGATGTCCGTGCGCTGCCGCTTCTGTCCCCGGAACATGTCGAGATGGATCGTCCGCGGCGCCGTATAGAACTGGAAGGTGATGACCCGCCCGACGAGGTAGGCGGCGAGCAGCGCCGCGAGCGCGCCGAGGACGCCGTATCCGCCGGACTGGCGGCCGGTGAAATCGGATGTGACGAGCCGCACCACGGCCAGGAGGATCAGGGCCGCGGCTGCGCCGACGCCATCCCAGGCGCGATAGACGCGAACAAGGTTGTTGCCGAAATCCTTCGCACCCTGCAGGGTCACCCCCATCGCCAGGCCGCCCAGCAGCCCCGCGCCGACGGCAATCAACCACAGCTCGAACCGCTTGCCTGGCGACACGATCAGCAATACCGCCGCCGCCAGGATCGCGAACAGCGCCGGCACCCACCGGTCGAAGACGGTGACCGCCCGCTCACTCAGCTCGTGGCGCAGCGACCACAGGGCGAGCACCGCGAGCAGCACGGCGACAAGATGGGAGAAGAGCTGAGCATTCATTTCGGCGCAACGCTCGCACGACTGTGCTGTGCGCTGCAATTCACCGCCGCGTGGGGCACGGTGGCGCAGAGACCGACCAATTTGCATACTTGCACCTCGAGGAACCCCACGACCCGAGCATGACCCAGGACAGCCCCACCTACTGGAAGAACGCCCGCACCGAAGTGCGCGCCGCAGGCTTCGACCCCGACCGCGCGGCGAAGACCAATGCCGTGATCACCATCGCCAGCGCCTATACCAATGCCCATCGCTGCAACAATCGCGTGCGGCAGATCACCGACCTCCTGGTCGAGCTGATCGACGAGCGTGGCGGCACCGGGCTGATCGTCGGCGCGCCGGCAGTCTCGGATGCGCTGACGCAAGGGACTCCGACCGCCGGCTACAGCCTGGTATCACGCGACGTCGCCGCCGACTGCTTCGAGATCGGCCACCACGCCCATCACGGCGAGGCGATGATCGTCATCTCGGGCTGCGACAAGACCGGGGCCGCCGCGCTGATGCCGCTCGCCCGCACCAACGCCTTCGGCCTGGTGCTCTATCCCGGCACCAGCTCGCCGGGCAGCGTCTCGTTCGGGCCATGGGCCAGGAAGGGCACCAACCTCACCATCATGGACTATGCCGAGGGCCGTGCCGCCGCCGAGGCGGGGCGCATCACCCAGCAGGAGCTGCTCGAGCTCGAGCGCAACGTGCTGCCCGGCAGCGGCACCTGCGGGGCGATGTTCACCGCGAACACCATGAGCACCACCGCGGAGGCGATCGGCATGATGCTGCCGCGCGGCGCCTCGCATCCCGCCGACTACAACGCGCAAAGCGACATCCACGACGATGTGCGCGCGCAGACCAAGGCGTCGGTCGATGCGCTCTATCGGCTCATGGCAGCCGGCATCCGGCCCCGGGACATCATGACCGAGCGCGCGTTCGAGAACGCCATCGCCACGGTCTATGCGATGGGCGGCTCGACCAACATGTACCTGCATCTGCTCGCCGTCGCGCGCGAGGCGCAGGTGCCGATCACCATCGAGCGCATCCAGGCGATCGGCGAGCGCATTCCGCTGCTCTCCAAGCTGCAGCCGCACGGCCCCTACGCCATGACCAGCCTGCATGCAATCGGCGGCGTGCCGGTGGTGATGAAGGAGCTGCTGCGCGCCGGTCTGCTGCACGGCGACGTCATGACCGTCACCGGCAAGACGCTGGCGGAGAATCTCGCGGGAGTGCCGACGCTCGACCAGCTCGGCGACCAGGACATCATCCATCCCGTCTCCAATCCGGTCGCGGCGGCGAACAACCACATCAGCGTGCTGAAGGGCAACCTCGCGCCCGAGAGCTGCGTGCTGAAGCTGTCCGGCAAGACCCTGGAGAAGGGCGAGTTCCGCGGCACCGCGCGGGTGTTCGACTCCGAGCCGGCGACGATGAAGGCGATCCGCGCCGGCGAGATCAAGCCCGGCACCGTGATCGTGGTGCGCAATGTCGGCCCGGTCGGCGGGCCCGGCATGCCGGAGATGGTGATGCTCACCATCCAGCTGCAGGGCCGCGGGCTCGGCGAGGACGTGGCGCTGATCACCGACGGCCGCTTCTCGGGGGTGAGCCACGGCATCCTGATCGGCCATATCTCGCCGGAGGCCGCGCGCGGCGGGCCGATCGCGGCGGTGCGCGACGGCGACACCATCGTCATCGACCCGCGCGCGCGCACCCTGAACCTCGACCTGCCGCAGGCCGAGATCGACAGGCGCATGGCCGAGTGGCGCGCGCCCGATCTCGCCGCCCGCATCCGGCCGGGCTCGGTGCACGACAAGTATGTCCGCTTGGTGAAGTCGGCCCACTATGGCTGCGTGCTGTAGCCGTCTCGCCCTGCGCAACGGGAATTTCTTTGCGCGCGGCGGCGGTGCTGCCTAGGCTTTGCGCATGAGCACCACGGCTTCCTTTCGCACTCACGAGGTGCCGGACGATCTGCTGGCCGCGATCGACTATTGCTACGACCAAGGCTGGACCGACGGCCTGCCGGTCGTGCCGCCGGTGGTCGATCGGGTGAAGGCGATGCTGGCGGCCGACAGCCGGCCGGCCGACACCGTGATCGCAAGGCATCCCGCGACCGGTCTCGACCTGTCGCTGCACGCCGCCGCGGTGAACGCCGTGATGGCGGGTTGCCTGCCCGAGTATTTTCCGGTGGTGGTCGCGGCCTTCGAGGCGATGGATAAGCCGGACTTCAACTTCCACGGCTCGACCGCCAGCACCGGCGGTTCGGCGCCGCTGGTGATCGTGAGCGGCCCCTATGCCGACGAGATCGGCATGAATGCCGACGTCAACCTGTTCGGCCCCGGCAACCGTGCCAATGGCACGATCGGCCGAGCAACACGGTTGATCCTGCGCAACGTGTTCCAGATGCTGCCCGGCATCTCCGACAAGTCGACGCAAGGCAATCCCGGCAAGTACAGCTTCTGCATCGCCGAGCGCGCGCGGGGCAATCCGTGGCCGCCGCTGTGCGAGGCACAGGGATATCCGAAGGGCACGTCGAGCGTCACCGTCTATGCCGGCGGCGGCTTCTGCAATGTCGAGAACCATGGCGGCAACACGCCGGAGCAGATCCTGAGCTCGGTCGCGGATGCCATGGCCAACTACGGCTGCATTACGCTCGGCCAGGCCGTGGTGATCCTGGCGCCGGAGCACATGCAGATCGTGGCCGGTGCCGGCTGGACGCGGGAGAAGGCGCAGGCCTACCTCTTCACCCAGGCCAAGCGCTCGGTCGACGGCATGAAGAGTGTCGGCAAGTACCGCGACCGCGAGTACGACACCCAGCACGGCGAGGGCGCGCATGCGCTGGCCGAGGCGGGCTTCATGCATCGCGGCCTGACGCCCGACGACATCCTGATCACCATGGGCGGCGGCGATGCCGGCGGCCATTCCTGCTTCATCCCATCGTGGAGCCGCGGCCGCGGCTCGATCATGCAGCACAGCGCGATCCGCGCGCCCGACAAATAAGCGAGGTCCCGATGCAGCTCTATTCGCCGCTTTCCACCACGCCCAAGCGCAAGGCGGTCCGTGCGCCGGCGCTCGGCAGCATCGACGGCCTGCGCATCGGCATCCTGGAGAACGGCAAGCTCAATGCCGAGGAGATGCTGAACGAGGTGGCGGCGCTGTTCGTGCAGCATCACGGCTGCACCGTGCGCACGTTGGCCTCGAAGAAGAATGCGAGCGCCCCGGCGCCATCCAATACACTGGTCCAGGTCGCCCAGGAGGTCGACTTCCTGATCACCGGCCTGGGTGATTGAGGGTCCTGCTCCACGTGCAGTCTGCACGACGGCATCACCTTCGAACAGCTCGGCAAGCGCGCGGTGGTCCTCTGCACCACACCCTTCGAGGTCACGGCGCGCAACATCGCGCGGGTGCTCGGCCTGCCCGACTACCCGTTCCTGACGGTCCAGCATCCGATCGGCAGCTGCACGCTGCCGGAACTCAAGGCGCGCGCCCAGGTCGCGTACAAGCAGGCCCTGCCCATCCTGATGCAGGCCTGAGCACAAGAAGGAACCGGCCATGAAGTTCGGGATTTTCTACGAGCTGCAGCTCCCGCGCCCGTGGGCGCCCGGCGACGAGCACCGGCTGTACCAGAATGCGCTGGAGCAGATCGAGATCGCCGACCGGCTGGGCTACGACCATGCCTGGCAGGTCGAGCATCACTTCCTCGAGGAGTACTCGCACTCGCCGGTCCCCGAATCCTTCCTCGCCGCCGCCAGCCAGCGCACGAAGCAGATTCGCCTCGGCCACGGCATCATGCAGCTCACCACCAACCATCCGGCGCGGGTCGCCGAGAAGATCGCCACGCTCGACCTCTTGTCGAACGGCCGCTGCGAGTTCGGCATGGGCGAGAGCGCCTCGATCACCGAGCTCGAGCCGTTCGGCGTCGAGATGGAGAACAAGCGCGAGATTTTCGAGGAAGCCGTCCGCGCGATCATGCCGATGTTCAAGGACGGCCCGAGCCAGCACCAGGGCAAGTACTTCAACATGCCGCTGCGCCAGGTGGTGCCGAAGCCGCTGCAGAAGCCGCATCCGCCCTTGTGGGTCGCCTGCTCGCAGCTCGAGACGCTCGCCAAGTGCGGCGAATGGGGCATGGGCGCGCTCGGCTTCCAGTTCGTCTCAGCCGATGCCGCGCACGCCTGGGTGCACGCCTACTACAACGCCTTCGTGAAGCGGCAGAAGAAGCTCGCCGACTACGTCAGCAACCCCAACCTCGCGCTGGTCTCGTTCTTCATGTGCGCGCCGACCGACGAGGAGGCGCGGGCCCGCGCCGACGGCGATACGTTCTTCCAGTTCGCGCTGCGCTTCTATGCGGCCGCGCCCGGCCGGCGCCGTCCACCCGCCGGCACTGTCAACATGTGGGACGAGTACCAGAAGTGGAAGCAGGCGAACCCGGACGCCCACCAGGCGGCGCTGCGCGGCGGCCTGATCGGCTCGCCGGAGACGATCCGGCGCAAGCTGCGCCGCTTCCAGTCGTCCAACATCGACCAGGTCGTGCTCCTCAACCAGGCCGGCCGCAACACGCACGAGCACATCTGCGAATCGCTCGAGCTGTTCGCCAAGGAAGTGATGCCCGAATTCCAGGAAGCGCATCCCAAGCTGCTGCAGTGGAAGCAGCAGGTCCTGAACCGCGAGATCGACCTCGAGGAGATCGACACCTCGGCCTTCACGGATCGCTACGGTGGGACGATGAAAAACATTTCGCCCACCGCGGACAAGCGGGTGCAGGCCGCCGAGTAGCCGTCGCGGCGCCACCAACCTCGGCACCGTCGCGGCCGCTTCGACCGCAGCCGGCTGGGCATGACTTTTCACCGGTATTCGCAGCGATGTCCTGCGCTCGGCGTACTGTTGGCGAAGGCAGTACGATAGCGGGCGTTGCGGATGTCGCCGCAAGATCACACTGCAGGTCCCGGCAAGATCACACCGAATAGCGCGACCGATCCCTATCCTCGACCCTCTGTTGCAGCCACGGAGTGTGTAATGGCGACGGATTGTCTTGGGGGGTCTGTCTTCCAAAGAATCCTGGCCGTTGCCCAAGCGGATCCTTCGGCGATCGCCGTCCGCGACGGCGACACTCCGCTCACCTATGGCGACCTGCTGAGCCGCGCCCGCACCCTGGGCTCCGCGTTGAGCACGTTGGGCCTCGAGCCGCAGCAGCCGGTCGGCCTCTGCCTGCCGCGCAGTCTCGACCAGATCGTGGCCATCGTCGCCATCCTGCGGGCTGGCGGCGCCCTGTTGCCGCTCGCGCCGGATTGGCCGGCCGAACGTTTGCGCGGCGTCCTGGCCGATGCGGGCGCAAGCGTCGCGATCGTGCCACAGCATCGCACCGCCGACCTTGCCGACAGCGGGCTGAAGCTGATCGTCCAGGGCAAGGACATGGCCGTCGATCCGGTGCGGGCAACCCCCGGCGAGGGCGAGCAGCTGGCCTATGTGGTCTACACCTCGGGCTCGACCGGCCGTCCCAAGGGCGTCGAGATCAGCCATCGCAATCTCGCCAACCTCGTCGATTGGCATCTCTCGGCGTTCGGCGTCGGCGCCAGCGATCGCGTCAGTTGCCTGTCCGGGCTCACCTTCGATGCCCTGATCTGGGAGCTCATCCCTGCGCTCGCGGCGGGCGCCACGATCTGCCTCGCGCCGGACGATGTGCGCGCCGCGCCCCGCGCGCTGCAGCGCTGGCTGGTGCGCGAGGCGATCACCGTCGCCTTCGTGCCGACGCCGCTGGCGGAGCCGTTGATCGACACCGACTGGCCGGCGGACACGCGCCTGCGCATCCTGCTGACCGGCGGCGACGCGCTGCATGTCTGGCCGCGTCCCGGCCTGCCCTTCACCGTCGTCAACAACTACGGCCCGAGCGAATGCACCGTCGTCGCCACGTCCGGCGTCGTCGAGCCGGAGGGCGAGGGCCTGCCGTCGATCGGCCGACCCATCGCCAACACCAGCGTCCACCTGCTCGACGAGGCGGGCGGACCGGTGCGCGAGGGCGAGACCGGAGAAATCTGGATCGGTGGCGCGAACGTCGGACGGGGCTACCGCGGCGACCCACGCCTCACAGCCGAGCGCTTCGTGCAGCGCGGATCGGAGCGCCTTTATCGCACCGGCGACCTCGGGCGTCTGCGGCCGGATGGAACGCTGGAATTCCACGGTCGCCGCGACGACCAGCTCAAGGTCCGCGGCCATCGCATCGAGCCCGACGAGGTGTCGGCGGCGCTCGATCGCCATCCCGACGTGCAGCAGAGCGTCGTCGTCGGCCGCGGCGTCGGCGGCGACCGGCTTCTGGTAGCCTATGTCGTGCCGCGCGACGGCGCCATGCCGCGCGCGTCGGAGTTGCGCGCCCAGCTGGCGCGCAGCCTGCCGGACTACATGCTGCCCGATCTGTTCGTCCGGCTGGCGTCGATCCCGCTGACGTCGAACGGCAAGCCCGACCGGGCGGCGCTGCCCCAGGCGTCGCCCGCGCTCGCCATGCCTGACCAGGACTACAGACCGCCGGCGACACCGACCGAGACCCGGATCGCGGCAATGGTGCAGGAGGTGCTGGCGATCGACCGGGTCGGCGTCGACGACAACTTCTTCCTGCTCGGCGGACACTCCCTGCTCGGCACCCAGCTGGTGCTGCGCCTGCGCGACGCGTTCGGCACGAACATCTCGCTGCGCGACCTGTTCGAAGCGCGCACGGTCGCCCAGCTGGCGCGCAAGATCGAGCGGCAGGTCACGGACATGGTCATGGCGATGGACAACGAGGAAGTCGCCCGCCGGCTGGCGACCTGACCGCCATGTCGGTCGCCGCCGATCCCAGCAGTGGCGCGGCCGGCGCTTCGCCGCCCAGCCTCTACAGTCTGCTCGACCCCGACGTCCTGGCCGATCCCTATCCGCTCTACCGCCGCCTGCGCGAGTTCGATCCGGTCGCGTGGGATCCGTTCCTGCATGCCTGGGTGGTCACGAGCTACGCCGGCGTGGTCGAGGTGCTGCACAAGTTCTCCGCCGACCGCACGCCGACGCCCGAGCAGCTCCGCGCGATGGGCATGCAGAGTCTGGGGCCGGTCGCCGAGGTGATGGTCCGGCAGATGCTGTTCCTCGACGCGCCGGCGCATACCGGCATCCGCGGGCTGTGCTCCAAGGCCTTCGTCTCGCGCCGGGTCGAGGGGCTGCGCGAGCACATCCAGGACATCGCCGACAGGCTGATCGACCGGGTCAGGCCGAGCGGGCGCATGGACGTGATCAACGACTTCGCGGCACCCCTGCCCGCCATCGTCACCGCCGAACTGCTGGGCGTGCCCTCCGCCGACCACGAGCAGCTCAAGGACTGGTCCGCCGATTTCGCGGGCATGCTCGGCAACTTCCAGCACAATCCGGATCGCGTCGCCGTCGTGCTGCGCAGCCTCGACGGGATGACGCGCTATTTCACCGCGGCGGTTCGCGACAATCGCCGTTCGGCGACAGGCCTGATCAACCTCCTGATCGAGGCCTCGGAAGGGGGGATGCGGCTCAGCGAAGACGAGATCGTCGCCAACATCATCGTCACGATGGTGGGCGGCCAGGAGACCACCACCAACCTGATCGGCAACGGGCTGCTCACCCTGCTGCGCCACCCGGCCGACCTGGCGCGGCTGCGCGACGACGGATCGATCGTCGAATCGGCCGTTGAGGAGCTGCTGCGCTACGAGAGCCCGAGCCAGCATACGGCGCGGCTCAGCCCTGCCGACCTGACCTTGGGCGACAAGTCGATTCGCAAGCGCGATGCCGTCATGGCGGTGATGGCCGCCGCCAATCGTGATCCCCAACGGTTCCCCGATCCCGACCGGCTCGATCTCGAACGACGCAACAACCGCCACGTCGCCTTCGGTTGGGGAGCGCATTTCTGCTTCGGCGCGCCGCTCGCCCGGATCGAAGGCCAGATCGCGTTCCCGACGCTGCTGCGCCGCCTTCCGGGCCTGGCGCTCGAACCGGGTCCGCTGACTTGGCGGCAAAATCTCGGATTGCGCGGGCTCGAGGCGCTGCCGGTGACGTTCCAGGCCTAGCGCCATGCCCGACGACTCCGCTCTGTCCGAACAGAAACGCCGCCTGGTCGAAGACCTGCTGTCAGGGCGGCACGAGACGATCTTCGTCCCGTCCGAGCACATTGCGCCCCGACGACCGGACGACATCGTTCCGCTTTCGGCCGAGCAGACCAGCGTATGGCTGCACGGGGCGATGGCCGCGTCGCCGCTTTATAACGAGTCGTTCACCCTGCACCGTCACGGTGCGTTCAGCCGCGAGGCGATGCAGGCCAGCCTCGACTATCTGCTGGCGCGCCACGAGATATGGCGCACCGCCTTCGTCGAACAGGGCGGCACGGTCCGCGCTGTCGTCGATCCCCTGGCGCGGATCGCGCTCGACTTCGTCGATCTCACCCATCTGCCCGAGCAGGAACGGGACGCGGCGGCGATCGCCCTGGCGACCGAAGAAGCGCGCCGGCCGTTCGATCTCGCCCGCGCGCCGCTGGTGCGCGTGACGGCGGTGCGGCTCGAGCCGGAGCGCCATCGCCTCTATTTCAGCCTGCACCACATCGTCTTCGACGGCGTCTCGATCTACCGCGTTCTGCTGCCCGAGCTCGCCGCGGCTTACGCCGCACTGTCCCGCGGAGAGCCCCCGCAGCTGCCGCCGCCGGCGCTGCAGTACGGCGACTATGCGGTGTGGCAGCGGCCGCGGCTGGGTGGGCCGCACGAGGCGCGGTGCCTCGCCTACTGGCAGCGACGGCTGGCGAACCTGCCGTCGGACCTGAAGTTGCCAATCGACCGCCTGCCTGCCGCGGTGCGGCGTCATGAAGGCGGCATGCTGACCTTCGACCTGCCGCACGCGCTCACCGCTGCGCTGAAACAAACGGCGGCATCGCTCGGCGTCACCTTCTACGCACTGCTCCTCGCGAGCTTCAAGGCGCTGCTGCATCGCTATTCCGGTCAGGACGACATCGTGATCGGCGGCGTGGTGGACACGCGCTCGCGGCCGGAGCTGGAGCAAACGATCGGCTATTTCCTGAACGGCGTGGCGCTGCGCAGCCGGCCGAGCGGTGCCAAGACATTCCACGCCTACCTCGACGAGATCCAGGCGATGGTGATCGAGGCGGTCGACGCGGCAGCGGCGCCCTTCGACCGCGTGGTCCGCGCGGTCCGTCCGCAGCGCCAAGGAAGCAGCCATCCGCTGTACCAGGTCCTGTTCTCGATCCAGCCGCCGAGCGAGGGCTGGCCGGAGGGGTGGGACCTGACGCAGATGGATGTCGCGACCGGCAGCGCGAAGTTCGACCTGTATCTCGAGCTCGACGAGCGCGATGGGCAGCTGATCGGCCGCTTCCTCTACGACCGCGAGCTGTTCGACGAGGACACGATCGGCCGCATGACCGGTCACTGGCGGACGCTGCTCGAAGGCGTCGTCGCCGATCCGCGGACCAGGCTCCGCGACCTGCCGATCCTGACTCCGCAGGAGCGCCAGATCGTGCAGGCGATGAATGCTGGGAGTGCCGCCGAGATCCCCGACGTGACCCTTCACGGCTGGGTCCGGGCGCAGGCGGCGAAAACCCCTGACGCTGTCGCGATCGAAGCCGAAGGCACGTATTGGACCTACGCGGAGCTGCATCGACGGGCGCGCGCCATCGCGGGTCGTCTGCGGCGGCTCGGCGTTGCCCGCGAATCGGTGATCGGCATCGCGATGGAGCGCACACCTGATCTGGTGGCGGGCCTGCTCGGGATTCTCGAGGCCGGATGCTGCTATCTGCCGCTCGATCCGGATCTGCCGGCAGCACGCCTCGCCTTGCTGATCGACGATGCCGCACCTGCCGCCCTCCTCTCGCAGGCCGAGGTGGCCGGCCGGCTCCCGCGCTCCAATGCACCGGTCCTGTTGTGCGAGGAGATCGGCGATCCCACGCCCGACGACGCGCCGCCGGTGACGCCGGAGACACTCGCCTACATTCTCTACACCTCCGGCTCGACGGGACGCCCCAAGGCGGTCGAGATCGAGCATCGGTCGGTCGTGAACCTGCTGTCGGCAATCCGGCGGGAGATCGGCTTCGACGCGCGCGACAGGCTGCTGTCTGTCACCACCATCTCGTTCGACATCGCCGCGCTGGAGCTGTTCCTGCCGCTGGTGACCGGCGGCCGCCTGATCCTCGCCGCCAGGGCCGATGTCATCGATCCCCACCGCCTCGCCAACCTGATCGACAGCAGCGGCGCCACGGTCATGCAGGCAACGCCCGCCCTGTGGCGGGCCCTGATCCAGTCGGGCTGGGCCGGCCAACCGGATCTCAGGGTCCTGTGCGGCGGCGAGGCCCTGTCGGCGGGGTTGGCGCAGGAGCTGCGCCGGCGCACCGCCGCCGCCTGGAACGTATACGGTCCGACCGAGACGACCATCTGGTCGCTGATCCAGGCGGTGGCCGACGGCGCCGATCCGGTGCCGATCGGCCGGCCGCTGGCGAACACCTCGATCCATGTGCTCGACGCCAACGACGCCGCCGTGCCTGCCGGCGTGCCGGGCGAACTGCTGATCGGCGGGATCGGTGTGGCGCGCGGCTATCGCGGCGATGACGCGCTGACGGCCCGCCGGTTCGTCTCCCTGCCGCACGTCGCAGAGGGGCGGCTCTACCGCACCGGCGACCAGGTGAAGATGAGGCCCGACGGCACGTTGCTGTTCCTCGGCCGGATCGACAACCAGGTGAAGATCCGCGGCTTCCGCGTCGCGCTCGAGGAAGTCGAACAAGTGCTGGCGGCGCACGCCGGCGTGCGCGCAGCGGCAGTGAAAACCGTCCCGGATGCATCGGGGGAAAGATCGCTCGTCGCGTTCATTGTGCCGAGCGACGCGACCATCGACCTCGCGGCGACGCTACCCGCTTTTCTTCGCCAGCAGCTGCCGCCGTACATGGTTCCCGCGCACTACGTGGCGATGGCGGCCCTGCCGCTCACCGTCAGCGGCAAGATCGACCGGGCACATCTGCCCGATCCGCCGGCTGGGGCAAGCGCTCGCTCCACGGGCTCGCTCGGCGAGCTCGAACAGGCGTTGATCGCGTTGTGGCAGGATCTGCTGCAGCGGCCCGAGATCGGGCTCGACGACAATTTCTTCGATCTCGGCGGCCATTCCCTGCTCGCCTTCACGATGCTGGCGAGGCTGCGCTCGATGGCGATCGCCGAGCCGACGATGTCCGCTTTCTTCGCCGCGCCGACCATCCGCGGCCTGGCGTCCCTCGTGCGCCAGGGCCGCCGGCCCGCCTTCTCGCATCTCGTCCCGCTGCGGCCAGGCGCGGGGCCCCCGCTGTTCATCGTGCACGGCGTCTTCGGCAACGTGCTGCAGTTGGCGCCGCTCGCCATGCAGCTCCGCACGGACCGGCCCGTCATCGCGATCCAGGCGCGTGGCGTCGACCCCGCCCTCGAACCGCACCGCACCATCGCGGAGATGGCGCAGGCCTACCTGGAGGTGGTCCGTGGGATCCAGCCGAACGGGCCGTATTCCCTGGCCGGCTATTCCTTCGGCGGCATGGTGGCGTTCGAGATGGCCTGCCGCCTGCGCGCGGCAGGAGAGCCGGTCGCGCTGATGGCGCTGCTCGAGACCGATCTGCACCATCGCTTCCTGCCGGTTCCGCACAAGCTCGCCTACGCGAGCGTGCTGGCCGTGCGTGTGCTCCGCAAGCTCTGCACCATGTCGCCCATCGACTGGCGCCGCTATCTCAGCGCGAAGATTCTGAAGCTGCGCCGTACGATCTCGCCGCCGCCGCTGGAGGGCTTCGACTGGCCGCTCGAGGACGTCCCCGAGGAGCTGCGCCGGCGCTACCGCGAGATGTATGCGATCGGACTGCGTGCGTTCCACACTTTTGCACCGTCGCTCTTCGACGGGCACCTGCACTTCTTCATGACCGCCGGCCCGCGCTACAACACGTGCGATCCCCGGCCGATCTGGCGACGGGCGGCGAAATCGTTCGAGGTCATCGAAATTCCCGGCGAGCACACAACGATCATGGATACGCCGAACGTGCCGATGCTCGCGGCGCAGCTCAGCGCCTGCCTCGCAGCCAGCGCGCGGCAGACCTAGTCAGTTGGATGCCTGGACCCCGGTCGCGGCCATGCGGCTCTGCCAGGTGCGGCGGTGCCCCTCGATCAACGCGACCAGCTCCTGCGGCGAGCCGGTATCGACCTCGAGGCCGAGCGGCCGCATCAGCCCGACCACTTCCGGATCGTCGATCACGCTGCGCAGGCGGCGGTTCAGCTGCTCCACCTTGTCCGCCGGCATGCCGGGCGGCCCGAAAAGACCGAACCATTCCTCCATGTCGAGGGTCGGATAGCCGAGTTCCGCCGCGGTCGGAATGTTGGGCGCGACCTGGAGCCGGCGGTTCGCGGTGATCATCAGGATGCGGCAGCGGCCGCCCCGGTGCGGCGGCAGCAGCGAGGTGAGCGTGTTGACGGTCGCGGGGATCCGCCCGTCGCGCAGGTCGCCCAGGATGGCGACGACGCCGCGATAGGGCACCGCCTCGAGCTGCTCGCTGATCGAACGGCGCAGCAGCACGTTCAGCACCTCGATGAAGGTCGTGTTGGACGACACGGCGATGCGATGGCGCTGCGCGTCGCCGTCGTGCATCCAGTCGAGATACGCCTTGAAGCTGTCGACCTGCACCAACGGCGAGACCGCAAAGGCGATCGGGTAGGTGCCGACTTTTGTGATCGGCGTGAGATCATGGATGGGGTCGAACGGAAAGCTCTTGCTGGTGAGGCGCGACACCAGTGTGGTCGACGACAGCAGAGCAAGCTCGCTGCCGTCGGGCGGCGCCTTCTTGACGACCTCGCCCGGCATCGCGCCGTATTGGCCGGTGCGGTTCTCGACCATCACCCGGCGGCTGGTCCGACGCTGCAGCTGCACGGCGATGGCGCGCGCCACCGAGTCGGCGCCGCCGCCCTGCTCGAAGCCGACGAAGATGCGCAGATCCTTCTCGCGCGGGAGACCCTGCCCCAACGCCGGGCCGATCAGGAGCGCCGGCGCGGCCAACGCGCCGGCGGCAAGACAGGCTCGACGTTTCACAACAGCGCAGCCCCCAAACCAAGGTGGCCTGCAGCATCGCCAACCGGCATCGCCGCCGCAAGCAGTGCCGCACAGATTTCAAGATGCAATTTCATAGTCGCTGTTGCCTTGCCCAACCCGCGTCAGCCGGATTAGGACTCCTCATGCCCATGGTTGAAGGTTCGGATGCCAGCGCCCCGGGACGGGGCAACATCGCCCAACGGATCACGCGCTTTCTGGCGGGTCTGGAGCGCGCGCGGCGGCAACCCAATCGGCGCGAAGCCTATCATCTGCGGGACGCGCTCCAGCGCATGGAGGCGCAGGAATATGCAGAGAGCGAGGACGCGGTGCTGCGCGCAGAGCGCTCGATCCCGCTGCCGAGCCATGTTGCCAACCTGTTGGCCACCAACGAAAGCGTCACGGTTCGCCAGCTGCGCGACGAGTTGGACCGCATCCTCAAGAATCAATAGTCGAGGTGCGAATTCCGGCGCAGCGCATAGGCTCTAGAAGCCGGGTGCGGCGCGCGAATCGTACCAGAGCAGACGACGGTCGAAGAACATCATGTCGGTCTGGCGGAACAGCGATGTCGGGCCGGCCCATTCCGCGACCGCGTAGCCATCGCCGTCGCCAAGGGACCCGCGGACCAGCCGGCCTTGGCAGCCCATGACGGCAGTGACGTCGTCGTAGCTCATCCCCGGTGCCAGCTTCGCCAGCTTCTGGTTGTTGCTGACGCAGGTGCTCGAGCAGCCGCCCAGGGCCAAACCCGTCAGGACCGCCAGGGTCGATGTGAAACGGAGCGTCGTTCCGACGGTCATGGCGAGAAGGTGGCGGGCTTACCTTACGGCGGCCTTACTACGGTTTTTACGGCCGGAGCGGAGCATTACGGGGCGTGATAATATCCAGTTGCGCCCTCACAGGTTTTTGACCCCGTGAGCGACGATCTGCGTGCGTACGCAGCCGCGCTGCGGACATAAAAGGGCCGGACGACTCGTACTGCTGGGGGGATGGAAGGGAGGCTGGTGGATGGCCAAGGTGAGGAAGTCCGGCGTCATGATCGTCGGCGTGGTGCTGGTGGTCGCGGCCGTCGGGTATTTCTTCTTCGACCAGGCCCTCCGCGACAAGGCGCGGGCAGCGGTGGGGCCGTCGGGTCCTGCCGGCATCCCGGTCACCGTGGCCGTCGCCGAGGCCAAGGATGTGCCGGTCTATATCCGCGGGCTGGGCACCGTGCAGGCTTACAAGACCGTCGCGGTCAAGACGCGGGTCGACGGCCAGATCGTCAAAGTGGATTTTCATGAGGGCCAGGACGTCAAGGAAGGCGATCCGCTGTTCCAGATCGATCCCCGGCCGTACCAGGCGGCGCTCGATCGCGCGGTCGCTGCCAAGCAGCGCGACGAGGCCCAGCTCGAAGCCGCCCAGCTCGATCTCGAGCGTTACGGCAAGCTCCTGGGGCCGGGCTTCCAGTCGCGCCAGAGCTACGACCAGCAGAAGGCGACGGTCGACGGGCTCAAGGCGGCGATCGCCGGCGATCAGGCGGCGATCGACACCGCCAAGCTCAATCTCGTCTATTCCGACATTCGCGCGCCGATCGACGGCCGCACCGGCCAGCGGCTGGTCGATCTCGGCAATCTGGTCCAGGCGAACCAGAACACCACGCTGGTGACCATCACCCAGATCAAGCCGATCTTCGTCAATTTCACCATACCGCAATACGCCAACCACAATCTGCGCAAGACCCAGGCGAAGGAAGCCTTGACCGCCTACGCCTACAGCGCCGACGACACCTATAAGCTGGCCGAGGGCAAGGTGACGCTGGTCGACAACCAGATCGACACGGCGACCGGCACGCTGCGCCTGAAGGCGAGCTACGAGAACAAGGACGAGCAGCTGTGGCCCGGCCAGTTCGTCAGCGTCCGCCTGCAGCTGTCGACCCGCAAGGACGCGACCACTGTGCCGCAGCGGGCCGTCATGCAGGGCGCCAGCGGCCCTTACGGCTATATCGTCAAGGCCGACAACACCGTGGAGCGGCGCCCGCTCGAGGTTGCCGCGACGCAGGACGGCATCGCGGTGATCACCAAGGGCGTCGCCGTCGGCGAGAAGATCGTGGCCGACGGCCAGTACCGCCTGACCGACGGCGCCCATGTGCGCGTCGACCGGCCGACCGCTTCGTCACCAGCAGGCGAGCAACCCGGCAAGAGCGGCTGACAAGCGGATGAACATCTCTGAAACCTACATCCGCCGGCCGATCGCCACATCGCTGATGATGCTCGGTCTGCTGGTCTTCGGATCGGCGACCTACAGCCTGCTGCCCGTGTCGGCGCTGCCCAATGTCGACTTTCCGACCATCACCGTAACCGCCAGCCTGCCCGGCGCCAGCCCCGAGACGATGGCTTCCTCGGTGGCAACGCCGCTGGAGCAGCAGTTCGCCGCCATTCCGGGCCTCGCCTCGATGAATTCGGTCAGCGGCCTCGGCGCCACCTCGATCACCCTGCAGTTCGACCTCAACCGCAAGATCGACGGCGCGGCGACCGACGTGCAGACCGCGATCAATGCCGCAAGCGGCCTCCTGCCCAAGGACCTGCCCAACCCGCCGACCTATCGCAAGGTCAACCCGGCCGACCGATCGGTGCTGATCTACGCGATCTCGTCCGACGATCTGCCAATGTACAAGGTCGACGACTACGCCTACGTCATCCTCGCCCAGAAACTGTCGGCGGTGACCGGGGTGTCGCAGGTGCTGGTCGCCGGCCAGCAGGATTTCGCCGTCCGCGTGCAGGCCAATCCGGCGGCGCTCGCGGCACACGGCATCTCGCTCGAGGATGTCCGCGCGGCCCTCACCGCCTCGACGGTCAACCAGGCCAAGGGCAACCTCGAGAACGAAAACCAGTCGGTCATGCTGGACACCAACGACCAGCTGTTCAACGCCGACGCCTACAAGAACATCATCGTCGCCTACCGCAACGGCGCGCCGGTCAAGCTGCAGGATGTCGGCAACGTCATCGACGCCACCAAGTCCCCGCGCACCGGCGCCTGGTACAACGGCAAGCGCGCCGAGCTGCTGCTGATCTTCCGCCAGCCCGGCGCCAACACCGTCGAGATCGTCGACCGCATCAAGGGGATGATGCCGCGCCTGCTCGCCTCCATCCCGCAAAGCGTGCACGTCACCCTGATGTCGGACCGCTCGCAGTCGATCCGCGACTCGGTCGAGGACGTGCAGTTCACATTGATGCTCACCGTCGGCCTCGTCGTGCTGGTGATCTTCATCTTCCTGCGGCATCTCTGGGCGACCATCATCCCGAGCATCACCGTGCCGCTGGCGATCGTCGGCACCTTCGGCGTGATGTATGTCTGCGACTACTCGATCGACAATCTGTCGCTGATGGGCCTCACGATCGCGGTCGGTTTCGTGGTCGACGATGCGATCGTCATGATCGAGAACATCGTGCGCTACATCGAGGAGGGCGAGAAGCCGTTCGACGCGGCGCTGAAGGGCGCGGGCCAGATCGGCTTCACCATCGTGTCGATCACCTTCTCGCTGATCGCCGTGTTCATCCCGCTGCTGTTCATGGGCGGCATCGTCGGCAGGCTGTTCCGCGAGTTCGCCGTCGTGGTGACGGTGGCCGTGTGCATGTCGGCCTTCGTCTCGCTGACGCTCACGCCGGTGATGTGCGCGCAGTTCCTCAAGCGCCACAGCGACGAGAAGCGCGGCCGGCTGAACCAGTGGTGCGAGGACGTCTTCAACGGCGCGGTGCGGACCTACGACCGCGGCCTGGTTTTCGTGCTTCGCCACCGGTTCATCGCCTTGATGTCGACGATCGCGCTGATCGCCGTCACCGGGTACCTCTACGTCACCATCCCCAAGGGCTTCTTCCCGGAGCAGGACACCGGCTTCATCTTCGGCCAGGCCGAGGCGCGGCAGGACATCTCCTTCTATGCGATGGCCGACCTCGCCAACCAGCTGGCCGATATCGTCAAGCAGGACCGGGCGGTCAGCGGCGTCGTGGGCTTCGTCGGCTCGACCGGCGGCAATTCGGCCGAGAACACGGCCCGCATGTTCATCCAGCTCAAGCCGTTCGCCGAGCGGCCGGGCGATTCGGCGCAGAAGGTGATCCAGCGGCTCCGGCCCAAGGTGGCCCGGGTGCCGGGCGTTAAGTACTTCATGCAGGCCGGGCAGGACATCAATGTCGGCGGCCGCCTCAGCAAGACCGAATTCCAGTACACCCTCACCTCGACCGATGCGGACGAGCTCAATCGCTGGGCGCCCATCATCGAGGAGCACATGGCGAAGCTGCCGCAGCTGCAGGACGTCGCGTCCGACCAGCAGATCGCCTCGCCGCACGTCGCCATCGACATCGACCGCGACACCGCCGCGCGGCTCGGCCTGTCGCTCTCGATGATCGACCAGACACTGTACGACGCGTTCGGCCAGCGCCAGGTGGCGACCATCTACACCTCGAGCACGCAGTACAAGGTGGTGCTCGAGGCGCAGCCGGAGTTCACCAAGGATCCGACCTCGCTGTCGCGGCTCTACGTGCCCGGCGCGAACGGGGCACAGATACCGCTCAGCACGGTGGCGCACTTCACCAACCGGATCGCGCCGCTCACCGTCAGCCACCAGGGCCAGTTCCCGGCCGTCACCCTGTCCTTCAATCTGGCGCCGGGCGTGGCGCTCGGCCAGGCGGTCGACGCCATCAAGGGCATGGAGGCCGACCTCAAGACGCCGATCACGCTGGACGGCAGCTTCCAGGGCACGGCGCAGGCCTTCCAGTCGTCGCTGTCGTCGACGCCGTTCCTGGTCGCGGCGGCGATACTCGCCGTCTACATCGTGCTCGGCATGCTCTACGAGAGCTACGTGCATCCGATCACGATCCTGTCGGCCCTGCCGTCGGCCGGCGTCGGCGCGCTGCTGGCGCTGATGATCACGGGCTACGACCTCAGCGTCATCGCGCTGATCGGCATCATCCTGCTGATCGGCATCGTCAAGAAGAACGCGATCATGATGATCGACTTCGCGCTCGAGGCCGAGCGCGTCCACGGCAAGAGCCCGCAGGAGGCGATCCACGAAGCCTGCCTGCTGCGCTTCCGGCCCATCATGATGACGACCTTCGCCGCGATCGGCGGCGGCCTGCCGCTGGCGATCGGCCAGGGTGCGGGCTCCGAGCTGCGCCGTCCGCTCGGCGTCGCCATCGTCGGCGGCCTGCTGGTGTCGCAATGGCTGACGCTCTACACGACGCCGGTCATCTACCTCTACTTCGACCGCTTCGCCCACTGGCTGAGCGGCAAGCGGCGGCGGCCGACAGGCGAGATCCCCGCGAACGTGCCTGCCAAGGATCAGGTCCCCGGCGAAGCCGGCGCGCGCGCCGCCGACTGAGGGCCGCCGTCATGACCGGCCGCTACGAGGACGAGGAGTACCTGGAGCCGGACGAGGAGGAGCGCGAGGCGGCCGGCCGGCGCAGCAAGCTGATCGTGCTGGCGATCATGGCGGGGCTGGTGGTGGCCGGGCTGTTCCTGGTCCATCGCCTGCGCGAGGCCTCGGTGGTCGAGGACTGCCTGATGGCCCACGGCAGCAACTGCAACGATCTGGTGCAGCCGCCTATCCCGGCCGGCGGCGCGCCTTCCACCACGCGCTGAACTCGCCGACCAGCCCGCGCCGCGCGCCGAGCACGATCACCACGAAGATCGCGCCCTGGATCACCAGCACGAGCTGGCCGACGAAGGCGAGATAGTCCTGCATGGCGACCAGCACGAAGCCGCCGACCACCGGCCCGGTGATGGTGCCGAGGCCGCCGATCAGGGCCATCAGCACGACCTCGCCCGAGGTGCTGGCGGCGACGTCGGTCAGCGTCGCGAAGTGCACGACCATCGCCTTGGTCGCACCGGCCAGGCCCGCGACCGCGGCCGACAGCACGAAGGCCAGCAGCTTGTAGCGGTCGGCCTCGTAGCCGAGCGACACCGCGCGCTGCTCGTTGTCGCGGATCGCCTTCAGCACCTGCCCGAACGGCGAATGGATGAAGCGGTAGATCGCGCCGAAACCGAACAGGAAGATCACCAGCACGACGTAGTACAGGACGTAGTCGTTCTCGGTATCGATCAGGCCGAAGAACAGCGGCTTGCGCGGAATGCCCTGCAGGCCGTCCTCGCCGCCGGTGAACGGCATCTGCACGCAGAGGAAGTAGATCATCTGCGCGAAGGCGAGCGTGATCATCGCGAAGTAGATGCCCTGACGCCGGATCGCGAGAGCGCCGGTGACGAGGCCAAGCAGTGCTGCGCCCAGCACCGCCGCGACCAGGCCGAGCTCGATCGGCCAGCCCCAGACCTTCACCATGTGGCCGAAGAAATAGGCCGCCATGCCGAAGAACATGGCATGGCCGAAGCTCATCAGGCCGGCATAGCCCAGCAGCAGGTTGAAGGCGCAGGCGAACAGCGCGAAGCACAGCGCCTTCATCAGGAAGACCGGATAGAAGAACCATGGCGCGACGAGCGCCAGGACCGCGAGCACGACGGCGACGAGGGTGCGGTTCATTTGGTCTGCCCGAACAGGCCGGCCGGCTTGACCAGCAGGACCAGCGCCATGACGACGAAGATCACGGTGTTGGAGCCCGGCGGATAGCAAACCTTGGTGAAGCCCTCGACCAGGCCGAGGCCGAAGCCGGTGACGATCGAGCCCATGATCGAGCCCATGCCGCCGATAACGACAACGGCGAACACGACCAGCACGAGGTTGGTACCCATCAGCGCCGAGACCTGCTGGATCGGCGCCGCCAGCACGCCCGCCAGCGCCGCGAGGCCGACGCCGAGGCCGTAGGTGAGCGTGATCAGCCGCGGCACGTTGATGCCGAAGGCGCGGACCAGGGTCGGGTTCTCGGTCGCGGCCCGCAGGTAGGCGCCGAGCCGGGTGCGCTCGATGGCGAACCAGGTGGCGAGGCAGATCACGAGCGCCGCGATCACCACGAAGCCGCGATAGGCCGGCAGGTACATGAAGCCGAGATTGTAGCCGCCGGCGATCGGGCTCTGGTATGGCGCGCCGGACGAGCCCCAGCGCCACTGGAACAGGCCCTCGATGATCTGCGCCAGGCCGAAAGTCAGCAGGAATCCGTAGAGATGATCGAGATGGTAGATGCGTTTCAGCATCAACCGCTCGATCAGGATGCCGAACAGGCCGACCAAGATCGGCGCCAGGATCAGCGCGCCCCAGAACGGGATGTTGAGCTCGGTCAGCATCAGCCAGGCGGCGAAGGCGCCCATCATGTACTGCGCGCCGTGCGTGAAGTTGATGACGTTCAGCATGCCGAAGATCACGGCGAGCCCCAGGCTCAGCATGGCATAGAAGGCGCCGTTGATCAGGCCGAGCAGCAGCTGGCTGAACAGCAGCTGCGTCGAGAGCTCGAAGATATTGCACGAACCCATGGCGCCTACACTCCGAGATAGGCCTGCAGCTTGCCGACATTGGCCTGGACGTCGGCTGCGGCCATCGTGTCGACCACCCGGCCGTCCTCCATCACGTAGTGGCGGTCGGCGACGGTGGCGGCGAAGCGGAAGTTCTGCTCGACCAGCAGGATGGTGAAGCCGCGGCTTTTGAGCGTGCGGATCACCTCGCCGATGCGCTGCACGATCACCGGTGCAAGGCCCTCGGTGGGCTCGTCGAGCAGCAGCATGGTGGCGCCGGTGCGCAGGATGCGGCCGATCGCCAGCATCTGCTGCTCGCCACCCGACAGCTTGGTGCCCTGGCTGCGCCGCCGCTCCTTGAGGTTGGGGAACAGCTCGTAGATCTCGCCGAGGCTCATGCCGCCCGCCTTGACCTGCGGCGGCAGCAGCATGTTCTCCTCGACATTGAGGCTCGAGAAGATGCCGCGCTCCTCCGGGCAGTAGGCGATGCCCTGCCGCGCGATGACGTTGGACGGCTCGCGGATGGTCTCGCGGCCGGCGAACTTCACCGAGCCGGTGCGCCGCTCGACGATGCCCATCACCGACCTCAGCGTGGTGGTCTTGCCCGCGCCGTTGCGGCCCAGCAGCGTGACCAGCTCGCCGCGGCCGATCTCGAACCCGACGCCGTGCAGGATGTGCGATTCGCCGTACCAGGCCTGCAGGCCATCGACCTTCAGCAGTGTCTCAGCCATGACCCGTCCCGACATAGGCTTCGACCACCTGCGGATTCTTCGACACCGTCTCGTAGGGTCCCTCGGCCAGCACCTCGCCGCGGGCCAGCACGGTGATGGTGTCGGACAGATCGGCGACGACGCTCATATTGTGCTCGACCATCAGGACGGTGCGATTCTTGGCGACGGTGCGGATCAGCGCAGCGATGCGCGTGATGTCCTCCTGGCCGAGACCGGCCATCGGCTCGTCGAGCAGCATCATCTCGGGATCGAGCGCGAGCGTGGTGGCGATCTCGAGCGCCCGCTTGCGGCCGTAGGGCAGCTCGACAGCGGGCAGTTCGGCGAAGGCGGACAGGCCGACCGCGTCGACCAGCTCGAGTGCCCGGCCGTTCAGTGAATCGAGGATGCGCTCGGACCGCCAGAAGAAGAAGGAATTGCGCAGCTTGCGCTGCAGCGCGACGCGCACGTTCTCGCGCACCGAGAGATGGGGAAACACCGCGGAGATCTGGAACGAACGCGCGAGCCCCATGCGCGCGATTGCCGCAGGCGAGGAACCGGTGATCTCCCGCCCGTTGAAGTGGATGCGGCCCGCGGTAGGCGTCAGGAAGTGCGTCAACAGGTTGAAGCAGGTCGTCTTGCCGGCACCGTTGGGCCCGATCAGGGCGTGGATGGTGTGGCGCCGGATACGCAGATTGACGTCCTTGACTGCAACGAACCCCTTGAACTCCTTGGTCAGTCCCTGGGCTTCCAGAATTGTTTCTTGTTCCGCCATTGCCTCCCCATGCGGTGCCGCGACTAAATCGAAGCTTTATCGCGATGTCCAGAGCCCAAGCGGGGGCGCATGAGCAGACGCGCGTTCCTGCCGCTGCTCGTGCTCGCGGCCGGCGTGCCGGTGCTGACGGCAGGATGGGCGGTCCTGTCGCCGTCGCGAATGATCTCGAGCGAGATGACGTGGGATCTGATGTTCAACCTCGCCGGTGCCTGGCATCTCTGGTTCGGACACGTACCGCACGCCGACTTCCATGAGCCGGTCGGCACGCTCACCTTCCTGCTCACCGAGGCCGGTTTCCGGCTGATCGGCCCGTCGCCAAAGGCTGTGGCCGTCGGCATGGCGATCGCCGCGGCCGTGATCTTCGCGATCGCCTGCCTGGCCGTCGCGCGCCGGCTCGCGCTGCTGCCCGCCGTGCTGTTCGTGGTCTTCGTCTGCCTGATCGTGCTGAGGCCGGCCAATGTCGGCGACCATCCGAACGCCTATTCCTTCGCCATGGCCTACAACCGCTACGGCTGGGGCGGCCTGTCGGTGTTGGCCCTTCTGCTGTTCGAACCGCCGGCCCGACAAAGCCGTGCCGACATCGCCGAGATGCTATGCGCCGCCCTGATCCTGGCGGCGCTGTTCTACTTGAAGATCACGTATTTCTCGGCCGGCGTGGCGATGGTGATCGTGGCGATAGCCGCCTCCCCGCACGTCCGGTCGCGATGGCGCGGCTGGGCCATCGTCTTGCTGGCATCGGTCGCGCTCGTCCTGCTGCCGTTCAACTGGCCCTATCTCGCCGACCTCGAGGCCGCTGCGGATGCAGGCATCGTGCGCGATGACGCGGCTTTCTTCTTCAACGACTTCGCCGAGAATGCCGGCGAGTACGCGGCCTACGTCGCGGCTGTCGGCCTCGCCGTCTGGCTGTGGCATCGCGGTGAGGCGCCGGCGCGGCTGGTCATCGCCACCGCGTTCCTCCTGCTCATGGGCCTGCTGTTGCTGTCGCAGGATTCCCAGAGCCACAGCGTGCCGCTGGCGGTCGTCATGGCCTTCCTGTTCCGGGCCGAGTTGCAGCGCCAGTCGACGGCGCCCGCCCTGCGCTTGGCGGTTCTGGTCTTTCCTTTCGCCGCCATCGTCAGCTCGGCCACCAGCCTCATCGGTTACCATATGCGCCTCGGCGAGGGTTACCTCCGTACGGTCGACAAGACCAATCTCCGCGGTCTTGCCGTGCCGAAGGAGCCCGAGGGCCTGCTCGCCGACGTTTCGGCCGGCCGCGACCGTTTCCTCCTGTTCGGGCGCACGCGCGCGATCCGTCCGCGCTACGAACTTTCGCCGTACGAATACATCGAGACCTTGACGGCGGCCGCCGCCTTGCTCGAAGAGCACGGCCTCGCGAAGGGCAAGATCGCCGTGCTCGACCAGGTCGATCCCCTGCCCTTCATGCTCGGCGTCGAGCCGCGGCGCGGCGGCAATCTCTGGTCGGGTGCCGGCGCACCGACGCCTACGCCCGAGGACTATCTCGCCGACGCCGATACCGTGCTGGTCCCGAAGTTCACCACCAACTTCGCCTGGACCGAGCAGGCGAAGGCGGCCTACGGCCCCTACCTCGCCGCGCACTTCCCGACCCGGCTCGACGGAGCCCTGTGGACCGTCATGAGTCGCGCGCATGGCACTGCGGAGGTGACACCGAACGATGCGAGCCGGTAAGGTTGCCGCGTCAGTCGCGTTTGTCGCGTAGGGGAGGAAGCAAAGCTTATGCGTAGAGTTCGTGTGGCCCGCTTTGCGGGCATGCTGGCAGCCGGCATCGGTCTTGCCACGCTCGGCCAGTCGGCCGTTTCCGAGAAAAGCTGGGCGCAGGACACCAAGCCGCTGAAGATCGGCATGCTGGCCGGCCTGTCGGGCGTCTACGGCGACCTGACCCAGGGCAATGTCGAGGCGATGCAGCTGGCGATCGAGGATGTCGGCGGCAAGGTGCTGGGCCGCCCGATCGAGATCGTCTCGGCCGACCATCAGAACAAGCCCGACATCGGCGCCGCCATTGCGCGCAAGTGGTACGACGAAGGCATCGGCATGATCACCGGCGTCGACACCTCGTCGGTGGCGCTCGCGGTCCGCAAGGTGGCGCAGGAGAAGCACCAGATCGATCTCAACGTCGGTGCCGGCACGGCCGACCTGACCGGCCCCGCCTGCTCGGAGACCGGCGCGCACTGGGTGTTCGACACCTACGCCCTGGCGCACGTCACCGGCAGCGCGGTGGTCAAGTCGGGCGGCGACAGCTGGTTCTTCGTCACCGCCGATTACGCCTTCGGCAAGTCGCTCGAGGACGAGACCGCCGCGGTCGTGAAGGCGGCCGGCGGCAAGGTGGTGGGCGACGTCAAGCATCCGATCAGCACCCAGGACTTCTCGTCCTTCATGCTGCAGGCCCAGGCGTCGAAGGCGAAGATCATCGGCCTCGCCAACGCCGGCATGGACACGGTGAACTCGATCAAGCAGGCGGCGGAGTTCGGCATCGTCGCCGGCGGCCAGAAGCTCGCGGCCCTGCTGATGTTCGCCAACGACGTGAAGTCGCTCACCCTGCCGGTGGCGCAGGGCCTGGTGCTGACCGAGGCCTTCTACTGGGACCAGAACGACGAGACCCGTGCCTGGACCAAGCGCTTCCGCGCCAAGCGCGACAAGATCCCGAACATGACGATCGCCGGCACCTACAGCGCCACCCTGCACTACCTGAAGGCGGTGCAGGCGGCGGGCACCGACGAGCCCAAGGCGGTGATGGCCAAGATGCGCGAGATGCCGATCAACGACGTCATGACCAAGAACGGCAAGCTGCGCGAGGACGGCCGTGTCATCCGCGACCTCTATCTGTTCCAGGTCAAGGCGCCCGCGGAGTCCAAGGGACCGGACGACATCTACAAGCTGATCGCCACCGTGCCGGGCGACCAGGCCTTCCGTCCGCTCAAGGACGGTCACTGCCCGTACATCAAGTAATTCGCAGCCATCGCGACGAAAAGGCGCTTCCTTCGGGAGGCGCCTTTTTTGCTGGGCGCTTGGCAATGCGTCACCCCCGACCGTAAGCTCCCGTCGCTCGCCATAATCAGAAGACGAGAAACGCTTGGGAGACTTGGGAGAATGAGCATGAAGATCAGCAATTTTGCCCGGCTGGGCGGCGTCCTGGCCGCAGCCGTCGGGCTCACCACGGCCGGCGTGATGGCCGTCGCGCAGGCGCAGCAGTCGCCGGGCCCGCTCAAGATCGGCGTGATGGACGGCTTCTCCGGCGTCTACGGCGACCTGACCGCCGGCGAGGTCGAGGCGATGCAGCTGGCGATCGAGGACGTCGGCGGCAAGGTGCTGGGCCGTCCGGTCGAGATCCTGTCGGCCGACCACCAGACCAAGCCCGACGTCGGCGCCGCCATCGCGCGCAAGTGGTACGACGTCGACGGTGTGAAGATGATCACCGGGCTCGGCACCTCGTCGGTCGCGCTGGCGGTCCGCAAGGTCAGCCAGGAGAAGGGCCTGATCGACCTCAACACCGGCGCCGCCTCGAGCGATCTCACCGGTCCGGCCTGCTCGCCGACCGGCGCGCACTGGGTCTACGACACCTACTCGCTGGCCCACGTGACCGGCGAGGCGATGGTGAAGAACGGCGGCGACACCTGGTACTTCCTGACCGCGGACTATGCGTTCGGCCACGCGCTGGAGCGCGACGTGACCGAGGTAGTGAAGGCGGCGGGCGGCAAGGTGCTGGGCAGCGTCAAGCATCCGCTCAGCACCCAGGACTTCTCGTCGTTCCTGCTGCAGGCCCAGGCGTCCAAGGCCAAGGTGATCGGCCTCGCCAATGCCGGCCAGGACACGATCAACTCGATCAAGCAGGCGGGCGAGTTCGGCATCGTCAAGGGCGGCCAGAAGCTCGCCGGCCTGCTGGTGTTCGCGACTGACGTGCAGTCGCTCACCCTCCCGGTCGCGCAAGGCCTCGTGCTGACCGAGTCGTTCTACTGGGACCTCAACGACGAGACCCGCGCCTGGACCAAGCGCTATCGCGCCAAGAAGGACAAGCTGCCCTCGATGCTGACGGCCGGCGTCTACAGCGCCACCCTGCACTACCTCAAGGCCGTGCAGGCCGCCGGCACCGACGACGCCAAGGCGGTGATGGCCAAGATGCGCGAGATGCCGATCAACGACGTCATGACCAAGAACGGCAAGCTGCGCGAGGACGGCCGCGTCATCCGCGATATGTATCTGTTCCAGGTGAAGTCGCCGCAGGAGTCCAAGAGCAAGGACGACATCTACAAGCTGATCGCCACCGTTCCCGGCGACAAGGCCTACCGGCCGCTGAACGAGGGCAAGTGCCCCTATATCAAGAGCTGACGCTTCTCGTATAGACAGACCGGAAAGGGCGCCTGCGGGCGCCCTTTCCTTTGCCGCCATCGCCTGTCTTAATGGCCGCAACGAACCGGAGTAGACGCCAAAGTGACCGTGCAGGATCGCCCGCCGCCAGACCGGCCGCTCAAGGGCGCATGGGGGATCACGTTCCTCCTCTTCCTCTTCATGCTGATCAATTTCGCCGACAAGATCGTCGTCGGGCTGATCGGCTTCGAGGGCCTTGGGCTCAGCGCCGAGCAGTTCGGATTGCTGGGCTCCTCGTTCTTCTTCCTGTTCGCGATCTCCGCAGTGGTCGTCGGCTTCGTCGCCAATCGGGTGCAGGCGAAGCACACCCTGCTCGTCATGGCGATGGTCTGGGCGCTGGTCCAGTTCCCGATGCTGTTCACGGCGAGCTTCGCCGTCATGCTGGCCAGCCGCATCGTCCTCGGCGCCGGCGAAGGCCCGGCCGCGCCGGTCGCCACGCACGCGATCTACAAGTGGTTTCCCGATTCGCGCCGTGGCCTGCCGACGGCGATCCTGGCGCAGGGGTCGGCGATCGGCGTCATCGTCGCGGTGCCGCTGCTGACCCAGATCATCAAGCACTTCTCGTGGCACTGGGCGTTCGGCTCGCTCGGCATCGCCGGCCTGCTGTGGGTGCTGGCCTGGGCGATCTTCGGCCGCGAAGGCACGCTGGTCGATCCGCCGGTCAGCGAGGCCCAGGGCGGCATCGACCGCGTGCCCTATCCGTACCTGCTCACCTGTCCCAGCATCATCGCCGTGTGCTGCGCGGGGTTCGCCGCTTACTGGGGCCTGGCGCTCGGCCTGACCTGGTTCCCGTCCTACATGATGTCTGGCCTCGGGCTCGATCCCACGCTCGGGCGCAACCTCACCATCCTGCCGTGGATCTTCGGCAGCATCGTCGTGCTGACCGGCGGCTACATTTCCCAGCACCTCAAGTCGAAGGGCGTATCGAGCCGCGCCTGCCGCGGCGTGCTGGCCGCAGCGACCATGATCATCGGCGGCTTGGCGATGCCGCTGGTCGCCAGCATGCCGTCGGTGCCGCTGAAGATCGGCCTGCTGGTGTTCGGCTCGGCGATCGGCAGCACGATCTATGTCGTGATCCCGATGATCGTCAGCGAGCTCACGCCGCAATCGCAGCGCGCCGGGATGCTGGCGATTGTGAACTCGATCGTCACGCTCGCGGGCGTCATCGCCCCGTTCGTCATGGGAGCGATGGTGCAGCACGCGGCGACGCTGAAGGACGGCTTCGAGAACGGCTACTTCGTGCTGGGCGCGCTGCTGCTGGCCGGCGGCCTGATCGGGCTGCTGTTCATACGCCCGGAAACCGATCGCAAGCGCTTGGCAGCCCTTGCCGCTGCCGAATCCACGCGCGGAGCCCAACCCATCCGCGCCTGAACACGGGAGAGAGCCATGAGTGGTCCGATGTCGCGTCGTCCGGTTGTCGCTTCGCTCGGCCTCATGCCGCTGATCGCCGGCACTGCCGCTCGCGCCGAGGGCTCGGTCGGCATCGTCGAGACGAAGAAGTTCAATACGAAGAACTTCAAGCTCCAGAGCGGCGCCGTGCTGCCGGAGATGACGATCGCCTACGAGACCTACGGCAAGCTCGCCGCCGACGGCCGCAACGCCGTGCTGCTGACGCACGGCTACACCTCGAGCCATCACATGGCCGGCCGCACCACCGCCAACGGCGCCGAGGGCTCGTGGGACGGGCTCGTCGGTCCGGGCAAGGCGATCGACACCGACCGGCTCTACGTCGTGTCGTCCAACATGCTGGGCTCGTCCTACGGCTCGACCTATCCGGCGTCGAAGAACCCGGCAACCGGCAAGCCCTACGGGCCCGACTTCCCGGACATCACCCTGGTCGACATCGTCGGCGCGCAGAAGGCGCTGCTCGACAGTCTCGGCGTCAAGCACCTGGTCGCGGTCGCGGGCCCGTCGTTCGGCGGCTACCAGACCTTCCAGTGGGGCGTCACCTATCCCGACATGATGGACGGGCTGGTGCCCGTGGTGACCGCCCCCAAGGGCTCCGGTGGCGAGGCAGCGGTGAAGTCCCTGGTCGATACGCTCGCCAGGGACCCGCACTGGAACGGCGGCTGGTACTACGACAATGGCGGCATCGTGAACGGGCTGACCGACATGCGCGTGGCGACGCTCAAGCGCTACGGCATCGACGACCAGCTCGCCGCGCAGTTCCCCGACAAGGCGGCGCGCGAGGCCGAGATCCGGAGGCGCGCCGAGACCTGGTCCAAGGTGTTCGACGGCAATTCGCTGGTCACCCTGCGCAAGGCGAGCGTCCGCTACGACGCCGAGAAGGATCTGGCGAAGATCAAGGCCAAGGTCCTGTACGTCCTGTCGCGTACCGACAAGGTCTTCCCGCCGAAGGTCCTGGCGGCCGACGTGATGGCCAAGCTGAAGGCCGCAGGCGTCACCGCCGACTACTACGAGATCGACAGCGACTTCGGCCACTCGGCCTCGGGCCTCGACGCCGCCAAGTGGGCGCCGCGCCTCAGGACCTTCATGGCTGGGCTGGAGAAGCGCAGCTAGAACATATTCCGTCCGGCCGGAATCGGCCGGACGGAATATGCCTGCTGCAACAGGCATCGTCCGTGCGCGTATTTCCGTTCAGATGGAACCGCGCCGTTGGTCGATGGGACAGGCGATGATCGTGCGGGCGCGGTTCCATCTGAACGGAAATCGCTCTAGCGAGGCTGCCAGCGACTGCCACGCCACGTGGCAGCGATCCGTTGCAGCCAAGCCAACGTTATCGGCCTGTCCTGCCACTCTGGCCGCACCCCCCTGCTCCCCCGCGGCAACCCCCCTTGCCCGAGTGCAGTTGTGTGCGTCAAGTTCAGCAAAACGGTCATAGCGGGTGATGTTGGGCATGGTCGTCGCGGAGCCCCGTGTAGCGCCGCGGCGCCCATGCCCGCCCGCCGCATCAGGCGGCCAAGGCCCGTAGGGCGAGTTTCTTGTGCTCCTTCAGATGCTCCATGTTGAGATAGCGGGTGGCCTCCAGCCAGTTCTCGTG
>Ga0209062_1001488_pt1 | contig 40782 bp, 37 predicted proteins | sample Coa_R2_2_FD_187158 | JGI IMG/M metagenome (GOLD analysis project Ga0209062, IMG submission 187158) | Surface soil microbial communities from Centralia Pennsylvania, which are recovering from an underground coalmine fire - Coalmine... | ecosystem: Environmental > Terrestrial > Soil > Unclassified...
GGTGCCCTGGCGCAACACTTCCCTATACGGACTTGGCCACGGTGAACGAGTACGACAATTAGCAGTATCATGATTGTTAGTGAGGCATTGGCCGCCGTACTTGTATTATGCCCAATGCGAGACAGGGGAGGGGAGAGTTGCATGAGTTCCAGGCTGCCGCGCATTACGGCGGCTGAGTTACTTCGTGCCCTACGACGTGATGGATGGCTGCCGGATCATCAAAGCGGATCACACATGGCACTCCTCCACCCCACGAAACCAGGTCGAGTCGTTGTACCCATTCACCCAGGTAAGATCATCAAACTGAAGACTCTGCAAGGGATTTTGGACGATGCTGGACTTACAGCAGACGATTTGAGAGGGTTGCTATGAAGGAACATCAGTATACGATAATTCTGGAACCCGATTTGGTGGAGGGCGGCTATTCGGTCACCGTGCCGGCTCTTCCTGGTTGCCATACACAGGGCGATAGTCTTGAGGAGGCAGTGGCAATGGCCCGGGATGCCATTGCCTGCTGGATCGCGTCGGCCAAGCAGCATGGAGAGCCGATCCCGGAGGAAACCAACCACCCTCAGGCGATCATCATCACCGTAGCGGCGTAGGCATAACCGAATTTGATGCCCGATCTTACCTGATCACGTGTCCAGCGCGTAGGAACCGCCGGTGTTTTCTGGTGCCTGACGCTGCCTCCCCAGCAGGGCCGGGGCGGACGAGGACGTCCGCGGTCCCGAGTGCGGGCGTGCAGGTGTGACCGATCATGCGTCCACCGGGACACGCCCACGGGCGGCCGCCGGCCCGCTCGCAGGCAAGCGTACATGCCGGGCGTCCGACTCTAGTCGGCCCGTCCCTCGGGTACCCGCTTGCGGGTGTCGACTTCAGTCGCCGGCTTCGCACACGCCATCGATATGTAATCGACGCTCAGGCCGGGGCGCCGGAGGCACTGCCATTAGGAGTGGCTGCCGGTGCGGCGGCAAGCGCGCCGCCGGTCACGCCCATCAGGGCCGTCGACTCTTCCGCCCGGTGGCAGGCCACGTAATGGCCGTTGCCCATCAGGCGGAAGGCCGGGACCTCGCTGGCACAGCGATCGATGGCGATGGGGCAGCGCGTGCGGAAGCGGCACCCCGATGGCGGATTGATGGGGCTGGGCACGTCGCCCTGCAGGACGATACGCTGCTTGCGCACCGTCGGGTCGGGGTTGGGGATAGCCGACAGCAGGGCCTTGGTGTAGGGGTGCAGCGGGTTGCGGTACAACTCCTCCGCCGGCGCCAGTTCGGCCAGCTTACCCAGGTACATCACGCCGACGCGATCGGAGATATACTCGACGACCGAGAGGTCGTGTGCGATGAACAGATAGGTCAGCCCGAACTCCTTCTGCAGGTCTTCGAGCAGGTTGATCACCTGGGATTGCACCGAGACATCGAGCGCGGAGACCGGCTCGTCGCAGACGATGAACTTGGGGCGCAGGGCCAGGGCGCGAGCCACGCCGATGCGCTGCCGCTGGCCGCCCGAGAACTCGTGCGGATAGCGTCGCACCCACTCCTTGCGCAGGCCGACCACGGACATGAAGTACTGTACCGTCTTCTCCCGCTCTTTGCGATCGGTCATGCCGTGGACGCGCAGCCCCTCGCCGATGATATCGCCGACCGGCATGCGCGGGTTGAGCGACGAGTACGGGTCCTGGAAGATGATCTGCATATCCTTGCGCGTGCGCTTGAGCTCGTTGGGAGACAGGTTGAAGACCTCCTTGCCGTCGAAGACGACCTTGCCGCCGGTCGCTTTGTTCAGGCGCAGGATAGTACGGCCGGTGGTGGTCTTGCCACAGCCGGATTCGCCCACCAGGCCGAACGTCTCGCCCTTCTTGATGTCGAAGCTGACGTCGTCGACGGCCTGGACGTAGCCGACCGTGCGGCGGAAGATGCCGCCCAGGATGGGGAAATAGGTCTTCAAATTCTGTACGCTGACGAGCGTCTCGTCGCCCTTGCCGTTGCCGGTTGTCGTCGCAGCCGGCGTTGTCTCGTTACCTACGGCCATGGTCTGCCAACCTCCTTCACTCGACCAACACCGGGCCTAATACAACCAACACCGCGCTTCGCTGCCATCGTCCAGTTTCTTGAGCGGCGGCGGTTCCTCGCGGCAGACCGCCATGACGTGCGAGCAGCGCGGGGCGAACGGGCAGCCCTGCGGCAGATTGAGCGGGCTGGGCACGGTGCCGGGGATGACGTTGAGGCGCTGGCCTTTCTGGCCCATGGACGGGATTGAGTTCAACAGGCCGACGGTGTACGGGTGTTTCGGGCTCTTGAGCACCTGGTTGACCGTGCCATGCTCGACCACCTTGCCGGTATACATGACCACGACCTCGTCGGCCATCTCGGCCACCACGCCGATGTCGTGCGTGATAAGCAGCACAGAGGTATTCACCTTGGTGCGCAGGTCTTTGATCAGTTCCAGAATTTGCGCCTGGATGGTCACGTCGAGGGCGGTGGTCGGCTCGTCGGCGATCAGCAAGTCCGGCTGCAGGGCCAGCGCCATGGCGATCATCACGCGCTGGCGCATACCGCCCGACATATTGTGCGGATAGTCCTTGACGCGCCGCTCGGGCGAGGGAATACCGACCATGCGGAACAGATCGACGGTCTGCTCAAGAGCTTCGCGCTTGCTGACCTTGCGATGCTCGGTGATGGCTTCCATCACCTGGTTGCCGACGGTGAAGACGGGATTCAGCGAGGTCATGGGTTCCTGGAAGATCATGGAGATGGCGTCGCCGCGGATGCTGCGCATCTCTCGTTCCGAGACCTTGGCCAGATCCCTCCCCCGGAACAGCATCTGGCCGCCGGCGATCCAGCCCGGCGGGTCGACCAGGCGCATGATGGAGAGCGAGGTCACGCTCTTGCCGCAGCCGGACTCGCCGACAACGCCGAGCGTCTGCCCCGGCTTGAGCGAGAAATCCACGCCGTCGACGGCCTTAACCACGCCGTCCATGGTGCGAAAGTATGTCTTGAGATCGATGACGTCGAGCAGGTTGCCCGAAGGGTTGAGCTTCTGTTTCCTCTCGGCCGTCGTTGCTACCGCCGGTGCAGTACTCATAATCAGCTTGTTTCCTCTCCCAGCCGGCTCTGCGCCGTGCAATGGACGCCTGTATGATTAGCTAGAATAATACACCATCAGGCAAAGATGTTAAACAGGGGCTCCGTGAAGCCCGGCAAGATGTCCTCGCCGTCGAGCGAACCGTCTGCCGGAATCGTGTTGCCGGTACCGTCGGCTCGCAGCACCATGGCGGTGCGCGTCCTGGGGTAGAGCAGCCAGACCAGGCGCGCGCCGGCCGCCAGATAGTCCGTTACTTTCTCATTGATATAGTCTGCCGTCTCCGACGAACTGATCACCTCGGCGACCAGCACGGGCATCTCGCGGATATACTCGTCGTCTGGCGTATCCTCCAGGCGCGCAACCTGCTCGGGGCTGAGGTAGCCCACGTCAAGCCCGCGCGTCTGGTCGGGGTCGTCGGGCAGGCTGAAGCGCACGCCGGCCTCGCCGCTCATGAGGCGCCCAACCAGCTTGTCGCGGGCCTTGCGACCCTGCATTTCCTGCCAATCAAGGGTAAGGGCGCGGTCGTATAGATACCTGCCAATGGCCTCAATCAAGGCTGCTTCCACATATCCGTGTCCGGTTCTGGGTGGCGGCATGCGTACGATTTCTCCCCGTACAAGCTCGTGGAGATAGCCGTCGTCGGGTTGCGCCATCAGGTCGGCGAAGGTCATGCGCTGTGTAGTAACCATGGGACCGCGACGCTCCTGCTATCAGACCTTTGAGCGCACGTCAAGCGCGTCGCCCAGGCCATCGCCCAGGAAGTTGACGGCGAGCACCGTCAGCACGAGGGCGACGCCGGGGAAGGTCGGCCACCACCAGTTACCCGTGCCAAAGGATACCTGCGTATTGGCCAGGATATTGCCCCAGCTCGCATCGGGGTACTTGATGCCCGCGCCGAGGAAGTCGATAGCCGCCTCGGTGACGATGAAGGCGGCGATGTTGAGCGTGGTGGCGACGATCACCGGGCGCAGGGCATTGGGCAGGATGTGGCGGAAGATGATGCGCCCGTCACTCACCCCGACTGAGCGGGCCGCCTCGGTAAACTCCTGGGCGCGCAGGCTCAGATATGAGGCGCGGGCCAGGCGCGCCACACCGGGCCAGGAAAAGACGATGAAGATGATGATGATGATGTACACATGGCCCTGGCCCCAGATGTCGGCCGCCAACAGCAAGAGCGGCAGGAAGGGCAACGTCAGGAAGACATCGGTCACGCGCATCATGATGGTATCGATCCAGCCGCCGAAGTAACCGGCGATGGCGCCAACCAGCACGCCGACCAGAGCGCAGCCAAAGGCAGACAAGAAGCCCACGGTCAGCGAGATGCGCGCGCCCCAGGCGATCTGTGAGACCATGGTGTGGCCATTGTCGTCGGTGCCCAGCATGAACCACCAATGCGGCGAGAACGACGGCGCCAGATTCTGGTTAGTCACGTCGAATGAGAATATATCGTACGGGTTCTCCGGCGTAATTAGTGGCGCGAAGATGGCCATCAGGATCATCAGCAGCAAGATGATTGCACCGGCCATGGCCGGTTTATGCCGGCGGAAGCGGATCCAGACGAGCTGCAACTGTGACAGCTGTTTGGTCATCATCTCCGGCTCGGCAGCGCTCGTGGCCGACGCCGCCGTGGCTGTCACTGCAACCTGGTTTTCCAGCGTCGTGTTTTGCATGGTTATGCCCTATCTCCCGCGGCGGGATCAATTGTAGCGGATGCGTGGATCGGCCCACGCGTACATCAAATCGGCCAGCAGATTCCCGATCAGGACCATCAGGGCCGAGAGCAACAGCACGGCCTGCAGCGTATTGGTGTCGTGATTGCCGAGCGCATCGATGAAGTACTTGCCCATGCCCGGCCAACCGAAGATGCTCTCTGTGATCACCGCGCCGCTGACCAGTGTGGGGATAAACAGGCCGACGTTGGTGATGATCGGCAGCAGGGCGTTGCGCAGCGCATGCTTGAGCACTACCTTGGATCGGGGCAACCCCTTGGCGCGCGCCGTACGCACGAAATCCTGATTGATCACATCGAGCATGCTGGCGCGCATGAAACGGCTGTCTCCGCCGATGCCGATAATGGCCAGGGTCAGGCCCGGCAGCACCAGATGCCACAGGAGATCGCCAACGGCCTGGCCAACGTGTCCCGGCAGGTAAGCCCAGTACTCACCGGTGCCGAACGGCGGGATAGGCAGCAACGGGTTGACGATACCACCCGGAGGAAAGAGAGGGAACCTGACGGCCAGCAAGAGCACCAACATCAGGCCCAGCCAGAAGGTTGGTAAGGAGAGGCCGACGTAGGAGAGGAAGGTTAGAACCTGGTCGTAAAGACTGTAGCGCTTGAGCGCGCCGAGCATGCCCAACGGCAGGGCGATAAGTTCCTGAAAGATGTAGGAGAGGCCGATTAACAGAATAGTCGCCGGAAGGCGCAGCTTGATAGTATCCAGCACCGGCCGGCCGGTGTAGTCGACGTCGAGGTCGCCGTGCGCGGTGGCGCTCAGCCAGCGCCAGTACTGTACCGGCAAGGGCTGGTCGAGGCCTCGGGCCTTGAGACAGTGTGCATACAATTCCTGCGTATTGGGATTTGGCGTGGCCAGAATATGCGCGCAGGGCCCACCGGGCTCGGCGTGAAGAATAAGGAAGAAGAATATGGTCAGGCCAAACATGATGATCACGGCCTGCATCAGGCGTCGAATGATGTAGGTAGTCATGATTGCTACTTGTCTTTAGCTCAGCCCCATTGTGTGGCCTCGCAGGATGTCAATCTGCTCTCGTTAGACCGATAATGCATCTCTGCCCAGTGTAACACCAGGATATGGCGATACGGAAATGCGCCATGCTCTGATGGCGCATTTCCGCCTGCTCACCGGACGCGACCGCTAGGAGGCGCCCTTCTTATACCACTGGAAGGCGTTCCAGGAGTTGCCGGCCTGAGACGGGTTCAGTATGTAGTTGCCGATCGTCCCGTCGTCGGCAGTGATGTTCGGGCGTGCATAGAGCATGATCCAGTAAGCGCGCGTATTCACCAATTTCTGCCATTGGTTGATCAGGGCGTGGCGCTTCTGGTTATCCAGTTCGTGGCGCGCCTGGGCCAGCAGATTGAACTGATCCTGGTCGGTGATACCCGTGTAGTTCTGGTCGCCAGCGCCGTGGTGGCCGGGCGCCGAAGACGGGATCAGGCTCGGGTCAAAGGTGTCCTCTTGCTGCTGCGGGTCGGGCGACTCCGAGAAGGCGAAGAGGGCCACGTCGAAGCGGCGCTGCAACAGCACACCGTTGAGATTGTACGGCGAGAACATGCCACCGTTGGCCGACGGGCTGCCGCTGGCGAAGTTCACGGTCAGGTGCACGCCAATCTGCGCCCAGTATCTGCTGATGATCTGGAAGGCCTTCTGGCGGGTCGACGAGCCCGTGGTGGCAAAGCGCAGCAGCAGGTGCTTGCCGGGGCCGTTATAGGAGTCGGCGTAGCCGGCCGCGCGCATCAGGGCCTTGGCCTTGTTGGGGTCGTAGGGGGTGAGCTTCTCGCTCTTATCGAACCAGGGGGACGAGTTTGGCATGACCGTGGGCAGCATGAAGTCGTTGACGTTCTTGGTGGCCGGGAAGAGTTGCTTGAAGAGGTTGACCCGATCCAGGCCATACGTCAGCGCCTGGCGCAGCCGGATATCCTTGAGCGGGCCGTTCTGATTCAGCTCCAGATGCTCGACGGTGAGGATGGGCCCCGACTGAATATGGTATTTGGTCGCGTTCAGTCCGGGCAGGTCGGCAAGCTGGAAGTCCTCAGCTTTGTCCACGCCGGCGTTGGGCGAACCAAGGGCCGCAATTAATGAGGACTCGTCGCTGGCGATGTTGACGAACTTGATCTGCGCCGGGCGCGGATGGCCACTGGCAGGAGGCAGAGCCGTGTAGTAGGGGTTGGGCACTATCACGATGCTCTGGCCGTTGGTCCAGGAGTCGATCTTGTAGGCGCCCGAGAAGACGTCGCTCGGCTGGTTGTAGACATCGGTGCCGAACTTGGTGGCGATGGTCGTGATATCGGTCGAGCCGTACTTCTTCTGCAGATAGGCCTTGGGATAGAGAGGCGACGGATTGCCATAGGCGACGAACGGGGCGTAGATGCCCTTGTAGGTGACCTCCCAAACGCTGCCGCCGTTGAGCGACTTCATGTCCTTAATTTGGTCGAGACCAAAGGTGTTGCCTATGGCCAGGTTCAACTGGACGTTAAAGGTCAAATCGTCGGCCGTCAGGGGTGAGCCGTCCGACCACTTGAGATTGGGCTTCAGCTTATAGTCCACCACGAGGTTGCCATTGACGGTCCTGACATCATGGTTCGCGGTAGTGGGCATCTCCTTGACCAGATCGGGCTGGTAGTTCAGGTGGTTGTCCAGGTAGAAGAGAGAGTCTTGCATTGGGGCGCAGATCTCCTGGTCGGCGACCGACGCCGTGGCCAGGCCGTTGCAGCCGTCGGGAAACTGCCAGTCGGTCAGGGAGATGACGCCGGTCTCGCCCGCGGCGCTGGCGTGGCGCGGGACGAGCTGTTGCGCGCCCAGGGTCACGCCGACCATCAAGGCCGCCGTGGCAAGGCGCAGGGTTTTCTTGCCAAACATGCTGTCTAACCTCCACGACTAGAGAAGTTGCTAGATTGCGTTGGGGGACGGACAAAGGACGAACTCGATCGCGTGCCCAGCACGCCAGTCGCGTACGTTACCTTAGGCTCGGCGTACCTCCTTCACTGGCTGTTTGGTGCGTGCCGAGTAGAGGATGTGCAGGACGCGGCAGGGTAAATCCTGACTCACACATATACCACCGCCTATCACGCCTGTCAACTCCATGCGACGATCACGATATGGTCCGTTCGCCCATGGCACCAAACCTGGTTCGTCGGGCAGGAGATACAGGTCGCCCGGCGAGGCGGGCCAACCTGCTCGAGTTCCACTCGTGGCGCGGGTGCTGGCTCACCCGGCACGTACCCTTATGACAAGTATCTCAGGAGGGCGTGAATACCGGATGAATGCGGCCTTAACAGCCGACAGCTACACCCAAGCCAGGGTGGGTAGCGGCCGGCAATGTCGATCCCGCCGCGGCTTTGGTTTAGGGCCGTGCAACACGAATAACGACGAAAGCCGCGTATCCCAGGATGAGAATCGTGCCGCCGGCACGCGTCAACCCGCGCGGACGCCCCAGTAGCAGCAAGGTGATGGCCGTCATGGCGGCGACCCAGGCGAGCTCCAGGCGCCCACCGGCAGCGCCCGCGGTGCCGAATATCAGGGCCGGCAGGGCCACGCCCGCCAGCAGATTGATGGTGTTGCTGTTGAGCGCCTCACTGACCGCCGCGGCGCCGCGGCCCTGCGCGGACAGGCGCAGCGCGGCGTAGGCGTTGGGCAGGCTGGTCAGCCCGGCCAGGATGACGGCGCCGACCAGGCGCGACGGTAGGTGCCACTGCGCGGCCAGCGTCAGGGCCGAGGAGACCATGCCGGCGCTGCCGGCGACGATCAGGGCCAGGGCCGGCGGGATGAGCAGGGCGCCCGACCAGGGGCCGGACGCGTGGCTGACCCGCGGGTCTTCGGCCGCTTCGCTATCCACCTCCTTGATGGCCAACGCGAGCAATCGTGACAGACCGTTGGGCAAGGCCAACCGCGCGATGGCAGACGGCTTCGTCCCCAATGCCATCACGTATGGCACGAGGAGGATGAACAGCAGCAAGACCGCCGGCCACGGTTCGAGCCAGCCCGGCAGCAGGGCGGCGATGACCCCGGTGACCAGCATGGCCACGCCGCCGTCGAGGAGCAAGCCTTCGCGCTGGACCTGGATGCGTCCGGCGACAAGCGCGCCCAGACCCAGCAGAGCGGCCAGGTTGAAGATGTTGGAGCCCAGCACGACGCCCAGGCCCACGTCGTGCGCCCCCGCCTGCAGCGCGGCGATGGCCGACGATACCTCGGGCGCATCGGCACCCAGCGCCGTCAACAGGCCCAGCAAGCCCTCGGAGAGCCCGAAGCGCGCGCCCAGACGGTCGAGCCCGCGCACCAGGGCCTCGCTCGCGGCGAGAGTCAGGGCAAGGCAGATGACGAAGAGGCCAACGGCCGCTGGTGTAGACACGGCGTCACGATGCCGGCGTCTCGTCTCCGCCGCGCATCAGACGATCCAGCATGGCCCGCAGGCGTGCCACTTCTTCCTCGGCTTGCTGGCGCGCTGCTTCTGCCTGGAGGCGAGCTTCAGCCTCACGCAGCCGGGCCACCTCGGCCTGACGTCGGGCCTCTTCAGCTTGCTGCCGTGCCGCTTCGGCCTGTAGCCGCGCCGCTTCAGCCTGCCGTCGCGCCGTTCGCTCCTCCGCGGGCGTGGGCAAGAGCTCCCCCAACCGCATCAGCGCTCGCACCTCACCGTCTACCAGGGCCAGCCAGAGTCCCAGCACGCTACTCCACAAGCGTCCCTGCTCATCCGTTGGCCAGACGTCCCAGCTCCCTGTCACCCCCAGGTGGTACCCCTCCAGCCGGGGTTCGCGCAGGTCCAGGCGCACGATCGCATACTCCTGAACGCCCAACAGGCGGTAGATCTCCGTCTTCTCCTCCAGGTCCCGCTGTGCGCTTGATGACGACACCACTTCCAGCACGAACGGGGGCATTCCCTCCTCGTCTGCCGGTAGCGAACTGCGCCCCTCTACCGGCACCGTCGCCACGAAGACATCGGGCGCCACTTGCTTGCGTGCCGCCACGCCGGGCACCCTATAGGTTAGGGGCAGCATGCCGCCTGGGAACCAGGGTACGGGGTGCTCTCGGGCATAGGTCTGCAGGCTCCAGTACAGGGCGGTGGCGTTGCGCCACTGGGCGTCGTTCATGCTCATCCAGGGGGCATCCTCCGTATCGTCGGCGACAGTGCGCAGGAAGCGCAGCTCCTCGGGCGTGAGCGCGACGGGAAACGGACGCGAGCGTAGGGCACACATGGGTATCTCCTCGGCCGGCCGCCGGCGGCGCGGCCGCATCACTATCCTCTTGCAGTATAGGATATGCGCGGGGCAGGGCCTTGAACTCACGGAGCCTGCACCCAGGGTCTGTGAATCCTCCGATTAAGCGAACCGGGGACTGGCGGTCCCCTGGCAAGACGCAGGTCCGACCGCGGTCGGTTATCGACACCGCGGTGCCCGTCCCGGGCCATGCGACCGCAAGTCGCAGGCCCCCGGTGCGAGAATTCACAGGCCGTGGCCTGCACCAGGATGAGCGAAGGGCCGGCCGGGGAGTATACTATCATGGTAGGAGACATGTATGATGACGAGTCCCGCGCATGACGTACCGCCCAACATCGCTCCATGGGCCGAGGTCGTGCCTGGTATGGGGCCAGTCACGGTCGATCTCCTGTTGACGTTGCCCGACGATGGCTACATCTACGAGGTGGTCGATGGAGTTCTGGTGCGCATGGCCGGTAGCGGCGATGAGGCAACAGCCCTTGGCATCGAGATCGCAGCGGAGTTGCGCAACTATGTGCGTCCACGTCGCCTCGGTCGCGTGACGGGTGCCGACGGAGTGTATAAGTTCCCTGGCGCCGAAACAGGTTTGATCCCCGATGTTGGATTCTATGTCGCTGCGCGTCGGGCGTTGGTGACTGACCGATCCAAGCCAATTCCTTTTGCACCGGATCTTGCCGTCGAGATCGCGCCGCCCTCGCAGGGTGCTGATGAGATGGCGGAGAAAGCGCGCCTTTACCTGCAGGGCGGTACCCATCTGGTGTGGATCGTGTGGCCGCAAAGCCGGCACATCGATGTGTGGCGTGCCGGGAGCGCCGAGCAACCGGCGTCGACCAAGAACGTAGGCGATTCCCTGGATGGAGAAGACCTCATCCCTGGCTTCAGCTATCCGGTTGCCGATCTCTTCGCCGATCCGCTGGACGTTCCGGATTGAGGTACAACGTCGGCCACGGCGTCAATCCAGAAGTTCCCGGTGGTCGCGCAGCAGGCGGCGGACCGCGCCGACGAGGATCAGCGAGCCGGTGACGACGAGCGGCAAACCCCATGCCTGCGCCCGCGCGCGGGCCTGGTCGAGCGCGCTGCCGACATCGGGCTCCAGGCCGACCGTATCCAGGTAGGCGCGGGCGGCAGCCACAACCTCTGCGCCGTGCCCCATGCGCCCGGCCCAGGGCGGTTCGGTCACGACGAGCGCCGCGGCCAGCGGCGCCAAGGCCTCGACCATGGCGGCGATGTCTTTGTCGCCCAGTATCCCCAGCAGCAGGACAATGCGCCGGCCGGGGAACAGGTCACCCAGGGCCGTGGCCAGGGCGCGCGCCGCGTCGGGATTGTGTGCCCCATCGAGATATGTCACGGGGTTGTCGCCGACGCGTTCCAGGCGGCCCGCGATAGAGGTCAGCAGCAGACCCCGCCGGATGGCTTCCGGCGACACGTCCGCCAGTCCGAGCGTCTGGAGCGCGTCGACCGCGGCGACGGCGCAGGCGGCGTTGGCCCGCTGATGGCGTCCGGCCAGGGCCAGGCGCAGGCCCCGGTGCCGGCGCAGCGGTGTTACGACGTCTAAGTTGCCCTCGTCGCCGGAGTAGCGCACCTCGGTCTCAGCGTCATCGCCGACGCGCCAGAGGGCCGCGCCGACGCGCTCGCACTCCGCCCTGATGACGGGTAGCGCCTCGGGGTGCCCGGCCGCGGTGACCAGGATGCCGCCCCGCGGCGCCACGCCCGCCTTGTGATAGGCGATGTCGGCGATCCCCGGGCCCAGGATCTGCGTGTGTTCCAGAGACACATTCGTCAGCACCGCCACCCGCGCGTTGTTGGCCCTGGTCGAATCGTAGCGGCCGCCCATCCCCACCTCGACCACGGCGACCTGGACACGGCGCTCGGCGAAGTAGAGGGCCGCCATCGGCCACAGCACCTGCAGCAGGGCGGGCCGGCCCAGGCTGTATCCCGGCAGGGTGCCGTCGGCCATCTCCTCCACGATGGGTCGCAGATGGTTCAGGAGGCGCGTCCAGTCGCTGCCGGCGATGGGCTCGCCGTCGACGGCGATGCGCTCCGTGTACTCTTCCAGGTGCGGCGAGGAGAAGCTACCGGTGTGGTAGCCCGCGGCACGCAAGATCGACGCTACCATGGCCGAGGTCGAGCCTTTACCGGAGCTGCCGGTCACGTGAACGGTCTGGAAGCGCAGGTGCGGGTCGCCGACGGCCGACAGCATCAGGCGCGCCCGCTCCAGCCCGGCACCCGGGCTGTTCAAGACCGGCGTCGCCACCAGCCGCTCCAGATACTCGACGGCCTCGGCGTAGTCTCGAATCGGGCGTATAGTCATCGGCGGCCTAGCGCGTGGGGTGCGGGTCACAGATCGACCCAGCGGCGTTCCTGGTGTGAGCGCAAAGCGGCGTCCAGGATCTCCTGGCAGCGCAGGCCATCCTCGAAGGAGGGCCGCATCTCGCGTCGTTCCAGCGACGCATCGACCCACTCGAGCACGTTACCGCCCCAGATAGAGATGTTGGGATCGAAGGCATAGACCACGCGGAAAAGGTCGCCGCGCCAGGCCGTCGGCTCGTCGGCGCGCAGCACGCGGTTGACGCCCTTATCCATCTCCAGGACCAGCGACGCACGATCGCCGTACAACTCCACCCGCTTGATGTCGCAGCGCCCGCGCGCCAGGCGCGAGACACGCACCAGGCCGCTCACACCGTTGGCGAAGCGCAAGTGCAGGTAGGCCAGATCATCCGCGTCAACCTTGGCCATGGTGCCGTCCGGCCGGCGTCGCTCGGGGGTGCGGATCGCCAGGTGGGCGCTGACGGCGACGACCTCGCCCAGGAACAGCCGGCCGAGGTCGAGCATGTGCGAGGCGATATCGCCGAGCGCGCCGCTGCCGCCCTCGGCGGCGGAATTGCGCCAGGTGTACGGCGCATCGGGGTCGCTCAGCCAATCCTGCAAGTAGGTCAGGTGCACTTCATAGACGCGGCCGAGCACACCCGCGTCGATCTGTTCCTTGACGAACTTGACCGTCGGGTTGGGCCGGTTGCTGAAGTTGGTGGCATGAGTGATGCCCGCCGCGCGCGCCATCTGTAGCAGGTCGCGGGCCTCGGCCGTGTCGAGCGTCAGCGGCTTCTCGCTCATCACGTGCAGGCCGCGGTTGATGGCAGCGCGGGCCATGGGGGCGTGCAGGCGATTCGGCGTGGCGATGCACACGCCGTCCAGCGCTTCTCTGGCCAGCATAGTCTCATAATCCGCGTAGATGCCGGGCACCTTGTAGCGCTCGGCCACATCCGTGAGCCGCTCTTCCACGGGGTCGCAGACGGCGACGATCTCGGCGCGCGGATGCGTGGCCAGGGCCCTGAGATGGCCCTCTCCCATGCGCAACCCCACGACGCCAACCTTGAGCTTGTTGTTCGGATCGGCTTTGGTCATCTTCTCGCTGTATCCTCCTGGGTATTCTGCCATTCCCGGTATCGGGGCCGCTGCCTCTCCTCCCACTCTACACCATTTTGCCCCCGGCCCGTGCTGCGCGCACGCTTGCATCCCGGGCCGCGACCTGCCATAATTCGCCACGTTGGCGCCGCGGCCCCTTGGAGTGGGCCGGAACCGGCGACTGAAGTCGCCTAGCAGGACTACACCGGCTAAAGCCGGACGGGGCCGTATGCTGCCATGACACGCCGGCATCAGACATCAGGCGTTCAGGAGGCCCAGAGAAGGGAGTCGATGATGGCCGCCCGTTCAATCCATAGCGTCCGCGAAGACCAGTATCAGCACGTGTGGGACAACAGCCTGCCGCCGGTGGTGACCGTGCGCGAGGACGAGCCCGTCACCTTGCAGACCCGCGATGCGGGGAACGACCAGATCAAGCCGGGCGATGGCGTGGAGGCCGTGCTCAACCTGGACTTCGCGCGCGTCAACCCCATCAGCGGACCCATCGCCGTGGAAGGCGCGCGGCCGGGCGACGTGTTGCAGGTCGATATCCTGGAGATCGAGACGCGCCCGTGGGGCTGGACGGCCAATATCCCCGGCTTCGGCTTGCTGGCCGACGAATACCCCGATCCATTTCTTCACACCTGGGAGCTGGATTACGAGAAGGGCGTGGCCCAGTTTCGCCCCGGCATCAACGTGCCGCTCGACCCGTTCATCGGGGTGATCGGCGTAGCTCCCGGCGAGGCGGGCCAGCACGAGACGCTGCCCCCGCGCAAGGTCGGCGGCAACATGGACATCAAGTTCATGCGCACCGGGACAACCCTGTTCTTGCCGGTTGCGGTGGAGAACGCCCTCTTCTCGCTGGGCGATGCGCACGCCGCACAGGGCGATGGCGAGGTCTGCGGCGTGGCCATCGAGACGGCGGCCCGGGTGACCGTCAACTTCAAGCTGCATCGCTCGTTCACGCTGAAAGAGCCGGGATACTTCGTGCAGGGCGCCCTGGTGCGCCGCGGCCCTGAGCTTGGCTATCACGCGACGACCGGTATCGGCCCTGATCTGATGGAGGCGGCGCGCGACGCAGTCCGCGGCATGATCACCTTCTTGACCCGCACCAAGGACCTCGCGCCGCTGGAGGCCTATGCACTCTGCTCGGTGGCCGGGGATCTCAAGATCAGCGAAATCGTGGACCGGCCAAACTGGGTGGTGTCGTTCCTGCTGCCAGACGCGCTATTCCATGCCTGAGCCATCCATCCTGCCCACGGGTAAGCTGCCGCTGGAGCTGCTGACCCAGGTACTCGGCTCCCTGGCGCCGCGCGACCCTCGCGTCCTGATCGGGGCGCGCACGGGCGAGGACGCCGCGGTGCTGGACTTCGGTGAGAGTCTGCTGGTCGTCACGACGGATCCGATCACTTTCGCCACCGACGAGATTGCGCGTTATGCCGTCGCGGTCAATGCCAACGACGTGGCGGTCAGGGGAGCCGTGCCCCGCTGGTTCCTGGCCACGCTGCTGTTGCCGCCGGGCACCACGGAACCCGCGGTGCGCGACCTCATGCGCCAGCTTGTTGCCGCCTGTCGCGAGCTGGAGATAGATCTGATCGGCGGGCATACCGAGGTGACCGGAGGCTTGGACCGGCCGATCATCTCGGGCACGATGCTGGGCGAGGTGGCGCGCGATCGCCTGGTCACCACGGGTGGTGCCCGGCCCGGCGACGCGCTGGTGCTGGGCGGTTCCCTTGCCGTGGAGGGCACGGCGGTGCTGGCCCGCGAGAGCCGCGATGTCCTGCTGCAGCGCGGGGTGCCGCCGCCGGTCATCGAGCGAGCCGCCGCGCTGCTGCGCGACCCGGGCATCTCGGTCGTGCACATGGCGCGGCATCTGTGCGATGCGCTGCTCCCTCATGCTATGCACGACCCTACCGAGGGCGGCCTGGCCACGACGCTGGCGGAGCTGGCCGGGGCAGCCCAGGCAGGGGTGTTCCTGGAGACGGCGGACGCCCTGCCCCTACTGCCCGAAACGCGGGTCATTTGCGGCGCGCTGGGCCTTAACCCGCTGGGCCTGCTGGCATCGGGAGCCCTGCTGGCCGCCGTGGACCCGGCGGACGCCGCGGCGGCGGTGGCCGCTTTACAAGCGTCCGGGGCCGGCGGGACGGTCATCGGCCACGTCACCGCCGCCGCGGCCGGCCTGACCATGCGCACGGCACGCGGCGTCGAGCCCCTGCCGCGCTTCGCTCGCGACGAGTTGGCCCGCTGGTTCGAATCATCGTGAGCGCAGGGATAGTTAGTCGAATACCTCGGCCACGGGGTAGGTGAAACCCGGCAACACGATGCCCCCGTCAAGTGTGTCACCGACGCGCAAGGTGCGAACGGGCCGCTGCATGTTCGCGGGTTCCCAAACGTCGATCTCGCGGCGCCTCGGCCAGACGATCCAGACGAGATGTGTCCCGGCCGCGAGGTAATATTGAGCCTTTCTGCGCATGCCCGGGCGATATTGGTGGGGAGACGCCACCTCAACCGCCAGATCAGGAGCGCCGGAGGCAATCTTGTCGTAGTCCGGCGAGGTCGGTGGCGGGAGGCGCGATGACCGCATGAAGCCCACATCCGGCGTCAGTGCCGTGGCCGGCGCCAGTCGATAGCCCCCCTGTTCGCCCGTCACCACCCCAAGGCGCCGAGGACGCACATAGGCAACAAGCGCCGCGGCGAGGATGCAGCCAATGCTGGTCGCCCGGATGCCGCTTGGGGGCATGCGTACGAGTCTCCCTTCGACCAGTTCATATTGCCAGTCATCATCCGGAAGCGCGAGTAGGTCGTCAATGGTCATGAGACCTATGTGCGGAACAACCTCTGCCCACGGAGCCAGAGGCTCCGGTGGCAGCGCGTATGCTGCAGCCATGTCTTCACCACGCTCTAGCGCTGCTATCGGCGGGATAGGTGCCCTAACAGTACTTATAGCACAAATGCGTAACGGCCTACGGATTCGACGGTACGGGGAAGGCCGCGATGTCGCGCAGGGCGCGTTCGATTTCCTCTCGCGGCAACTCGTAGTCTTCCAGCTTGCCGGCGAAGTAGGCATCGTAGGCGGCCATATCGAAGTTGCCGTGACCGCAGAGGTTGAACAGGATCGTCTCCTCCTTGCCCTCTTCCTTGCAGCGCAGCGCTTCGTCGATGGTCGCCTTGATGGCGTGCGACGGTTCCGGAGCCGGGATGATGGCCTCGCTGCGGGCAAAAGTGACCGCGGCGCCGAAGACATCCAACTGCGGATAGGCGCGCGCCTCGATTAGCCCATCGTTGTATAACTGGCTGATGATCGGGCTCATGCCGTGGTAACGCAGGCCGCCGGCGTGGATGCCGGCCGGCACGAAGTTGTGGCCAAGGGTGTGCATCGGCATCAACGGCGCCATGCCGGCCGTATCGCCGAAATCGTAGGCGAAGACGCCGCGCGTCAGCGAGGGGCAGGCGGCCGGCTCGACGGCAATGATGCGGACATCCTTGCCGCCGATCTTGTCGCGCACGAACGGCAGGGCCAGACCGGCAAAGTTGCTGCCGCCACCTATGCAGCCGATCACCACGTCCGGGTAGACGCCCAGCTTCTTCAGGGCAGCCTGCGCCTCCTGGCCGATCACCGTCTGATGCAGCAGCACGTGATTCAGCACCGAGCCCAGCGAGTAATTGGTGTCCTCGCGCGTCGCCGCGTCCTCCACGGCTTCCGAGATGGCAATGCCGAGCGAACCCAGTGAGTCGGGATGCTCCGCGCGCACGCGGCGCCCGAACTGTGTATCCTCACTCGGGCTTGGCACCACCGTGGCGCCCCAGGTCTGCATCATGGAGCGGCGATACGGCTTCTGCTCGTAGCTGATGCGCACCATGTACACCTTGCACTCCAGGCCGAAGATGCCACAGGCCAGGGCCAGGGCGCTACCCCACTGCCCGGCGCCGGTCTCGGTGCTCAGGCGCTTGACGCCGGCCTTGCTGGCGTAATAGGCCTGGGCCACGGCGGTGTTGGGCTTATGGCTGCCGGCGGGGCTGACGCCTTCGTATTTGTAGTAGATGCGGGCAGGGGTACCCAGGGCCTCCTCGAGGCGGTGTGCGCGGTACAACGGCGTCGGGCGCCACAGCGAATAGACCTCACGTACCTCGTCCGGGATGGGGATGTACTGGTCGCTGCTGACCTCCTGCAGGATCAGGTCCATACAGAAGAGGGGCGCCAGATCCTGAGGCCCGACCGGCTGGTGTGTCGCCGGGTGCAGGGGAGGCTGGGGCTTATGCGGCATGTCGGCCACGACGTTGTACCAATGCGACGGGATCTCCGATTCGTCCAGAACGACCTTGGTTGCCATCTCATTCTCCGATTCCACACTGGCTGGCCATGCACCTATGCATGGGGCAGGCTCAGTATAATCGCTGCGCCGCCCGGCCGGCAGACTCCGGCGCCCGCCGGGCTTAGCGGTAACAAAATCTCACCGGCATGCGCAGCTCGTCCTTGACGATGATAGAACTAATGTTCTATATTGATGGCGAAGTGAGTTGGGCTCTCGGTGAGGCTGCGGCGGTGAGGTGGTCGGGAATGGCGATGATGCGGCGTGAAGTACCAAGCGGCCTGGTGCGCATGGGGCCGAAGCGCCGCACCGGTCGCCTGGCGCCGGCGGTAACTACCGCCGGACTGGTGGCGGTGGCCGTGTTCGTGGCCTTCCAGTTGGCATCAACGGTGGCGCTGTGGGTCCAGATCAAAGTCGGCGACTTGCAATACGGCTATCCGCGTTCGGTGCAACTGGAGGGTTATCTCGGTTTTCACGAGACGACCGGCCGGCCGTCACACTTCGTGGCCATCAACTTGCATCGCCAGGTGCTGGTGGTCTACATGCCCGGCGACGATCCGTTTCACCCGACAGTATTGCGCGGACCCTACCTGACCGGAGCGAACTCGCAGTACGATCCTGTCACGCTCCGACTAATCGACGTGAACGGCGACGGTTATCCGGACGTGGTAGCAAGCGTCGACGGGCGTCAGGTGGCCTGGATCGGCGACCCACGCGCGGGCCGCCCGCGAGCACCTTTGCCCGGCGAGCATCTGGCTCTGGACCAACCGTCCACGCAAGCACCGTAACCGGAGCGCGTATATTCTTGCGGCGACCTTGCCCTTTCGTCTACTTCCCTCGCCCATGGCCCCTCCGACTGGCTGCGGAGGGGCCTTCCCCATGACGTCGCCCTTGGCGGTAGCGGTGTATAACCGTATATAATTGCGCTGACCGGTGCCGTGATCCCCGGCGCGCACCCGTGTCGAGCGGCCTATACACTGTTACCGAGCGGAGCGACATGACGAGCGGCGGGCGCCTACTGGAAGTGGAGGGGCTGCGCACGGTTTTTCGCAGCACCCGCGGCCCGGTCATGGCCGTCAACGGCATCAGCTTCCATATCGATGCCGGCGAGACGCTGGGGGTGGTGGGCGAGTCCGGTTGCGGCAAGAGCGTGACGGCCCTTTCGCTAATGCGCTTGATCCCGGACCCGCCCGGCCGCATCGTGGGCGGGTCCATCCGTTTCAAGGGGCAGGAGATACTGGCCCTGGGCAATCGCGCCCTGCGCGACCTGCGTGGCAAAGAAATCGCCATGATCTTCCAGGACCCTATGACCTCTTTGAATCCCATGCTGCGCGTCGAGCGGCAGATGACCGAAGGGATTCAACTCCACCTCGGCAAGAACAAGGCCGAGGCCCGCGCCCACGCCATCGAGATGTTGCGCCGCGTCGGCATCCCTGCCGCCGAGCGCAGGATCAGGGACTATCCGCACCAGTTCAGCGGCGGCATGCGCCAGCGGGTGGTGATCGCCATTGCGCTCTCCTGCAACCCGTCGTTGATCCTGGCCGATGAGCCGACCACGGCCCTCGACGTGACCATCCAGGCCCAGATCCTGGAACTGTTGCGCGAGACGACGCGGGCCAGCGGGGCCGCCGTGATGCTGATCACCCATGACCTCGGCGTGGTCGCGGGCATGTGCGAGCGCATCATCGTCATGTACGCGGGCTCGATCATGGAGGAAGCGTCGCGGCGCGAGATCTTCTACAACCCACGGCACCCCTACACAATTGGCCTGCTCAAGTCGGTGCCGCGCCTGGACCGCCCCCGCGAGCAGAAGCTGCCGCAGATCGAGGGCATCCCGCCCGACCTGGCGCGCGTCCCGGCGGGTTGCCCCTTCCACACGCGTTGCCGCTTCGTGACCGATCTGTGCCGGCAGGTCACACCGCAGTTGCGAGAGGTGCAGCCGGGACACCGGGTGGCCTGCCACTACGATGTCACGCGCGAGGAGGCGGCCTGAGGTGGAAATAGCGCCCTCATCCGTACCGCGCGGCGCGCCGTTGATCAGCGTGCGCGATCTGCGCACCTACTTCACGATCGGTTCGGGCGGGCTGTTCGGGGTGCAGGCGGTGGTCAAGGCCGTCGACGGCCTGAGCTTCGATATCTACAAGGGCGAGACGCTGGGTCTTGTCGGCGAATCGGGCTGCGGCAAGAGTACCACGGGCCGTACCATCCTGCAACTCATCCGTGCCACCTCGGGTCAGGTGCTCTACGACGGGCGCGACCTGTGCCGTCTCGGAGACGGCGAGATGCGGCGCATGCGCCGCCGGCTGCAAATCATCTTCCAGGACCCGTACGCCTCGTTGAGCAGTCGCATGCGCGTCGAGACGATCATCGGCGATGCCCTGGCCATCCACGGGCTGGCTAGCGGCCGGGAGCGCCGCGCCATGGTACGCAACCTGCTGCAAACCGTGGGGCTCGACCCGGCCTATGCGCAGCGCTATCCCCACGAATTCTCCGGCGGCCAGCGCCAGCGCATCGGCATCGCCCGCGCCTTGGCGGTGAAGCCCGAGTTCATCGTCTGCGACGAGCCTATCTCGGCCCTGGACGTGTCGGTGCGCGCGCAGATCATCAACTTGCTGGAGCAGTTACAGGAAGAATTCGGGCTGACCTACCTGTTTATCGCCCACGACCTGTCCGTGGTACGCCATATCTGCACGCGCGTTGCCGTGATGTATCTGGGCAAGTTCATGGAGCTGGCGACCAATCCGGCCCTGTACGACGACCCGCTGCACCCCTATACCAGGTCGCTCATCTCCGCCGTGCCGGTGCCGGACCCGGATCTGGAGGATTCGCGCCGGCGCATCATCCTGATGGGCGATGTGCCGACGCCGGTCAACCCGCCATCCGGCTGCGTGTTTCACACGCGCTGCCCGATTGCCCGCGAGCGCTGTGCGCGCGAGGTGCCGGAGTGGCGCGAGTTCAGGCCGAGCCACTGGGTGGCCTGCCACTACGCCGGCGAGCCGATCGCGCAAGCCTGAGACGACTGACGGGAGAGAATCGATGGATCAGCAAGTCGCCACGCCGTTACAAAATCTTGGCGCCGAGCACGGCGAGGTGGTGGAGCTCGACCGCGGCGTCTGGCGCCGGGCGCTGGCCAGCCTACGCCGCGACAAGCCCGCGCTTTTCGGCGCGGTGGTGGTGCTGGCATTCGTGCTGGTGGCCGTCTTCGCGCCGGCCTTGGCCCCGCACGACCCGGCCTATCAGTTCCCGGATGGCCTGACCAACAACGGGACGCCACTGCCGCCGGGCGGGCGCTTTTTGCTGGGCACCGACGACCTGGGGCGCGATCTCCTCAGCCGCCTGATCTACGGCGCACAGGTCTCACTCACCATCGGCGTGCTGGCCAACCTCCTGGCCGTGGTGATCGGCGTGGCCGTTGGGTCGATCTCCGCCTATGCCGGCGGCTGGGTCGACATGGTCCTGATGCGCATCACCGACATCATGATGGCCTTTCCGGTGCTGCTGTTCGCCATCGCCCTGATCGCCATCACCGGACCCAGCCTGACCAACGTCATCCTGGTGATCGCCATCCTCTACTGGACGACCACGGCACGCGTCATCCACGGTATGGTGCTCTCGCTCAAAGAGCGGGAGTTCGTGGAGGCGGCGCGCGCACTCGGCGCCGGCGGCCCGCGCATCTTGCTACTGTACATCCTGCCGCACCTGGTCTCGGTGATCATCGTCTACACCACGCTGGGGGTGGCGTCAACCGTGCTGGTGGAGGCGTCGTTGAGCTACGTGGGGATCAGCGTGCCGCTGCCGACTCCCACCTGGGGCAACATCATCAACGAGGCGCAGTCGTACTACCATTCCGATCCCTGGATGATGATCTTCCCCGGCCTGGCCATCCTGGTGACCGTGCTGGGCTTCAATCTGCTGGGCGATTGGCTGCGGGACACGCTCGACCCGGTGCAGAGCAACGCGCGCTAATGCAGGATCGGAAGCTGGACCGTGCAATGCGGCCCTGGGACCGCCGCACTCCTCGTGCATAATGTAGGTCAAGACGCCGGGCCGCTCCGCGATGGCTGCCAGGTCACGTCCGCTATGCCGCTTTGCTGATTGGCGTAGCGGGCCAGCACGAAGAGCAGGTCGGAGAGCCGGTTGAGGTAGCGCAGCGCCTCCGGCCGCACCGTATCGGCGCGGGCCAGGGCCACGGTGCAGCGCTCGGCGCGGCGGCAGACCGCGCGGGCCACGTGCAGCGCCGCCGCCGCGGGCGTGCCGCCCGGCAAAATGAAGTTCTTGAGCGGCGGCAGCGACTCCTCCAGGCGGTCGATCTCGGCTTCGAGGGCCGTGATGCGCTCGTCGATTGTCAGGGGAATGCGCGCGCCCAGCGCGGTCTCCAGCCGCGCCGGCGGTGTAGCCAGCTCCGACCCCAGGTCGAACAACTCGTTCTGCAGGCGTGCCAGCAGCGGGTCGAGCGTTGAAGAGGCGGGCAGGGCTGCTCGCGCCAGGCCCAGGGCGCAGTTCAGCTCGTCGACCGTCCCGTACGCCTCCACCCGCGCGTCGTCCTTGGGCACGCGGGCCCCGCCGAACAGGCCCGTCTCGCCGGCATCGCCGGTCCTGGTGTAGATCTTCACTGATCGTCGTCCTGAATCAACGGCAGATCGTGGACCTCGGGCACGGGAGGAAGCCCTTCCATACGTCGCAGGTAGCGCCGCATCTCCAGACCTTCTTCAGCCAGCACCGCGCGCGCCAGGTTGTAGTGGCGCCCTTCGCGCCATTCGCCGATGGGGTCGGCAGAGTAGTGCAGCAGGCGTTCGTAGGGCAGCGTGTACAGCGCTCGCCCGGCCAGCACCTGCATGGTGGTGGTCACCGAGGAGGCGCCGGGCGTATGCAGCAGGCGGTCGAGGTTGCGGAAACCGCTGGTCTTGCGCATGCGCCAGGGGATATAGCTCAGTAGCGCCGCCAGAAGCGGCACACCGGCCACGATCACCGCCAGAATCCAGGCCAGTTGCTGGATGGCCTGTAGCTCGTCGCGGCCCTGCGCGATCAGCCAGGTGGGGATGCGGTGCAGAGGCGTCAATGCGTCGTGCAGACCGCCACCTGCGAACGGCACATTGTTGAGCGACTGCTGCACCTCGCTGACGGCCTCGTTGACCTTCTGCCCGGTGGTGATGACGCCGTTGGCGATGATGCTCAGGGTCATCACGGCGTTGTAGACGGCGTTGCCAACGAAGACCCAGGCGGCGATCCAGAACAGGACGATCAGGTCGCTGACGATATAGCCGAGGCGCGGCAGAGGCAGGTCCGGGTAGAGCTTGGGCAGTCGCATAGGTACACCACATTCATGATACAGTGCTCGGTGCTCGCTGGGTAACGGCGAGCTGCTCGTAGGCCTCGATGAGGGCGAAGAGATAGGTCAAGCCCAGCAGATTGCCCGCCACCACGTCGCTGGTCCAGTGGTGGCCCAGGTAAACGCGCGAGGGCGGCACCAGCACGATCAGGCCGGCGCACAGCGCCAGGATGGCGCTGCGCAACGGGGAGGGCGCCATGGACCGCCTGGCCAGGTAGAAGAGATAGCCGTAAAACGCGGTGTAGTGGGCGCAGTGACCGCTGGGGAAGCTGTTGTCGCGCAGCAGCACGGAGCTGCGCCGGAGCGAGAGGTCCGGGCGGGGGCGTCCGACCGCGATCTTGACCACACCGGTCATGGCGCCGGCGCCCATGGTGAGCAGGGTGAACAGCGCCTCACGCCGGTAGCCGAAGGACCAGAAGTTGAGCGCCGTGCCGACGGTCAGGGCATGCTCCAGGGGGGCGAAGCCGGGCAGGCTGATCAAGGCCATGGCCCGCCGCACCCGCCGCGAATGGCGGCGCTGTAGCAGCCTGGTGAGGGCCACGTCGACGCGATTGGGGGTCGGGCGCAGGGCCACCAGCGTCAGCAGCATCAGCGTCGTGGCACTGGCCCCTAATCCCAGGCCGGTAAGCAGCAGGTCGCGCTCGCGCTCCTTGGGCGGCCGGTAGGCCGGCATGGGGCAGGTGAACGATTCAAGCCAGGTGGCTAGACGCGGTAGGTGTGCCGTCAAAGGTCGCGTCAGGCCCACGCTTCCTCCTCGATGTATAGGGGTACACCCCTAGCATACCCCGCCCGGCCTGGTTTCTGATACACTGGCAAGGATAGATGCTTCATCGTGCGTTGATGGAGAGAGTACGCGCCCGCGTGCCGGGCAGGGACCGGGGGTCACCGACTGCAAGCCCCCGGCGGCGTGCAGGCGGGGAAGTTCGCTCCGGAGCCGGCCGCTGAACGGGCTGACCCAGTAGGTGGCCGCGGTTTCCCGCCGTTATCGGGGAGCAAAGCGGACCGTGCCCGCGCGCACGGTCAAGATGGGTGGTACCGCGGAGGCCGGCTTCGTCCCAGACGAAGCCGGCTTTTTTGTATGTCTAGCTGATGCCTGACACTGAAGTGTCATGGCAGGGTACGGGCACTAAAGTGCCTGTGACGCAACTCTATCCGGCTTTAGCCGGCGCGTCCCTGCCAGGCGACTTCAGTCGCCGGTCCATCTCACCCCGGCTGGAGGAATCGATGGGTTTGATTGAGCAATTGCAGGAGATGCGCCGCGCCGCCGAGACGGAACTGGCCGCCGCCGACGGCGATGCCGCCCTGGAGCAGTGGCGCATACGCTACCTCGGCCGCAAGGGCGCGCTGGCCGCGCTGATGGAGGGCCTGGGCACGCTCTCCAAGGAGGAGCGCCCGGCGGCCGGCCGCGAGGCCAATCGCGTCAAGGAGCACCTCGAGGCGGCCTATGGCGAGCGCGCCGCCGCCTTGCGTCAGGCACGCCTGGAGGGCGACCTGGCAGCGGAGCGCATCGACGTCACGCTGCCGGGGCGACGTCCCTCGGTCGGCTATCCCCACCCCGTGCGCGAGACCCTAGAAGAGATGATCCGCATCTTCGCCGATATGGGCTTCAGCGTGGTGGAGGGGCCGGAGGTCGAGTGGGACCTGTACAACTTCGAGATGATGAATATCCCGGCCGACCATCCCTCGCGCGACACCATGGACACCTTCTACGTGAGCACCGAGCTGGGCCTACTACTGCGCACCCATACCTCGCCGATGCAGGCGCGCACCATGCTGCGGCAGCAACCGCCCGTACGTGTGATCGTGCCGGGGCCGACCTACCGCCGCGAGGCCGAGGATGCCTCGCACCTCGCCGACTTCTCGCAGGTGGAGGGTCTGGCCGTCGATCGCGATGTGACCATGGCCGACCTCAAGGGCACCATCTCCGAGTTCGCGCGGCGCATCTTCGGCGCCCGCGCGCGCTTCCGCCCGCATCACTTCCAATTCACCGAGCCGAGCGCCGAGGTCGATTTCAGTTGTACCGTCTGCGGCGGCAAGGGCTGCCGCACCTGCAAGTACGAGGGCTGGCTGGAGATCATGGGCTGCGGCATGGTCCACCCACAGGTGCTGCGCAACGTGGACTACGATCCCCGTGTCTATTCCGGTTTCGCCTTCGGCATCGGCATCGAGCGCATCACGCTGCTCAGGTACGGCATCCCCGACATCCGTCTTGTCTATAGCAACGATCTGCGTTTCCTGGAGCAATTTCGATGAAGGTGTCTCTCAACTGGCTGCGCGACTACGTCGACATCGACCTCTCGGCCGACGAGCTGGCCGAGCGCCTGACGCTGACCGGCACCAAAGTCGAGAGCGTCGAGCATATTGGCTCGCAATGGCGCGACATCCTGGTCGGGCGCATCGCCGAGCTGCGGCCGCACCCGGACCCAGAGGTGAGCCTGCAACTGGCCACCGTCGCCCTGGGAGAGCGCGGCACGCAGACCGTCGTCACCGGCGCCTTCAACCTCGCGGTCGGCGATAAGGTGCCGTTCGCCGGACTTGGCGTCACCCTGCCCAACGGGCTGACGCTCAAGCCGCGCAAGCTGCGCGGCGTGGTCTCCGAGGGCATGGTGCTGGCCGACGACGAACTGGGGCTGGGCGATGACCATAGCGGCATCCGCATCCTCGATCCCCTGGCCCCGGAGGGCCGGCCGCTCTCCGATCTGCTGGGCGACGCCATCCTTGACCTGGAGATCACCACCAACCGGCCGGACTGCCTCTCCATCATCGGCGTGGCGCGCGAGGTGGCGGCGATCACGGGCCGGTCGCTGCGCCTGCCCGAGGTGCACCTGGCGGAGGGCGACGGCGTGGCCACCTCAAGGCTCAGCGTGCGCGTGGACGACCAGCAGCTCTGCCCGCGTTTCACCGCGCGCGTGATCGACGGCGTCACCATCGGGCACTCGCCGGAGTGGATGGTGACGCGCCTGCAGTCGGTCGGCGTGCGCGCCATCAACAACGTGGTCGACATCACCAACTACGTGATGCTGGAATACGGCCAGCCCATGCACGCCTACGACGACGCACTGTTGACCGGCCACGCCCTGGTGATACGCCATGCCCACGAAGGCGAGACGCTGGTGACCCTCGATGGCCAGACGCGCCACCTGACCCCGGAGATGCTGGTGATCGCCGACGGCGCCGACAACGCCATCGGCCTGGCCGGCATCATGGGCGGCGCCACCACGGAGATCAGCGCGGCCACCACCTGCGTCGCCCTGGAAGTGGCCAACTGGAACCCCGCCAACATCCGGCGCACCTCCAGGCAGTTGGGTTTGCGCTCCGAGGCGTCGAGCCGCTTCGAGAAGGGCCTGCCCCCCTACCTCACCGCCGTGGCCCTTGACCGCGCCGCCGCCCTGATGGCCGACCTATCCGGGGGCACCGTCTTGCACGGCATGATCGACGTCGGCCACGCCCACGACCGCCGCCGGGTGGTCTCGTTGCCGGTCGCCGAGCCGCACCGCCTGCTGGGCATGGAGGTGGGCCGCGAGCAAGTCGTGGAGAGCCTGCTCCCACTCGGCTTCGAGCTTGCCGCCCCCGACGGGCCAGCGGACGGCGATACGCTGGCCTTCAGCGTGCCCCCGTGGCGCGAGGACGTGACCGAAGAGGCCGATCTGGTTGAAGAGATCGCCCGCATGATCGGCTACGACCGCGTGCCCGAGACGCTGCTGCGCGGCGGCGTGGCGGCCGTCGAGGCCGGCGCGGGCCAGGAGTGGACGCGCCGCCTCAGGCCGTTCCTGCTGGGCTGCGGCCTGAGCGAGGCCAATAGCCACACCCTGGTCGGCGACGCGCTGCTGGAACAGTTGAGGGCACCGGACGCCGTCGAGGTAGGTCCGCTCTCCGACGACGAAATCGCCGCCCTGGTGCCCAACGCGGACGCGGTGACGGCCGCCGGGGCGACGTATGGCGTGGTCCGGCTGCAAAATGCCCTGGCGCCGGAGCGCGCCGTGCTGCGCCCCACGCTGATGGCCGGCCTGCTGGAGGGCGTCAGCCTGAACCTGCGCAACGGCATCGAAAGCGTGCGCCTGTTCGAGCTTGGCCGCTCCTATTTCGCGCGCGTCTTCGAGGTACCGGACACGACGCAGCAACCGGCGCTGGAGCGCCGCACGCTGGCCGTGGCCCTGGCGGGCCTGCGCGAGGAACGGTCCTGGGACAGCCCACCGATACCACTCGACTTCTACGACCTCTCCGGCATCGCCGCCGAGATCATGGCCTTCTGCGGCGTGCAGGGCTATGTCATCGAGCCGGAAGGCCACCCGATCCTGCACCCCGGCCGCGCGGCACGCCTCTCGCTGGCCGACCGCAGGGGCCGTGCCTCGACCGAGCTAGCCATCCTGGGCGAGGTGCATCCCAGGGTGGCCGAGCGTTTTGACCTGCGGGCGCGCACCCTTATCATGGAACTGGATCTCGATGCGCTGGCCGGCCTGGCAACCAGGGACCGGACCTACCAGGACATCTCGCGCTACCCGGCTATCAAACGCGACCTGGCCGTGGTGGTGGGTGACAGCACACCGGCGGCGGAGGTGCTGCGTATCGTGCGCCAGGGCGGCACCAAGCTGCTGCGCGAGGTCACGGTCTTCGATGTCTATCGCGGCGAGCAGGTTGGGCCGGGGAAACAGAGCCTGGCCCTGTCGCTGCTCTTCCAGGCGCCCGATCGTACCCTGAGCGAGCGGGAGATCGACGGCGTCTTCGGCAATATCCAGCGTCGCTTGCAGGATGCGCTGGGAGCCACCTTCCGCGCCTGAGACGGGCCGACATAGGTGCGGGACGGCCTGCACCGGGCGACCCTCCTGGGAGCGCCGGCATCTTGCCGGCCAGCGTATGCCCGCGCTCGCAGGAGGCGCATCGAGTGAACATGAACAGTACTCGCATGTTCTGTGAGGAGGGGGCGGCGCGATGAACCGCACCGACCGGCTGATGGCGATCATGCTGGAACTGCAGGCGCGGCGCTACGTGCGCGGCGCCGACCTGGCCGAGCAGTTCGAAGTCTCCCTGCGCACTATCTACCGCGACATTCTGGCGCTGTGCGAGGCGGGCGTGCCGGTGGTCTCGACGCCCGGCTACGGCTACATGCTGACGCCGGGCTACTTCCTGCCGCCGCTGATGCTGACGCCCGACGAGGCCGGCAGCCTGCTTCTCGGCGCCGCTTTCGTCGCCGAACAGGTCGATGCCCCCTACAAGCAGGCCGCCGAGACGGCGCGCAAGAAGATCGAGAAACTGCTGCCCGATGGCGTGCGCCAGGAGGTGGAGTTCGTGCAGGATTCGCTGCGCTTCATGGGCCGGCCCATGGCCCGCGACCCTTCCCTGGAGGTGCGGCTGACCGTACTGCGGCGGGCCATCTTCAATCGCGAGGTGCTGCGCCTGGCCTACCATGCCCGGCACGGTGAGCCGGGCGTGCGCGACGTCGAGCCGCACGGCCTGATCTGCATGGGCGGCATCTGGTTGCTGGCGGCCTATTGCCGGGCGCGCCGCGACATGCGCTCCTTTCGCCTGGACCGCATCGACGAGGTCACGCCGCTCAAGGAGCGCTTCGCGCGCCGGCAGGACTATTCGGTGCGCGTGGCGCCGTCGCCCCCATACGGACCCGAGGAAGTGCGGGTGCTCTGTACGCCGGAGGTTGTGCGCTGGGCGCGCGAGAACCGCCCGCTGGGATTCGTGGGCGAAGAAGAGCACCCCGAGGGCGTGGTGATGATCATTCGCCCGCGCGAGAGGCGCGACCTGCTGCCCTGGCTGCTCTCCTGGGGCGCCGGAGTGCGCGTGCTCTCACCGCCCGCGCTGCGGGAGCAGGTCCGCGACACCGCGGCTTCCGTCGCCACCCTGTATCGCCGCGATGGCGAAGCCGCTATCGGATAACGGTGGCACGGTTTACCTGAACTACCCGGAGCGGGCCGTGGTTGAGTCCCACGACTACGTGGTACCGCCCATTGTCGAGCGTCTTGCATCACCTCACTTGACGCACATGTACTGTGCTCATACAATTTTGCTGAGAGCACATTGCGTAAAGCAAAGAAGGCGAGGATATTGATGCACATCATCCCGCCGGCAGCCGCGACCATGGATGCCACGGCACGACACCTGCAACTCGGTCCACGACGGGTCCAGGCGCTCCTATCCGCGAGCCGCCTGAATGAACTGGCCATGCTGGCCCTGGGCCACTCACGCGGCACCTACCGCCTCATCCCCGAGGTGGGAATCGCCTTGCTACGACAGTTCCAGGCGCCGTCGCCGCTGCACGTCGATCTCTGGCAACGGGCCGTTCACGACGTGACGGCATCGTCCAGTTGGCACGCCCTCGGCACCGCCCTCAAGGAAAGCAATTGGCCGGCCGCTGCGCGAGGGGCGACAGGCCAAGCCGGGATCGAGACCGTCCTGCATTCACCGGCGCTGCGGCCGACCATGGAAGAACTGCATGATGCCAACATCGCGGCGCTCCAGCAGTACGGCCTCGACGGCTATCTGCAAGTTGAGGCGATGCAGGTCGATCGCCTGGAGAGTGAGGAAGAAGCGGTCGTCCTGGTCGGTCCCAGACTGCGACCCTATCTTCTGCCGCGTGCTCTGCTGCGCATTGCCGGCCTTGATCGCGAGAAGGCGTGGGGCGTGCTCGTAGCCACGCGGACGGCGACCGGCGTGACGATCGACGTGTGGCCGGCCGTCGGCATGCCACAAGAAGAAGCCTTACACGATCCAGACCTGTGGGAACAGCGCGTCGAGGTTGGGCGGTGACCCTGCGATTGCACGTGCTGGCCGTCGGCCAGGCGGACGCGATGATCCTGGAGTTGCCGTCGGGGCGGCTGGCGGTGGTGGATTTCGGGCATCCCATGTTGCTTGATTACATAGATCAACTCGATCCGCGGGGGGAGCGCCGCTTCGCCTTCTGTGTGCTGACGCACGTGCACCATGATCATTACCAATGCCTTGGCGACTTCATCTCACGTTTCGACCGGCGCGTAGACGAATACTGGTACAGCTTCTCGGTGACCCATCGCAATCCGATCTTGCAGCGCTTCAAACAGGCCGTGATGGCGCGCGGGCGCCGTGGCCGCCTGATCATTCACGATGCGCCCAGCGCAGTCCCACTTAGCCTGGAGACGGATGTAGACGTCGTCCGCTTTGGCCCGACGACGTGGGAGGCAGAACACCCGGCCGGTGAAAGTGACAACGTGACGGAGAATAATCGCAGTATTGTGTTGCTCATCCGCTACGGTCGGAGCGTGCTCTTGCTTGGTGCCGACGCCGAGGAGGCGCGCTGGCGACGCATCGCGGCGCAGGCGCACAGCGGCGGGCTCTCTCTCGCCGCCGACGTGGTAAAGGCACCTCACCACGGCGCGCGTGCGCCGCATGGCCTGCCGGAGGCATTGTGGCCGGTGGTCTGCCGGTCGCCACGGTCTCACGTGGTGTTGACGGTCGACCGTCTGGCCGGTAAGCCGGACCAACAGACGATCCGCGCCGTGCGCGGCATGGGACGGATCGGCTGCACGGGCCGGGCACTTACCTGCCGGCTGCCCGCAACCGGGTTGTCAGGTCAGGCTAGGGCCGCATCGGGTGACCCGGCTGATCTCATCGAGGAGGCGCTACGGCCCGCTCCAGAAGCGATGGTAAGCCCCGCGTGTTTTGGGACACAGGTGTTTGATTGCGCGCGAGACGGCACCGTGACCTACCGGCCCGGCATCTCTCCACCTTTCCTCGATGCATGCCTTACATGAATGCCCCTACAAATCCCCGGGCACGCCGTAGCTCGGGGCGGCGTCGGGGTTGAGCGCGCGGGTCACGTAGGCGCCCATCTGCGGCTGCCAGAGCCGCCAGAGGTCGGCCAGCCGCCCGATGGGGTCGTCGTCCCAGTCGACCCGCAGGTCGGCCACCGGCCACTCCACGCGGTCGGCCAGCAGCAGGCCGGCCGAGCGGACGGGTCCGCCCTCCCCTCCCGCTGCCAGCCCGGCGACCAGCGCGGCGATCAAGCGATCCCCCAGGTGCAGCTCAGGCTTCGCTTCGAAAGCGCGCAGCATCGCCGGCGGCACCTCCGGGTTGGCCAGCAGATTGCCGGCCGCGACCGCGCTGTTGCCGTGCGCCACGGCGTGGATGCCGAGCGTGTGGCTGCCCGAGAAGGCGCCGGTCGTTCCGTGCAGGTCGACCGCGGTGAGCTGCCGGTACTCGCGTCCGGGCGCCGCCGCTGCCACCTCCGCCACGGCCTCGGCGGCGGTGCGGCCCGCCTGCATCAGGTCCAGGATGCGCGGCCCCAGCCGTGGGTCGGTGACGTTTTGCGTGGCGACGGCCCCGACCCCGGCGCGCACGTGGGCGCAGCGCGCTGCCACGGCCGGGCTGGATGAGCTGACCACCATGCCGACCATGTTGGTGCGCGCGCAAAGGCCGACCAGAGAGAAGGTCATGGCACCCTCCGTTCGTCGGGTATGACGGCGATGACGTCGATCTCCACCACCCACTCGGGGCGGGCCAGCGCCGAGACGACCAGGCCGGTGGAGACCGGGAAGACGCCGCGCAGCCAGCGCCCAACCGTCCGATAGACGGCCTCGCGGTAGCGTATGTCGGTCAGGTAGATGGTGATCTTGCAGATGTCCTCGAGCTCGGCGCCGCACTCTTCGAGCAGTTGCTTCACGTTGGACATGGCCTTCTCCGCCTGGGCCGCGGCATCGCCGATGCCCACCGACTCGCGCGTCTCCAGGTCCTGGCCCACCTGGCCGCGCAGATAAATCGTGTTGCCGGCGACCACGGCCTGGCACAGGTCGTTGTCAAGGCGCTGTTCCGGATAGGTATCCCGCGTATTGAAGGGGCGTATGCGGCGGTGGCTCATCGCTTCCCCCCGACCAGTGCGCGCTCTGACAGGCCGGCCGCCTGCTGCACCAGCGCGGCCGAGGCATCGAAATCGAAGTTGCGGTAGACGGCGGCGAGGTGGGCGAAGGGCGGCGACTGGGCGAACAGTTCGAAGGTCACGCGGTGGCCGGCGTAGTCGGAGTTGAGCAGGTCGCGCCCAAAGGCCAGCAACCGGCGCCGGTCCTCGGCCTGCCAGTCCTCGTTCACCGTGTAGTACTTTTCCATCCAGCGCCCTATCTCGGGGTGGCGGAACGTTGCAGCGTCGGGGGTGATGCAGATCTGGCCGCCGCACAGCTCGCGGGCGATGTGCATCATGGCCGGCAACTGCGAGCAGGCCAGCACGCGCCCGGTATAGAGCAGCGATTGGTTGGGCATCAGCAGGCCGCCCGGGCTGGTCTCGGCCTCCGCGATGGCCGCGGTCAGATGGGCGTTGATGCCTTCGCGGTAGCAGGCCAGCGCGGCCAGCTTCTCCTGCACGGCCTGCTGTTTCTCCAGCCCGGTCTGGCGCACGTTGAGCAGGGCGGTGCCGATCATCAGGTCGGCCATGCGCTGCAGGCGCTGCACGAAGGGGAAGGCGCTGTAGCGGTGCAGGGTGCCGCGGATGTAGGCGGCGGCGCGCGTGTGGCGATAGAACAGCACGTTCTCCCACGGGATCTCCACGTCGTCGAAGATCAGCAGCGTGTCCACCTCGTCAAAGCGATTGGCCAGGGGGTAGTCCTCGATGGGGGCGCGGCCGGCGAAGCCGGTGCGGCAGATGTGCTTGAGGCCGGGCGCGCCCATATCGACGATGAAGCCGAGGGCGTAATCCGAGAGCTCGCTGTCGCCCCAATTGGCGATGGTGGGCTTCACGAAGGCCTGATTGGCGTAGGCCGCGGCGGTCTCGTACTTGGCGCCGCGCACCACGATGCCGCGGCCGGTCTCGCGCACCAGGTGCAGCAGCATATCGGGGTCCTGATCCTGCGGCCGTTTGGAGCGGTCGCCTTTGGGGTCGGTGTTGGCCGAGACGTGGAACAGGTCCTCGTCCAGCACGCGCCTGACGTGGTGGCGGATGTTGTCGGAGAAGCGCGGGTTGACCTCGTTGAGCACGTCCTGCCCATCGTACAACGACCACATCTCGCCGACCGTCTCGTCGCCGACGCGGATCACCACGCCGCCGATGGCGTCCATGATGGCGTCCACGGCGCGGCGCTTGGCCAGCCAATCCTCCCGGGTGTAGGGCAGGCTGAGCGTGATGGCCTGCCGCTCCCCGGTCCGTGGGTCTTCGCGCGACATGATGTCGCGCGTCGCGACCTCGTGCGCCATATCGTAGATGCGGGCTCGTACGTCGACGAGCGGTTTGAACATGGGATGGGCGGTAACGTCTCTGACCCGTTCGCCGCCGATCCAGACCTCCCGGCCATCCCTGATCGACTCCCGATACTCCTCACCGGTCCGCAGCATGATTACGTCTCCTTCTGTCGCACCGTCCCGTGTAGCACGATATCCATGGCATCGTGAAAATGCGCCCGCACCAGCCGTTCGGCCGCCTCGCCGTCGCCCGCGTGCAGCGCCCGCACGATGGCCTCGTGCTGGGCGTGGCTGCGCAGCAGCGCCGCGCGGTCATACAGGTTCAGGGCCTCGCTGGTCAGAAAATAGGCGCGGAGGTCGGCGATCATCTTGAGCAGGCGGGTGCTGCGCGCGGCCCGGGTGATGGCCAGGTGGAAGGCGTTATTGATCTCGACGTGGCGATCGTGATCGCCGGCCTCGATGGCAGCGCGCAGTTCGCGCGACAGCCCTTCCAGCCGTTCGATTTCGGCGGCTGTGATACGCGCCGCGGCCAGACGCGCGGCGTATCCTTCGAGCACCTGGCGCAGGCCGTAGATATCCTCCAACTCGGCGCCCACGTCGCGTGCCACCAGGCCGCCCGAGGCGTGCGCCTCCACCATGTCCTCGCTCTGCAAGCGCGCCAGGGCCTCGCGCACGGGAGTGCGGCTGACGCCAAGGCGGTGCGCCAGGTCGGCCTCGACCAGACGCTCACCGGGCACGATAGCCCGTCGCAGCAACGCGCTGCGCAACTCGCGATAGACGCGCTCGGCTATCGGTTCGGCGCGCGATAGCGGCGCCAGGGGCGCGGGATCCATGGCATGCAGGATACAGTATACAGCATGCAACGTCAACGACGTGGGCAGGAGACAGCTCGAATGGTCGGATTTCAGATCGGCGGGCCGACGCTTATCCGGTATGCGTGGCGATCACGTCCAGCAGAGCTTCCAGATCGAACGGCTTGGGCAGATAGGCCGCCGCCCCGATCTCCGCCGCGCGGCGCTCGGCATCCTGTGCCGCCGTCAACACGATGACCGGCACGCGCGGTGCCCCTTCCGGCCGCTGCGTGTACTGTGCGGCGAAGGCCCAGCCATCCATGCCCGGCATCTTCATATCGAGCAAGATCACGTCGGGCGGGCTCTGCTCGAGCAGGGCCAGGGCGGTCTCTCCGTCCGGGGCGCTCAGGACCTCATAGCCTTCGTCGCTCAGCGCCAGCATGACCATTTCGCGGATGCCGACGTCGTCCTCGACCAGCAGGACGCGCCGCGGCGCGACCCCCTCACGCTGCACCATGCCATTCGCCCGTGCTTCACGATTCATCCCTAGCCGCTCCCGCAACTAAACGGCCGGCCGCATTCTGTCGGCTTCGGCCGTGTCTCCGTGAGCCGTCGACGATCGCAGCGGCAACGTCACGACCATGTGCGTGCCCCCATCGGGCGGGAAGTCGGCGGCGATCTCGCCACCGTGCCGTACGACGATCTCCCGGCTGATGTACAGCCCCAGGCCCAACCCCGAGCGGTGCGTCGAAGCATGGGCCTGGTAGAAGCGCTCGAAGAGGTGCTGTGCTCTGGTTGGCGACAGCCCGTTCCTCGCCGGCCGGCGACGATAACCCGCCAACGCCGTGGGAGCCGCGCCGGGCGTCGAGGCGACCCGGGTTCCGGCTCTGGCGCCCGCGCGCCGGGTATGGTACCATCTCTTCATAGAACTAACGTCCTATTTTCGTGAGGTGTAGCGCTCGTGCAGCGGCCAACTCTCGCATCCGGCGTCCTCATCGTGGCCTGGCTGGCCATCGCCGCTCTGGCCGTCAGGCACGTCGTCCGCCTGGCCCAGCAACCGGGGCCGGAGAAGCAACCGCACGCCGTGTCCGCGACGAGCGTTCGCCGTGCCCGGGCGGCCTCGCCACCCTGCCCCGCCGGCCAGATCTGCGCCGGTGGCATCCGGCTGGCACATCGCTACCTGCCGCCGCCCATCCTGGCCTCTTCCGCCGCGCTGCTCGACGTCACGGCCAATCGCTGGCTGCTGCTCGACCATGCCGATGTGCCGCGCGCCATGGCCAGCACCACCAAGATCATGACCGCCCTGGTAGCTATCACCCACGGCCATCTCGACGACGTGGCCACCGCCGACGCGGGCGCCGTGGCCGTCGGGCAGGCCAGCGGATCGAACATGGGCCTGGTAACGGGCGAGCGCCTGACCATCCGCGACTTGCTTTACGGCTTGCTGCTGCCCTCGGGCAACGATGCCGCCCTGACCATCGCGGCGCGCGTCGGCGGAACCGTGCCGGCCTTCGTCGCCATGATGAACCGCGAGGCCGCCGCGTTGGGGATGACGCATACCCACTTCGCCAACCCGCACGGCCTGGACGAAGCGGGCCACTACTCCTCGGCGCACGACCTCGCCATACTGGCACGCCGCGCCCTGCAACTGCCGCTGTTCCGGCAGATTGTGGACTCCTCCGCCTACGCCATCCCGGCCACGGCGACGCATCGCGCGCATCGCCTGACCAACCTCAACTGGTTCCTGACCTGGTATCCGGGCGCCGACGGCGTCAAGCCGGGCATGACGGCCGCCGCCGGTCTCTGCCAGGTCCTCTCGGCCCGCCGCCACGGCCGCTGGCTGATCGGCGTGCTGCTCAACACGCCTGACCTCTCTACCGACGCGCGCGACCTCATGAACTACGGCTTCGGCGACTTCCACTGGTGGCCGTCTGGCCGTGCCGGCGACGCGCCGCTTTCCGCTATCGACGCGGGCTCGGCCAGCGACCCGGCGCTCTATTTCCCTGCAACCGGTCATCGCATCCGAGCAGGGTTCCTGGCCTTCTATCGGGCGCACGGCGGTGCGGCGGTCTTCGGCCTGCCGCTCACCGACGAGTTTGTGCAGGGCGAGGCGAGCATCCAGTACTTCAGCAACGCCGTCTTTCGCTGGACGCCGCGGGACGGCGTCACGCTGGAACCGCTCGGCCGGGCGCTGCTGTCCGCACACGCCGGGCCTACGCCTGTCGCTTAACCGCCGCATCACTCCCAGAGGCCGGCCATTGGACGGATTGTCCGACGTTGTGTCGGGGTACGAGCATTGACGACCAGGCGGGTGCAGTTTGGCCGGTCTTGAGTTGGGACATAAGCAGCTATCAACTCGGAACGTAGCTGCGGACGGCATTCATCCCGGATCTGCGCTAACGCCTCAACACGGGACCGGCAACATGGTAGGCTGAAAGCAAAGAGAGCGAGGAGGAGCTCCATGGCCAGCGCAAAGCAACGTCTCGTCGCGGTGGCCTGCCAGGGCGGAGGCAGTCACACAGCGTACACGGCCGGCGTCCTGGACGTCCTTCTCGACCGGCAGAACGACAACGAGTATCGCATCATGGGCCTGAGCGGCACCTCGGGCGGTGCTCTGTGCGCACTGGTCGCCTGGTACGGTCTCCTGAAGGGGGGCACGTCTCTCGCCAGATCGGGGCTCAGGGAGCTGTGGGCCGATAACGCGGCAACGGGACTATGGGAGCAGACGTGGAACGCGTGCGCGGTCTCGGCCTCGGACCTGCCGGTGGACGTCCACATGACCCCCTATCAACCACCACTGTCCTGGATCCTTGCGTGGGGGCGGTACTGGGCTCCGCGTCCGCAATGGGTCGATCTCCGCCTGCTCGTGGAGAAGCACGTGAGATTCGCCGATATCGGGCATCTCGGCGCTCTTGAGCAGTTGCAGGACGAGGTTGGCCAATGGCTGTGCGCCGACGATGCGAGCGATCTGCACATCGCCTCGCTTGGCCCCGGGCGGCCGGACCTGGACCGTGCGCAGCTCGCCGAGGTGGTTGCCAACGTGCGCGCCCTCGACAGGGACGGGCGCGGCCCCTCCGGGCGATTCCTCAAGGTGCAGGAACTCGCAGCGGACCTGCGGCGAATCGAGGAGATTGCCGGCGCCGGTGGGCGGTGGACGCGGCCCGACGTCGAGCGCCTGCGCGACGCGCTGCGCTCGGCGCGCGCCAAGATCCCGGTACTGCTGATCGGCGCGGCCGACGTCGCCACCGGCGAGTTCAAAGCCTTCAGCTCCAGGAAGAACGAGATCACGGCGGATGCCGTCTGCGCCTCGGCGGCTATTCCATGGGTATTCAAGGCCGTTGAGCACAAGTACTGGGATGGCCTATTCTCGCAGAACCCGCCGATTCGCCAGTTTGTCTCCGATCCGGACTCGGCCGCGCACAAACCGGACGAGCTGTGGATTGTGCAGATCAATCCGCAAAGCGACCCAAAGGCGCCACCCACGTCGGCCAGCGCCATCCTCGAACGCCGCAACCAGATGTCGGGTAACCTATCCCTGAACCAGGAGATCGCCGCGATCAAGGCGACCAACCGCTGGCTCGGCGAGCATCTCCTCGCCGGTTCACCCCGCTACAAGCTGGAGACGATCCACTGGATTCGCATGCACGTGCCCACCCTTGAGGCCCGGTGGCCGATGGGTCCGGCGTCGAAGATGGACCGCGATCCGGGCTTCCTGGAGGCCCTGCGAGAGCATGGCGAGACCCAGGCGCAGTTGTTCCTGCCGATCCGTCGCTTCATCGAGGACGTCTGGAAAGAAGCGAATGGACGGGCCAGGAAGGCGGCCGCGGAAGCTCTGTGTGCCGGCGGCTCCGGTGTGTCCGAATTGCTCAACACGGTCGATTTGATGCAGGATAACCTCCAGGAGTTGTACGTCACGATTGATGGCATGGATATCATGCCCACGAGAGTAACGGCGCGGCAGGAGATCGCGGGCAGGGCCAGCCTTGATTGGTCCGGACACGGCATGCACAGCGGCAAACAGGTGTTGTTCCAGGGCAAAGCCGACCTGGTGGTCGCGAACGGCCGCATCGCCGGCGGCGCTATCCACGATATGTCGATCATCAAGATCAGGACCGGGCGCCACGAGCCCCAGCCCAAGGCGGCCGACCACGACCCAAGAAGGGGCTCCCCGGCCTCGGTCGATTGACGGGGACGGCGGGGCCTGCTAAACTGGCTGCAACCTGACGCGGGTAAAGTCGGCAGGCGAAAGGAGGTGCGGTGCAACGGCTTCTCAACAGGTGCTCGTGTTCGTCGCCCCGGCATAGTACCGGGAACCTGTGAGAACTGTAGCGGGGATTGGCGTCTACCATTTCCTCCGCTTCAATTCTCGTCATCGTAGTGGGAGGTCCGACCCATGACGCACCAGGCACGGCATCATACCCACATACTCGCGCCGGCCGCACTGCTCGCCCTGGCCACCCTGCTTGTCTCCACCTTCGCGGCCGCCGCGGCTACCCCGACGCGGTCCGCGGCCGGACCCCGGTACGGGGGGACTGTCGAGGTGGCCTATACCAGCGACGCCACCTCCTTCGATCCCGCCCAGGCCTACAGCGTCGACTGGTATATCATGAACGGCACGCTCTTCAACGGGCTCTACCAGTTCGACCGCAACGCCAAGCCGCAGCTCGACCTCGCGGCGGCTGCGCCGACCGTCAGCGCCGACCAGAAGACGTGGACGTTCCAACTGCGCAAGGGCGCCCTCTTCAGCAACGGCATGGAGCTAACGGCCGGCGACGTGAAGTATTCCATCATGCGCACGCTCGACCCGCACCTCAAGCCGGCGGCCTCGTGGGGCGAGTTCTCCGAGCCGCCCTTTGTTGGCGCGTCTGACTTCATCGCCGGCAAGACCAAGGACGTGCCGGGCATCCAGGTGCTCGGCCCCTACACCATCCGCTTCGTGCTGACGCAGCCGACGGCGCTCTTCCCCTACATCATGGCCGAGTCGTTCAATATGGTGGTGCCGAAGGCCGTGGTCTCGAAGGAAAGTGAGGAGGCCTTCAACAATAATCCGATTGGCACGGGACCCTATATCCTGCAGTCGTGGACCAAGGGCAGCAAGGTCGTCTTCGTGCGCAACAAGCACTATTTCCACACCGGCAAGCCGTACATCGACAAGATCATCGTCGACCTCAACACGCCCTCCAACCTCATCACGCTCAAGATCCAGAAGGGTGAGATCAGCGGGTTCGGGCGGCCCGACCAGATGAGCGCGGCGGATCTGCAGCAGGTGAAGGGCGATCCCAAGTACGCCAACTGGTTGAAGGTCACGCCCGTCTATACGGTCGACTGGCTCGTCGCCAACGCCAAGGCCGTGCCGACGAACAACCTCAAGGTACGGCAGGCCATCGCCATGGCCATCAATCGCAAGCGGCTGGTCCAGTTGCTCGGCGGCCAGGCCATCGCCGCGGGCAACGTCTACTTCCCCGTCGATCCGCAATGGGACCCGGCGCTCGACGTGCATCCCGTCTACGCGTACGATCCGCAGTCGGCGTCGGCGACGCTCAAAGCCAGCGGCTACAAGGGCCAGCAGGTGACGCTGTACTTCTCCAACGACTACAGTTACGAATCCGGCATGTCGCTGGGCCTGCAGCAGCAGTTGCAGCAGATCGGACTCAACGTCAACCTGCATGGGGTCTCGCATACCTCGCTCATCGCGCTGCACGGCAAGCCCAACGGCGCCGCGCTGTCGAACGACGACTGGACGCCGGACTACTTCGACGGCTACGACATCTACTCCAACCTGATGTCGTGCAGCGGCAGCTCGGGCGCGGGCGCCGGCAGCTACTACTGCGACCCCAAGGCCGACGCGCTGGTCAATCAGGCCTCGACGACGCCGCTGGGTCCAGCTCGCGACGCGCTGCTGCGCCAGGCGCAGCGCCGCATCCTGCAATCGGCCACCATGATCCCGCTGATCTACGTCAAGAGCACCGAGTTTGTCTCGCCCAAGGTGGGCGGCTTCTACTACCTGCCGCTCTTTGGCTGGCAGTACGAGAACTACTGGCTGAATCCGTAACAACGCTAGGTCGGTACACTCTCCCAGCAGCGACTGATAGAAGACCTCTCCGCGGCATCCAGCACAGCCTGCACCGCCAGTCCATCCTCCAGGGTGGGCGGTGCGGGTGTGCCGGTGCGGATCGCCTCCAGGAACGCCCGCATTAGATCCTCGCCGAGGTGGGCCAGCAGTGCCCCGTGGTCGTGGCCGCCCGCCCGTTCGTCGACGGCCCACTCTTGCGGGTCGCTATCCAGGCGATGGGCCGTGGCGTGCGCGATGCCGTCGGTGACGATGGCCAGCCTGCTGCCGTTGAGCACAATCTGGCTGCGCCCAAGTGGAAGCTGGGCATCGGCGAGGCCGACCCTGCTCAAGCTCACCGCGCCGTGGGCGCCATTGGCAAAGCGCAGGCCGAGCGTGACGTCGTCGTCGAGGCGCATGGGCACGGGGCGGCCGGTTGCCGGGTCGGGCAACTCCCGCACAAAGGTCATCAGGTCGGCGCTGACCTCGGAGATCGGACCAACCAGCAGCAGGGCCAGGTCGATCATATGCGAGCCCAGGTCGCCCAGCACACCCAGACCGCTCTGCGTCTCGTCCGTGCGCCAGGAGTGCGCCGCCCTGGCCTGCAACAGAGACGCGTTGAAGCGCTGGGCGTGCAGGCTAATCACCGTGCCAACCTCGCCCCGCCGGATCGCCGCCACGATCTGCCGGACGACCGGCGCCCCACGTAGAAGGAAGCCCGTCATACC
>Ga0209062_1001489_pt1 | contig 40722 bp, 35 predicted proteins | sample Coa_R2_2_FD_187158 | JGI IMG/M metagenome (GOLD analysis project Ga0209062, IMG submission 187158) | Surface soil microbial communities from Centralia Pennsylvania, which are recovering from an underground coalmine fire - Coalmine... | ecosystem: Environmental > Terrestrial > Soil > Unclassified...
TGGCGCTGCGCCTGCGAGTCGGCGATGAACTGCCGCTCGAAGAGGTGGTGGCGCACCTCGAAAGCATCGGTTACGAGCGGCGGGAGCCGGTCGAAATGGTGGGGGAATATTCCGTCCGCGGCGGCATCCTGGACGTGTTTTCGCCCGAAGCCGAAAAGCCGGTCCGCATCGATCTGTTCGGCGATCTGGTGGAATCGATCCGCCGCTTCGACGTCGAGTCCCAGCGATCGGTTCTGAAGGTTGAAGACTGCCTTCTACTACCGCTGACGGAATTTCAAAAGAGCCGTCAGCTTCTCCTGCGGCTGGCGGAGCTCGTGCGGGAGGCGGACATCCCCGGCCGCGACCTACCGCCGCCGGGCGAGCCATTTCCCGGTTGGGAGCTGGTCGTGCCCATGCTCAAGCCGCGTGATTCCTCGCTGTTCGAATTAATCGAACGGCCGATCGTCGTCTGGGATGAGCCGGAGCAGGTTCGATCGGCAGCGGACCGGTTCTGGAAACGCCTGGAGCAGATCGAGCGTTCGCCGGCATACGATCCGGGTAGGATTTATTTGTCGCTGGAGGAGCTGCAATCTCGTGCCGGTGATGCCCCTCGGCTGGATCTGAAGGAGCTGGAGATCGGTTTACCGAATGAAGCCAATCTGCACCTCTCGACGCGGCCATCGCTCTCATTCCACGGCAATATGCAGGTGGCCATCGCGGAGGCTCGGACGCTGGTCGAGTCCGGCCGGAAGGTGGCCTTCTTTGCATCTTCTACTGGTGAAGTAGAACGCGTGGCGGACATCCTGAACGAGTACAGCATCCCGTACCAGCTCGGGATCGAGCAGTTCGAATCGACACCCGCGTACCTGGCCGAGCGGGCTTACATGGCGGGGACGGTCGCCAGCATCTATCTCATCAAAGGGCTGATCCGGCACGGGACAGCGTTCCAGGATTCTAATCTTATCGTTTTCGGTTCGGAAGACCTGTTCGAAAGCTCGGAGCTGGTGGCGCGGGCTCCTGTCTCGAAATCGGCCCTGGCCGCCTTCTCGGCCGACCTGATCGACCTCAAGCCCGGCGATTTCGTGGTGCATGCCGAGCACGGCGTGGCGCAGTACCTGGGGCTGCGGGAGATCGAGCAGGGCGAAGCCAAAGGCGACTACATGCTGCTCGAGTACGCCGGCGGCTCCAAGCTGTACGTTCCGCTGACAAGGATGGACCTGGTCCAGCGCTTCCGCGGAGCCGGCGAAGCAAAGCCCTCGCTCGACCGCATGGGCGGCGCCACCTGGACGCGCACGAAAACCCGGATCAAGGCCAAAATGCGGGACATGGCCGACGAGCTGCTGAAGCTCTACGCCGCCCGAAAAATGGCAGACGGGTTCGCGTACTCCTCCGACAGCAACTGGCAACGCGAGTTCGAAGATGCCTTCGAATTCACCGAGACGCGCGACCAGCTCACCGCCATCCAGGAGATCAAGCGCGACATGGAAAGCCCGCATCCCATGGACCGCCTGCTGTGCGGGGACGTGGGATTCGGAAAGACGGAAGTGGTCATGCGCGCGGCCTTCAAGGCCCTTGGCGACGGGAAGCAGATTGCGGTCCTGGCTCCTACCACTGTATTAGCTTTTCAGCACTACGAGACGTTCAAGCGACGCTTCCAGCCGTTCCCGGTGCGCATCGAAATGTTCAGCCGCTTCCGGGCGCCGAAGGAGATCAAGGCGGGATTGAGCGATCTGGCGGAAGGAAAGGTCGATATCGCGATCGGCACCCACCGCTTACTTTCTAAAGACGTAGTATTCAAAGATCTCGGGCTGGTCATCGTCGATGAGGAACAGCGCTTCGGCGTCAAGCACAAGGAGCAGTTGAAGCAGCTCAAGAAAACGGTCGACCACGTGGCGATGAGCGCGACCCCGATTCCTCGTACACTACACATGTCGCTATTGGGATTACGCGATATGTCGGTGATTGAGACGCCGCCTAAGGATCGGCTCGCGATCCATACCGTCGTCGCGCCGTTCCAGCCCGAGCTGATCCGCTCTGCCATCGAGCTGGAGCTGGGGCGCGGCGGGCAGGTGTACTTCCTGCACAACCGGGTGGACTCCATCTGGGCGCGGGCCGCTCAGATTCAGGAATTGGCTCCCAATGCGCGAATCGGCGTCGGGCACGGACAGATGGGCGAGGCGGAACTGGAGAAAACCATGCTTCAGTTCATGCGCCACGAGTTCGACATCCTAGTATGCACTACTATTATAGAAAACGGGCTCGATATCCCCCTTGCTAATACCATAATCGTAGAAAATGCGGAACGCTACGGTCTTTCCGAACTCTACCAGTTGCGCGGGCGGGTGGGACGCTCGAACCGCCGGGCCTATGCGTACCTGCTGGTGCCGCCGGATACCGAGCTGACGGAGATCGCGCGCAAGCGGCTGGCGGCGCTCAAGGAATTCAGCGACCTCGGCGCGGGCTTCAAAATCGCGGCGCTCGACCTGGAACTGCGTGGCGCCGGCAACCTGCTGGGCGGCGAGCAGCACGGGCACATCAACTCGGTCGGGTTCGATACGTATATCCGGCTGCTGGACGAGACTGTGCGCGAGTTGAAAGGCGAGGAGGTCGTGCCGGAGATCCATTCGGCCTTGAATCTGGGGCTCGATATCCGGATTCCGCCGGATTACATCTCGGACGAAAATCAGCGGCTGCGGGCCTATCGGCAGATCGCCAACGCGGCGGACGCCGAAGCCCGGGACCGTGCCGAAAAGGAACTGGCGGACCGATACGGCCCAGTGCCCGAGGCCGTGCGCAACCTGCTCGAGTATTCGGCGCTCAAGACGCTGGCCGAGCAGATCGGCGTCGAGGTCATCGACCGCCGCCATAACCTGTTGAATGTAAAGTTCCACAAGGAAACGCGCGTGGACCCGGCGCGGCTGATGTCGATGGTTTCCAAAACGCGCGGGGCGCAGTTTACTCCGGCAGGCGTCTTGCTAATGCCTCTGGATGGCCAGAACGGCGCGGCGGAGATCCTCGCGCTTTTGAAGGAGAAGTTGGGGGCTCTGCGGGCGTAGCAGTGGAGCCGCCCCATGGCGGGCTCGGCCGGTCGCACAGGCCATTGGGAGCCGCGCGATCGGCTGCTGGTTTAGAATAAAGGAACAAAGAATTATGGTTTGGAGCAGGCTTGCGGTACTCATGGCGGCGGGGCTTCCGCTGGCATTCGCGGCGGATGTGAAAGTGGTCGAAGAGATCGCCGCCAAGGTCAACGGTGAAATCATCACACGCGGCGAACTGGATCAGGCGCGGAAGGAGACGGAACAGATGCTCCGCTCCGAGGGCCTGACCGGGAACAAGCTGCAGGACGCGGTCAAGGAGTATTCGGCGAACACGCTCCGCGAGAAGATCGACGAAATCCTGCTGGTGCAGAAGGGCAAGGACCTCAATATCAACGTCGATGCCGAGGTCACGCGCCAGTTGGCCGATATCCAGGTGCAGGCGCGCGATAAGGACGGCAACCGCATCACCGATCCGGATAAGTTCCACCAGTACGTCCAGGAACAGACCGGCATGTCCTTCGAAGACTATAAGGACCGTCTGAAGCGGCAGATGCTGGCGCAGCGGGTGATCGGGCAGGAGGTCGGCTACCGCATCAACATCCCCGAGCCCGAACTGCGGAAGTATTACGACGATCACAAAGCCGATTTCGTCCGCAAGGAGCAGGTGTTTCTGAGCCAGATCCTCATCTCCACGGAGGGCAAGACACCGGCGCAGGTGGCGGAAGCGGAGAAAAAGGCCAAGGACCTGGTGGCGCGCGCCACCAAGGGCGAGAAGTTCAGCGACCTGGTGCGCCAGTATTCCGACGACCCCGAGACCGCCCGCAACGGCGGGTCGCTGCCGCCCTACCAGCGGGGCATCATGCCCAAGGACATGGAGGACCAGGCCTTCACGCAGAAGAAGGGCGCCATCCTCGGGCCGTTCAAACGGCCGCAGGGATTCGTGATCCTGCGCATCGACGAGCGCTTCGAGGCCGGCCAGGCCAGCTTCGAAGAGGTGAAGGAACAGATCCAGGAAATCATGGCGCGGCCCCGGATGGAGCCGAAGATCCGCGAATACCTGACCCGTCTGCGGCAGGAAGCGTTCCTGGAGATCAAGGACGGCTACGTGGATAGCGGTGCCGCGCCGGGCAAAGACACCCGCTGGCACGATGTGGCGCAGCTGAAGCCGCAGACTACCACTAAGGAAGAAGTCGCGGCGCGCGTCCACCGGCACAAGAAATTCCTCTTTGTTCCGATTCCGGGCACTACGCAGAAGGTCTCGAAGAAGGAGACTTCGCCGGACATTCCCGAGCCGCCCAAGGCCGATCAGAACGGCGCTCCGGTTACGGCCCAGCCCATCAAACAATGAAGTCTCCCTATGTAAACGAGCTGGAGCCGAACCGGGTTATCACTACCAGCTTTCTGGTCCACTCCAAGGAGATCCGGCAAAAGAAGACCGGCGAGCTGTATCTTTCGCTGATGCTCGGGGACCGCACGGGTGAGCTGGACGCGAAGATGTGGGACAACGTCCAGGACGTGCTCGACAGCTTCGACCGCGACGATTTCGTGAAGGTGAAGGGGCTGGTCCAAGTCTTCCACAATCGCCCGCAGCTCACCATCCACAAGCTGCGCCGGCTGGACGACAGCGAGGTCGATTTCGGCGACTATTTCCCGGCTTCCCGGCGCGATCCCGAGGAGATGTGGACGGAGCTGCGCGGCATCGTGGCCGGCATGCGCAATCCGCATCTCAAGGGACTGGTGGAAGCGATGCTCGACGATCCGGAGATCGCGCTGCGCTTCCGGCGGGCGCCGGCGGCCAAGCAGATCCACCATGCATTCCTGGGTGGCCTGATCGAGCACGTGTTGTCGCTGTGCGCGCTGGCTCGGATGACGGCCGCGCACTATCCCCACGTCGATTACGACCTGCTGCTCACCGGTGTGGTGCTGCACGATATCGGGAAGATTTACGAGCTGAAGTACGAGCGCGGCTTTTCCTATTCGAGCGAAGGGCAACTGCTGGGCCACATCCACATCGCGATCCGGATGATCGGCGATAAACTGCGGAACCTGCCGGAGTTCCCGGAGGGGTTGCGGTCGCTGGTGGAACACATGATTCTGAGTCACCACGGGCAGCTCGAATTCGGCTCGCCCAAGCTCCCGGAATTCCCCGAGGCCCTGCTGCTGCACTACCTCGATGACATGGATTCCAAGATGGAATGCATGCGCGCGCTGATCGAAAACGACCGCCAGGTGGATGGCTGCTTCACCAGCTACCATCCGGCGCTCGAACGTGTGGCGTTGAAGAAGGATCGATATTTGAACGGGGAGCAGGGCCGGCCGGTGCGCGGCCGTGAGGGAGCGGCGGTGGCGGAAAAGACCCCGCTCCCTGACGGTCCCGGCGCTGGTTCCGCGCCGGCGCCTCCGGTGGCGCCGCCGGCTCTGGCGGCACATCCGCTTTTCGCTTCCCGTCCGGACTCCCCATTTGCGGATAAACTAAAACAAGCGCTGGCTGAAACAAGCCCGGCGCCCGGGCCCCCACAGGAACGCTGATGACAAGAGCAGCTCGCGAGGTTCCACCGCCCCTGGAGTTGTTGTGCCTGAAGGCGCTTTGGTCGCTTCGGGAAGGAAATGTGAAGGCCGTACAGCAAATCGTGGCGCAGAAGCGGCCGCTTGCCTACACCACGATCATGACGGTGCTCGAACGGCTGCTGCGCAAGGGCAAGCTCGAGCGCCGCAAAGTCGGACGGTCGTTCGTCTACGTGCCGACCGCCTCCCGTGAGGAAATGCGCCGGGCGGCGGTCCGCGAGCTCCTCGACGGCTTTTTCGACGGCTCCGAAGAGGAGTTGCTGCGCTTTCTCGGCCGCGCCGATCACAAGGCCAACGCCGCAGCCGCAGGCGAGGGCGACGCGCGGATCGATACAGTACTGCTTTAGGGATTGGGGGTTGGGGATTAGGGATTGGGGAAGCGCCCGATCCCCCGATGCCCAACTCCAAAGCCGCCTCTCGATTTTTCCTGTTGCGACCCTCTCACCCAATCAGTCATATTGGAATTTGGTGTCGAAAACCATCGTGTAGAGCGCACCTGCAGGCCGACAATCGACAGCCGTTCCGCCGGGCGCTCTCATTCTATTTCGGGGGTGCCCAGTGGGCGTGGCATTGTCGATGGGGGAGAACCTGCTGTACTTTACAGAACTGGTTTCGATGCCGGTCTTCGACCTGAAGGGCCGGCGGATCGGGCGCGTCAAGGATGCCGCCGTGGTCCCCCTCATTCACCCGGCCCGCATCGATCGCATCCTGGTGGGCGGCGCCGATACCTGGCTCAGCATCCGCTACGACCAGGTCCGCTCCATCCGGCTCGGCGAGGGCATCGAACTCAACGACGAGCAGCTCATCCCCTACCACGACGACGAATACATGCTGCGCATCGCGCGCGACCTGCTGGACCAGCAGATCATCGACGTCAACGGGCGCAAAGTGGTTCGCGTGAACGATCTCACGCTGGAGATCCAGCGCGAGGAGGGCCGCGATACGCTGGCCGTCGCGGAAGTGGATATCGGGCTCCGCAGCATCTTCCGCCGCCTGGTCCAGGGTGTGCTGCCGCCGCGGTGGATCCGGCGGCTGCAACGGCGCATCCCGCCCAACTCGATTCCCTGGGATTTCGCGAACGTCGTCGAGCCGGATCCGCTGCGGCGTCTGCGCCTCAACATTTCCTACCAGCGCCTGGAGCAGCTGCACCCCGCCGACTTGGCCGACATCGTCGAGGATCTGAGCCCGGCCGAGCGCGAGGCCATCTTCGAGACCATCGACAGCGAGGTGGCGGCCGATGCCCTGACCGAGGTCGATCCCAAGATGCAGGCGCGCATCCTGGAATCGCTCGAGCCCGAAAAGGCCGCCGACATCGTCGAGGAGATGGCGCCGGACGAAGCGGCCGACGTCCTCTCCGAGCTGCAGGAGGAGACCAGCGAGGAGATCCTCGACGAAATGGCTTCGGCGCCCAAAACCGAGGTCCGCGAGCTGCTCGAATTCGAGGAGGACACCGCCGGCGGCCTCATGAACACCGAGTACGTCGCGCTGCACGAAAACGCCACCGTCCAGGATGCATTCGGAGCGCTGCGCGGCAACGAAGACCTGCTCGAAAGTCTGAACACCGTGTTTCTGGTCGACCCGGACGAGCGGCTGGTGGGATCGGTGCCACTGGCGCGGCTTTTCATCGCCTCCGAAGGCGACCGGCTGAAGGATCTCGTCTCCGAGCCCGTGATCCAGGTGAGCGTGGACGAGAGGCAGGATCGCATCACGGAGCTGTTCGACAAGTACAACCTTCTAACCCTGCCCGTCATCGATGAGGACGGCAAGCTCGCGGGGGTGATCACCGCGGACGATATCATTTCGGTGTTGAGGCAGAAGTGACGGATGCGAAAATTCCTGCTTCGTTTCCGTTACCAGCTCGTGCTGTTCCTGGCCGTCCTCGGGCCCGGATTCATCACCGCCAATGTGGATAATGACGCCGGCGGCATCCTGACCTATTCGCAGGCGGGCGCGCGCTTCGGTTATCTGCCCCTCTGGACCCTGATCCCGATCACCATCCTGCTGATCATCACGCAGGAGATGTGCTCGCGCATGGGCGCGGTCACCGGTAAGGGCCTCTCCGACCTGATCCGCGAAGAGTTCGGGCTGCGCATCACGTTTCTCATGATGGCGCTGCTGGTGGTCGTAAATCTGACGAACGTGATGTCCGAATTCGCGGGCGTGGCCGGCTCGCTCGAACTCTTCCACATCAGCCGGTACATCACGGTGCCGCTGGCGGCCGCGGCGGTGTGGTTCCTGGTGGTGAAGGGCACGTATAAGAGCGTGGAGAAGATCTTCCTCTTCGCCTGCCTGCTCTACGTCACCTATATCATCTCCGCCTTCCTGGTGCGGCCGGACTGGAAGGAGGCGGCCATCTACAGCGTCAAGCCCGTGCTCCTGCTGCAGCCCGCGTATATTTTCATGCTGATCGGCATGGTCGGGACGACGATTGCGCCGTGGATGCAGTTCTACCTGCAATCGGCGGTGGTGGAAAAGGGCATCACGCCGGACGAATACGCGGCTTCGCGGCTCGAAGTGATCGTCGGCTGCATCATGACGGACGTGGTGGCGTTCTTCATCGTCGTGGCCTGCGCCGGGGCGATCTGGAGCGTGCGGCCGCGCGATATCGATACCGCCCAGCAGGCGGCACTGGCGCTGAAGCCGTTCGGGGAATATGCGTTCGCGCTGTTCAGCGCCGGGCTCCTCAATGCATCGGTCTTCGCGGCCACCATCCTCCCGCTTTCGACGGCCTACACGGTTTGCGAGGGCCTCGGGTTCGAGAGCGGCATCGACAAGCGGATGCGCGAGGCGCCCATCTTTTACGGCCTCTACACGCTGCTCATCGTGGTGGGCGCCGGCCTCGTGCTCATCCCGAAATTTCCGCTGATCCGCATGATCCTGTGGTCCCAGGTGCTCAACGGCATGCTGCTGCCGTTCATCCTCATCTTCATGATCCTGCTCATCAACAAGAAAGACCTGATGGGCCGGTGGGTGAACCCGGGCTGGTTCAACGTGGCCTCCTGGATCTCGATCGTCGTGATCATCGGGCTCACCCTGGCGTACGTCGGGATTCTGGTGAAAGGCACGCCCTAACGGTCAGGCCTTCGCCAAGAATTCCGCGAACCGGTCGAGCTGCTGATTCCAGCCGATCGTGGCGCCGCTCTCGATGCCTTCGAAGGAATACCATTGGCGCACGGCGATTTCGGTCTTTCCGCCGCGATCGGCGAAGGTGACCTCCGTCCACACGCGCTGCTCGGGAACGCCATGAATGATCCCGTCGAACACCAGGCGCTCCGGTTCCACGACCTCGACGTACACGCCATCGAACGGGTACTCCTTCCCATCCGGCCCGCGCATCGAGTAACGCCAGGCGCCGCCCGGTCGGACATCCATCTCCTGAATGCGGGTCGTGAATCCGCGCGGACCCCACCACGCAGCCAGATGTTTGGGATCGGTCCAAGCCTGGAAAACCAGCTCGCGCGGTGCGTCGAAGGTGCGGGCCAGCTCCAATTGGCCCTTCACGGCGAACGGAAGGCTCGCCGCTGCGTTACTTTTTGCGGGATTTGCGGACATGCGTTTTCTCCTCTTCCTGTTGCTTCACTGCGTGCAGATATTCGTCCAGGCGGTCGAAGCTATCCTCCCAGAACCGCCGGTAATGTTCGAGCCAGCCGGCAGCGTCCTGGAGCGGCCGCGCTTCGAGCCGACACAGCCGCCACTGCGCGGTCCGGCTGCGTGCGATCAGCCCCGCCCGCTCCAGAACCTTCAAGTGCTTCGAGACCGCCGGAAGGCTCATGGCAAACGGTTCGGCCAGCTCCGTCACCGAGGCTTCTCCCGACGCCAGCCGCGCGAGGATGGCACGCCGCGTCGGATCGGCGAGGGCCGCGAACGTCAGGCTGAGAGAATCGGCCGGCATCGTATTTAACCTGTTGGTAAAATACATCGACCTCCGATACGGTGTCAACCCGCTACCGGAAGCGCTCCGCAAGCCGCTTCCGGTCGTTGTCCGACAGCGGCGAGGTCATTCGAATATCGGCGCGGGTCGCGAGCTTGCGGCGATACCGCGCGAAATACTCGGGAATGTCGCCGCCGAACTGAAAGCTGTACATGATATCGGCAAAGGCGGCGGTATGTTCCAGCCCCAGCGCGTGCCCGGTCTCGTGGACACAGGTCAGGTAGACGATCGCGTCGCGGAGCAGGCCATCGCCGCCAGCGGCCGGGGTCACCACGTACACCTCGGCGCCACGCACGCCGTCTACCACGATCGGACGTGCCTCGCCGTAGAGTCCCGCGCGTCCGGCGGCCCAATCAACGCGGATGTGCGCCTTCTCCTTCGACGGCGCCTGGGCCAGCACCAGTGCTCCGCCGGAGGCAGCCTGCCATGTCTCCATGGCCCATTGCGCCAGTTCCGGATCCCCCGCATGGCAGACGGCCTCGGGACCGTTGCAGGGTTCGACCCAGTAGCGGAGCGTGGCAGCCTGCGCCGCCGCCGCCATCCAGAGCACCAAGAGAAGACGGATGGACAAACGATCCCCCTCTGAGAAGTCTAACGGCATTCTGACGTTGGAAGCCATCCGGCAGCCCATGGAGGCGCTGCGCGAATGGTCTTCCGCAGCGCCACGCGTGCTTTAGACTAGAACCAATGCCCGGAAAAGTGTTTATCAACAACCGGTTCGTCGAGTGCGCCTGCGAGCGCTCGGTGGATGTGATCAATCCCGCCACCGGCGAGCTGCTGGCCAGCGTGCCGGATGCGGATGCCGCCGTCGTCGACCGCGCCGTCGCCGCCGCGCGCGAGAGCTTCGAGAAGAAGACCTGGCGCGGCATGGACCCCTCGAAGCGCGAGCGCATCCTGTGGACCATGGGGGAGCTGCTCCTGAAATATAAAGACGAGCTCGCCCGCACCATCTCGCTTGAAAACGGCAAGACGCTGCGCGAAGCCGCGGGCGGCGACGTGGTCCCGGCGGCCGATTGTTTTCGCTATTACGCCGGCTGGGTGCGCCGTATCTACGGCAAAACCATTCCCGTCGACGGCCCGAATTTCAATTACACGCTGCGCGAGCCGGTGGGCGTGGTGGGCGCCATCGTGCCCTGGAATTTCCCGCTGCAGATCGCGGCGTGGAAGCTGGCGCCGGCGCTGGCCTGCGGCTGCTCGGTGGTGCTGAAACCCTCGGAAATGACGCCGCTGAATGCGCTCCGCCTGGCGGAGATCGCCGTCGAAGCCGGACTGCCGGAAGGCGTGCTGAACGTGGTCACCGGCTACGGCGAGACCACCGGCGAGGCGCTGGCCCTCCACGAAGATGTCGATAAGATCAGCTTCACCGGCAGCGTGGATACGGCGCGCAAGCTGCTGCAGAATTCCGGCGTCTCGAATCTCAAGCGGCTCAGCCTGGAGCTGGGCGGCAAGTCGCCCAATATCGTTTTCCCCGACGCCGATTTCGACGCCGCCATGCGCGGCGCCTTCTGGGGCGTCTTCGGCAACAAGGGCGAGATGTGCACGGCGGCGTCGCGCCTGCTCGTGCAGCGCGATCTGTACGGCCGCTTCGTGGATGAGCTGGCGGAGCGCGCGCGCAAGCTGCGGGTGGGCGACCCGCTCGACCCCGCAAGCCAGATCGGGTCGCAGATTTCGGCGCGGCAACTGGAGCGCATCCTCGATTACATCGAGGAGGGCAAGCGGGAGGGCGCGCGCCTCGTGGCCGGCGGCGAGCGCGACACCGAAGGCGCCAAGGCCAAAGGGTTCTACATCAAGCCCACCGTGTTCGCCGATGCCAAGCCGGAAATGCGCATCGCGCGCGAAGAGATCTTCGGACCCGTCGTCTGTGCCATGCCCTTCGGCGACGCTTCCGAGGCAGCCGCGATCGCGAATCGCAGCGTTTACGGCCTGGCGGCGGGCGTGTGGACGCGCGACGTGAAGCTCGCACACCGCATGGCCGCGGAGCTGCGGGCGGGCTCGGTGTGGATCAACACTTACAACGCGCTCGATTCCGGCTCGCCCTTCGGCGGCTACAAGCAGAGTGGCTTCGGGCGGGATCTGGGCGAGGAAGCGATCGAGCAGTACACGAATGTGAAGTCGGTGTGGGTGGCGATGTGAGGCCCTACGCCTTCGCCCGCCGCGAATACACGTACGACACCACCAGCAGCAGCACGCCCAAAATCGCGAATGCCGCCATGCGGTAGAAGGCCGCGAGCAGCCATACATCGTACAGGTACAGCTTCACCACGACCAGCCCGATCAGGCCGATCCCCAGCATGCGGCTGCCCATGTGCCGCCAGGCCGAGCCGCCGCTGACCAGCAGCACGGCATAGGCCGCGGCCACCACCGAAATCGCCGTGCTGGCGACGCTGCGGAAGTTCTCGGGCGCCGCCGTGCGCGCGGCCCAGCCGGCTGCCTCCAGCATCAGGCCCCACAGCATCGCGGCGTGCCCCGCCACATACAGGATTCGCGCGGCGCGTCCGGAGCGAATCCACCACGCGGCGGCCCACATCGCCGCGGCCGAAGCCGCAAACGTGAGGAAGCGGGCATTCGCGATCACCTCGCACTCCGCGGCGCTCCGGTAGAGGAATGTCTCGATCGCCGCCAGCCGCACCGCCACCATCGCGAAAACCGCCAGCGCGGCAGCGACGGCCCGCCGCTCGCCCAAGCGCTGGCCGATCCAGACTGCCGCCGCGGCCTCGAGCGCCCAAGCCATGGTGATGCGATAGCCCGCGAACTGCACCGGCACGGCCAGCACCACGAGCGCCCACGCCGTGCCCGCGGCCAGGCGCGAGCCGTTCGGATCCCGCCGCCACAGCACGCGCGCCAGCGCAGCCAACACCGCCGCGGCTGAGACCGCGAGCAGACCCGTAAATCCTTCGTTGCCTCCGCGCAGCAACCGGCATTCCTCGAAGAAGAAAATCCCGGCGGCCGCCGCCAGCGCCACCAGGTCCGGCATCCACAGAGGCTTGCGGCGCACGCAGGTCCGCCAGAGCGCCCATGCCGGGGCGAGAAGGAATCCCGCTGCAACCAAAGCCAGCGGCCGCGCAAAGGCCGATCCCGCTGTATCGGCCCAGGCGAAGTAGGCGACCCAATAGCCCGCAAAAGCCCCCGCGGCGGCGGACGCCCGGTCCTTGCGATCGGCCATCGCCAGCCCCGCGGCCGTCAGGAGCAGCGCGCCCGCCATTCCCGTCGCGTGCGGGGCCCAGATTGCGGCCAGCGCGGCTCCGGCGAGCAGTTGGGTCAGCACGAAAATCCATTCCTCTGCCGCGGCGAATACCGCGAAATACGCGGCGAGGAACACCGCGAACCACGGCCGCGCGGGTGCCGCAGCGCCGTAGAGCAGCACGGTTCCCGCCCAGGCCAGCGCCGCGGGCCATCGCCAGCTCCGCGCGCGCGCGATCCACACGGCACCGCAGTCGAGCAGGAGCGCATAGGCGAGGACGAACCACGCGCCACCCCCGCCTTCGAGCAGCAGCGGAGTCGCGAAGCCTCCCGCCAGACCGAGCAGGGCAACGGCCTCGCTTCCATAGCGCAGCGCCAGCAGGCCGGCCGCGGCGGTGGTCCCGGCCATCAGAGCGAATGCCGCCGCCTGCGGCAGCAGATGGTACAGCGCGAACGCGGCCCAAAACGAGAGATACAGGAACGCGATCCCCGCTGCCGCGAGCGACGGCCCGTAGGCGCGGTGCCCGCTGCGCCACAACCGCTCGCCCAGACCCAGCGCCGCGCCGGCCAGCGCCAACCCGAGCACCACGCGCCCGCGCTCGGTGATCCAGTGGTTCTCGAAGGCGTATTCGAAAAAGAACGCCAGCGCCAGCACCACCGTGACCGCCGCGATGCGGCCGATCCAGTTCACCCCGACCTTGGTTTCGAGCGCCGGCTGTGCCGCGGGCGCGGCTTGCGCCATCGCGGCGGTGGGCCGCGGCGCGATCGAGGGAGGCCGCGGCGGAGGCGCGGCGGCCTCGCCGGCCGCTGTTTCGCGCGGTCGCGGCTCGGTTACCGGAGCGGCATGGGGCGGCGCCGGGGCGGTGCGCCGCGAATCCGCCATCTGCCGTTCGAGCTCTGCCACGCGCCGCTCGAGCGCTTCGAATCGTGCCTGTTCTTCGCCCGTCACGGCCGCGACTTCTCCATTTCATCGAGCAGGGCTGAAAGCCGCGGCGCCACCTCGGCGTGGCCGCCGAACCGCAGCGCGTTGTACGCCGCCGTGAATTCGCGCACGGCCACGGCCAGCGGCGAATCCGCCATCGACGCCGCGAATTCCGCCGGCGTGAACCACGCGGGCTTCTGATAGCCGCGCCGCTTGAGGACCGCCAGCATGCGCTCGTAGAGCAGTGTGGCATCGCCGCGGCTGGCTTCGCCGCGCCGCACCCGCTGGACCCGCCGCCGCATCCGCAACAGCCGCCAGAGTGCCGGTCCGAAAAGCCACATCCACAATGCCACGGCGGCCACGATCGCCGCCGGCAGCCCGTAGCGCCGCGCCGCGGCCCGGATGCGCGCGATTTGCCCGCCGCCGAGGCCCGAAAGCGAATCGAACCACGCCGGGCCCACGCGCCGCGCGCGCTGCTCCAGCCGGTCGCGGAGCGAGCCCTGCGCGCCGGCATCGTAGCCCACCACCCACTGCCGCCAGAAGGTCTGGGCGGCATCCAGGTAGAGGTTCAGCCGGGCGGCCAGCGCGAAGGTCTGCGGCGCGCCGGGCGGCGTGGGATCAAAGGTGGTCCAGCCGAGCCCGGGCATCCAGGATTCCACCCACGAGTGCGCGTCCGAAGCGCGCACCACCCACAGGTCCGTGAGCGGGTTGTACGTCCCGCTTTCGAAGCCCGTCGCCAGGCGCGCCGGGATGCCGATCGCGCGCAGCATCACGGTCATCGCCGAAGCGAAGTACTCGCAGTGGCCCTTCCGGCGGGTGAACAGGAAATGCGCCAGCGGGTCGGGCACCTCGTGCTCCGGAAGCTCGAGGGTGTAGCCGTAATCGCGGCGCAGATGCCTTTCGATGGCGCGCGCGCGATCCAGGTCGCTGCCGAGGCCGGCGGTCAGGCGCCGCGCGAGCTCGGGGATGCGCGGATCGAGCGCCGGAAGCTGCAGGTATTCCGCGAGCGCCGTTTTCGGCAGTTCGGGCGCGGGGAACCGCGGCGATGCCAGCTCCGGCGGCTCATCGAGGAGACTGTAGGCGCCGTAGTGGAAGCCCTGGGCGGGCACATGCCAGAGCCCGTAGCCACCCTCCGCCTCCCACAGCCGCGGCACGCGCACGCGGATGCTGCGCGGAGTGCCGGCGAAGAACAGAGTGTCGGTCGAGATCTCGTCGTAGCTGACGTCGTAATTGATGCCGGGCCGCGGCGGCCGCACCTCGGTCTCGTCCAGGTTCGCCTCGCCGTCGCTCACCAGGATGGGCCGGCGTCCGGCATCCGGGTTCGTCCAGCGCCGTCCGTCGAAATAGGTCAGCGTACCGCCGCGCCATTTCAGGCCGGCTGCGAGCTTTCCGTAAAGCTGGATGTGCATTACGGCGCGCGAGTTGGTCTGGATTTCGCCGATTTCGCCCAGCGTGACCTGGGTGGCGAAGCCCGGAAGATGCATCCGGCGCGAGCCAAAGTGGGCGAAAGCGGCATCGGCCGTGCGCGGCAGGAGGAAGAACAGGCCGGCCGTCAGCACCAGGATGCCCGCCGCCGTGAAGGCCGAAAGCGCGGCCAGCCGCGGGTGGAAGCGGCGCGCCCCGACGCGCGCGGTGGCTCCGCCCGGCGCTTCCGCCGCCTCATGCATCGAGCGCCGGATCTCCGCCGACATCAGCGCCGCCATCGCGAAGAAAAGGTACAGCGCGAGCGACGCCAGGAAGCTGAAGCCGGCCGAGAGCACCGCCGCGGCGAGCAATTCCAGCACCGAGATGCAGGCCGTATACAAGTGGTCGCGCGCCGTGCGCGCCGTCAGCACTTTCGCCACTGCCAGAAAGAACAGGAGGTGAATCGTGGCCAGCAGAAAATCGCGGGAGAGGAAGAGATAGTCGGCGATGTAGATGCCGCTATATACGATGGTGCCGAGCGTCGCGGCGCGCTCCGTGATCTCCAGCCGCACGACGCCGAAGATCATCAGGGCCCGCAGCAGCAGCCCGGCCGCGACGAGCGCAATCGTTGGCAGGTCCAGGTAACCCGAACCGGCCACCGCCAGAAATCCGCTCCCCACCAGTCCCAGGAGCGATGCCTCGAAGAACCGCGCTACCGAGACCGCCGGGCTGGCCCCCGCCCGCTTCATGCTTCGATTGTAGCCGGGCGGACCCCGAGCTATCTCGCCCCGCCGGCGACCCCGCGCTGCTTGCGCGTGAGAATCTCCCGCACGGCGTAGATGCGGCGGTCCTGGCTCTCGAAATAAGTCCGCATCATCATCTCGCCGATCAGGCCGGTGCTGAACATCATCACGCCGCACAGCAGGGCCAGCGTGCCCGCAATCATCAGCGGTCCGTGCTCGACCACGATGTCCTGCCCGAGCGCCAGCTTCTGGAACGCCAGGTAGAACATGATCGCGCCGCCCGCCGCCGTCCCTGCCAGACCCAGGGAGCCGAAGAAATGCATCGGCCGCGTAAAGTACTTCAGCAGAAACTTGATCGTAAGAATGTCGAACAGCACGCGGAACGTGCGCCCGATGCCGTAGTGCGAATCGCCGGCCGCGCGAGGCGTATTGCGGATCGGCACCTCCGCCACGCGCGCGCCGTAGAAGCTGGCCAGCGCCGGAATGAAGCGGTGCAGCTCGCCGTACAGGTTGACGTCCTTCAGCACTTCGGCGCGATAGGCCTTGAACGTAGTGCCGAAATCGCGCAGCTCCACGCCGGAGGCTTTCGCCATCATCCAATTGGCGATCCGCGAGGGAATCTTCCGCAGGATCGCGTTATCCACGCGGTTCTTGCGCCAGCCGCTCGCGATGTCGTAGCCCTCGTCGATCTTGCGCAGCAGCGCGGGGATGTCCTCGGGTGCGTGCTGCAGGTCGCCGTCCATCGCGATGATCACGTCGCCCTTGGCTTCATGGAAACCTGCTGAAAGAGCCGCCGTCTGGCCGAAATTCCGCCGCAGCCGGATTACCTTGAGGTGCCCGTCGGTCTCCACCAGGTTGGCGAGCAGCTCGAAGCTGCGGTCGGTGGAGGCGTCATCCACGAACAGGATTTCGTACGGCCGCTGCAGGTGGTCGAGGACCGCGGTCAGGCGGTCGTAGAGGGGCAGGATGGAGTGCTCCTCGTTGTGAATCGGAATGACGATGGACAACATGGAATTTTTTGAACCTTCAGTGTAGCACCCGGCCGGGATGCCTCCGGCCTGTGCTATACTGCGCGGCTCTCCATGGAACGCGTTCCCTTCCAGGCGACCGCGGCCGGCGCGGTTTATGACCGCCTCCGCGGCCTGCCCGTCTCCGTGCTGCTCGATAACGTCCGCAGCCTGTATAACGTCGGCGCCTTTTTTCGCACTGCGGACGCGGCGGCGATTGAAAAGCTTTTTCTCTGCGGCATTACGGGCCGGCCGCCCAAGCACGCCATTTCGAAGACGGCGCTGGGAGCGGAGGAATCGGTTGCCTGGGAACACACCTGGGACGCCGCGGGGCTCCTGTCCGCTCTTCGGTCCCGCGGCTACGAACTGGCCGCCGTCGAAACCAGCGTTCATGCGGTGGACCTCTTCGATTGGGCGCCGCGGTTTCCGGTCTGCGTGGTCTTCGGGCACGAAGTCGAGGGGATTCAGCCGCGCCTTTCCGCGCTGTGCGATACGCACGTTCGCATACCGATGCTGGGCGCCAAGCACTCGCTCAACGTGGCCACGGCCGGCGGAGTGGTGCTTTACGAACTGCTGCGCAAGTACCGCGGACTGGCGGTTGCGCTACCCTGAAAGTTGGCCTCTCCTCTTCCCAAGCTCCGGATGACCCTGGATTTCTTTCCGTCGCCCGCGCCGGAGCATCCCGGCCTGTTCATCCGCGATCCCTACCGGTTTTCCGACGCCATGCTGATCATTCCGCCGCCGCTGGTGGAATGCCTGGAGTGCTTCGACGGCCGGCGCACGGAGCTCGATCTGCGCGCGGCGCTCGTGAACGCCACCGGTTCGCTTGAAGTTTCCGAGCTCGAGCAGCACCTGATCTCGACGCTCAGCTCCGCCGGCTTCCTGGAGGACGAAGCCTTCGCGAACATGCGCGACCGCCGCCGCGGCGAGTTCGCCGCCAGCCCGGTGCGCGTCCCGGCACACGCCGGCACCGCTTACCCCGCCGAGGCCGACGCCCTGCGCGACACTCTGCGGCGGTACATGGATGGCTACGCGCCGGCAGCCCGGCCCGATGGCGGCCTCCTCGGCATCGCCGCGCCGCACGTCAGCCCGGAAGGCGGCTGGCAATCCTACCGCGATGCCTACGCCGTGCTCGGATCCGAGCATCGCGCGCGGACCTGCGTCATCCTGGCGACGTCGCATTACGGAGAGCCTGAGCGCTTCGGCCTCACCCGCAAGAATTTTCAAACGCCGCTGGGCGAAGCTGCCGCGGACCTGCGCCTCATCGACTGGCTGGCAGCGCGCGCCGGCGATGCGGCCGATATGGAGGATTACTGCTTCTCCTTCGAGCACACCGTCGAATTCCAGGTGGTTTTTCTGCAGCACATGCTCGGCCCGGACGTGAAGATCCTGCCCATCCTGTGCGGCCCATTCGCCCATAGCCTCTATAACGGCGGCCGCCCGGAGGAGACCGACCGCGTGCGCCGCTTCTTCGATGCATTGAGCGAGCTGCACGACCGCGAGGGCAACCGCCTGCTGTGGGTCCTGGGCGTCGACATGGCGCACATGGGCGCGCGCTACGGGGACCGCTTCGAAGCCGTGGCGAACGAAGGGCGCATGGCGGAAGTCGCTGCGCGCGACCGCCGCCGCATGGACGCCATCAACGCCGGGGACGCGGGGGCGTTCTGGGATCAGGTGCGCGAGAACCGCGACGACCTGAAATGGTGCGGATCTTCGCCGTTCTACACGTTTCTGAAATCGATCCCCGGAATCCGCGGCGAGCTGCTGCGCTATGAGCAGTGGAATATCGACGAGAAGAGCGTCGTGAGCTTCGCGGGCATGTCGTTTTCCAACGGAAAACCGCTAACGATTAGCGGTTCTTAACGCCATGTTGTTGATTTTGCGGGGCCAATTTTTCTAAAACCGCTAATTTTAGCGGTTTTTGGTAGCGCGGGCCCATGGCCGGCGCGGGCAGATCATGGGCCTGCCTTACCAGCTAAACTCGAAAAGTGCGCGCTTTCCTGGTCCTTCTCGCGCTGACGTCCGCCTGGGGATTTCAGCCGGCTCCGGAAGTCCGGGAGCTGACCCATCACAGCCAGGTTCTCAACGCCGACCGCGCCTACCGCGTCGCGCTTCCGCCATCCTATGACGGCTCGCAGAAGCGCTACCCCGTCCTCTACTGGCTCTACGGCTATCAGCAGTCCCCGCCCGATTTCAAAGGACCGCTGGGCGCGTTTTGCGCATCGCATGAAGTCATCGGGGTCGCCATCGGGCCGGTAGACACGGTGGGCGAATATCCGCTTTACCTGCCCGAGCTGATCGACCACATCGACCGCACCCTTCGCACCGTGCCGGACCGCGCGCATCGCGCCGTCAGCGGCTCCGGCATCGGCGGCTTCCTGGCGCTGTGGAGCGCCGGCAAGTACCCCGACCTGTTCGGGTCTGCTTCCACGCTGCACGGCTACGTGGAAGCGCCCATCGGGCCGCGCGGCTTCGACCTGGCCTTCCGCAACGACGCGGTCCTGGCGAATTACGACGGCGTCCGGCTCCTGCCGCAGGCCGCGAGTCTCGAAGCGCTGCTTGAATTCCACGCCAAGGCGTTTGCCGATCCGCCCGCCAAACCCGCGCCCTTCAGCCACACGGATGTCTACCCGAATTTCGCGGTCTGGGGATGGGAGGCCGCCTCGAACCGCGCCCAGCCCGGCTATACGGTGCTTGAAAACGTGTCCGCGCGCGGCTTCCGCTCGGCCGTGCGGGAATCCCTGCCGGATGGTCCGGCCATCCCCGCGGTCCGGCTCTCCATCGCGTCGCCCGCCCGCACGTATCCGCCCGGCAGCGCCCAGACCGTCACGTATATCCGTCTGCGCGATGGGAAGCTGCGCCACGAAACCCGCAAAGCCGATGCCGAAGGCCGCCTCACGTTCGACCTGGACGGCGAAGCGTATGAAGTCGGCGTCGGTGCGGGGCCGGTGCTGGCCGCGTCCGGTTACGAGATCTCCGATGCCGCGTGGGCCACGGCGGGCAAGCCGGTCCACCTGCGCGTGAAATTCTGGAACAAGGGCGCCGCCCGCTCCGGCACGGTAATGCTTCAGTGGGAGAGCCCGGATGAGGGCGTGAAATTCGCCGCGCTGTCGTCGCGCCTGTTCGGTCTCGCTCCCGGCGAATCGGTGATGCTGCCCGTCACCTTCACGGCCGAGACCGGCCTGCCCTCGGTGCGCGTCGTAGCGGTCGAGGGCGCTACCCGGATGCCGCTCCAGGTGCCGGTGTTTCCGCCGGCCGAGCCCGCCACGGTATTTCAGATCGTGGACGGCCTCACCGTCACGGTTTGGCAGCACGGCCGCCAGCCCGTCGATCTGACATTCGGGGAAGGGAATCGCGATAACCACGCCGCACCCGGCGAGAGCTTCGCGATTCTGTTCCCGGACGGAGAATATCTCCGCCCGGCTGAGCTGTTCACCAACGATTCGTGCGTCGAGAATTCGGTGCGCGGGTCGGATACCTGGTCCGAATACATCACCGAGCATTATTCGCTTCCCACGATCCGCGCCGATTGCCCGCCGGGCCATGTAGTGCACATGCTGGCGCGCGTGCCGGTTCCGGACGCGCCGCCGCGGTATTACTCGCTGGAGTTTCCGGTCTGGTACCGCACCGCAACGCAGCCGAGACCGTAGGGAGCGGAGCGGCTCGCGCGCCGCGCGCGGCACCCACGGTGGCGGCCCGCTTGGTCCGTGTCGCTGCCCGCCGCTCTCACGGTCGCGGATCGGACCGGCGTGTGCGCTGCCGCCGCTCCCACAACCGCAGCCCAGTCCGGCCGGTTTGCCCCACGTGCCCGCGCGCCACGCCTGTGAGCTTTCCGCCCAGTTTTGCACAGGATTCGAGCATGTTCTAATAGAGATTCCGCGTCCCAGTCTCGATGGGTCTTATTCCTATGTTTCGCTCGTCTTGCTTTCTTCTCCTGGCATGCGCCGCGGCGGTGTTTGCGGCGTCCTCCGGGACCGCGCCGGACGCCGCCCTGCGGCAGGCCAACACCATCGCGGCAGGCCTTCCGCTGCGCTTCGAAGCCAATCGCGGCCAGATGGACCCCGCAATCCTCTATGCCGCGCGCGCGAACGGCTACCGTCTCCTGTTCGGCGCCGCCGGCCCGTCCATCGCGGTCGGCTCGCACCGCGTCGGCATCTCCCTGCTGCACGGCAACCCCGCGCCGCGCCTCGAAGCGCTCGATCCCCTGCCCACCCGCACGGATTACTTCGTCGGCAATCGCTCCGCGTGGCACACCGGCATCCCCACCTTCGCGCGCGTGCGCTATGACAGTGTGTATCCCGGTATCGACCTGGTCTATTACGGCAGCCAGAGCCAGTTGGAATACGATTTCGTCCTCGCCCCCGGAGCCGATCCCGATGCCATCCGCATCCGCTTCCAGGGCGCCGATAGGCTGCGCGTGAACGCGGCGGGCGACCTGGTCATCGCGGCGGCCGGCAGCGAGATCGTGCAGCGGCGGCCCCTGGTCTATCAGCGCGATGCGGCGGGCGGCCGCCATGAAGTCGCGACGGCGTACCGGCTGCTCGGCCGCGATACCGTCGGCTTCCGCGTCGCCGGCTACGATCGCGCCCGCCAGCTCGTCATCGATCCCGTTCTCACCTACTGCACGTATCTGGGCGGCAGCGGCACCGACCGGATCAACGCGGTCAAATTTCACAACGGCCTGCTCTACCTCGCGGGCCAGACCGATACCAGCGATCAGCCGCCTACCGACGGGGCCTGGGCCAATAACAAGCAGGGCATCACGAATATCACACTGGCGATTGTCGACACCACGAAGGCGCCCAACTACCCCGTGGTCTATTTTGCTTACATCGGCGGCCAGAGCATCGATATTCCGCTGGGCCTGGATGTCGACAAAAACGGCGTCGCGTACCTGACCGGCACGACCACCTCGACCAACTTCCCGATGGCCGGCAATGCGTTCCAGACCACCGGCGCCGGCCCAAATACTTCGTCTTTCGTCTCCGTGGTGGACCCTAAGCAATACGGCGGCGTCTCGCTGGTCTTTTCGACCTTCCTGAGCGGCACCACCGGAACGGATGCCGGCAACGGCATCGCCGTCGGGCCGAACGGCCATATTTACGTGATCGGCACAACCCGCTCGACCGACTTCCCAGTGACCGCCAACGCCTACCAATCCGTGCTCTGGGGGCCGCAGGACACGTTCCTGTGTGAGATCGACCCCGCTGCCGGGGCGCTGATCTACTCCACGTATCTCGGCGGCGAGGATGAGGACGACGGCCGCGCCATTCTGGTGGACTCGAACGGGCTGGTCTACTTCGCCGCGTCCACACTCTCCCAGCAATTTCCCATGGCGGGCCAGCAATACCGCGGGATTCCGGTGGGCGCCTCAGACGTGATCGTGGGCGTCATGGATACGAGCCAGTCCGGCCCCGAGTCGCTGGTTTATGCCACTTACTTCGGCGGCTCCGGCAACGAGGAAGTGCGGGGGATGGCGTTCGATGCCAAAGGGAATGTAGTCGTCACCGGGTACACGCTGTCCACGGATTTCCCGGTCACCAGGACCGCAGTCCAGCCCAACAGCGCCGGCAACGGCGACGCGTTCGTGGCGGTATTCAATCCGGCCGCTCCGTTCGCCGGCGGCCTGCTGTACTCGACGTACCTGGGGGGCACGGGCGGCGATGTGGGATACGGGGTCGCCGTCGATCCCGCGAATCACATTTACGTCACCGGCTACACGCTTTCCAAGAATCTGCCGGTGAGCGGCACTACGGTGCCGCAGGCCACCTGGGGCGGCGGGACAGACCTGTTCGTGGCCAAGATCGACACCGGGGCCGCCGGTATGGCGGGGTTGATGTACTCGACGTACCTGGGCGCCAGCAATACGTATGTGCCTTCGGGCATCGCCGTCGGCCCGGATGGCACCGCGTACGCGGTGGGCTACGGCGGCATCGGCCTGCCGACTTCGGGCAATGCCAGCCAGGGCGGCTATGCCGGCGGCATCAGCGACGGCTTCCTGGCCGTGATCGGCTCCGGGTCGCCGTCAGCCGCCAGCCAGCCCGTAACGCCGCCGGTGACGAGCTACATCCCGGTCCGCGGCAAAGCGCCCAAGCACCGCCCCGTAACTACGAGGGAAGCGCGCCACGGCTGCCTGGCCCCGGCCGGACACCGCGGCACCGAGCCCTGTCTCGAGCAGTAACCCTGTGGTGCAGGCCCCCAAGGGCCTGCGCTGCCGCGATTCCGGCAGCGCGGCCCACGTAAGGCAGCGGGCTTCTAAATCGGTGACCCTAACGGCAAGGCTCCGGAGTAAACGCGCGGTATGAAGGTGATCGGCGCGCCGCTCGGGTTCAGGAAGCACACCTGCGCGTTCACCTGTTCGCCGGGCGGGAGCGCCCCAGGCTGCAGGATCACAAACGGGTTTCCTGCGAGGAATCCAGCCGGGTTCTGCAATGTGGCGTTCATGGAAATGTTCGTGAGCACCAGTTCCAGCGGGCCCGCGATCGTGGTTGCGCGGGTGGTTCGATCCGGCGGCAGGCTGGGGTTCATCACGGTGACGACCGTGCACTGCAGTGGCTCGCGCGGGCTGCGGTTCGGCAGGAATCCCTGAGTCGTGATGATCACCTGCGAGGTGACGTTCGTCGCACCCAGGAAAATAAGGGCCGATGCCGGATTGCCGGAGATGCCCTGGTCCGAGTTGACGATCGATGTGGTGTTGAGCTTGGTGCCCGGGGCGGTAGCTGTGACGTTCACGGTGAACGTACAGGATGCGCCCGCTGCCAGGCTCGCGCCGGACAGCGTGATCGTGCCGCTGCCGGCAGTGGCGGTGATCGTCCCCCCACCGCAGGAACCGGTCACCCCGTTGGGAGTGGCCACTGTCAGGCCGGCCGGTAAGATGTCCGTAAATGTGACGCCCGTTAAGGCGGTATTTCCATTGGCGAGATTGAACGTAAGAGACGTTGTGGCGCCCACCGGAATCGCCAGTTCACCGAATGTCTTCGTCAGAACGGGCGAAGGCACGTCGCTGAGGAAGGTGTAGGTGACCGGGCCGGAGGCGTTCGCCACAAAGCCGGGCTGGCCGGTAGTCGGGGTGTAAGTGACGCCGTTGTTGGTCGCCGTTCCGGTTTCGTTTACCGTCAAGACGTTCGTGTTGCGTTGGGCCGGAATGCCGACATCGGCAGGGGCAGTAACCCCATTGGCGTTGGTCGAATAAATGAAGACCCCGCCACCGTTGATGTTCGGGTTGAAGCGCAACAGGTCGCTCACGGCGCCCCCCGCATCCAGGATGACCAAGTCGCCGGCGACGAGTCCCGGAGGATTGTCCAGCCCGCAAAACAGCACCGACGGGAGTCCCCCCGGTCCCGGATCCGCCATGAGCTGGCACGGCAAGGTCACGCTGGCTCCGTTGCTGTTGGTCAATTTTCCATATCCGAATTCGTTGACCGTGATGCTGACGGTGAAGGCAGCCCACGCGGATGCGCTGGACAGAGCCAACGTGGCCAGCAGTGCTCCGCGCCTGGCAAATTTTCGTGTCGTATGTGCACTCATCTCTTTCTCCATCCGGGTCACGGCAGTCTCCTGACCCGTTTCTGAGCGAGACTCGGCAGTCCCGACCCCAAGTTGATTCTCAGGAACTCTGTAGCTGGGATGCTAGCAACGAGGCCAAGCGGCTTCAATTCTCCAGACGGATTAACCCGGAAGGTGAAGGAGGCGGGAGGTCCGGCCGGCGGAAGCACCAGGGAGACGAGGCGATCCCGGTGGATCGCCCCGTACCCTGCGCGCAATTCCGCGAGAATCGCTTTCAGCCGGCCGGAAACTACATCCGTCGCCGGGCTGAAGCAAGATCCCCGTCACAACAGCGGAATGCGAATCAGGCTATTTAAACTGAAGCCTGCCCCGTTGTCAAATGTCATGACACCAAAATGCCCGCTCCGCGCGCCTCCCTACCAGATTGTGGAAAACTCAAGGCCGCGGGATACGCAAATCGGAAGCAACAAACGTTTCCGAGCCCTATTTTCAAGGCCTTAGAGATGGGCACCGGAATGCATTAGAGAAGGCGGGTTCTTTTTTAGAGGCTTTATTGCTTTGGTGCGTTGCCTCGTCTGGGCTTTCCGCAACCCCGTGCCGGACCATCTGCCGGCACGGGGCTTTTTTTTTCTCTAACGTCCCTCTGTTAAACTGTTTGCTTCCCGATGTCTGGACTCTATGCGCGGTGGATGGACCGTTGGGAGCGGAAGCTCGCCACACGCGACAACAATCGCGTCGTACGTCCCTTTGAATGGGGCGCTGACTGGCTGCAATCCCTGGGATTTCCGGCTTTTCCGGCGGAGGTCAATGGCGACGCCGCGGACTGCCTGACCCGCTTCGTGCGCGAGGCGCTGGCCGATTCCGACCGGTTCTATAGCTATGAGCCTGTGCGGGATTTCCGGTATTCCGAAGGCCGCCTGACGTTCACCAGTCCCGTCGCGAGCCCCTATCCGGAAAACAACACCGTGCATGCCCTGTGGTTTCCAGCCGCCCGGGATCGCGGCCGCGCGCTCGTGGTGCTGCCCCAGTGGAATAGCGGGCCGGATGGGCACGTGGGTTTGGCGAAGCTGCTGAATCGATTCGGAATCAGCGCCTTACGCATGACTATGGCATACCACGCCGAGCGTATGCCGAAGGAGCTGCAGCGCGCCGACTATCACGTTTCGAGCAACATCGGGCGAACCATCCATGCCTCGCGCCAGTCCGTGATCGACACCCGCGCGTGCATCGACTGGCTATGCGCCCAGGGCTACGAGCGCATCGGCATCCTCGGCACCAGCCTCGGCTCTTGCGTGGCGTTCATCGCCGCAGCCCACGACCTTCGGGTGCGAACGGGCATTTTCAACCACGTCTCGATGTACTTCTCGGATGTGGTCTGGACCGGGCTTTCCACGCAGCACGTCCGCCGCGGCTTCGGCGACCGCGTCTCCCAGGACGACCTGCGGTCGTACTGGTCCGTGATCAGCCCGGCCAGCTACCTGAAACGCCTCGCCGGACGGGATCTGCCGGCGCTGCTGATCTGGGCGCGCCACGATTCGAGCTTCCTGCCGGTCTATTCCCGCCAGGTGCTGGAGGCCTTCGGCGAACTCCGGCTTCCCCACGAGGTGTTCGCGCTGCCCTGCGGGCATTACACCACGGGCCAGTTCCCATTCAACCTCATGGACGGCCTCGCAATGTGCCGGTTCGCGGCACGAAATCTGTAACTGCAACAATACATGCGGTTTATTTCGGTCAATATGAAATTTCATATTGACAATATGAGGCTTCTGTGGGACGATTGGGACATCACTGGAAAAGGAGGTGGTCCAGAAAATTATGGATAGTAGTAAACGACCGCAAGAGGTGGCCGACTGTTAAAGTCGCGCCTCTAATGTAGCCGATTCCGTCCAGTGACGGAATCACGTTCCTGTGGACCGGCTGCCTCTTGTGTCAGCTTAAGCCTCAGGCTTTATCCAAGGCTACCTACCCCCGTGACCGGAGTCCGGCCACGGGGGTTCGTCTTTTGGTACACTGTTTTTCAGCAGGATGATGTCCTCGCGCTGGCGGGGAAGGCTTCCTGCGCCTACGAAAGGAATTCCCGTAACAAATGAAGGCTGGTATCCACCCCGCTTATAACGAAGTGAATGTGATCTGCGCCTGCGGGCACACCTTCAAGACACGCTCGACCCACAAGGGCGATATCCGCGTGGAAATCTGCTCCTCCTGTCACCCGTTCTTCACCGGCCGCCAGAAGCTGGTCGATACGGCCGGCCGCGTCGATCGGTTCGAGAAGAAGTACCGCGCGACCCGCGGCGCCAAGAAGACGCAGCCGACGGCGTAGCAAAAGAAAAACGGCCGCGGATGTTTACGCATCCCGCGGCCGTTCTCTATTTCCGCTGAAGCGCTCTTACTTCGTTTCCTTCCGCTGCTTGTCGTTGCGGTGACGCTGCTCGTCCCGTTCTTTCTGATATTTGTCGTAGAGCGGGATCTGGTCGGGGCGGAGGATCGCCCGGATCTCTTCTTTCTGCTTCTCCCAGAGGGCCCGGCTTTCCTGGCTGCCCTTCTTGTGCAGCTCGTCAAATCGCTGGCGGGTCTGATCGTAAATCCGGTTGAGCTGGGCCAGTTGCTGGTCGTCCAGCTTCACCTTGTCGCGCATTTCGGAGATCAGCCGGCGGCGAACCTCTTCGGGATCGGGCCGGGGAGGACGGGTTGGAGCCGTCGTCGAACCCGAGGTCACCGAATTCACGGTGTAGAGGCGGTGGCCGACGACGCCCACAAGGACGCCGCTCGAAAAGACAAGAAGCACCGAAAGTAGCGCGGAGAACCTGTTTTTGGGCATGGGCAGTTCACCTGCCGGTTTCCGAGGCTGGATACAGATGGACTGGTCCTACGATATCGGGCGCATCGAGCGCGTTGGCTTCCGCCAATGCCTCAATATAGCTCTGGGAGCCGGCCGGAGCCACCGTGTGGGGGATTGCCATGTACACGCCGAGCGCGATCGACAGCGCGACTGCCGCCGTGACCAGCGCATTGGCCATGCGGCGGAATGAAAACGCAAAGGTTTGGCGGGCCTCGATGCGCCGCCACAGGTTCGGCATGAAATTCGCGGATGGATCCCGATCCGGGCACGCCCCCGCGAACGCCCGGAACAGGGCGTCCAGTCTTTCCTCATCGCTCGCGCGCATAGGCTGCATGATACCTCTACTTCTACCCCAATCCCAAGGCTATCCCGGCTCCTGGCCAGACGGCCCTTCCCGGCCGGGAGCTACTTCTTTTCCCCGGCCCCGAACGCTTTCAGCACACGCTGCCTCGCCCGGAACAGCCGAACCTTAAGAGCATTTTCGTTGACCTTGTAGATCTTTTCAAGTTCCTTTAACGAAAGCCCTTCGACTTCCTTCAGCATGAGCAGGATGCGATCCGCCTCGGAAACCGCTCCGAGAAGCGAATCGACCGACTCCCGCACCTTTTTCTGGTGCTGCTCATCCAGATCCGCCTTGCCGCCCGCCGCCGCATCGGCCATCATGACCTGCTGCTCGGACAGATCCGACATGCGGAACTCCTGCCGCCGCCGCAACTTACGAAGATAGTCGAAAGCCGCGTTGACGGTCAGGCGGTACAGCCACGGTTCAAAGACCTTCTCCTCCCGGAGTTGATCGAGCGAAAAATACAGCCGCAGGAAAACTTCCTGCGCGACGTCCTCGACATCTTCCGGGCGAGCGATCAGCCGGGTGATCGTCCCCATGATGCGCTTCCGGTAAGCCAGAACGATTTCGTTAAAGGCGGCACCATCGCCTTGCTGCGCTCGTTTAATCAGCTCGAAATCGACCAGCATGCCAGCCATCGGTGCCGGCATACCAAAAGCGCCATTAATTCCGATTGCATAGGCGTACCGGCAAACAGACAGGTTACAAAGCTTTGGACGCAAACGCAAAACGAACGGTGGCAGAGCCAGCCTGCACGCGGCTGCCGTGCGATGTCAGGAACGCAGCCGAAGTGGCTCCGATCGCGGGAGTTAGCGGCCTGAGAGCCGGGTCGGTTCACCGCGGGAGGTCTGTCCCCGGGTCGGCCGATGGCGATCGCGCGTGGTCCGGCCGAGCGGGCATTGGCGGCGCTGCGGACCAGCGAGGGAGGGAGACACGGCCCGCGGACCGGCCGCAAGCGCGCCTCCGGCTGTGCAGGAGGGTTGGCGGGACCGGATGCGGCACTGCCACCGGTGCGGCAAGGCGGCCGAGCCAGAGTGCCGGGACAACCGGCGCAGGTTTCGCTCGCGGGGGCGGCCAATCCCGTGCACGATACGCGGGCAATATTCAGGCCGCCCGGTGCTAGCCTGGAAGTATGCGGTTCCAGGATTCGATTTTTGCCACGCGTTTCCAAATTACGCCGAAGGATTTGGAAGGGTATCTGGCGGACGCGCTGTCGCAGGGCGGCGATTACGCGGACCTGTATTTCGAGTACCTGCTGACGAGCTCGATCAGCATCGACGAATCCATGGTGAAGAGCGCCGCCCAGGGCGTTTCGATGGGCGTTGGAGTTCGCGTGATTGCCGGGGAACGGACCGGCTACGCCTATAGCGACGACCTCTCGCCCGAGAAGATCCGCAAAGCGGCGCACGTGGCGGCCCACATCGCGGCCGGACCGAGCAAGGTGGACACCTTCGGCCTGAACGAGGGCCGTCCGCACAATCTCTACCCGATCATGACGGCCCCGACCGAGACGGCGTTTGCGGAGCGCGTCGAACTGGTCAAGCGAGCCGACCGGGCAGCCCGCGCGTATGACTCCCGGATTTTCCAGGTGCAAGCCATGTATGCCGATAATTTGCGCCAGGTGATGGTCGCGACCAGCGAAGGCAGCCTGACGGTCGACCGGCAGCCGCTCGCGCGCCTGAGCGTCTCCGCGCTGGCGCGCCAGAATGGCGGTCCTCCGCAGCGCGGCCACTCCGGCGGCGGCGGGCGCGTGGATCTCGATTACTTCCTCAAAGAGCGGACCCCCGAGCACTTCGCCCGGGAAGCGGCGCGCGAGGCCATTGCCATGCTGGCCGCGGTGGAGGCCCCGGCTGGTGAGATGACCGTGGTCCTGGGGCCGGGCTGGCCCGGCATTCTGCTGCACGAAGCCGTCGGGCACGGCCTGGAGGCCGATTTCAACCGCAAAGGCGTTTCCGCCTTCAGCGGGCGCATCGGCCAGAAAGTGGCGAGCGAGCTGTGTACGGTGGTCGACGACGGCACGATCGGGAACCGCCGCGGTTCGCTGAACGTGGATGACGAAGGGCACCCCACGCGCCGCAACGTCCTGATCGAGAACGGCGTGCTGCGCGGGTATCTCCAGGACAAGCTCTCGAGCACGCTGCTCCGCTCCGAGCCGACCGGCAGCGGCCGCCGGGAAAGCTACGCCCACATCCCCATGCCGCGGATGACCAATACCTTCATGCTGGCCGGCGAGAGCGAGCCCGAGGACATCATCCGCTCCGTGCCCAGGGGCCTCTATTGCGCGAATTTCGGCGGCGGGCAGGTGGACATCACGAGCGGCAATTTCGTCTTTTCGGCATCGGAGAGCTATCTGATCGAAGACGGCAAGCTGACGCGCCCGGTGCGCAATGCCACCCTGATCGGCAACGGACCGGAAGCGCTCAAATACGTGAGCATGGTGGGCAACGACCTGCGCCTCGATGAAGGCATCGGCACCTGCGGCAAGGAAGGCCAGAGCGTGCCGGTCGGCGTGGGCATTCCGACGCTCAAGATCGACCGGATGACGGTCGGGGGCACGGCGTAGTCACCCGCGCCCCCTCGCGTCGCCGCTACTCCCGGTTCAGTTCTGTGGCCGTTCGCCGGCGCTGGCTTTCTCTGCGCGCACCGCCGGGTTCGAAGCGGCGTGCGCGGAAGTCCCCAGTTGCGCGGCCGCGTGCTGGGCGGCGCGGATGTGGTCTTCGAGAGCCGCTTGCGTCTTCTGCAGATAGCTGGAAACGGCTGGATCTGCGGCGCGCTCGTGACGGGGCAGCATCCTGGCGCTTTTCTGAGAATCGCCGATCACGCCCTGAAGATAGGCATAATCAAAATCTTTGCCGGACAGTGTTTGCAGCCGTCGGATATCGGCCTGCTGACGGTCCGAAGGGGTGGTGGGCAGCGTAACGCCGTGCTGCTGCGCCATAAAGCGCGTCGAGCTGAGCATCTGGGTGTGATCCTGGACCATCTGTTGCGCGAATTTTTGAATCACCGGATTCGCAGATTTCTTCTGCGCGATGCGCCCGGCATCCACTTGCGCGACATCGGTCTCCGCCAGCGCGCGAAGGGTCTTCTTGCCCGGGCCCTTGCCGGCAGCTCCGGCTACGAAGGTGCCGGCCGTGAGGGCCAGCGCGGCCACCATCAAGGATTTCAGGGGATTAGGAACAAACAAGTGCGAATACCTCCGGTAAGCCACGATGCATCCGGGGTGCCAGCGGGACGGCGCAAACCTTGCGGGATGGTACGCTGGAAGTCAGGTTACGATGAGCCAGAATCACCTGATGGAGCTTGCGCAGGACGTGGTCCGGCGCGCGCTCCGGTCCGGCGCCACGGACGCCGAGTGCACCATCGCGGAAGGCGAGGAGTTTTCCGCCAACGTGCGGATGCGGGAAGTCGAAAATCTCAAGGAAGCCGGCTCGCGCGGCGCCGGGCTGCGCATCCTGCGCGGGCGCCACACCGGCTCCTCTTACACTTCCGATCTTTCGCCCGAGGGCATCGAGCGGCTCGTCAAGTCCGCCATCGAGCTGGCCGATATCACCACCGAAGACCCGCACGCCGGGCTGCCCGAGCCGGATGAATTCGGGTCGATTCCGGGCGACCTCGCGCTCTACTCGGCGGACGTGGAGCAGCTCGACACCGCGTTCAAGATCGACACGGCCCGGCGGGCCGAAGACGCCGCGCTCGGCGCCGATCCGCGCATCTCAAATTCCGAGGGCGCTTCCTTCGATACGCACCTGGGACGGCACATTTTCGCCAATTCGCGGGGTTTTTCCGGCGAATACCGGTCGAGCTACTGCTCGCTGAGCACGGTGCCGGTCGCCCGGGACGGCGATTCGATGGAGCGGGATTACTGGTTCACGGTGGCGCGGAGCTTCGCCGGGCTGGAACCGGCGGAGCAGGTGGGCCGGACTGCGGCCCGGCGCGCGCTGCGCCGCCTGCATCCGGTGAAGGTCGCGACCCAGAAAGTGCCGGTGATTTTCGACCAGGTGGCGGCACGCTCGCTCCTCGAGAATCTCTTCGAAGCCGTCCACGGCATGTCGATCTACCGCCACGAATCGTTTCTGGCCGGAAAGCTCGGCGAAAAGGTCGCAAGCGACTGCGTGACCCTGATCGACGACGGCACCATCCCCGGACTGTTCGGCACGTCGCCATTCGACGACGAGGGCGTGCCCTCGCGCCGCACGGTCGTAATCGACCGCGGCGTGCTCAAAAGCTACCTGCTGAACACGTATGCCGCGCGCAAGCTGGGGATGAAGACCACGGGCAACGCCTCGCGCGGTCTGGCCGGCAACGCGGGGATCGGGCACGGGAACTTCTTCCTGGAAAAGGGCGTCCAAACGCCGGAGGAGCTGATCGCCGGAGTTTCCAACGGCTTTTTCGTGACGGAGCTGATGGGCTTCGGCGTCAACATCGTTACCGGCGACTACTCGCGCGGCGCGGCGGGGCTGTGGATCCGCAATGGCGAACTGGCCTACGCGGTCTCCGAGGTGACGATTGCGGGCAACCTCAAAGAAATGCTGCTGGGGCTGGAGGCGGTCGGTTCGGATCTCGAATTCCGCGGCTCGACGGCGGCGCCGACCCTGAAGATTGGAGAGATGACCGTTGGCGGCAAATAACGCGGCAGGGGCGCAAAGGAAAGAGCCGTTCACGATCCCGCCGGTGGCGATCGTGATCGGGCTGGCGCTGGTGGCCGGGGTGGCCGGCGTCCTCTGGCTGAATCACGCGGCCAGCCAGCCGCCGCCTCCGCCGCCGCCGCTGACGGGAGCGGCCAAGGCCTATCTCCCGTACCTGAAGTTCGTCTCGGCGGATGGCAAGACGCCGGAGAGCCCGAAGATGGAAGCGCACGAGAGCTATCTCAAGCAATCCGTCGTCGAAATCACGGGCAACATCCAGAACACGGGCAACCGCGTGCTGGAGACGGTGGAGATCAACTGGGTGTTCCAGGATCCCTACGGCCACGTGGTGTTGCGCGAGCGGGCGCCGATCGTCAGCAAAAAGATGGGAAAGCTGGCGCCCGGTGAGACCAAGCCGTTCCGCGTCGCATTCGACAACGTCCCCGAAGCCTGGAACCAGGCGATGCCGCAGATGGTGATCGCGGGCATCGGCTTCGCCATGTAGCGAGGCCGCCGGCCTGTGCTATCTTTTCCGGTTACGCTAGTCTGAACATATGAAGAAAGGCCCGAACGTCTGGCGCCGGCTCGGCGGTCTGGAGAGAGCCTTTCTCCTCTGCGTGTGCCTGTACCTGGCGCTGGCGCTTTTCCATTTGGCGCCGGGAATCCAGGGGCTGACCGGGGTGGCCGCGGTCATCCTCGGGCTGATCGCGCTCTTCCGCGCTGCCCGCGGCTTCATGAAATCCGCGATCTGGCGGCTGCGCAACCGGCTGATCGCCGCCTATTTGTTTATTGCGGTGGTGCCGATCGTGCTGATCCTGACGCTGGTCGGGCTGGCAGGCTACGCGGTGCTGGGGCAGATGGCGGTGTATCTCGTCAATACCGAGCTGCATCACCGCCAGGATGTGCTGGCGCTGCAGGCCGAGGCGCTGGCGCGGGTACCGGCGGTCGATCCCTCGCGCGCGCTCGGCCGCGCCGAGATGACGCTGCGCCATGCCTGGCCCGATTTCCAACTGGTGATCACCAGCCCCGACCGGACGCTGCGGTATCCACCGGAAAACACGCTGAGTCAACCGCCATCCGATTGGGACCGCGCCCTGGACGAAGGCTCGGCGTCCGGCAGATCGATTCACGGCTTAATTCTGCGGCGGGAGGGCAACGAGCAACGGCTGTATGCCTGGGCGCACGCCCGGCATGAGCAGGAGGAAGTCACGGTCCTGGCGCCGCTCGGGCACGATTTCCTGTCCGGCCTCATCCCCGGCCTGGGCGACGTGAATTTCATCCCGATCATGCAGCCGCGGCAGGTGCAGGTGCCCGAGCCCAAGAGCGCATTCGATTTCGCCATCCGCGGCTACTATCCGTTAAGCGTGCAATCGTGGGATTCGCCTGCCCGCACCGTGCAGCAGGTGCTGGTTGTCGACACCCGTATCTCGCCGGTGCTGGGCACGGTGTTCCAGAAAGTGGACTGGGCCGAGCTCCTGCTCGGCATTTTCATCGCCGTCGCCATTCTGTTCCTGGTGGTCGAGCTGGTTTCGCTGTTTGCCGGCATCCAGCTCAGCCGCAGCATCACGGGCGCCGTGCACGAGTTGTACGAGGGCACCGAGCACGTCAAGACCGGGGATTTCAGCTATCGCATTCCCGTCAAGGGCAGCGACCAGCTCGCGGAACTGGCGACATCGTTTAACTCGATGACCGAGAACCTCGGCCGGCTGATCGGCGTGGCGAAGGAGAAGGAGCGCCTGGAAAGCGAGCTCGCGATTGCGCGCGAGGTGCAAAATCAGCTCTTCCCGAAGAATGTCCCCTTTACCCGCACGCTCGAGCTGACCGGCGTCTGCAATCCGGCGCGAATGGTCTCGGGCGATTATTACGACTTCCTTTCGGTTTCCGAGAACGCGCTGGCTTTCGCCATCGGGGATGTGGCGGGCAAAGGGATCTCCGCGGCGCTGCTGATGGCAACGATTCAATCGACCATGCGGACGCAGTTGACCGCGTGCAACGGCAGCGGGCCGCAACTTTCGGCGGCGAGGCTGGTGGCGAACCTGAACCGCCAGCTCTATGCCACGACGGCGCCCGAAAAATACGCCACCTTCTACTTCGCGCTGTATGACGATTCCAACCACTCGCTCACCTATACCAACGCCGGCCACCTGGCGCCCATCCTGCTGCGCGGCAACTCGGTGACCACACTCGATTCCACCGGCACGGTGGTCGGCGCCTTTCCCGTGGCGCGCTATGCCGAAAAGACGATCGAGCTGCAGCAGGGGGATACGCTGGTGGCCTATACCGATGGGATCATCGAACCGGAGAACGCCTACGGCGAAATGTTCGGCGAGGAGCGGCTGAAGGATCTGCTGCTCAAGCACGCCAAACACGATTCGCCGGAGATCATCGCCCGCACCATGGAAGCTGTGACCCAGTGGACCGGATCGAGCGAACTGCAGGACGATATGACCATGGTGGTGGCGCGGCGATTATGAAGGCGCTGACGGCGGCCGAAATGCGCGAGGTGGACCGGCGCACCATCGAATCGGGCATTCCCGGGATCGTGCTGATGGAGAACGCCGGGCACCGTGTGGTCGAGTTTCTGGCGGAGCGCTTCGCGCCGCTCGGCGAGCGGCGCATCGCAATCCTTTGCGGCAAAGGCAACAACGGCGGAGACGGTATGGTCGTGGCGCGCCAGCTCTTCACCCGCTTCCGGCCTCGCGCGCTCCATGTGGTGCTGCTGGCCGACCCGGCGGAGCTCAAGGGCGACGCCGCGGCGAATTACCGCATGCTCGAAGCGTGCGGCTGCCCGGTCGCGCGGGAGATCCCGGCGGCCGCGCGCAGCGCCACGCTGGTGATCGATGCGCTGCTCGGCACCGGCATCGCCGGTCCTGCGACCGGCGCCATGCTCGAAGCGATCCGCGAGATCAACGGCGGCTTTCCGCTGGCGAAAGTGGTGGCGGTGGATATGCCGTCCGGGCTGCCGAGCGATTTCGCGGCGCCCGCCGGCGAGTTCGCGCGCGCGGATGCCACCGTGACGTTCACCGCGCCCAAGCTCGGCCAGGTGCTGCCGCCGAATTGCGATCACGTGGGCGAGCTGATCGTGGGGGCGATCGGGAGCCCGCCGGCGCTGTACGAGCACGTTCCTGTGGACGTGATCGAGCCCGCGATGTTCCGCGAGTTGCTGGCGCCGCGGCCGCGCTCGGGGCACAAGGGAACCTTCGGGCATGTCCTGGTGATCGGCGGGTCCTTCGGCAAGACGGGTGCTCCCTCGATGTCCGGCATGGCCGCGCTGCACGCCGGCGCGGGCCTGGTGACGGTGGCGTCGGCCGCGGAGGCGATTCCGCAGATCGCATCCCATGCTCCGGAGCTGATGACCGCGGACGCGGACCGCCACCTGGATGAGCTGCTGCCCGGCAAGACCGTGGTCGCCATCGGCCCCGGCCTCGGCCGGGACGAGCGCGCGCGGAGTCTGGTGCACAAGGTCCTCGATTTCGAAGGGCCGATGGTGATGGATGCCGACGCGCTGCTGACGGATCTGCCGCAAGTGCGCGGCCGGGCCCAAGGAGCGCCTCGGGTGCTGACGCCACATCCCGGCGAGATGTCGCGTCTTTCCGGGAAATCCACGGCGGACGTGCAGAAGGACCGGCTTGGAACCGCGCGCGAATTCGCGCAGGCCCGCGGGGTGACGCTGGTGCTGAAGGGCGAGCGGACGGTGATCGCGTTTCCGGACGGCCGCGCCTGGATCAATCCGACGGGGACGCCGGCGCTCGGCACGGGCGGCACGGGCGATATCCTGACGGGATTGATCGCCGGCTTTCTGGCGCAGTTTCCGCAGCGGCCCGATGAGGCGGTCGCGGCGGCGGTGTATCTGGGCGGCCTGGCCGGCGAGATTGGGGCGGCGGAAATCGGCGAGCAGCCGTTTGTGGCGACCGATATTCTGCGGTATTTGCCGAAAGCGATCAAGGCCGCGAGCGCGGGGGGGCATTGCGCGTGACCGTAGAGCCCCGCCCGGCGGAGCGCCGGGTTTCGGTCATCGCCGCCAGGCGTGACGCGGGCAGTCCGGGATTGCCGCGGCGCGGGCCGCGCATGCCCGGCCCCTACGGGCGGAGGCGGGAGGACGGACGACGCAGCGGCATTGGCGCGCTGGCGTTGGAGCTCTCCAGATGACGGCCCTCTATCGAACGAGCTCCGAGGCCGCGACCATCGAGCTCGGCCGCGAGCTCGCGGGCACGCTGCCGCGACATGCGGCCGTGTTGCTCATCGGCAATTTGGGCGCCGGCAAAACGACGCTGGCCAAGGGCATCGTGGCGGGGCTCGGCGCGGCGTCGCCCGAGGAAGTCGCAAGCCCTACGTTTACCCTCATCCACGAGTACGGTGGCGGCCGGGTTTACCACATCGACCTCTACCGGCTGGAGGAGGCGCGCGAGGCCGAATCGCTCGGCCTCGATGAAATCTTCGAGCGCGAGGCAGTGGTGCTCGTCGAATGGGGCGAGCGCTTCCCGGAGCTGCTGCCGCGCGAGCGCATCGAAATCCGCCTGAGCGCGCGCGGCGATGAGAGGGAAATCGAGGTGCGCCGCCTGCCATGAACAAGCAACCCTGGGCCCTGATTCTGGGCGCATCGAGCGGCTTCGGAGAGGCCGCCGCCATCGAGCTGGCGCGCGCCGGCATGCACATCTTCGGCGTGCATCTCGACCGCCAGGACCGCATGCCGCACGTCGAAGAAATCCAGGCGAAGATCCGCGCGCTCGGCCGGGAGGCGCGGTTCTTCGATATCAACGCCGCCGACGACGAGTTTCGCCACGAAACGGTGGATGGCATCCGCCAGCGTCTGGCCGTCGAGCCGCCGGGCACGCTGCGTGTGCTGCTGCACTCGCTGGCGCTCGGATTTTTCAAGCCGCTCGCGGGCGCCGAGCAGGTAATCGCGAAGAAGCAGCTCGAAATCACCGTCGACACCATGGGGCACTCGCTGGTGTGGTGGGTGCAGGATTGCCTGCGGGCGGGGCTGTTCGACTGGGGCGCGCGCATTTTCGCCATGACCTCGGCCGGCGCGGCGCGAGCCATCCCCGGCTACGGTGCGGCGGCCGCCGGTGAAGCGGCGCTCGAGGCGCACGTCCGCCAGCTCGCGGTGGAGCTGGCGCCGGCCGGCATCACCGCCAACGCCATTCTGCCCGGCGTGGCCGATACGCCCGGGCTGCGCAACATCCCGGGGTGGGAGAAGATTCTGGAGAACGCCCGCCAGCGCAATCCCCACCGCCGTCTCACCACTCCCGAGGACGTGGCCCGCGCGATCGCGGCGCTCTGCCACCCCGCGGCGTACTGGATGACCGGGAATACCATCCGGGTGGACGGCGGCGAGAGCCTCGTGGCCGGAGTGGTATAGTATCCATGACACTGTAGATTACACATTACAGGAGATGCTATGGGTCTTTCCGCGCGAAACCAGCTCCCCGGGATCGTTGAAGACATCCAATTGGGCGACATCATGGCTCATGTGACGGTGAAGGTCGGGGACCACACGGTCGAAAGCGTGATCACGCGCACCAGCGCCGATGAGCTGGGGTTGAAAAAGGGCGACCGCGTGCGCGTGGTCGTCAAATCCACCGAAGTCATGATCCAGAAGGACTGACGGCATGGCGCGCGCATTTCTCCCGCTGCTGCTGCTCTCCGCGCTGGCGCTCCCGGCGGCCGGTCCGGCGCTGGTGGTGGAAGGCGCGGCCGGGCGCGACGGCACTGCCAGGCCGCCGCTCGCTCTCACCATGGAGCAACTGGCCGCCATGCCCCGCGTCAGCGTGCGCGTCCAGACGCACGATGGGCAGGAGCACACTTACGAGGGAGTGCCGCTCGCGGAGATCCTGAAGCGCGCCGGCCAGCCTTCCGGCGAGGATCTGCGCGGGAAGCTGCTTTCGCGGTACGTGCTGGCCACGGCGCATGACGGATACCGCGTCGTGTTTGCGCTGCCGGAGCTCGATCCGGCATTCACGGATGCGCGGGCGCTCCTGGCGGATCGTGTGGACGGCAAGCCGCTGGCCGCGCCGGAAGGACCCCTGCGCATCGTGATTCCGGCCGAAAGGCGTCCGGCGCGCTGGGTCCGCATGGTGGAGAAGATCGAAATTCTGAGCGCGCCGGAACCCCCGCGCTGAGCCGCCATCGATCCGTAACCGCGGTTTACCATGTCCTTTATGGAAGACCAACTTCCCTGCCTGGATCTCCTCGAGGAAACGCCCGATATTCTGCGCTCGCTGATGTGCGAGCTCTCGGACGAGGACGCCCGGTGGAAGCCGGCCGAGGACCGGTTCTCCGTGGCCGAGGTGCTGGCGCATCTTTCGCACTCCGAGGGCCACTGCTACCGCGCCCGGGTCGACCGCATTCTGGGGGAGGAGATGCCGGAGATCGAGCCGGACGACGCGCAGATGCACCTCGAACGGTATCGCAGCGCCGATCCCGAAGAGGATTTCGCCCATTTCGAGGAGCAGCGCGAGATCAACGTCGAGTTTCTACGCGGGCTGCCCGCCTCCGCCGGCGCTCGTAAGGCGCGCCACCGGGAAGCCGGGGAGATCACGCTCTCCGAGATGCTGCACGAATGGGCGCTGCACGATCTCGGTCACGTGCGCCAGATCGCCGAGCTGGTGCGCGCCCGCAAGTATCTGCCTGGGGCCGGTCCATTCGCCCGCCATTACCGCCTGCAACCGTGATCCGGCCACGGATCGCCGTGGTTATCCTCCCTGCGCATCGTGCACGCCGGTGCCCGCGAGTTCCTCGATCTTGCTGCCCTGGCGATCGATGCGCTGCGGGACGGCGGCGCCCATATTGACCTGATCTTCGGTCGACGCCGCCGCTCGGTCCGGCGCGGGCCGGCGCGCGACGTCATCGAGGAGCCCGTGAAGGGTCCGCTCCAGGTTGCCCGCCAGCGGCTCGAGATCCGGCCGGCGGAGCAGCAGACAGTATTCGCTGGGGGAGATGGTCTCGATCAGGAAACCGTTTGCCGCCGGCGAGGCGGCGATGCGGCTCGGCAGAAACGCGGCAAAGCGGGCCTCGGCGCGCAACAGCGCCGCGTAAAGGCCCGGGAAGCTGACGGCGAAGGTTGCGCCGCCCTCGGGCAAAAAACGGTCGAAGCGTGTTACGGCGAGTAACTCGCCGCCGCGGCGCGCGGCCGCCGCCCGCAGAGCCGTTTCGATGTCGGCCAGCCTGCCGGCCGTGTGAATCTGCAGCATACGAATACCTCCCGGCGCACGCCGCCGTCTCCGGTATATCAGATCCGGAAGCCGTTGTCCCCGCGTTTGTGTGCGGATCGACTCTCGCCACGGCCTATCGGCGCGCAGCCGCACAAATACCCCTCCGCGCGGTGGCAGGTTATCCCACCGACGGCGCACGGTGGCTCGGGCGAAACTGGGAGTAGCCGCCTGTCTCCGTGCCTGCCGCGCCCGCACGGCGCGCCTCTTGGCGGGCAGAACCGGATCATCAGGAGGGAATCATCGTGAATTGGAATTTTGCTATCCCCATGACGCGCCGGCGGGCGCTGGCGCTGGCGGGAGGAGCGGCAGGAGCGTCGCTCCTGAGCCGCGAGGCCCGCGCCGTCCCGCCGGCCCCGCGCATGCCGGCGAACGTTCGCATGCCTCCGGAATTCGCGGGCGTGACCGACATCCTGCAGGCCGCGGGCGAGATGATGCACGGCGTTCTGCACATCGGAATCGACCGCAACGACATCCCGAACGTCACCCTGCGCGGAGTTCCGATCAAGCCGGCTTTCGAGATCGACGGGGACATCTACTTCCAGGCGCTCGGCAACGGACGCGCGCTGGTAAACGGGGACGTGGCGCTGAAGGCCAACGAGATCGAGCCGTTCATCGACCGGCTGCTGGCGCACCGTTTCGTGGTCCAGGCCCTGCATCAGCATTTCTATGATTTTTCGCCGCCCGTATGGTACATCCACTACCGGGCGGTGGGGACGCCGCTCGACCTCGCGCGCGGCTACAAGGCCGCTCTGAGCGTTACCTCGACGCCATTCCCGCAGAAGGCGCCCGCCAATCCTACGACGCCGCTGCCGGCCGCGGAGCTGGGCGCGATCATCGGCGGCGCGGCCCGAATTGGCGACGATGGCATCGTACACATCGACATTCCGCGGAAGGAGCAGGTCACGCTAGGCGGTATCGTTGCGAACCCGTACCTGAACATTGCGGCGCCGATCGATTTTCAGCCGTACGGCGGGGGCGAGAACGCGGCCGCGATCGCGGACTTCGGCATGATTGGCTCCGAGGTGAACGGTCTTCTGCGGGCGATGCGCGCCAAAGGCTGGGACGTGGGGTGCCTCTACAATCAGGAAACCGAGCAGCAGCCCCAGCTCTTCTTTGCCCACATGTTCAAGACCGGGAATGCGAGGCGGCTGGCGCAGGAAATCCGCGCCGGGCTGGAGCTGACGAATTCGGTGCTGGGCGCGGGGGCCTGAAGCGTTCGGATGGACACCTGGCGGCTCCCTTGTGCGCTCTCGCGCCCTCCGGCATCCGTTGCCGTGGCGATTTGCACGCCGCGCGGCAGCGCCGGTGAGCGGCTCCGGTCCGGGTATGTTATTCCGAAAGACGGAGTCCCAATCATGGCAAGCCGAGCATTGAAAATCGACCCCAAGAAGGCGGCCACCGGCCAGCCTCAGCCATCGCAACAGGC
>Ga0209062_1001496_pt1 | contig 40572 bp, 38 predicted proteins | sample Coa_R2_2_FD_187158 | JGI IMG/M metagenome (GOLD analysis project Ga0209062, IMG submission 187158) | Surface soil microbial communities from Centralia Pennsylvania, which are recovering from an underground coalmine fire - Coalmine... | ecosystem: Environmental > Terrestrial > Soil > Unclassified...
TGCTGGTGAAGGGCCGGGTGCCCAAGGTGCTTGGTCTCGCCGAGTGCCTGCGCGAATGGCTCGACCATCTGCGCGACGTCCTGATCCGCCGCTCCAACTACCGCAAGGGCCAGATCGAGAACCGGCTGGAGATCCTCAGCGGCTATCTGATCGCCTACCTGAACATCGACGAGGTTATCAGGATCATCCGCACCGAGGACGAGCCGAAGCCGGTCCTGATGAAGACCTTCAAGCTCAGCGAGGTGCAGGCGGAAGCCATCCTCAACATGCGCCTGCGCTCGTTGCGCAAGCTCGAGGAGATGGAGATCCGCGGCGAGGACAAGGAGCTGCGGAAGGAGCTGAAGGGCCTCGAGGCCTTGCTCGCCTCGGAACCGGAACAATGGTCCAAGGTCGGCGAGCAGATCAGGAAGGTCCGCGACATCTTCGGGCCGAAGACCGCGCTCGGCAAGCGTCGCACCCAGTTTGCCGACGCGCCCGAGCACGATCTTGCCGCGATCGAAGAGGCCTTCATCGAGCGCGAGCCGGTGACCGTCGTGGTCTCCGAGAAGGGCTGGGTGCGCACGCTCAAGGGGCATGTCGAGGATCTCTCCGGCCTTGCCTTCAAGACCGACGACAAGCTCGATCACGCCTTCTTTGCCGAGACCACCTCGAAACTGCTGCTGTTTGCCACCAACGGCAAATTCTATTCGCTCGAGGTCGCGAAGCTGCCGGGCGGGCGCGGTCATGGCGAGCCGATCCGCATGTTCGTCGACATGGAGCAGGATGCGGCGATCGTGTCGCTGTTCGTCAACAAGGGCGAACGCAAGTTCCTGGTCGCGAGCTCCGAGGGCCAGGGCTTCATCGTCAAGGAGGAGGACTGCGTCGGCACCACCCGCAAGGGCAAGCAGGTCCTGAACGTGCAGATGCCGGTCGAGGCGAGGGCGATCGCCACCGTCACCGGCGACACCGTGGCGGTGATCGGCTCCAACCACAAGATGGTGATCTTCCCGCTCGACCAGGTGCCGGAAATGGCGCGCGGCCGCGGGGTGCGCCTGCAGAAATACACCAGCGCCACGCTGTCCGACGTCACCACCTTCGATTCCAAGACCGGGCTCACCTGGAAGGATTCCGCCGGCCGGGAGCAGGGCCTGTCGATGAAGGAGCTCGCGGACTGGCGCGGCAACCGCGCCGACGCCGGCCGTCTTGCCCATGGCCTGCCCAAGTCGAACCGGTTCGGCAAGGGCATCGAGTAGCTGTAATAGTATTCGTTTTTCCGCGCGCTATAACCCTTGCCGACCGACCGCCGGCAAGGATTTTCGCGATGGCGCATGCGCACGATCATCATCACGACCACGACCATTCCCATGCTGGTCAGCCTCATGACCACGGGCACGGCCATGCCGGCCACAGCCACGCGCCCGCGACATTCGGCTATGCCTTCGCCGTCGGCATAACGCTCAATGCCGCCTTCGTGCTGGCGGAGCTGGTGTTCGGCTATCTCGCCAATTCGCTGGCGCTGGTTTCCGACGCCCTGCACAATTTCGCCGACGTGATCGCGCTGCTGCTCGCCTGGGGCGCCGCCGTGCTGGCGCGCAAACTGCCGACCGAATTGCATACCTATGGCTATCGCCGCGCCTCGATCCTCGCGGCGCTCGCGAATGCCGGTCTGCTGCTGCTCGGCGTCGGCGCCATCGTCGTGGAGGCGATCGATCGGCTTCGTTTCCCGGCGCCGGTGGCGGGCGCGACGGTGATCTGGGTTGCGGCGCTCGGCATCCTGATCAATGGCGCCACCGCGCTTCTCTTCATGCGCGGCAGCGAGCACGATCTCAACATCCGCGGTGCCTATCTGCACATGGCCGCCGATGCCGTGGTCTCCTTCGGCGTCGTCATCGCCGCGCTGGTGATCACGCTGACGGGCTGGCTGTGGGTCGATCCCGTGGCCAGCCTCGTCGTTGCGGCGCTTGTGCTGGTCAGCGGCTGGGGATTGGCACGCGACAGCGTCAACCTCGCGCTCGATGCCGTGCCCGCGCATATCGATTTCGCCGACGTCCGCGACTATCTCGCCGGCCTCGAGGGCGTATCCGACGTGCACGATCTGCACATCTGGGCCATGAGCACCAGCGAAACCGCGCTGACCGTGCATTTGGTGCGGCCCGCCGGCGTCGACGACGCCTTCCTCCATGGCGTGTGCGAGCAGCTCACCCGGCGTTTCAGGATCGCCCACCCAACCATCCAGATCGAAGCGAGCCGCGAGACGTGCCGGCTCGCACCGGCCGACGTGGTTTGACTTTGCGGGCGCCAAGGCCGGTTCTGCCGCGGTATCAAAAAACCGTAACCGGCGGTCACGGGGCGCGTAATCGTGTAGGTTCCGCCCGCGGTCCAGTGGAGGAGGCGTCTCGTGAGGCGAACAATCATCAGCGTCGTGGCAGTCCTGATTGCGGCCGGCTGGTCGGCCGTTGCTGCGGCCCAGTCCGGCGTTGAAAGGCTCTACATCCTCAATTGCGGGGAGGGGACGGCCGGCGACATCTCGCGCTGGTCGCCCGGCGTCAATGAGGGGCAGTCGATGCCCTTTGTCGACAATTGCTATCTCATCAAGCATGCGCAGGGCTGGTTTCTGTGGGACACCGGAATTCCCGATGCGGTCGCCGCGATGCCGGATGGACTTCCCGCCGCCGATCCAAGGCTGATTCACTGGTATCGCCCGAAGACGCTTGCCGCCCAGCTCGAGCAGCTCGGCGTGAAGCCGTCCGACATCAAGGCGATGGCGGTCTCGCACACCCATCCCGATCACATCGGCAATGTCGAGATGTTCCCGACCGCGATGCTCTATGTGCAGAAGGCCGAATATCAATGGCCCGGCACCAACAACCAGCCGCGCTTCAAGCCGGAGCATCCCGTCACGCTGCTCGACGGCGATCGCGACATCTTCGGCGACGGCAGCCTGATCATCCTCTCCACCCCCGGCCACACGCCGGGCCACCAATCGCTGCTGGTCAAGCTGCCGAAGACCGGCGAGGTGTTGCTCTCCGGCGATGCCGTCCACTTCAGGAGCAATTGGGACAATCGCCGCGTGCCTTCGCTCAACTTCAGCAAGGACGAGACCCTGGCGTCGATGGAGAAGATCGCAGCGAGGCTCAAGACGGACAATGCGCAGCTCTGGATCAACCACGACAAGGCGCAGCGCGACGGCTTGAAGCTGGCGCCGGAATTCTACGACTGAGGGCTCAGTTCTTCGGCGCTGAGATCGGCGCCGAAACCGGCGGCGGCCCGAAGCCGGTGCCGTGCCTCGGATTGAGCGTGCCCGCAAGGAAGGACACCATCCAGACCAGGAGCAGGCCGACCAGGTAGGCCACATAGACCTGCGGCGGCGTCTTGATCCATTGCCATAGCCTTGAGATCGGGCTTTGCTGGTTTGCGTCATCAGTCATGGCCGAACCTTGTGCGCCAACCCGGCGCCGATGGGAAGATACATGTCTTCGTGCTCCGTCATGGCCGCGGCACCGGTTTGAGCATCAGTAGCGCGGCAAAAGCCGCAAGGCTCAGCGCGGAGGACACGATCAGGATGCGGCTGCCCATCACATTGAGCAGCAGGCCGAAGGCGAGCGGCGCCAGCGCCTGCGCCAGCCGCGCCGGCGCGCCGATCAGGCCGAGGCGGTAGCCGTAATTCTGCGGCCCGAACATCGCCAGCGGCAGCGTGCCGCGCGCGATGGTCAAGACGCCGTTGCCGGCGCCGTGGAAGACCGCGAACAGGCTTGCCGCCGCGCCGCCCGAGATCGCCAGGATTGCGGCGCCCAGCGGATGCGTCAGGCACGCCAACCTCGTCGAGACGATCGGATGGTAGCGCTTGAGCAGGCTCGCCTCCACGATGCGGGCGCCGACCTGCGCCGGGCCGATCAGCGCGCCCGCTGCGATCGCCTCGACCGGCGAGGCGCCGGCCGCTTCCAGGATGCGCGGGAAGTGCGCAGCCATGGCCCCGGTCACGGTCCAGGCGGCGGCGAAGGTGAAGGCGAGCAGCACCATGCTGCCGTCGATCGGGATGTGCGGCTTGGCGGCCGCTGCCATCGCGATCTTGGCCTGGGGCACGGTGGGAAGCATGAAAAAATTGAGCGGCAGCCCGATCAGCATGTGGGCCGCCGCCCAGGCAAAGCAGGTGTCGCGCCAGCCGATATGCGAAAGCCCCAGCGCCGTCAGCGGCCAGCCGACCGTGGAGGCGAAGCCCGCGAGCAGGGTGATGCCGGTGATGGGCCCGCGCGCGGCCTCGCCATAGATGCGCCCGAGCGCGCCGAACGCCGCGTCGTAGAGCCCGTAGCCCATGCCGATGCCGAGCAGGAGCCAGGCGGTGAACAGCAGCGGAATGTTGCTGGTCAATCCGAGCAGCACCAGGCCGGCGGCCATGGTCAGGTTGGAGATGGTCAGCACCGGCCGGCCGCCGAGCAGATCGATCTGGCGGCCGACCCGCGGCCCCAGCACGGCGGAAATCACCGCGGAGGCCGAGAAGGCGGCAAACACCCAATTTGCGGAGACGCCGAGATCATGCGCGATCGGATCGGCCAGGATCGCCGGCAGGTAATAGCTCGAGGCCCAGGCCAGCGTCTGGGTGGTGCCGAGTGCCAGGATGAGGGGATAGTGGCGCCCGTTCATGTCGCAGGCGCCTTGTGCTGTCGCATGGGCATTATGCGCCATTTGCGGCGGCAGGGCGTGACGCGTCAAGCGCGCGGGCGCGTGGCTCGCCTTCCGTCCGGCCCGATTGCAGGGCATAATCGGTCGCATGGAACTTGCCCCCCGCATGGAGCTGACGAACTGGCTGGTCAGCCAGGGTCTCACCGGCCTGCCCGAACCGGATCTGATTCGCGGCTTCTGCGAGCGCTGCCGGGCCGCAGGCCTCGATCTGTCGCGCGGGCTCGCCTTCATCGACACGCTGCACCCGATCTATGAAGGCCGCGGCTTCCGCTGGAACGATCGCGAGACCAACGAGAGCGACACTTTCGAATACACGTCGAGCGCCGACGGCGATGCCGCCAAGAATTGGCGCCGCTCGGTGTTTCACCACATGCTGGAAAAGGGCCACGACGAGTTCATCATCGATCTCGGCGATTGCGAGCAACTCGATTTCTCCATGATCGGCGATCTCGCCGAGAAGGGCCACCGGCATTTCCTCGCCTTCGTGCATCGCTTCGGCGATGCCGGGACGCTCGGCCAGATGGACTGCTTCTACTCCTATTGGGCGACCCGCCGCGATGCCGGCTTTTCGCCAGGCGAGATCGCGGCGCTGCGCGATCTCGTGCCGCTCTTGGGCCTCGCCATCAAGTCGGCGCAGCATGTCGACATCGCGCGCACGCTGGGGCGGGTCTATCTCGGGCGCGACGCCTCGGCGCATGTGCTGTCCGGGCGCATCTCGCGCGGCGTCACCGAGCGCATCAAGGCGGTGTTGTGGTTCTCCGACCTGCGCGGCTCGACCGCGATCTCGGAGAGCATCGGCCCGGACGAGATCATCCCGTTCCTCAACGATTATGCGCAGGCCTCGATCGACGCCATCCACGAGGCCGGCGGCGACGTGCTGAAGCTGATCGGCGACGGCGTGCTCGCGATCTTCACCGGCGAGGACATGACGGTGGCGCGCCGCGCGGCATTGTCGGCCGAGCATCGTTTCCGCCTCAACATGGCCGAGCTCAACGCCCGGCGCTCCGCAGCCGGCCGCCCCGTCACCACGGCCTATGTGGGCCTGCATATCGGCCAGGTGTTCTACGGCAATATCGGCAGCGAGGACCGGCTCGATTTCACCGTGGTGGGCCCGGCGGTCAACGAGGTCAGCCGCATCGCCTCGATGTGCAACTCGGTCGACCGCGAACTGCTGGCATCCTCGGAATTTCGCGGCGGGCTCGACCCGACCGGCCGCCGCTATCTGGTCTCGACCGGCCGCTACGCGCTCCGCGGCATCGGCCGCGCCCAGGATCTCTACACCCTCGACCCCGACATGGAAGGCAACGAGGCCATGACGGGCGGCTATGAGCGATATCTGAAGAGCTAGTCGACCGCCGTCATCTTCGTCGTCGTCATCGCGGCCAACTCTCTCCGTCATTCCGGGGCGCCTCGCAGAGGCGAACCCGGAATCTCGAAATTGCAGGACGCCCGTCATTCCGGCGCGTCCGAAAGGCGAACCACGGTCCGCATTTGCGCAGCTGAGAATCTCGCGCCGCAACCTCTGGATTCCGGCTTCGCCGCTGACGCGGCGCGCGGAATGACGGAATCAAGGGTTAGAGTCACAACACGAGCGATTCGCCGCCATTGCGAGACATGCATCTTCATCCTCGCGGCGCAATTCGCGTCCGAGCCTTGCATCAGCCATCACCCTCGAAAGCCGAGGGCGCAGGGAGAGCCGGGTGGCCGCTGCACCCGGGGCCTCCGCGCAAAGAGATTGCGCGAAAGCGCGCAGACCACAGGTACAGGCGGGTAGCAACCGGCCCTCCCTGCGCAGTGGTTTACGGCTTATACGTGATCTCCCCGGTGAACCAGCTCTTGCCACCGTCGCCCGCGCAAGCCTTTTGAGCTTCGCACAAACTTGACGCGTGCATGGGCGCGCCAGGACCACACGACTTCGCCGTCCGAGGGACGTGCCGCTCGTCAACAGCACACCCCCGTCCACCGCATTCCGCTCCACGTGTCGTGACGATCGCGATACGCCCCTTCGCCCGGTGCGGAATGGCGGAGGTTATACGCCAAATCCGAAATTCTGAAAATAGGAATATTTTTGTGAGTGGGGATTGACACGATGGTGCGCGCAGGTGCCCGTCGGGCAAATCAATGGAAGGTTCGGCCGGCTATGCTCCGGGCTATGCTCCGGTAATTGAATGCACTGGAACCGTAATTACCAAATTGTTTTCAAGGTGACGCAAAGATCTAGCTTCGAACAAGAGAAACTCTCCCTCAACACGTGAACCAACAGGCTACAGCTGCGCTTCCCAAAGCATCATCTCCGCAAATAAACATCAACTCTAACAGCTATTACCTGCGTGAGCTTGCACAAACAGTGCACTGCACGTTAGCCTCCAACTAATGCAACTAACACTAATCGGACAACCAAATCTTTTGCAGATCGGAGCCCTCGAATAGGAACATTACCATCACGTTCTCGTCGCGAAAGGAGAGAACAGGGGCTTTGGTTACTATTTCCCTTGGCGTGCCATTGCATTCCACCAGCCCCTTTCCGCAAGCCGTTTCGTATCGATCAGGCGGCAGCAGTTCAAGTACACATTTGGTCGCCTCTTCTTGGCTCTCCATCAGTTCCAGTATCCGATATTCTCCGTTTTTCTGAGCCATGAACGCAAAAGCCTTCGTTGAATGGCCATCTGTAGCGAGCACAGCCTTATCGATCAAACCATCTCCGTTCAAATCTACCTGTACGGAGGATGATTTCGAATCGAGAACTAATCGCCAACCTGTAGGTAGCGCAGTCTGCGCTGACGCTGGACTTATCGTAGCCCACATTACCAGCAATATTCGTACGATGCGCATATCAGTGATCACTCGGTCGAAAGTCTATTAGGCCGCTTTTTCCCGGTCGTGTTTGGAAATGATAGTGTGGCGGACTACTCTCATACTGCCCCATGCTATACAATGGAAAGCAGAGATTAAAGCAATTCTCAACTTGAATTACGGTGACAGTGCACTCAATTGACTGGCCGGGCCCCAGCGTGCACCATGCGGCATGGCTCGTCTTGCCCGTGTCGTGATCCCCGGTTACCCGCACCATGTCACGCAGCGTGGCAATGGCCGCGCGCAGACCTTCTTCGGCGACGGCGACTATGCGCTCTATCGCGATCTGCTCGCCGCCCATTGTGGTGCGGCCGGTGTCGAAGTGTGGGCCTGGTGCCTCATGCCGAACCACGTTCACCTCATCCTGGTGCCGTCCGATCCCGACGGGCTGCGCCGCGCGCTGGCGCGCGTGCATCGCATCTATGCCGGAACAATCCAGGCGCGGCGCAAGCGCACGGGTCATTTCTGGCAGGGCCGGTTCGGCGCGGCCGCCATGGACGAGCCACATCTCGCGGCGGCGTTGCGCTACGTGTCACTCAATCCGGTGCGGGCGCGCCTGGTGGAACGAGCGCAGGATTGGCGCTGGTCGAGCACGCGCGCGCATTTGCGCGGCAAGGACGACGGCGTCACGGTGTTGGCGCCGGTGCGTGATCGCTTCCCGGATTTCGCTGATCTCTTGGCATGCGAACCGGAGGCGGACCTGTTTGAGAGCCTGCGTGCAGCGGAGAGCATCGGGCGGCCGCTTGGTGACGAGCGTTTCCTCGCCCGCCTCGAGCGCAGGACCGGCCGCATTCTCAAACCAGGCAAACGCGGGCCCAAGCCGTCTGTGGAGGAGGACGACTGATTGCGGAGTGAATTAAGTGCACTGTCACCGTAATTACACCGCACCCCGCCAAGGCGTCATGAGTGCTTGAGCTCGGTGAATTCGGAAAGATCGCTGCAGGACTCCGTACCGAGAGCAATATTTTGCATCTTCCCGTCCTCGTAAGCGAATACGAAATTATCTCTCACCAGGATCCCAAACGGATTATCTCGATAGAGGGCGACACAGACGGCCGGCATCGTGCCGCCGCGAAATAGCCCGCCATATCGCCGGTATGGCGGCGTAATTTTTGCATCGCGCATCACGTTGCGATAGCGATAATTGGCCCTGATCTGCTCGGCCACGAGCACCCGGTAGTTGCTGGGCATCTCGGCCGAAACGGCGACCGTCTCTCTCGGGTCAGGTGTGTCAGGCGGAAAGAACGCATGCCGCTCGGCGCTGCTGCAGGCGATCAGCGTACACGCACCAACGACAATGCCGCTCACCGAAGCCAATGCTTTCCACGGTCGCCACGATTTCCTCATCAACGCCCTCTCAATCCCCACTGCCTAGCAGCCGGCGACTATCGTTATTAGGGTGGCAGTGCATTGAATTGATCCGGCTTGCCTTCAAATGCCGTGGCAGTTAAGCGCACTGTCACTGCAATGCGGAGACGCCGTCCATCACTTGGCGGGATCGACGTCCATCACAACCTTTGCAACGGGATAACGCCAGTCGTTTTTCGAGTTGTCGGCGGCGGCATCGATTGCAGTTACGAGAACCGCGCCAACGAGCCCGCCGTTCGCACCGCTGGCAAGACGACTCTGGCGCGTCGCATCAAATGGCGCCACCGTTATCATGCGCTTTTGGAAGCCAGGCTTTTGGCAGGTGACTGCAAGCGTGCTCGACTGGCCGCGATAAAGCGGCACGCGCACCTTCGCCGGGCTCGTCATGGTTGCGGAGAACCCGGTCGCCTCCAGCGAGCACGAGGCCCCCGCCATCTCTACCTCACCATGGTCGGAATTTTGAAAAGTCCGCACTTCCACAAGCTGGTCACCTGCAAATTCGGGCGCACTTGCATCCGTTCGGCGCTTCGGCTCGTAGACATCGATCCCGCGGCTGCCGGTGCTCGACCTGATGTCGGTAACGTTATTGACCGCAAGCGGCGCAGCACACCCTCCGAGACAACAGCCGCCAAGGATCGCCAGACCGGCGACGAGCCGGCGTACGCAGTACATTTGAGCCCCCGCAACGTTTTTAATTACGGCTTAGCGGTAGCAAGGTCCGCTCTGACGAGCAATGCTCGCGGCTTCGGGGGACATGGAGCGACCATTAAAAACGGACTACGTTGCAATCAGGGCACAGTCTCTGTCCGCAAAGCAATCCAGAGTTTAGACGTCGCTCCGGATTGCTTCAGTTGCAGTGACGATGCGATACTCGCAACGTCAACACGCCTGCACCGCCTCATCCCTCACCATCGCCGGCTGCCGCGCCAAACTCACCGCCGGCGACAGCAGGATCACCACGGCTTGCGCGCCGAAGATCGCGACCGCGAGATAAAGGCAGGCCTCCGCGCCGTAGAGCCCGCCGACGATGGCGCCGATGGCCGAGCCGAGCGGACGCGCGCCGTAGCTTAGGATGTTGATCGCGGAGACACGGCCGAGCAGGCGCGGCGGGGTCACCGATTGGCGCAGGGTGGTGGTCGAGATCACCCACAGGATCGGGCCGACGCCGAGCAAAAAGAAGCTCAGGCCGGCCAGCCACGGCGTTGCGATCACGGTCGTCAGTGCCATCACGCCGGCCGCCATGAAGCCGCAGACCGGGCCGAGGCCGATCACCGTGCCGAAAGCGAGCCGGCGCATCACCCGGGTCGCCACCAGCGCGCCGATCACCATGCCGACGCCGTACATCGCAAGCGTGGTGCCGACGCCGGCGGCCGAGAGCGACAACTGCCGGACAGCGTAGGGCACGAACACCGCGAGCACGAGGAACGAGCCGGTGTTGAAGATGAACTGGGTGACGAACACCGGCCGCAGCAGCGCGTGGTGCAGCACGAAGGCGAGCCCCTCGCGGATATCCTGCAGCGGATGGCGCCGCGGTGCCAACGCGCGCGCCGGCTCATACAGTCCGGCGAGCAGCACCACCGCGATACCCGAGAGCGCCGCGGCGAAGCCGAAGGCTGGTCCTGCGCCGACCCAGCCGACCAGGACGCCGCCGAGCGCGGGGCCGCTCGCAAACGCAACCGTGCGCGCAAGCTCGATCCTGGCGTTGGCCGCCGGCAGCAGATCCGGCGTCACCAGCGAGGGGACCAGCGCCGGCGCGGCGACGCTGTAGACCACCGTGCCGCACACCGCGGCAAAGCCGAACGCTGCAAGCCAGGGCAGAGTGAGCAGGCCGAGCCAGATCAGGAGCAGGATCGCCGCCAGCGCGCCCGCGCGCAGCGCTTCGGCGCCGGCCATCAGCACGCGCCGGGGCAGGCGGTCGGCGAGGAGGCCGGCCGGAATGGCAAACAGCACGAAGGGCGCGGTCAGCGCCGTCTGCAACAGCCCGGTCTGGCCTTCGGCGAGGCCCAGCGTCAGCACGGCGACGATGGGCGCCGCAGCCAGCGCAACCTGTTCCGCCGATTGTGCGGCGAGGTTGGACCAGGCGAGGCGGTTGAAGGTCGGGGGCAGAGACGCGTTGTCTTTGAGCGACGGGGTTTTGATCGAGAACATGGCGGGATTTCCAAAATTGCTGACTAACTCCAATTCTGGGCCTCACGCGCCGCCAAACCCACCCGCTTACCGATCGCTCTGGCCGGGATTCGAGTGGGGAACCCGTTGAACTTCAGGACCTCTCCAGATGCAGTTGCAAATGAGTTGCAATAAAAATCGAATTCGGTCATCCTGTCGCCATGGACGCTAGATCCCCCGATTTTGTCCCCGAGGCCGAGCCGGACGCCGCCAGGCGTGCCGGGCCGGGCCGCGGATGGCGCGGCGCACGGGGCGAGCCGTCGCTGTCCGACATGTTCGCGACCGTCCGCACGGTTCGGGAGGGGTCGTTCTGGCGCAAGCTGCTGGCCTTCCTCGGCCCGGGCTATCTGGTCGCCGTCGGTTACATGGACCCCGGCAACTGGGCGACCTCGCTCGCGGGCGGCTCCAGGTTCGGCTACGCGCTGCTCACGGTGGCGCTGCTCTCCAATGTGATGGCGATCGTGCTGCAGTCGCTGTGCACGCGGCTCGGGGTCGGTGCAGGGCGCGACCTCGCGCAGGCCTGCCGCGATTCCTATCCGCGCTGGACGAGCTGGCCGCTATGGCTGTCGGCGGAGGTTGCGATCACCGCGACCGACCTTGCCGAGGTGATCGGCACGGCGATCGGCCTCAATCTGTTGTTTCATATTCCGCTCGCGATCGGCGTCGTCATCACCGCGCTCGACGTCTTCCTCATCCTGGCGCTGCAGGCGTTCGGCTTCCGCTGGATCGAGGCTTTTGTCGTGGCGATGCTGGGCGTCATCGCAACCTGCTTTGCCGTGCAGATTGCGCTCGCCGATCCCGATTGGGGCGCGGTGATCCGGGGCTTCGTGCCGAGCCGCGCGCTGCTGGCCGATCACGACATGCTCTATCTCGCGCTCGGCATTCTCGGCGCCACCGTGATGCCGCACAATCTCTATCTGCACTCCGGGCTGGTGCAGACGCGCGGCTATGGCGCGGCCGCGGCCGACAAGCACGAGGCGATCAAGCTTGCGACCATCGATTCCACGATCGCGCTGTGCTTTGCCTTCGTCATCAACGCCTCGATCCTGATCCTGGCGGCGGCGACCTTCCATCGCGCCGGCCGCACCGACGTCGCCGAGCTCGACCAGGCGCATTCGTTCCTCGCGCCGCTGCTCGGCTCGGCGCTGGCACCGACGCTGTTTGCCGTCGCGCTGATCTGCTGCGGGTTGAACTCCACCATCACCGCGACGCTCTCGGGCCAGATCGTGATGGAGGGCTTCCTGAACTTCCGCGTCGCGCCGTGGCTGCGGCGATTGGTGACGCGGCTGCTCGCGATCGTCCCTGCGGTCGTCGTCACCATCTGGGCCGGCGAGAAGGCGACCGGGCAGCTCCTGATCCTGAGCCAGGTCGTGCTCTCGCTGCAATTGCCCTTCGCCGTGGTGCCGCTGGTGATGTTCACCGCGAGCCGGTCCAAGATGGGCGCCTACGTTGCCCCACGCTGGCTCACGGCGCTCGCCACCGCCACGGCGACGCTGATCATCGGGCTGAACGCGAAGCTGGTGTGGGATTATCTCGGCGGGTGAGCTTCACCCGGCCAACTTGCTGATCCGTCATCCTGAGGCGCCGCAGCGCAGCGGAGGCCTCGAAGGATGAACGGCCCGGCTGGTGCAGCGGGGGCCGTTCATCCTTCGAGGCTCGCTGACGCGAGCACCTCAGGATGACGGTGCGGAAATCTTGTCGTGCGCTCAGATGAAGTTCTTCGCCTAATCCTGCGGCTCGCTCGCGACGTCGCCGGTGGCGTCCACGCGCAGCCAGCCCGAGGGGGCGAGGCGCTGCTGCGGCAGGAAGCGGCCCTTGTAGTCCATCTTCTTGGAGCCTTCGATCCAGTAGCCGAGATAGACGTAAGGCAGGCCCATGCGGCGGGCGCGAGCGATGTGGTCGAGGATCATGAAGCTGCCGAGCGAGCGGGATTCCTCGGCCGGATCGAAGAAGGAATAGACCATCGACAGCCCGTCGCTGAGCACGTCGGTCAGCGCCACCGCGATCAGCTCCTCGCCGCGGCCCGAGATGCCGGAATCCACGCCGCGGCGGCGATACTCGATGATGCGGGTCTCGACATGGCTGTCCTCCACCATCATGGCGTAGTCCAGCACGGTCATGTCGGCCATGCCGCCATGGCGGTGACGCTGGTCGAGATAGGCGCGGAAGATCGAATATTGCTCGGAGGTCGGCACCGCGCTGCGCTGCTCGCCGATCAGGTCTGCATTGCGCGCCATCACCCGGCGGAAGCCGCGGGACAGGCGGAACTCGTTGGCCACCACCCGCACCGAGACGCAGGCGCGGCACTGGTCGCAGGCGGGCCGGTAGGCGATCGATTGGCTGCGGCGGAAGCCGCCATGGGTGAGGAGGTCGTTGAGGTCGGCCGCCTTGTCGCCGACCAGATGTGTGAACACCTTGCGCTCATGCCGCCCCGGCAAATACGGGCAGGGCGAGGGCGCCGTCAGATAGAATTGCGGGGTGTCACGCGAGTGCTGGGTCACGGGGCGTCAGATCTCTAAGGCAAATGAGCATCGCGCTGACAGAGCCTACCGTCAATCGGTTTGGTTGCAGTTAATTTGGACAGCCCTCACCAGGTTCGCGCCGGCTGCCCGACCGGGGCCCGCACCGAATTGTTGATGATGACCGTTCCCAGCACGAAATCGTGCAACAGCCGCCGGCGGGCATTGAACAGCCCGACCAGGAGCACGAAGGGCGACAGCACCGAGATCGAGATCCAGAACAGGACCGCGTGCATGGCGCCGAGCAGGAAATAGCCGGGCGCGCCGTACCAGGTCCGCAGCTCCAGATCCATCACCCGCATGCCGAGGGTAGCCGAATGCGGGCCGCCCAGGGTGGCGCCGTAATACACCAGCGCCCAGATGATCGAGGCCGGCGAGACCAGCCAGAACAGCGCCCAGCCGAGCCCCAGCGTCACCAGGCCGAACAGAGCGATGAATACGACCGCCACGATGACGGGGATGGCCAGCATGATCACGTCGATCAGGAAGGCGAACACCCGGCGGGTCAGCACGCCGCGAAACAGTTCCGGCTCCAGATAGGGGTCGAAGGCATGTGGCTGGATATCCGGCCCGCCGTTACCCCAGCCGCCACCCGTGTTGGTTGAACCTGAATAGGAACCTGAACTCGACATTGGGTCAGTCCCTCCCGACTGCGCTGCCAGCTAGGCAACCAGATGGGAACGGGCCTGCAGCTTGCAAGCCCGATTCCCCTCAAGGAAGGGCAATAATCCCGCAGGACTGCGGCGCTGGTTAGGCGTGCTGCTGCACCCGCTCGGCCGCCTGTGGCGCAAAATAGGTGAGGATGCCGTCGGCGCCGGCGCGCTTGAAGGCGAGCAGGCTTTCCATCATGGCACGCTCGCCGTCGATCCAGCCATTGTTCGCAGCCGCAGCAATCATCGCGTATTCGCCGGAGACCTGGTAGGCGAAGGTCGGCATGGCGAAGGTGTCCTTGACCCGGCGCAGCACGTCCAGATAGGGCATGCCCGGCTTGACCATGACCATGTCGGCGCCTTCGGCGATGTCGAGCTCGACCTCGCGCAGCGCCTCGTCCGAATTGGCGCTGTCCATCTGGTAGGTGCGCTTGTCGCCGGTCAGCGTCTTTGCCGAGCCGATGGCATCGCGGAACGGGCCATAGAAGGCGGAGGCGTATTTCGCCGCATAGGCCATGATCTGCACGTCGAGGAAGCCCGCCTGGTCAAGCGCCTGGCGGATCGCGCCGACGCGGCCGTCCATCATGTCGGAGGGCGCGATGATGTCGCAGCCCGCTTCCGCCTGCACCAGCGCCTGCCGCACCAGCACGGCCACCGTCTCGTCATTGAGGATCCGGCCATCCTCGATCAGCCCGTCATGGCCGTGGCTGGTGAAGGGATCGAGCGCGACGTCGCAGAGAATGCCGAGATCGGGAAATTCCTTCTTCACCGCGCGCACGGTCTTGCAGACGAGGTTGTCGGGGTTGACCGCTTCGGAGCCCGAGGGGTCGCGCAGCGACGGCTCGGTATAGGGGAACAGCGCGATGCAGGGGATGTTGAGCTTCATCGCCCGCTCGGCGTCGCGCACCGCCTGGTCGACCGAGATCCGTTCCACGCCCGGCATCGAGGTGACGTGGGCGCGGGCATTGTGGCCGTCGACCACGAACAGCGGCCAGATCAGGTCATTGGTCGTGACTACGTTCTCGCGCACCAGCCGCCGGGCCCATTCCGCCTTGCGGTTGCGGCGCGGGCGAACCGTCAGATCGAGGGCAGGGGTCTGGGAGACGGTCGGGGAGGGGCCCTGTTGCCGCGCCACCTCCCGCACTTCGATCGGACGGCCAAACTTGATCGCCATTGCTGTCATCTCCCGGCGGCGCGTTGATTTGTTCTAATTCTAGCATCCCGATCTGGCCGCGTCACTTGAGCTCCCGCAAAGAACCCGCCGCAAGAACCTGCTTCAAGGCTGCGTTGCAAGGTGCTCAATGCAGCCGAACCGGCCGATTGACGATTGATTTTGCCGCGGCAAGCAGCCATGTGTTGGCCATGAACGCCCATTCTCCCTCATTCGCGGGCTGAAGACGCATGTCCGAGATCTCCTCGCGCGACCAGGCGCGGGACAATGCCGCCAACCGGGACGCTGCGATGTCGGTTGCCGCGATCTCGTCCGAGCGGATCGAGAGCGACGAGAATGTCTGGACCCGGCGACTGGTCCTGTTCCTGCGGGTCATGGCGGTGCTTTCGATCGTCAAGGGCCTCTATCATTGGGCCCAGGTGACCGGCTTCGTCGGCGCCGAGGACGATGCGTTCGAGAACCAGCCGACCGCCTGGCAGGCCGCGACCGTCTATTTCGCCGTCATCGAGCTCGTCGCCGCGGTCGGGCTCTGGCTCGCGACGCCCTGGGGCGCGGTGGTGTGGCTGACGACCGTCGTCTCGATGGCGGTGATCGAATTGATGTTCCCCGGCATCTATGGCGGCAGCCTTTATGTCGTGGCCGGCGAAGCCTTCATGCTCGCCGCCTATCTCGCGCTCGCCTGGATGGCCGCGCGCGAGCGGCCGCCGTAGCTTTTTTCGCGCGCCCCTGGTCTCGGAAGACGTCGTCGATAATCGGCGGTTAAGGCGCGTCGCCACACCCGTTACGCGAACCTTTCCGCATTCTCCGAAATGTCTTGGAATGCGACAGCCCCCTTGAGACGAAGCGTGAACATCGGCTCGCGACCGTCAATGGAAAGTTGCGAAAAGCCCTTGGTTTATAGGCTTAATCCGCGATTCACTGTCCGAGATTCATTCTCTCTTTATTGTCTTATTTAAGCGGATGTTCAAACCGCCCCCTTAAGTTGCGGTTATCAGGCGAGACTAAAGTTTCGTCGCATAAGTCGATAAAACGACAACAGGGGAAGTGTCATGATGAAAGCCGTTGCCACGGCGGCGGAAGCCAATGAGCGCGTGTCCGGCCAGACGGCCGTGCAGCCTCTCTATCTCGAAGCCTTGACCTTGGTGGAGCGGCTGCATCGCCGGCTGCTCGACGTCATCAAGGACGAATTCGATCGCCGCGGCCGTTCCGATATCAATTCGGTGCAGGCGCTGCTGCTGTACAATATCGGCGACAAGGAGCTGACCGCGGGCGAATTGCGCACGCGCGGTTATTATCTCGGCTCCAACGTGTCCTACAATCTGAAGAAGCTGGTCGAACTCGGCTTCCTCGATCACCAGCGCTCGCGCGTCGACCGCCGTTCGGTGCGTATTCGCCTGACCCCGCAGGGCCAGGAGATCCGCCGCATCGTCGATGCGCTGTACCAGAAGCACGTCAAGACGGTGGAGCAGGTTGGCGGCATCTCCAACGAGGAGTTCGCCACGCTGAACAAGTCGCTGCACCGGCTCGAGCGGTTCTGGACCGACCAGATCCTGTACCGTCTCTAAGCGTTTCCCCGCCAAGCCGGCCCTTTCAGAGAAGACCGGCGGGCGATCTGGATGAGAACTTCCCCATCGCGCACTGGGCTCCGTACAGGGTCCGGTGCGCCTTTGTTGTTTCGCATCCGCGAAAAAAGTCCCGCTTGGAATTGGAACTTGTTCCCGCCGCCGCGCTTATTCCCTTCTGAGACGAACGGAGGAACGTGCGACATGCTGGTCGAGCGTGGAACGCGGGTGCTGAATACCGAGGTCGTGGGCGATGCCTACAGCATCGCATCCGACTATTTGCGGCGAAGCGGCGCACTGCCGGACAATTTCGTGACCTCTGACCATCTGCTCACGATCGTCGTGAAGCTGTTTCACGGCGGCGAGGCCAACAGGCTGAGGCTCGCCAACAAGGCGATCACGATCTTCGAGCGGGAGCAGGTGTAACGACATGGCGCACGGCGCGACGCAGGCGGCGATCGACCGCATCATGCAGACCTATAATCTCCTGGCGAGCCGCTCGGCGGCCGCAAGCGCGGAAGCGCGCGCCAAGGTGACGGAATACGTCAACACGCTGTTCGAAGGCGGCGAGAAGGACGATCACCGCCTCGTCGTCTGCGGGCTGACTTATCTGCGCGAGCTCGACGGCTCCAACGATCCGGTCAAAGCGGGCTATACCGGGCTGTGAGGGCGGCGCCCTCACGCCGAACGCGCTAAGCCGCGAGGCGCTCCAGCACATCGCGCACGAGACCCTCGAGCAGATCGAGCTTGTAAGCCGTCATCGGCAACGGCCTGGCACCGGCCGTCGCATGGCTGGCGGCGTCCGCAATCGCGGCAGCGTTTGCGGGCTGGCCTTGCAGCGCGGCCTCGCAGGCGGTGAGGCGAAGCGGCACCGGTGCGATGCCGCCGGCGGCGAGCCGGACCAACCTGAATTCGCCATCCGTGATCACGGCGCGCGCACAGATCTCCACCAGCGGCCATTCGGCGTGGGTGCGGCTGATCGCGCGCTTGTAGGCGGCGCGCTCGCCGGTGAGCGGCGCCGGCAGCACGATCCTGGTGATCATCTCGCCTGCCGCGAGCGCGTGGTCGGCGCGGCCGTCGGAGCCGTCGCCGAGCAGGTCGGCGACGGTCAGGCCCTCGCGGCGATCGGTGACGATGCGCGCGTCATAGGCCAGAAGCGCCGCCGCCATGGTCGAGGGATGCGGCGCGACGCAGTCGCCGAGGTCGAAGGCGACGCCATAGAGATGATTGCCCGATCGGGCAGGGCAGGTGCTGCCGCCCTTCTTCAGGCAATCGATATGCGGGTTGCGGAAATACCAGCAGCGCGAACGCTGCGCGAGATTGCCGCCGAGCGTTGCCAGATGCCGCACTTGCGGCGTGGCGAGACCCTGCGCGCTCGCCGCGATGCCCGGATAGGCCTGGGCCATGCGCGCATCCGCCGCGATCGCGCCGATCGTCGTCAGCGCGCCGATGGCGGCCGCGCCGTCCGCGCCCCACGATATCCCCCGTTCGCCCGACGACATGATGTCGATCAGCGGCCCCGTGGAGACGCGGCTGCGGCGGCGCTCGGACAAATCGGTGCCGGCGGCACGGAATTCCGCTGCTGCCGGTGCAGTCGACGTTGCGATGTTCATGCGGCAGTCCTCTGTTTCAGCGCGGCGACCAGCCGGTCCGGCCGGAATGGAATCTCGGTCAGGCGAATGCCGATGGCGTTGCAAATCGCATTGGCAATGGCGGGCGAGGTCGGCACGGTCGCGACCTCGCCGATGCCGACGCTGCCGCCGGGCACATGATCGAAGCCGGCCTCGTCGAAATGCACGTCGAGCCGCGGCATGTCGGCAATGCCGGGAATGCGGTAGTCCTCCATGCCGCCACTCAGCACATGGCCGGTCCGAGGATCGGTTTCGCGCGCCTCGTAGAGCGCATAGCCGATGCCCTGGATCACCGCGCCTGCCGCCTGGCTGCGCGCCAGCGCAGGTGCTGCGAGCTTGCCGATCGCAAGCCCGGTATGGGCGTTGAGCACGCGGACATGGCCGAGCCAGGTGTCGACCTCGACTTCGATCACCTGCACCGAGCTCGGCACGCCGGCGCCGACCATCATGTGATTGAAGGTGCGCAGCATGAAGGAGAACACCAGGCCCATGAAGCCGACCTCCCTGAGCGGGGAGCGCAGACCCCCCTGCGGCGTCGCATCCCTGGGGCGCTCGGCCGAGACCTTCAGGTCGGGCGCGGCTGCGATCAGTTCGCGCCATGGCGCATTCGAGCCGGCCTGTGGCGGCCGCGCCGCGGTTCGCGCAATCTCCGCCTTCAGCCTGTCGATCGCGACCAGCGTCGGCGGCACCACCGAGGCGGTGACGCGGCTGCCGCCCGAGCCCGGCCCTTGCGGCAGGTTCGAATGTCCGATGCGAACGTCGATCTCGTGCGGCTCCAGGTCAAAGGCTTTGGCCACGGTGCCCGCGATCACGCTGCGCGTGCCGGTGCCGATATCCTGCACGGCGCAGCTTGCGATGATGCGGCCGCCCTTGACCGCGAGCTCGACCGACGAGCCGAGCTGCCAGAGATAGAGCCAGTAGCCGCTGGCGACGCCGACGCCGCGCCGGTAGCGGCCGCTTTGCGACGACGCCGGCATGCGCTTCTTCCAGACATCGAGGCCGGCCGCCCAGTCGTAAAGCCGCTGCCGGTTCGCATCGGGATCCCAGCGCTTGCGCAAGCTGATCGGATCGACATTCATACGCAGCGCCGCCTCGTCTACCGCCTGTTCCAGCGCAAAGGCCATTGGCGGGCCGCCAGGGCCGCGGAACGGCGCGCCGGGCGGCAGGTTGCTCAGCACGTCGAAGTCGACGAGATCCTTGGCTTCCGCCGGATAGATCAGTCGTGCGAGGCCGGCGATCAGCGAGTTCGTCGCCGCCCCCGTATCGGCATGCGCCGTCAGCGACAGCGCCTTGAGGGAGCCTTGCGCCGAGGGCAGCAGCGATATCTTGACTTCCGCGGCCGGGCGATAGCCGGTGACGGACAGCTCCTCCTCGCGGTCGAACACGACGCGCACCGACGCCTTCGCGGCGCGCGCAAGCTCGATGGCGGCGATGGTTTCCATGCCGAGGCTGCCCTTGGAGCCGAAGCCGCCGCCGACGTGATCGGCGATCACGCGCACCTTGTCGTGGGCGAGATTGTAGCGCTTGGCGATCTTGGTCATCACCTCGTGGACCGCCTGGGTCGAGATATGCACCGTGAGCTGGTCGCCGTCGAACCGCGCCACTGCGGCATGCGGCTCGAGACAGGCGTGCTGCTGGGTCGAGACCCGAAACGTCGCTTCGACCAGCAGCGGATTGCGCGCCTCGCGCGCCTCCGTGATCCAGCCCTTGGCGCGCTTGCCCTTCTGGGCGAACGGCGCCGACGGCCCGCGTAGATTGCCTTTCCACGGCGCCGGCCCGCCGCCGCCTTCCGATACGTTGCCGGCCCGTTTGCGACTGGCCTTGTCGAACACCACAGGTGCGTCGTCGCGCCGGGCCGCATCGAGCCCGATCACCGCGGGCAGGTCCTGACGAGCGAACCTGATGGCGGCGATGGCCTCGAGCGCGGTGCGGCGGTCCTTGGCGGCGACGGCCGCGATCGGCGCGCCGACAAAGCGCACCATCCCGTCATCGGCAAGCAGCGGGATGGCTGCCGCGACACCGGCGATCGCGCGCGCCGGCGCAAGGTCGAGGCCCGTGATCTTTGCGTGCGCGGTGCCTGAGCGCAGGATGACGCCTTCGAGCTGCCCGTCATGGCGGATGTCGACGGTGTAGCGCGCCAGCCCCGTCACCTTGTCGCGCGCCTCCAGCCGCGGCGCGACCGGCTCGTTGCCGTCAAATCGTCCGGCGCAGGCCTCCGCGACCGCGCGATATATGCCCTCGTAGGCGCCGCAACGGCAGAGATGTCCCGACAGCGCCGCCGCGATCTCGTCTCGCGACGGCACGGCCGTGCCGCGCTGAGCACGCCAGCGGTCATGGAAAGCGGCAGCCTCCACCACGAACCCGGGCGTGCAGAAGCCGCATTGCAGCGCGTCGTGCGCCATGAAGGCCTTCTGGATCGGGTGCAGCCCTGTGCCGCTGATGCCTTCGACCGTCGTCAGCGTCTTGCCGGCGGCGGCCGTGGCGGGCATGAGGCAGCTCACCACCGGCTCGCCATCGAGCAGCACCGTGCAGGCGCCGCAGACCCCGGAGCCGCAGACGAGTTTCGTCCCCGTGAGGTTCAAGTCGTCACGGATCACATCAACAAGGAGCGCATCGGGATCGTCGGGAAGAGGCGCGGGGCGGCCATTGATCGTTACGGTGCTCATCTGCGGTCTCCTGTCTTCTCGGATGTCGTCTTGCGCTGCGCCGGTTTCGCGGGTGGCCCGGCCTCCGGCGCCAATGCGCCGGCGATCAGCATCCGCAGCATCACGGCAAGCTGCTTCGTGAAGGCATCGATCGGCTGCATCGAGGGGTAGGCGGACTTGGTGCCGTGAACCGCCATCTCGACGCAACGCGCGAGTTCGTCGACCGTGATGCCCCTGGCGAGCTTCAGTTTCCGCGCGCGGCAGACCCGGGCGATGGTGGTCGCGACCTCGGCGGCGAAGCGGGCCGCATAGGTCTGGTAGAGGTCGCGGGCCTGCGCGAGATGTTCGGAGAACAGCTCCTCCAGATGCGGCGAACCGTCCAGCGCCGAGAACAGCGTGCCGATCCGCGCAGCGATTTCGGCGACGAGGATGTCGGCAAGGCCGCTACCGCCATCCTCGGCGGCCCGGGCTGCCGCGGCCTCGGCCGCGAGCGCCTGTTCATAGAGCCGCTCGATGCCGGCGCGGAACAGCGCCTCCTTGGACGGGAAGTGATGATAGAGCGCCTGCCGCGTCAGCCCGGCCTCCTCGGCCGCCTGCTCGATCGAGGAGCGGCGAAAGCCGTGGCGGCGGAACACGCGCATGGCGGCGTCCAGGATCAGGTCCTGGGGTGGTTGTCGGGCCTGCATTTGGCGAATTTGACAAATGAAGACGGAATGTCAAATCACGGATTCATGACGCCGACGCCCCTTGCGGCAGCCAAGGGCGCTTCCGGCTGTGGTTTGCAGGGCGGGTTTCGCTGCGCTCGACCCATCCTGCGAGATTTCACCGTGCTGCGGTCTGCAGCGTATCCAGCCGCCGTTCCATCGCCTGCCGCAGGTCATATCCCGGCCGGCCGAATTTCGCGTTGCGGCCGGCGATGAAATCGCGCTGCGCCTGGCGCAGGGCGTCGGCCGAGCGGCGGCCTGAATTGCTGATCAGCCGCTCATAGGTTTCGGCGATCTCGCGGTCGAGCGCCCCGAGCTGCGGATCGGCGCAGATCGCCTGCTCGACGGGGAGCCTGGCCGTTTCGCAATTGAACGAGGGATGCGGGTCGGTTGCCGTCAGCGGCGCCGGCGCGGCTGCACCGAATTTTGCGATCTCGGCCTTCATGATGCGACGGCCGTTGGCGGCGTTCTCGTTGCCGGGATCGAGCCGCAGCACCGCCTCGTAATCCGCCAGCGCCTTGGCGCGCTCGCCCATCTTCTTGTAGAGCACCGCGCGGTTGTTGTAGGCCTGAGCGAAATCCGGATCGAGCCGCAGCGCGGCATTGTAGTCGTCGAGCGCGCTGCCGAGCTCGCCCTTGTACTGGTGGGAATCGCCGCGATTGGCGAAGAAGCTTGCCCGCTGCGCCATCCGGATCGCCTGGTCGTAATCGGCGATGGCCTTGTCGTAGTCCTTCATCGCCGCCTCGGTGAGGCCGCGATTGTCGTAATATTCCGGCACCTTGGGATCGAGCCGGATCGCCTCGTTGTCGTCGGCGAGCGACTTGTCGAGCTCTCCGAGCTTCTTGTAGGCGGCGGAGCGGTTGACATAGGAGTGCGGGCGGTTCGGATCGATGCGCAGCGCCTCGTCGAGGTCGCGGATGGCACCTTCATTGTCGCCGTTGAGGTAACGCGTGACGCCGCGGTCGGAATAGGCCAGCGCATAATCGGGCCTCAGCCTGATGGCCTGGTCATAGTCCGCGATCGCGCGGTCGCTCCGGTGCTGGTTGGTGTAGACCACGCCGCGCATCTCGTAGGCTTCGGCGTCGTTGGGATCGAGCGCGATCGCCTTGGACAGATCGGCCTCGGCCCGATTGAGATCGCCGCCGGCCTCCCGCGCGAGGTTGCCGCGCAGCCGATAGGCCGACGCATTCTTGCCGTCGAGCGCAATGGCGCGGTTGAGATCGGCCGTCGCATCGGCAAGGCCGCCCGAGATTCGCGCGCGGGCGTCGGCCCGCACCACCAGTGCCGCGGCGCGGTCGGCGCGGGAAAGCGCCGGATCGTCGATTGCCGTGCTGCAGGCCGCGACCAGCTCGGAGGGCGCAGCCTTGCTGCCCAGCACGCAATCGATGGCGGTGCCAGCCGCCGCAGCCGGTCCGGCCGCGGCAAATGCGAGGCCCAGGCCGAGGAGGCCGGTCCGCTGCAAGAGGCGGGGAAAGGACAGTTGGGTCGTCATGATGGGGCTCCGAAGCGCGGGTTTTGCGGTGGTCGCGGATGTTCCCGCGCGGGTTCATGCCGGCGGCGGGAGCTGCAAGGTTCCGTTGAACCTTTCTTGCCAATCCAGCGCCAAAGCGCAGGGGAAGGCTTTCTCCCGGATGGGCGCATGGCCCGAACGCAATATCGAACTGGATTTGGAAAATGAGATTGTACAAGCAAGACGATTTGACCGTCGGCGCCCGGCCCGTCTCCTACACCTTGCGATCCGACAGGCGCACCGATCGGAATCCCGGCTCCGAATTTTTCGCCGACGGCACACCGATTTTCTGCGGCATCAGCCTGGCGCTCGCGATCGTGGCGCTGTGGGCGGCAGCATCAGGTCACGTCGACGTTTCGGCCCTGATGCTCTGATCCGGTGGCCGCGGCGGCGTGCACGCCGATCCCTCAGTCACGATGTCCGCGCGATCACAGAAACATCGTGTCGATCTCGACGGTCGAGCGGACACCGACATGCTCGAAATTGCGGTCGAGCCAATCGCTCGCGGTCTTGCGCCCTTCGTCGCGCAACCGGCACAAGAGGCCCCATTCCGGATGAAACTGCGTCGCCGTGCCGAGCTCCGACATCAGCGTGTCGTTGCCGATCCAGTGCATGAACATGCGGCGATGCCTGGTCTTGTCCAGCTCGCCGCTGTCGATCAGCCGGGTGGCAAAGGCGATCGCGCGCATCTCCCGCATCAATGACGAATTGAAGCTGATCTCGTTGATCCGATGCAGGACGTCGGCGGCGCTGGCGGGCAGCTCGTTGCGCGTGATCGCCGTCACCTGCATGATGATGACGTCGTTGGCGCCCTGCCGGTAGATCAGCGGAAAGATCGCGGGGTTGCCGAGATAGCCGCCGTCCCAATAATGCTCGCCGTCGACCTCGACGGCCTGGAAGTAGGGCGGCAGGCAGGCTGAGGCCAGCACGGCCTCGACGCTGATCGCGGGCGTCTCGAACACCTTCAGCTTGCCGGTGCGGATATTGGTCGCGTTGAGGAACAGTTTCGGCGCCACCGCCGAGCGGTTGAGCTCGTCGAAATCGACCGTGCGCAACAACAGGTCGCGGAGCGGATTGTGGTTGAACGGATTGAGCAGGTTGGGGGGAAGGGTGTGCGTGAGAAAATGCAGCATCGCATGATAGGGGTGGTATTCGGGCGGCAGCTTCAGGGCCTGGATCCATTGATTCCAGCGCGAGAAGACGTCGAACGCCTGGTCCATGCGCGAGACTTCGGCCCAGAACGATTCCAGCGCCTGCCGCGCGCCCTCCCGCCCGCCGGCGACCATGCCGGAGGCAAGCGCCACCGCGTTCATCGCGCCCGCGCTCGTTGCGCTGATCGCCTCGATGGCGAGCCTGCCGTCCTCGAGCAGCTTGTCGACCACACCCCAGACGAAGGCGCCATGCGCGCCGCCGCCCTGCAGCGCGAGCGTGACGTTCTTCGAAGGGTGCGTCTGCGTGCCTGTCACGTTGCTCGAAGCCCCGACGACGGTCTCGCCGCTCATGCGGTGATCGCCGTCGCTTGGCAGCCTATGACGGCTGCATGCGGTCGGACAACTGGTCCCGCGGCAGGGGAGTCGTGATCTCAATGATTTCGGGCGTGCGCCCTTAAGGATTTACCTTCTGCATCGTGCAGCGGCAGCGGCTCCCCGATGCGTTCAGGGCGCGCGCTGCACTGCGCCAATGTCGCGTCTCACAGCCTCATCATGCGAAAGATCATGCCGCCGATGCTATAATAGTGGTGGCGATGATGGGCATGCCGCGGGGCTTCGTCTCGTTCGGCGGTCGGCGTATTGGTGCCGCTGCGCTCGGGGCCGATGGCATCGAAGGCTGCCTTCTGCTCGTCGGTCAGCGAATTGTAGAAATCGTCGAGCGCAGGGCGGATGGTCCCGATCGCCTGGAGCATCGCCTCGAGCCGGGCGCTGACCGCGGCGAGCCGCGCAGGCGGCGTGCGCGCGTCCTGCGGCGGACAGGACGATTTGAGAATATCGGCAGCCTTGGTCGCGGCATTCTGCAGCGCGGTGAGGCTCGCGCGCTGCGCATCGGTCGGCTTCACGTTGCGCTCGATGAGCTCGGCCGGCCAGTCGACGGCGCTCGGCTGCGCCGCGTTGCAATTGTCGCCGCTCTGGTTGTCGGCGTGTTGCGCGGGCCGATGTTCGTCGGCCAGCGCCGTGATCCTGGCTTTCTGCTCGTCGCTGAGGAGCCCATAGAATTTGTCGAGCGCGGGCTGCACGATGCTGACGGCATCGCGCATCGCCTCGACGCGCTGCTGCATGGCAGCAAGGCGGTTCGGCGTAGTCAGCGCCACGTCCTTGGGGCATGAATTGCGGATGGTCTCGGCCGCGCGCTGCGAGGCATTGGCGAGCTCGTCGAGCGCTGCGCTCTGCTCGGCATTGGGCTGGATGGCGGCGCGGAACTGGTCGACCGGGAAGCCGGCGATGTCCTTGTTGTCGCCGCCGCACATGTCGGCAAGCGATGTCGTCGTTGCCGATGTGTCTGCTTGCGTGGCTGCAGGAGCCGCTGCCGGCCGCGCCGATCCGCTATGGCCGGGAAGATAGCCGGCATAGCCGCTCAAGGTGCCATAGTCGTAGGGGCTGAACAGGCCGGCATAGAGATCGCCATAGCCATAGTCCCAGAAGTACGGGTCGTAGCCCCAGCCCCACCAGGCGTAGTCATAGAAATCGTAATAGGCGTAGGGCCAGAACACCGGACCGACCCAGCCGAAGCCGCCATGCGGATGGCGCCACCACAAACCGCCGTGATGGCCCCAGGCGGCGCCCGCCACTGCCGCCGTGACGGCGGCGCGCGTGATCGGGTTGTGAAGGCCGCCATGGGCGTGCATCGCGCTTGCGATCTGATGGGAGGACAGGGCGTGGCCGACGGCAGCGGCGTTGCGCTGCATCACGTGGTTCGAAACGGCGTGGTTGCCCGCGACGCCGCCTGACCGACCGAGATTACCGGTGTGCACATGGCCGCCGGAAAAACTGCGGGCGGCGTGGGACTGGAAATGACCTCCGCCGCCAGGCGCAGCGCGGAAGGCATGATAACCGCCGCCATGGAAACCACCGCCGTGGAAGCCGCCTCCGTGAAAACCGCCGGCATGAAAACCGCCGACGCCGGGATGAAAACCGCCGCCGGCGCGGAAGCCGCCTCCACCGGCATGAAAGCCGCCGCCGCCACCATGGAAGCCGCCACCACCACCGCCATGGAAGCCCCCGCCGCCGCCGCCGTGGAAGCCGCCGCCGCCCCCACCCCCGCCGTGGAAACCCCCACCACCGCCGCCGCCACCTCGTGCCGCTTGCGCCACGTCGGTCGACATCAGCCCTGCGACTGCGCCTGCAAGGATCACCGCAAGCGTCGCTGAATTCGTTCTGCCGCGAGCAGCTCTGAGCATGTTTTCCTCCACCTTGTTTGACGGCGGTTGGAAGGCCGGCGGCGCCGGAGGGGGATTAACAACACCCGAGTTAGCCTCCGGGTTCCGCTGGCGGGATGGGGACACACGCCAATGTCAATTTTGCGCCGGAAGCGCGTTCATCGCTTGGCTTGGAGCAATAATCTCTGTGTTTTCTGTTTTTGGTAAATCGTGGCCTGCGCCCGCCCGTTCCGGTGCGAGCAAAGGGCAGATCGGCGTGGTCTCTGGGTCGTCCGGGCGCGGGACCCCGGCCGGCCCTGTTAATCTCCCCAATCCCCACCATATCTGGCATAAAATTAAGCCTGGGACCGCAAAAGCTTGGCCGCCCGGGGCCTTTGTGCTAATCGGGCGGACCTGCTTCCGCTTTTCCGACCAAGACCGGCCGTAACCCGTCAAGTGGTTGCGCCGATGGGGATATTTCGCCGATGACCGCAACCGCCAATACCTCGAGCAGCAAGACTGGCTCCGCTCCCGATTCCTTCTTCAACGCGAGCCTCAAGGAGGCCGATCCGGAGATCGCAGCGGCAATCGCCGGCGAGCTCGGCCGGCAGCGCCACGAGATCGAGCTGATCGCGTCGGAAAACATCGTCAGCCGCGCGGTGCTGGAAGCGCAGGGCTCGGTGATGACCAACAAATATGCCGAAGGTTATCCCGGTGCGCGCTATTACGGCGGCTGCGAATGGGTCGACGTCGCCGAGACCGTGGCGATCGAACGGGCGAAGAAGCTTTTCGGCGCCAATTTCGCCAATGTGCAGCCGAATTCCGGCAGCCAGATGAACCAGGCGGTGTTCCTGGCGCTGCTTGCCCCCGGCGACACTTTCATGGGCCTCGATCTTGCGGCCGGCGGCCATCTTACCCACGGCTCGCCCGTCAACATGAGCGGCAAATGGTTCAAGGCCTCGCACTACACGGTGCGGCGGGAAGACCAGATCATCGACATGGACGCGGTGGCCAAGCAGGCCGAGCAGGTGAAGCCGAAGCTGATCATTGCCGGCGGCAGCGCCTATTCGCGTCCCTGGGACTTCAAGCGCTTCCGCGAGATCGCCGACAGCGTCGGTGCCTATCTGCTGGTCGACATGGCGCATTTCGCCGGGCTCGTGGCCGGCGGCGTGCACGCGTCGCCCGTGCCGTATGCCCATGTGACGACCACGACCACTCACAAATCGCTGCGCGGCCCGCGCGGCGGCTTGATGCTGTGGAATGACGAGACGCTGACCAAGAAGCTCAACTCCGCGATCTTCCCGGGGCTGCAGGGCGGTCCCCTGATGCATGTGATCGCGGCCAAGGCGGTCGCCTTCGGCGAGGCGCTGCGGCCGGACTTCAAGGTCTATGCGAAGAACGTGGTCGAGAATGCCAAGGCGCTCGCCGAGACGCTGCGCGGCCATGGGCTCGATATCGTCTCGGGCGGTACCGACAACCACCTGATGCTGGTCGACCTGCGCCCGAAGGGGCTCAAGGGCAACGCCTCGGAGAAGGCGCTGGTCCGTGCGGGCATCACCTGCAACAAGAACGGCATTCCGTTCGATCCCGAGACGCCGTTCGTGACCTCCGGGCTTCGGCTCGGCACGCCGGCTGCGACCACCCGCGGCTTCGGTGTTGCCGAGTTCAAGCAGGTCGGCGGCATGATCGCCGAGGTGCTCAATGCGATCGCGCAATCCGGCGACGGCAAGGCGCCGCTGGTCGAAGCCGCCATGAAGGAACGCGTCAAGGCGCTCACCGATCGGTTCCCGATCTACAATTAAGGCTCTACAAGATTAAGGCTTGGCCCGGATGCGCTGCCCCAGCTGCAACAGTCTCGATACACAGGTGAAGGACTCCCGTCCGACCGAGGATTCCTCGGTGATCCGGCGACGGCGCGTCTGCATCGCCTGCAATTTCCGCTTCACCACTTTCGAGCGCGTGCAGCTGCGCGAACTGACCGTCATCAAGCGCAACGGCCGCCGCGTGCCGTTCGACCGCGACAAGCTGGTGCGTTCGGTGCAGATCTCCTTGCGCAAGCGGCCCGTGGAGCCGGAGCGGGTGGAGAAGATGGTCTCCGCAATCGTGCGCGAGCTCGAGAGCTCGGGCGAAGCGGAAGTGTCCTCGGAGACGATCGGCGAGATCGTGATGGAGCATCTGCGCACGCTGGATGACGTGGCCTATGTGCGCTTCGCCTCGGTGTACCGCAATTTCCGCGAGGCCAAGGACTTCGAGGCGGTGCTCGGCGAGCTCTCCGGCGACGACGACCCGCGGATCGTTCCCTTACGCAAATGATCTTCCGGATCCTGGAAGATCGGTTCGCCCAGAAGGCGCGTGATGCCGAGGCGGCCGACCGCCGCTTCATGCAGCTTGCGCTGACCTTGGGCCGGCGCGGCCTCGGACGCACCTGGCCGAACCCGGCCGTCGGTGCGGTGGTGGTCAAGGACGGCGTCATCGTCGGCCGCGGCTGGACGCAGCCCAGCGGCCGTCCGCATGCCGAGCCGGTCGCCCTGCGCGCGGCGGGGGAGGCGGCGCGGGGCGCCACGCTCTATGTGACGCTGGAGCCGTGCTCGCATGTCGGCAAATCGCCGCCCTGCACGGACGCTGTGATCGCCTCCGGCATTGCCCGCGTCGTTGCCGCGATCGAGGATCCCAATCCCGAGGTTGCGGGCCAGGGCTTTGCCAGGCTGCGCGCCGCCGGCATCAAGGTCGACATCGGCCTCGCGCGGGAGGAGGCGGCCTATGCCCATGCCGGCCATTTTCGTCGCATCAGGGATCGGCGGCCGCATGTGATCCTCAAGCTCGCGGTCTCCGCCGACGACAAGATCGGTGCTGCGGGACGCAAGCCGGTGGCGATCACAGGCGAAGTCGCGCGCACGCGGGTGCATCTGCTGCGCGCGCAGTGTGACGCGATCCTGGTCGGCATCGGCACGGTGCTGGCGGATGATCCCGAGCTCACCTGCCGGCTGCCGGGCATGGAGGCGCGTTCGCCGGTGCGGGTGGTGCTGGACCGCGCCCTGCGCATTCCGGGCGACAGCCGGCTGGTGCATTCCGCGCGGAAGACGCCGCTTTGGGTGATGGCGTCGGAACTGGCAGAGGCGCCGGCTGCCGCAAAACTCGGCGCGGCAGGCGCCGTCGTGTTCCGGATGCCGTCGAAGGCCGGCCCCGGCCTCGACCTGCGTGCGGTGCTGCATGCACTCGCCGACAAAGGCATCACGCGGCTGATGGTCGAGGGCGGCAGCCGCGTGGCGGCGTCCTTTGTCGCCGCTGATCTCGTCGACGAAACCTGGCTCTTTCGCGGCCCCCGGACGATCGGGGCCGGCGGTATCGACGCGCTCGATGCATTGCCGCTCACCCAAATCACGCAGTCGCCTGCCTTCCGCGTCCGTGCTAGCGAGACGCTGGATCAGGACACTCTCACCCTTTATGAGCGCGCTTGAATGTTTACCGGGATAATCACCGATATCGGCGAGATCGTCGCTCTGACGCCCGTGGCGCAGGGCCAGCTGCACCGTTTGCGCATCGCCTGCCGCTATGATCGGGCCACCATCGCCGACGGTGCCTCGATTGCGTGCAACGGTGTCTGCCTGACGGTCGTTGCGGCAGGGGTCGACGGCGGCAGGACCTGGTTCGATGTCGATACCGCCGCCGAAACGCTGCGGATGACGACCGCCGCGCATTGGGCGGTCGGCACCCGGCTGAATCTGGAGCGCTCGCTCAAGATCGGCGACGAGCTTGGCGGCCACATCGTCGCCGGCCATGCCGATGGCGTCGCGACCGTCATCAGCCGCGACGATCTGCCTGATATGGCGCGCTTCGAGCTCAACACCACAAGCGAGCTCGCGCGTTTCATCGCACCCAAGGGGTCGATCACGCTGGACGGCGTCTCGCTGACCGTGAACACGGTGTGGGATACGGCATTTTCGGTGCTGATCATCCCGCACACCCTCGGCGTCACGACATTGTCGTCCTGGCGTGCGGGCAGCGAGGTCAATATCGAGGTCGATCTGATGGCCCGCTATGCGGCGCGATTGACGGAAATGAAATGAGGGCTTGGCCTTGTGAATGGCTGCGCCTAAAAGCGGCACACCTGTAGAACTCTCTCGATTGGCATAGGAATGGCTGACGCACGACGCGCTCCGTTGAAGGACCAGACCGACATCTCGGGCGCCCGCGCCCTGATTGTCGAGGCGCGCTTTTATGATGATATCCAGGATGCGCTGCTCGCAGGCGCGCTCGCCGAATTGAAGACCGCGGGCGTTGGCCACGACGTCATCACGGTTCCCGGCGCGCTGGAGATTCCGGCGGCGGTGGCGATTGCCGTCGATGCGGCGGCGGCTACCGGCAAGCCCTATGACGCGGTGATCGCGCTTGGCTGCGTGATCAGGGGCGACACCATCCATTTCGAGATCGTCTCGATGGAATCCTCGCGCGCGCTGATGGATCTGGCCGTGCAGCGGAAGCTTCCGCTCGGCAACGGCATTCTCACCGTCAATACCGAGGACCAGGCCTGGGCGCGGGCCCGTGCCAGCGACCTCAACAAGGGCGGCGATGCGGCGCGCGCGGCGCTGGCCATGCTGCGCATCAAACGCCGTCTGGCGAAGTCTTGAGACATGGCTGACGCACGAAAAAACCAGGTCAGGGGAGCTGACGGGAAGCCGGCAGAGAAGAAGGCGAACCGCCGTGGCGCGGCGCGTCTAGCCGCCGTGCAGGCGCTCTATCAGATGGACATCGCCGGCGCCGGCATCAACGACATCTTCGCCGAGTTCGAGAGCCATTGGCTGGGCGGCGAGGTCGAGGGTGACAAGTATTTGCCCGCGGAAGCCGCCTTCTTCCGTGACGTCGTCTCCGGCGTCGTGCGCGACCAGGCCAGGCTCGATCCCCTGATCGACGAGGCGCTGTCCAAGGGCTGGCCGCTGAAACGGATCGATGCGATCCTGCGCGCGGTTTTGCGGGCAGGCGCCTATGAGCTCGAGCATCGCCGTGACGTGCCCGGCCGGGTCGTGGTATCGGAATATGTCGATGTCGCCCACGCCTTTGTCGAGCGGGAGGAGACCGGCATGGTGAACGCGGTGCTCGACCAGATCGCGCGGCAGTTCCGCGCCGAAGAATTTTCGCGGGGGTAACCTCCCGGAGGTCGCGACGAGCGCTGACGCATGAGCACTGGCCCATCCGGCGAAGACTCCCTGATCGCGCGCTATTTCAAGCCGCTGGCGACCGATCCCGGCGCTTTCGGCCTCGTCGACGATGCGGCGATCCTGCAAGCCCGCGGCGACGATATCGTCGTCACCACCGACGCGATCGTCGAGGGCGTGCATTTCCTTCCCGACGATCCCCCCGACACGCTTGCGCGCAAGGCGCTGCGGGTCAATCTGTCCGATCTCGCCGCCAAGGGCGCGACCGCCGCAGGCTTCGTGCTGACGCTTGCGCTGCGCCGTGCCGACGATGCCTGGCTCTCGGCCTTTGCGCGAGGGCTCGGCGAGGACGCGCGCGCGTTCGATTGCCCGCTGCTCGGCGGCGACACCGTGTCGACCCCGGGGCCGCTCACCATCTCCGTCACGGCCTTTGGCCGCGTGCCCTCGGGAAAGATGGTTCCACGCACCGGCGCCAGACCCGGCGACCAGGTGATGGTCACGGGCACGATCGGCGACGCCGCTGTCGGCCTCGATATTCTCACCGGGGGTCCGGCGGCCAACGCGTTGGTGCGGGATGCCGCCGCCAGGGATATGCTGATCGGCCGCTACCGCGTGCCGCAGCCGCGCAATGCGTTGACTAATGCCATCCGCGCGCATGCGCGTAGCGCCATGGACGTGTCGGACGGATTGGCCGGCGATCTCACCAAGCTCTGCGCGGCCTCGCATGTCTCGGCCGTCATCGACGTGGCGCGCATTCCGATCTCTGCTGCGGCGCAAAGCGTGCTCGCGCAGCGCGCCGTCGATATCGAGGCCATGATCTGCGGCGGCGACGATTATGAGATCCTGTGCACGGTTCCGGAGGCCGCCGGCGCAGCGCTGGCCGCAGCCGCGGCGCAGGCCGGCGTCGCCTTGACGGTCATCGGTCGCATTGTCGACGGCACGGATGCTCCGCGTTTCCTGGATGAGGAGGGCAGGGAGCTGGCGCTGGTCCGCCGCTCCTACAGCCATTTCTAGCACCGGCTCGCATAAGCCGATTATTCCGGACCGAAAAAGCCTGCGAAATAGGACGTATTTTGCCGCTCCCGGCGTTGCGCAGGCGCAACAACTTTGGCAACCTCCCGCCGATTTGCAGGGTCGCCCTTTGGGCAGGGCGGTGCAGCATTCTGCGCTCGAGCAACGGGCGTGGGGACAAATATAATATTCTGAGGGAGTGCAATGACAGCTCTATGGTTGATCGTGCTCTGCGGAGCGCTTTCCATCGCCTATGCGATCTGGGCGACGATGTCGGTTCTTTCCGCCGACGCCGGTAATCCGCGGATGCAGGAAATCGCGGCCGCCGTGCGCGAGGGCGCACAGGCCTATCTGCGCCGCCAATACACGACCATCGGCCTGGTCGGCATCGTGATCTTCGCGCTGCTCGCCTACTTCCTCGGGATCCTGGTCGCCGTCGGCTTCGCCATCGGCGCCATCCTCTCCGGTGCGGCCGGCTTCATCGGCATGAACGTGTCGGTGCGCGCCAACGTCCGCACCGCGCAGGCCGCCATCACCTCGCTTGCCGGCGGCCTCGAGCTCGCCTTCAAGGCCGGCGCCATCACCGGGCTCCTGGTGGCGGGCCTCGCACTGCTCGGCGTCACCCTCTATTTCGGCTTCCTCACCTTCTCGCTGAAGCTCGCGCCCGACAGCCGCACCGTGGTCGACGCCATGGTGGCGCTTGGATTCGGTGCCTCGCTGATCTCGATCTTCGCCCGTCTCGGCGGCGGCATCTTCACCAAGGGTGCGGACGTTGGCGGCGACCTCGTCGGCAAGGTCGAAGCCGGCATCCCCGAGGACGATCCGCGCAACCCCGCCACCATCGCCGACAATGTCGGCGACAATGTCGGTGACTGCGCCGGCATGGCGGCCGACCTGTTCGAGACCTATGCGGTGACGGCAGTGGCGACCATGGTGCTGGCGGCGATCTTCTTCGCCAAGACGCCGATCCTCGCCAACATGATGACGCTGCCGCTCGCCATCGGCGGCATCTGCATCATCACCTCGATCATCGGCACCTTCTTCGTCAAGCTCGGCGCCAACCAGTCGATCATGGGCGCGCTCTACAAGGGCCTGATCGCGACCGGCATCCTGTCGCTCGTGGGCGTCGCGCTGGTGATCTACCTCTTGATCGGTTTCGGCAAGCTCGACGGCGTGGAGTACACCGGCGCAAGCCTGTTCTTCTGCGGCGTGGTCGGCCTCGCCGTGACCGGCCTGATCATCTGGATCACCGAATACTACACCGGCACCGACTTCCGCCCGGTGAAGTCGATTGCCGCGGCCTCCGTCACCGGTCACGGCACCAACGTGATCCAGGGGCTTGCGATCTCGATGGAGGCGACCGCGCTGCCCGCGATCGTCATCATCGCCGGCATCCTCGTCACCTACAGTCTCGCCGGCCTGTTCGGCATTGCGATCGCCACCGCGACCATGCTGTCGCTGGCCGGCATGATCGTAGCCCTCGACGCCTTCGGTCCCGTCACCGACAATGCCGGCGGCATTGCCGAGATGGCGGGCCTGCCGAAGGAGGTGCGCAAGTCGACCGACGCACTGGACGCGGTCGGCAACACCACCAAGGCGGTGACCAAGGGCTACGCGATCGGCTCCGCCGGTCTCGGCGCGCTGGTCTTGTTTGCGGCCTACAACCAGGACCTCAAATTCTTCATCTCCGACCCCGCCGCCCATCCCTACTTCAAGGGCGTCAATCCCGACTTCTCGCTGAACAACCCGTATGTGGTGGTCGGCCTCCTGTTCGGCGGTCTCTTGCCCTATCTGTTCGGCGCGATGGGCATGACGGCGGTGGGACGCGCGGCCGGCGCGATCGTCGAAGAGGTGCGGCGCCAGTTCCGCGAGAAGCCCGGCATCATGCAGGGTACCGACAAGCCCGACTATGGCAAGGCTGTCGACCTGCTCACCAAGGCTGCGATCAAGGAAATGATCGTTCCCTCGCTCTTGCCGGTGCTGTCGCCGATCGTGGTCTACTTCGTGATCTACGCGATCGCCGGCAAGTCGGCGGCGTTCTCCGCCGTCGGCGCCATGCTGCTCGGCGTCATCGTCACCGGCCTGTTCGTCGCGATCTCCATGACCTCGGGCGGCGGCGCCTGGGACAATGCCAAGAAGTACATCGAGGACGGCCACTACGGCGGCAAGGGCTCGGACGCGCATAAATCCGCGGTGACCGGCGACACCGTCGGCGATCCCTACAAGGACACGGCCGGTCCCGCCGTGAACCCGATGATCAAGATCACCAACATCGTGGCGCTCTTGCTGCTGGCGGTTTTGGCGCATTGAGCTTGCGGGTGAGTTGAGAAAGAAAGGCCCCGCCGGTGCGAGCCGGCGGGCTTTTGCTTGCTTGATGTCTACGCGCTCGCTCCGCCGTCCTGAAGGCCGAAGGACGTGAGTTCTCGCTCCGTCGCGACGGGCAAATCGGTTGTGTCCCGGCGCCGCGGTGCTACGCTCGATCGCGGCAGGGGCACCCGAGCGGGAGGACCACATGCCTGAGAGCGTCTACAAGGTCATTGAACTGATCGGTACGTCCAGCGATTCCTGGGAGAAGGCGGCCACCAACGCGGTCGAGCAGGCCGCGAAATCGCTCCGCGATCTTCGCGTCGCGGAGGTCGTCAAGCTCGACATGCAGCTCGATGCCAAGGGCAAGGTCGAGGCCTATCGCGCCAAGTTGAACGTGTCCTTCAAGTTCGAGGGCACCTGAGCTCAAGACGAACTTCTCCCCGGAGGCGCGTGCTTGCGGGGAGAGTCTTGATCTGTTGCGGAGCTCCGAGCGGCCTACTTGCTCCCGGCGCCTGCGGCCTCGCCGATCTTGTCCTGCGTCCGGGTCTCGAAATCGCTTCGCTCGTGGCGCTCGTGCAGCTGGCTCGAGGGCTCGCCCCAGGTGCGATTGACCATGCGGCCGCGCTGCACCGCCGGCCGCCTGGCGATCTGGTCGGTCCAGCGCTGTACGTGCTTGTAGTCCTGCACCGAGAGGAATTCGCCGGCGCCGTAGAGCAGCCCCTTGGCGAGGGCGCCGTACCACGGCCATACCGCGATATCGGCGATCGAATACTCGCCGCCCGAGAGATATTCGTTGTCGGCAAGGCGGCGGTCGAGCACGTCGAGCTGGCGCTTGGTCTCCATCGCGAAACGATCGATCGGGTATTGCATCTTGCTCGGCGCATAGGCGTAGAAATGGCCGAAGCCGCCGCCGAGATAGGGCGCGCTGCCCATCTGCCAGAACAGCCACGACAGGGCTTCGGTGCGGGTCTTGACGTCCTTCGGCAGGAACGCGCCGAATTTCTCGGCGAGATAAAGCAGGATCGATCCGGACTCGAACACGCGGATCGGCTCGGGGCCGGAGCGATCCAGCAGGGCCGGGATCTTGGAGTTCGGATTGACGTCGACAAAGCCGCTGCCGAACTGGTCGCCCTTGCCGATCTCGATCAGCCAGGCGTCGTATTCGGCGCCCGTGTGGCCGAGCGCCAGCAGCTCCTCCAGCATCACCGTGACCTTCACGCCATTGGGCGTCGCCAGAGAATAGAGTTGCAGCGGATGGCGGCCGACCGGCAGTTCTTTTTCATGCGTCGGCCCGGCGATGGGACGATTGATGCTGGCAAACCGCCCGCCGTTCTCCTTGTCCCAGGTCCAGACTTTGGGCGGCTCGTAGGCGGGGGCGTCAGTCATTGATGGCTCCGGGCAAGGGCACACGAGCCATCTACGTAACGTCGAATGGAATGTCCGCAAGAGCAGCGCGCCGTCATTGCGAGCAATCCAGAGCTCGCAATGACGGTGCCAGCGTTTAGGGCTAGTTGAAGCTGAGCAGCTTGAACAGCGGCTGCAGGTAGCTCATCTCCTGGCCGGAGGTTGCGGTGGTGCGGCTGATGAAGTCGAAGATCTTGCCGTCCTTCAACCCGTAATTGGCGAGACGGCGGACCTGACGGTTCTTGTCGAAATAGATCGCGATCACGCGCTGGTCGACGACCTTCTGGTTCATGAAGGCGACCGGCCGCTCGGCGCGTTGCGAGATGTAGTAGAACACCTCGCCGTCGAGGGTGGCGACCGTGGACGGCGTGCCCATCACGATCAGGACCTGGTCCTGGCTCGCGCCGATCGGAATCTGCTCCAGCGCGCCGGGCGGCAGGATGTAGCCTTTCTGGAATTCCTCCTTGGTGCAGGCGCTGAGCACCGTAAAGGTCAGCGCCATCGCGACCGCAAGGCGCAAGCCGGACAGGAAGCGGGGCAAGGCCGCGCCAGCAGGTTTCAAGGCCGCGCCTGCATTTTTCATCAGCTTATCAATCATTGCACTACAGGGCCGGTCCCCTTAGAACCGGCCACCCCCAATTCGTCAGCCGGGCCGGCAACCGGCCACAGGGCTCGCTTGCGGAACCCACAATGCTTTGGCCGTTCAATCACTTCAGGAAACCCCGGCTAGCCCCGCGCGGCACCATCGAAGCCATCTATGGCATGATCGTGACGCAAGCGCGAGAACCCGGTTTTTATCAGGACCTCGGCGTGCCCGATACGGTTAATGGCCGTTTTGACCTGGTTCTGGCGCATTTGTGGATGGTTTTGCGCCGGCTCGGGCGGGTCGAGGGCGGCAAGGACGCCGCGCAGGCGCTGTTCGATCATTTCTGTGCCGACATGGATGCGAATCTGCGGGAAATGGGGGTGGGGGACCTCGCCGTCCCCAAGCGCATGCAGGCCTTCGGCGAGGCCTTCTATGGCCGCAGCGCAGCCTACGACCTCGCGCTCACCGACAGCGCCGAAGCGCTGGCGCAGGCGTTTTGCAAGAACATCCTGGAAGGCGGCGATATCGACAACGCCCGCCGGCTGGCCGCCTATGCACGCGCCGCAATCGCCGCTCTCGACGAGGTCGACGATGCCGCCGTGCTGGCGGCGGCCTGGACATTCCCGTCACCGCTCAGCTTGACGGAGCAAGGACATGACTAAGGCTCCGACCGTGCCGGCCGATCCGTGGCGCGCCTTCGTCAATGTGCTGCAAATCCCGGAGACCGGGCTGCATCGCGACATCGAGGCGGATGGCGCGACGCGCGCGGCGATGGCGGAGATTGCAGAGGTGCGTGAGATCGCGTTTGCGCGTGCGGCCTTCGATTTGAGCCCGAGAAGCGGCGGCCGCGTCCATGTCGCAGGCCATCTCACCGCGCGGATCGGGCAGACCTGCGTCGTCACGCTGGAGCCGATCGAGAACGACATCGACGAAGACATCGACCTGACCTTCGCGCCGGCGGAGCAGATTCCCGACATCGCCGATGCGGTCGCGGGCGAGGAGATCCAGATCGGCGCCGGCGACCTGCCCGAACCGCCGGAGCCGATCATCAATGGCATCATCGATCTCGGGCGCCTCGCGACCGATGTGCTGTTGCTGGCGATCGATCCCTACCCGCGCAAGGAGGGAGCGGTGTTCGAGTCGCAGGTCACGGCGGCCGACCCCGAGGACCACCCCTTTGCCGGCCTGAAGGCGCTGAAGGCTGCGCCGAAGGAGCCGAAGTCCGCTGGACGTTCCGACGGGAGCCAAGAGGACTAGCAGCCGAGAAACGGCTGCCGGGGCCTATGCTTTGCGCGAGAGGCTCGCAGTCTGCTTTGCGCTCTTTTTGTAAGCTATTGAAACAAAAATAATTTCCTGGAACACTGATTCCGCCGCGCTGCGCCTGCAGGGCAAAAAGCTCGGGGTCAAGAGGTTGTGTCGGAGCCGGGACAGGCTATTGTCGCGGCCCGACCGGGCAGCGTGTGGTGCGCCCGGCTCTTTCGCCGCTGGAGAAGCGGCGCCCATGTGGTGGTTTCCGGGACGTTCATGCCGCAAAAGGTCAGAATCGCGCTTGACGCCATGGGTGGCGATGTCGGCGCAGCTGTCGTCGTTCCCGGCGCCGCGATCTCGCACAAACGCCATCCCGATACCGAGTTTCTGCTGGTCGGCGATCGCGCCAAGATCGAGCCGGAGCTTGCGAGGCACCCGAGCCTGAAGGCGTGTTCGCGCGTCATCCACACCGATGTCGCCGTCAGCATGGACGACAAGCCGAGCCAGGCGCTGCGGCGCGGCCGCAAGACCTCCTCGATGTGGCTTGCGATTGATGCGGTGAAAAAAGGCGAGGCGGACGTTGCGGTCTCCGCCGGCAACACCGGCGCGCTGATGGCCATGGCGCGCTTCAACCTGCGCACGCTCCCGGGCATCGACCGGCCTGCGCTGGCGGCGACCTGGCCGACCATGCGCGGCAATTCGGTGGTGCTCGATCTCGGCGCCACCCTCGGCGGCGATGCGCAACACCTGGTCGCGCTCGCGGTGATGGGCAGCGCGATGGCCAGCGTGCTGTTCAACCTGAAACGTCCGACCGTCGGCCTCCTCAACATCGGCGTCGAGGAGATCAAGGGCCATGAGGAGATCCGCGAGGCCGCGGAACAATTGCGCGCGATGAACCTGCCGCAGCTCGACTATATCGGCTTTGTCGAGGGCGACGGCATCGGCCGCGGCGTCGCCGACGTGATCGTCACCGAGGGCTTTTCCGGCAACATCGCGCTGAAGGTGGCCGAGGGAACCGCCCGCCAGATCTCGGACTATCTACGCGGCGCGATCGAGCGGTCCTGGTGGTCGCGGCTCGGCTATCTGCTCGCCCGACCCGCCTTCCGGGCGCTGCGTGACAAGATGGACCCCGCCAAATCCAATGGCGGGCTGCTGCTCGGGCTGAACGGGGTGGTGGTCAAAAGCCATGGCGGGGCGGATGTGGAGGGCTTTGCCTATGCCGTCGATGTCGGCTATGAGATGGTCCGGTTCGATCTCCTGACCAAGATCAATCAAATGCTTAATCGTGATGGCGGGGCGCTGATGTCGGTGCCCGCCCCGGAGGAGCCTGTCTCGTGACTATTCGTTCGGTGGTGCTCGGCTGCGGTTCCTATCTGCCGCGGCAGATCCTGACCAATGCCGAACTGGCAGCGCGCGTCGACACGTCGGACGAATGGATCGTGCAGCGCACCGGCATCCGTCAGCGCCACATTGCGGCAGACGGCGAGTTCACCTCGCATCTGGCGATCAATGCCGCGCGCGCCGCGCTTGACGATGCCGGCCTCGACGCGCAGGCAATCGATCTCATCGTGCTCGCGACCTCGACGCCCGACAACACCTTTCCGGCCACGGCCGTGGCGGTTCAGCACGGACTCGGCATCAACCACGGCGCAGCGTTCGACCTGCAGGCGGTGTGCTCCGGCTTCGTCTTTGCGCTTGCCACCGCCGATAATTTCCTGCGCACCGGCGCCTACAAGCGCGCGCTGGTGATCGGCGCCGAGACCTTCTCGCGCATTCTCGACTGGAGCGATCGCGGCACCTGCGTGCTGTTCGGCGACGGCGCCGGCGCGCTGGTGCTGGAGGCGCAGGATCAGCCGGGCAAGCCGGGCGACCGCGGGGTGCTCACCACGCATCTGCGCTCCGACGGCCGCCACAAGTCGAAGCTTTATGTCGACGGCGGCCCGTCATCGACACAGACCGTCGGTCATCTCAGGATGGAAGGCCGCGAGGTGTTCAAGCACGCGGTCGGCATGATCACCGACGTCATTGTCGATGCGTTCAACGCCACGGGGCTTTCGGCCGAGGATGTCAAATGGT
>Ga0209062_1001497_pt1 | contig 40516 bp, 39 predicted proteins | sample Coa_R2_2_FD_187158 | JGI IMG/M metagenome (GOLD analysis project Ga0209062, IMG submission 187158) | Surface soil microbial communities from Centralia Pennsylvania, which are recovering from an underground coalmine fire - Coalmine... | ecosystem: Environmental > Terrestrial > Soil > Unclassified...
GCTCGCGATACCGCTGCTCGCTCGAGGATGACAAACAGGGCGGACAGGCCTGCCCTGAGCGAAGCCGAAGGGAATGTCCGCGCCACACAAACATGCTTACGGTACACTCGCACGATGATTCATCAGATCGTTCCTCTGTTCTTCACTACCGACATTCCACGCACGCTAGCCGATTACAAGGACAAGCTGGGTTTCGAGTGCCTGGGTACGTGGCAGGATCCGCCGATCTACGCCATCGTGGCGTGCGATCGGCATGCGATCCACTTCCGCTGCGCTGCGCCGCCCACTCCAAATCCGGAGAAATACGACGAGGAGTTGCTCGACGCCTATATTTACGTCGAAAGTGCGGACGCTCTTTATGCCGAGTACGCTGCCAAGGGCGTCGAATTCGTGCGAGGGCTTGGGAATATGCCATGGAACTCGCGCGAGTTTGTGGTGAAGGACTGCGATGGGCGTCTGCTGGCCTTCGGCTCGAACTTATAGGTCAATCGCAGAGAAATCACGAAGCGGCGCCGGCGCCAAGAGGAGCGCTCGACCGCCCCCGTAGGCGCTTCGCTTCAGGTTTTCCAAAGATGTGTGCCGTCAATAGCAGTCCGGAGAAGGTGATCGTCAGCAGGAATACCTGCCCCCATCCGGTTACCATCGAGGCGTTGCCCATCATCGTCAGTCCAAAAAAGCAGAAGAACAGGTGGGCGCAGAATACCTGCAGCGAAGACTGCCCGAGCAGGACGAGCGGGTGCACGGCTAGCGGCTTCACCAGCCATTGGAAGCGGATGAGGAGGACGGCGAACGCGCTGAAGTCGATAAGGCGAACCACGCCGAGATGCCATTTGTCCACGTTGAACGCCAGGCTGCCGAGTTCGAATCCCGCGCCGACCATGTAGCGCAGTACCAGCAGAACAGGAACGATGAATATCGCCGGGATGGTTAGCCGCCGTGCCCATCTCGTTAGTGGCAGATCGTTTTTCGCCCAGCGCACGCCCAGCCACAGTCCGAGAATCCACAGAAATTGCCAGGCCCAAAGGTCGAATGATCCCATTTCGTTGAGCGGAATCTGCAATCCCACGTGGGCGAGGAAGTCGTGCGCGTACTGACGCAACCCAAATTGCGCGAACAGCCAGAAGAAGGCACTGAAGCCCAGGACGTATTTCCAGCCCCTGCGCATGGTCACCATCAGGACGATGGGCGTGATCAGCAGAAACAGGATGTACATCGGCAGGATGTCGAGCAGTGGCGGACGATAGATCAGCAGGACGCCGTCGATGGCAGAGTGAATCGGCCCTACAGCGAAATAGTAGTCGAGCAGGTTATGAAGTCCGGGACGATTGCCGCGCTGGGCGATGGGCACGGCGATCAGGAAAGTAAGCGCGAGCAGAACGATGTGGTACCAGTAGAGCTTGAGTGTGCGCAGCGACAGCTTGCGATACATCGCGCGGAATCCGTCGCGGGATGCCGTTCGAAAGTAGATGTGCCCGGTAAACAGGGCCGATAGAAAGATGAAGCCCTCAGCAGCGGAGAAGAATCCGAGCGGCTGATTTACATAAGTGCTGATCACGGTAGGCAGATGGGTGAGCGTGATCCAGACGAGCATCAGCCCGCGAGCAGCATCGAGTTCAAGTCTGCGTTCCAAAGAGTCCCCATCCAGAGGCCCCCACAGGCTTCTCAGGACTTGCGATCGGCGTTACAGGTTAGATGAAAATCGCATAAAGCCGGCTTACCCGGTTACAAATGTTTACGTTCAGCCAGATCGGTTTCTTTTCTATAGGTTGGCCGGAAAAGGCCAGAAGAATACAAATCTTTTACACAAGCAGGGCTTTCGGGGCTGCGCAGCAGCTAGACGGTCACTTGCGAGTAGCTGACTTACAGTCCCACCGTTCGGGGTGGGCTAAAGCTCGCCATTAAGACGGCGCGGCTGAGGCGATAAGACGGCACAGCTGAGGCGACGCCGCTTCATAGCGGGAAGCATTCAGATCTACGAAGATGCTGCCCAGTTGCGGCGCTCGAGAAAAGTCGGTGGCTCGTAGGTTGTGCCTCGGGCAAGGCGACGTTCTTCCCGCCTGGTGCTCCAGAGCATGAACGGACCGGCCAGGCGCGAGACCCAACGCGTAAACGAACCGAATTCTATTTCGAGTTCGCGGCGCAGTTCGCCGATGCGCCCGCTGATTTCGGCGTTCGAGCCACGGAGTTGACGCTCCATCGCCCAGAGTGCAGGGCCGTAAGTTTTTCGAAGTTCCTGGGCTTCGCGCTCGTAGCGCTGGCGCACACGCGCATCGGGATGGTTCTTGTATTTGCGCCAGCCCTGAAGCGTGGTGCGGCAGATGCGGTAAATACTGGGGCCATTCAATTCGAAGTCACGCGTGAAGGCCCAGTCGAGGAAGCGTTTGGAATCATCACGGCCGATGGCGGCGTGCTTGAAGTTAAATTTGAACTGGCCGTGAATGTCGGCAAGATCGCCGGGGAGAAGACGCCCCTGATCGAGCATCTCTTTGTACAGAGGCGTGCCGGGGACGGGAGTGTAGAGCATGAACTGGTGAAATTCGGTGTCGTGCGCGATGGCCTGCTCCACTTCATCACGAATATTTTCGGGCGTGTGATGCTCGAGTCCGATGATCGTCGATCCCAGAGCCTTGATGCCATGTTCGCGCAGTTCGCGGACAAGTTGGACCGTGTCGGTGCCGTTCAGTTTGTCGTAGCTGCTCTGGCGCGATTCAAGGCCCATCCAGATCCAACTCACGCCCAGGTCCACTAGTTCTTCGACCGTGTACTTGCGGATCGCATTGGCGGAAGCGAAAACATAGAAGCCCCAGCTCTTATTGTGGGCTTTCATCAGTGCCAGCAGTTCGATTGCGCGGTGGCGGTACAGCAGGAAGTTCTCATCCATGATGAAGAAGAAGCGTGTGTTGGTTTTCGCTTCCATCTCGCACATGATGTCGAAGAGCTCGCGTCCGGTCTCATAGAAGTTGACCGACTTGCCTTTACCGCCGAAAAACGCTGATGTCGTGCAGAAGTTGCAGCCCATAGGGCAACCGACAGAAGGAATGATCGTGACAGCGATGTCGGCGGGCTTCTCGTTCAGCTTGCGTCCCATGATGCGGAAATCGAAGCCCGACGTGATGCGCGGATGTCGGAATGGCGCGTTTGGATCTTCACCCAGGTATTCGCGCATCCACCGTATGCCTTCGCCCTTCACGATGTGGTCGGCATCGATCATGCGTTCGAGTCCGGGAATGGCGGCGACGTGCCCCCCGACCACTATTGTCGACGCGGGCGAGAGTTTGCGAATGATACGGCACATCTCGCGAACTTTGCCGACGTTTACGATGATGGAGGAGATGCCGATGATGTCGTACTGCTGCTCGGTAATTTCGCGTGCGAAGGCTTCGCGCGTGGGAAAGTCCAGGACGGTGCAGGGAGCCGAGATGTTTTCCTGGATCATCATGATTCCCCAGGAACGGTGAAACAGCCTCGGGGAGTATGCGCCCTGCATACGAGTGACCTGGTTGTAGTACAACTCCATGGGGTTGATGGAGCGGCTGCCGAATTCGTCGTCCTGCGCGTAGGGACCAAACACAGACGATAAGAGAACGCGAGCGCTGGTCCCCTTAGGATGCATCTCCATACTGCGGGTACGACCTCCTCTTGAAAGCGCAATGGTAGTAATAGGCGGCTCCTGAACGCAGTGAGATCAGCACATCAGCAGGGGGAATTACAAAAGAATTACAAAGATGAGCGGCGTTCTTCCTGGTATTCGGTCCAGCAAGCGCAAAGAATCCCGAGACTTAGTGCGAACTGGCCCAGCGGTCAATGTACTGCTGCGCAGCGAACTTCTTGAGCGTGCTATCGTGCGACATGTAACGGATCAGACCAAAAATCGGTCGGGGAAACCAAGGGCGATCCATTTTCCCGGCAATGGACCAGGCAATCCCGAGATAGCCGTTGGGGTCGCGGCCGTCAAGGAAGTATTTGTCGTTCAAATAGACGGTGGTTTCGTATGCCTGATAGGGATTGGCCGACCATTCTAGAATCTTCTTCGCCCAATACATGCGCATGTAGTTGTGCATCCAGCCGGTTTTGAGCATTTGACGTTGTGCAGCATTCCAGAGTTCATCGTGCGTTTCTGCATGCTCAAGTTCCAGGCGCGTATATAGGAACGGGCGCCGGTCGGAAATGTGCTCGGCAAGCGTTTTCCTGGCCCAGGGCTCAGCGCACTCAAAGTTGTCGTACTCAGGGTGGAAGCGGACAAAATTGATAGCCAGTTCTCGCCAGGTAATGAGTTGATCGAGATAGGCGCTCTTGTCCGCCTCGGACGCGTTCGACGCTTGGATGGCACGAGCAACGGTAACCGGGCTGATTTGTCCGAAGTGGAGATACGGTGAGAGCGAACTGGTGCCGTCCATCTCCGGATGATTGCGATCTACGTTGTAAGTGCGGAGCGCACCTGAGGTGAATTGCTTCAGGCACCGCAGAGCTTCCGTAGTACCTCCGCAAAAACTGCTGACGGGAGAAGCGGAGTTGTCGACTGGCCAATCCCGAAGAATGTCGAAATCTGTAGGAAGTGATTGAATGCTTTTCGATGCTCTCCATGAGTGTTTTGCTTTGGAGTTCTTACTGCGAACGAGAAAGTGGTTCAGGTGACCCTGGATAGCAGGTCGAATAAAGCGTGCCGCGGTGAAGCGCTTATTCAACAGTGTGCCGGGGATAACAACGTCGGAATCGACCGTCCAGAAAGGAACGCGAAGCTCTTGGGTGGCAATCTGGCGCCAGTGCTCCGGTTCGCGTAATGGATTTTCGTCTCCGACGACCAGCGCTGGTTTCACTTCTGCGCAAAAGCGCAGCAGGCTGTGGTCGGGATAGCGGCGAAGCACAAATCCAATGTCGCGCTTCGCAAGCTCGGCAGCAATGTCGGAAATGCCTTCGGCAAGGAATTTGTAATGACGCAGATTTGCATGCGGGTAGAAGGGCACTGGCGCAAAGAAAACCAGCACAGGCTTGCCGAGCAGATTTGCGGCTTCTACCGCAGTGTCCAGAGCTGGATTATCCAGCGCGCGTTGCGAGCGCTGCATCCAGTAGACCACGCACGATCCTTCCCTGAGGGGTTCGCCTGTACGGCGAACTGTTACTCGGGGATCTTCAATGAGAGTCTTCCAATTCAATCCAGGTCGCGTCAGGAGCTTCGCACCAGCCATTTTGGCATAACGTGTTCTGACATGATCTGCCAGATCAGCCGCTGGAAACGCGGATCTTCATTGATGGCGGGCAGCAGTTCGATTTCGACCGCGGCGTACTTGTGGCACAACGACTGCAGCAGTTCTGGGACCTCGTCCGTCACGCGTTCCTCATGCGAGAGAAACAGGGGAAGAACACGAAACTGGTGGACACGACGAGAGAGTAGATCTTCAATGACTTCCGGCAAAGATGGCGAGATAAAGCGCAGGTACGCAACCCGCACTGAGTCGCGGCCAAAATTGCGTTGCGCTCGATCGCCAATCCTATCCAGGGGCACGCGCCAGCAGGGGTCCTTGCTGCCATGCGCAAGCATTATGAGAGTCGACCGTGTCGCCGAATTCCGATCAGCCAGGACAGGCAGTTGTTCAAAGCTATCTTGATCCGATGATGCGAACAACTCCGTTGCAATAAAGAAGGTTACTGGGTCGAGTTCAGCCATCTATCCTCGATAATAGAGGTGGGCGTAACAGGACACTTCCGCGCGCTCACGCGTGCGGCCTACCGCCCTGCCACGCCCTGTGTCGGGCATCATGTCCGGAGGGACATGAGTTTCCTAGACCTCTTACCTATTATCGACGTCGGAGTTTCGGGTTTGTTACAGCGCTAGACGAAATGAATTCCAGTGCTGACGGACTAAAAGATTGGTAGCTGGTTCTGCATTTTTCCTGCCAGATACACCAAGAAATGCCCATTTTTTCGGTTCGCATCGATCGGGTTCGTCGACAGGAGAACCCGGCTCAGTGTCAGGGTCGTCCGGAGGCTCTTCGACCGGAGCAGGGGGAGTTTGCGTCGGAGGTTGAGGTGGCTCGCCATCGTTACGCGGTGCCAGGAGATGCAACCTGCGAAAGAAGTCCCAGGTTCGCGTCTGTCGACAGGGCGCGAGCCTGGGTCGCTTAAGTTTCATGCTGCGCGGCCGTTCTGACGGCCGCGCGCGGAAGAGGTACGCCGCGAACGTGAGCTGGCGCGTTCCGATGTCGCCGAGGTTGAACGAGTGCTGCGCGCTGCTTTCTTTCCCGTGGATTGTCGTGAACTGGACTGTCCGCGCGAGGATGTCCTGCGAGAACGCGATCCCGTGCTGCGAGTGCCTGCCGACGCACGCTTCGACGCGCTGCGCCCCGAAGCGCTACGTCTGCCGGAAGCCGTCTTACGAGACGATGACCGCGAGGCAGATTTCCGCGATGCCGTTCGTGAACCTGACGCCTTGCGCGCAGAAGTGGACCGCGAGCCCTTGCCTTTTCCGTGACTGCGCGCTTCACTGGAACGGGCTCTTGCCGAACGAGCGCCGCCACGGTGGCCGCGCACGGACCGCCGGCTGGCTTTGATGTCTCCCTCTTCGCGCGCTTCAGCCGTTCCGCGCGCAATAATCTTATTGAAATTGCTCTGCTGGCCGCGTGCCGTTTCTTCCTGGAATAACAAGGCAAGTCCGCGCTCATCGAACTTCTGGAACCAGTCATCCCAGGAAATCGGCTGCAGCGACTGATCGCGAGCGCCGGGAGCACCGGGAAATTCCAGCCGAAGCATGCCAATGTCTCCTTCTTCACCAGTCCCACGAACGCACGCGGGTTCAGCGCCGCGATCCTCCGCCCACTTCCGAATTTCGTCATGATCGGTGCTTACTCTGCTTTGCGCGCTCGCCATGGCATCATCTCCTCAAAAATGAAGTTCCGTATCCTTTAAGTAGTTGCGCCGAAGGAGAAGGGCGTTGCTTATCGGATTGCGAGAAGGTGCAGTCACATGCCGAATCGACGAATCAGCAGTCCGAGTACGATACCTATGGCGGCGGCACCGAGGGTCAAGAACGCAACGTAATCGCCAACGTGTCCGCTGTGCAGCGAGCGCAAGCCACCCATGACAAGTTTGAAGGGGCGCACAATAACGTCCTGCTTGGGCCATAGCGGGGAAAGCGACCACGCCGCGAGTAGCAGTCCGAACACAATCGCGCAGGAGGTTGAGATCAGAGTTGGTGTGAGCGCCGTCTGGCCGGGCGGAGCGAAGGTGTTCGGTAGATGTGCGCCATCCAAGACGCGAGACTGGTATGCTGCAGTGTCTGCCATCGTGAAGGCACCGGTCTCCGCGGCGCGACGCAATTTGGGAGTTAGCGTCAGCCCGAGTGCAGCGATCACCATCAGGAATGCTGGAAGGATCATGACAGCGGGAATGCGATGGTGCGGACCGGCGGTCTCGCGTTCCTCAGGAATTTGCTTGCCGGTTCTGAGACTTTCCCGGTCACCCCAGCCCAGATAGACCCTTCCGTAGACACGTAGCACCGCCGCGGAGGTTATTGCTCCTGAAAATGCAAATATGACGGGAATCCAGTCCTGATGCACTAGTGTGGCTGCATGATCAATTGCATGCTCGCCGAGGAACGTAAGATTTGGTGGTACACCAGCCAGCCCCAACGCTCCAAGAAGAAACACAATTCCCGAGAAGTGATGCCGCTGCGCGCGTCCGCGAAGTTCGAGTTCATCGACCGACCCATAGCGATGCAGCAGAATACCGGCGCCAATAAACAAGGACGCTTTCACCAGACCATGACCGGCTACGTAGAGCGCCACTCCCGAGAGCGCATGCGGATCGAGTAAGGCAAACCCAATCACCAACAGTCCAGTGTGGCTGATCGTAGAAAAGGCGAGCAGTCGCTTCAGATGACGTTGGCCAAAACACATAATCGCGCCAAGCAGGGAGGTAATTGTTCCGATGACCAGCAATAACGACATCAGCGCACCACGGTGGGCTGCAAAGGGACCAGCCATGATTGCCCAATACACGCGTGCTACCGCGTAGACTCCGAGTTGCACCATGATCCCGCTGAAGAGAATGCAAACAGGGGTAGGAGCGACGGCATGAGCGTCAGCCAGCCAGAAGTGGAAGGGAAAAATTGCCGCCTTTACGTAGAAGCCGACCAGCAGAAAAACGAAGGCGGTAATTACCGTTGCATCCGATTGCTGTCCGAGCGCGCGGCCTATCTGAGCCATGTTCAAGGCGCCAGTGCGCGAATACAGCATCGCGATTCCGCAGAGAACGAGGAAGGCTCCGATGGTATTTGTAATGGCGAAGTTCAACGCTCCCTGCTGTGCGGTGGTTTCTTCATTTTTGTATCCGCAGAGCGCAAACGCAGAGGCGCTCATTAATTCGAAGAAAACGAACAGGTTGAAGAGATCGCCGGTGAATGCAAATCCCGACATCGCTGCCAGAAAGCCCAGAACGAGCACGTGGAACATGGTGCCGATGGAATCGAAGTAGCGCAGCGAGAAAACAAAGGCCACCAGCACCAGCACAGAGATGAGCATGGCCAGTGCGCAACTCAGCGGATCGATGACAAAACAGATACCGAGCGCGGCACCCGACCGCGGAGCCCATCCGCCGTACCAATACACGAATGGCTGGCTACGGACGCTGTAAAGCAGCAACGTCTCAGTGAAAAGTGTTACCAATGTTGCCAGAATGGCAAGGGTGTCGGCCATCCGACGCGGGAGAAATTTGTTCAGTGCAGCAAGAACTGCGGCAGTTCCAAGCGGAGTAGCAACAGGAAGAGCCGTGATATGAGCAACAATGCTGGAGAGAGACATTGTGCTATCCCTGCAGTTCCCGCAAATGATCGGGATTGAGAGTGCCGGTTCCCTTGTGCACCTGCACCGCGAGCGAGAGCAGCAGTGCAACGACAGTGGCTTCCACCACAATGTCGGTCAACATAAGCGCCTGCACCACAGGATCCACAGCGGGTGTTCCGACCGGCACACCTGCAAATACGGGAGGCATTCCTCCTATGCGATATCCGATCGTGAGCAGCAGGACATAGGTGGACGACTGCACGACAGCAAGGCACATCACCAGGTGAATGAAGTTGCGGCTGGTTACCACCCCATAGAGGCCGATACAGAAAAGCCACGCCGCCACGAGATAGGGAAAGAGGCTCATTTGCCTCCTTGGACGCGAAGTTTGACCTCGAGCGTCTGCTCAAGAAAGACGTAGATCAGCTGTACAAAACCTCCTGAAACGGCCAGGCCGGTGGCGATGTTCAGCAGCGCAACAGTGCCGGCAGAAATCACTGATCCAGTCTGTCCCAGGGGAAGCAAATTCTGCAGGAATGCGCCACCAACGAATAGACCGAGCAGTCCGACGAGTACGAAGCCAAAGATGCCCGCCCCTTCGATTGCCTCGACCCATTCCTGGCGCGTGATGCGCTTGAACGTTTTTAGATCGCCGGCGAGGTAGACGAGTAGCGGCGGGGTCGCGAGAATCACTCCACCCTGGAAGCCACCACCCGGTGTCAATTGACCGTGAGTGACGATGTACCAGCCGAAAACGATCAGCGGTCCGACCAAGGCGAGCGTGAGGACGCGCGCGGCATCGCTGGCTGCCGGCGCGCGACGGCGCTCACTTTCATCGAGATCGCGCTGCAGGCTGTTATCCGCTTTGCCATCGTTGTTGTCGGTCTCTTTCTTCTGAGGACGCAGCAGGAGACTGGTGCCGATTACCGACATGAACAGGATCGATTCTTCTCCGAGCGTATCGAAGCCGCGATAATCGAAGTTGACCGCAGTAACCACGTCGGTCGCGTGCCGTTCATAGACAGCAACGTGATTCAGAATGTCGCCATAAGGGCCGCGATAATGGCCGAAGGGCGGAAGGTCGTGCAGCCCCCATGCGAATACGCCGAAGAAGGCCACAACTGAAATCAGAAAGAAGTAGCGCCTGAAACGTGGATTCACGCGGCCTCTTTCCCTTTTTTCTCGTGGCGTTTGCGCGCCTCATGTTCCTCGGTGTTGCGGCGAACTCGCGCCATGGTCAGCATGAACATGAGCGGCAGCGCAACCGCGCCGATGACAACTTGAGATAATCCGACGTCCGGGGCCTGAAATATGAAGAACATGCAGGCGAGCACGAGTCCAAAGAAGCTGAGTCCGATCACCTGGCTGCGCGGATCGCGGGTGAGCACTACGGCGGTCCCGAAGATCGCCACAAAGCAGAGAATCAGCATCTGAAGCAGTTGCATGTCAGCCTCGCGGCGCCGCCCCTTCGATGTTCTCCTGGGGGTCGACAGACCAGTGACCCAACTGGCGGACGCGGGCTGCGCGAGCGGTGGCGTGTGTCAGTACTGCATTGATCAGCAGCAGCGCACCAAAAACGAGAATGGTCTTGATTGCGGCTTGGCCAGCCCCTTCGTGAATGATGACGGCAATTAACAAGGGAATGAACGCGACCGTAGTGACGGGCGCGAGGTAATGCAGCCTCACGTAGAAGTCGGAGACAGTTGCAATGGCAATGCAGCATACAAGCGAAATGAGAACTACAATTGCCAGCAGCACGAAGATCCACACTGTGCCAGTCATAGCCAGCGTTCCAGGAAACGCGCAAAAACAAGTCCGCCACCAAATGCCATCAGGCCGGAGGCAAGAGCGAGATCGTAGAAATTCGGATTACCGAGCGCCTCCGAGAAAGTAATAAAGAACATGCTCACGATCACGCCCGCCATTTCCAGCCCGAGCAGGCGCTCGATGGGTGAGCCGCGAAACACGGCCACGCCGCACGGAATCAGGCAAATCGCAAGACCGATGGAGGCCAGCAGCCAGGGATTCATGGCTTCGCTCCGAGGAGTCTGGCCGTCAACGGCACAGATGACGGTTGAATTTCATGCAACAACAACTCGTGGTGCTTCCGATCGATGCCGACAACGACGGAATCGGGTGGAATGGTGAGATAAGCGGTTACGAGAGTGCGGCGGGCTGAGGATTCCGGATCATCGCCACCGGTATCAAAAGGAACCGCGTGGAATCGGGCAAGCGAGCGCTTATGCAGGATCGCACGAGCTAAATTGATGGTCAATCGCCCCGCGCCGATTACCACATACCATGGTTCCAGTGCCGCCAAGCTGACCCAGAGAAGTCGCGGCCGGAATACGGCGAATCCGGATGCGCGCACGATGGCACGGCCGATAACTCCGAGAATTGCAACTGCAATGCCCACGCACAGCTCAGGCATTCGCGGACTGCTGGTGTACAGGATCCAGACACCCAGCATGACTGTGAAACTAGCGAGCAGCGCTATGGTGTTGCGTACCATTTGTTTGGATGTGAGAGCAACCAGAGAAGTGGGGTTGTATCGAATCCGGTCAATGCTCAGTTGGCCGGTAGCCAGTGGTCGGCGGTACTCATTATTATTGGTGCAATTTGTAGATGCACGGCTCTTCGGGTACGGAAGATCGACAACGTAGCTCCCTGGCCGACTGCTGTCGGATCGGGAAGACAAATCGGGCGGCGGCTCAACCCCGCCTCCCTTCAGAGCAACTGCGGACCGTGTTAGGAAGCTTCCATTGCCGTGCATTGATTCAGATTGCGGGCAGCTCGGCGGCCAAGTCTCGTGATAAAAGACCGGGTTACAGGCGTCTCGCTCTCAGTTCCCGTATAGCGGGTTGCAGGATCCCCTTGCGTGTCGGGAAGGACTCGATTGGCAATAGCCATCATTTCGGAGGTCAAACCGGGAGCCACACCGTGTATCAATGCGATGGCTTTCGCCTGCGGAGAAAGGATCACCTCCGCACGATGGTGGCGAATGGCACGGATAATTTTCCGCGCAGCAGCTTCGGCGCTGATGGAGGTGAACGGCAGAGTTGCGCCAAGGGAAAACCAGGTGAACTCGCCGTGATGATCTCCTTTGAAATATGCGTTCAGGTGCGAGCCGGTGCGCATCAGGCCGGGAGCGACAGTGGTTACGTGAATACCGGATTTAGCGAGTTCAGCGTGCAGGCCTTCCGAGAAGCCGACGGCCGCAAATTTCGCCGAGGAATAAGGAAGGAGGTGTGGCACCGAAACTTTCCCGCCAATCGATGTGATGTTTGCAATCGAGCCTTGCTGCCGCGCCTTCATGTGCGGGAGAACGGCAAGAGTGGCGTAGACCATGCCCCAGTACATGACGTCCATGGCTTCCTGGAAGTCAGACAGAGTTTGCGCTTCGAAGGGGCCAACGCTGATTACGCCGGCGTTGTTAATGAGGACATCGATACGCCCGAAATCGCGTAGCACGGTATTGATCCAGGAGACGACCTCATCATTGTTGGTTACATCGCAGACATAAGTGCCGACTTCTGCATCCATGCCGATCTGCCGGCGTGCAGCTTCGAGTTCGCGCTGATCGCGGGCGCAGATTGCGACGCGTGCGCCGTGACGAGCGGCTTCCTTCGCTAACGCAAAGCCAAGTCCGCGCGACGCTCCGGTAATCACCACGACCTTGCCTGACCAGTCCTCTGGCCGAGAGGCGGCACGCAGCAGTTTCCAGCCGAGCAGGCCAGCGGCGGCAGTTCCAAGCGTTACTCCGGCGGCAATGCCAGCGGCTCCGAAAGCAGCGACTTTTCCAACTTGGCGGGCAGTGCGATTCAGATCTCGGCGGGTGCGCATAGGACCTCCTGACCCCGACTCGTCTCGGGTGTAAGCAGTTTATTCGTTTTCGCCAGCTCGAACCTGTCCATAGTTCAGGAGCGTGACGATGGTGACGCCGCCAATGATGTTTCCAAAGGTGGCAAACAACAACCAGCGAAGATACATGGCAACACTAAGGTTTTGGCTGACTACGGCAGCAAGAATCTCCCCACTAGTGGCGATACAGTGAGAAAATCCACCAACGCCAACGACGAAAGTAAGCAGCCAGACGACCGCAATCTGTCCGATGGTCCAGTGACTGGCGGAAACCATCCAGGCGACCAGCGCAATGAGCCAGCCGCCGATCACGCCGCTCCAGAAGAAGAAAGTCGACGTGCCGGCGACTGCACCCACTCCCAGGATAACCAGTTCCTGCGCGGCTTTCGGACTTAACGCAGGGGTGCGCTCCGTGATGAGAGAGAACACCAGCGCGCCGAGCACATTACAGACGAAAACTACCGCCCAAAGCCGGAGCGTATTGAAGATGCATCGCCGGTCCTCGAGTACCAGGACGACGGGATACAGAGTATTTTCGGTAAACAATTGGGCGCGCCCGATAATCACAGCAATGAATCCGGCTGGGTAAAAAAGTTGCGCGGCAAACTCCGCCCCAGGACTGTGGCCAAGCACGGCGCGAACGACGGCCACCGATAGTCCGGTGAGACCCATGGCAAAGCCGCCGGCAAGCCCGGAGAGCGCGAGAGCCTTCGTGGAACGGGCAAGTTCCTCGCGGCCGTTGCTGATCACGTTTTCCAGGATTTCCGGAGCTGAGCGTCGTGTGGACTTCAGCTCCAGTTCTTGCCCGTGTTCCTGCGCTTGCATCGATGGTTAGATGCAGATTTCCATCGACCCCAGGTTAGAGCCGTACGAAGGCGCGAACCTGGGCACCTGCCAGGGAACGACGGGCTACTCAGGCAGCGGTCAGTTCGGCGCGGTTGCGAAGAATCTGCAGCAAGTTTCCGCGACTCAGGATGCCCAGCAAAATACCGTTTGATACGACCGGCATCTGGTTCACATCCTCGCGAGCCATAGTTTCCATTGCTTCGAAGAGCGATGTGTCCGGCGCTAAGGTGTGCAGCTTGGCGAGGGGACGCATCACGTCGCGAACGCGAGCCTGCGACCAGTTCTGGCGCTCCGTTTGGCGTACTTCATGTGGTGTGATCAGGCCTACCAGATACCCATTCTCCTGAACCACAAAGCAGCGCTGGCCAGTGTGGAGTAGATACGAGTCAACGAACTCCTGAACACTGAGGTCGCCGGGGACATTTCCGCAGTCGCGCGACATGGCATCAGAGACGTTCAAGCCAGCAAGCGCGGTTTGGCTGCGCCGTAGGGCGAGAGAGTTCCCCGCCGCCTGAATCAAAAACCAGCCGATAATTGCCAACCAGATCGCGCCGATGCCCTCGCCGGTGAATAACCGAAACAGGCTGTACACGATGAAGAGCCAGCCAACCACCTGTCCTATGCTGGCGGCGACCCGCGTGGCGCGATCGGCGTTTTTGGTGACCCCCCAAATGATGGACCGCAGCACGCGACCGCCGTCCATTGGAAAGCCGGGAATCATGTTGAATGCTGCGAGAACGAAATTAATGTAGCCGAGCCATTCAAAAATCGCTGCGCCCGGGTTGTGTGCCATGGTCCAGAGCGTCCAGCCGAAAAAGAAATGTGCTATGGCCAGACAGGCGAAACCGAACGCGACGCTCATGGCAGGGCCAGCGATGGCCATCCAAAATTCTGTCGAAGCGCTCTCCGGTTCACGTTCGATTTGCGCGACACCGCCGAGAAGAAATAGTGTGATTCGATTCACAGGCAGGCCACGAGCCTTTGCTACCATCGCGTGCGAGAGTTCGTGCAGGATCAATCCAGCAAAAAACAAAAGTCCGGTGATGACGGCCGCCCCCCAGATGGTCAGTGTGGACCAGTCGGGGTTCGTGTAACGAAACTGCGCACCGAGCGAGAAGACGATGAGTACAGCAATAATCACCCAGGTGTAATGCAGCCGAAGATCGATACCGGCGATGCGACCAAAACGGAAACTGCCCTTCTGCGTGCCATTCATGTGTGTTCCTGATCTGCGAAGCGCCTTTTATAAAGATGCTCGGGAGCATGGCATCGGACCAGCCCTATGTAGTTATTCGAGGCCTTGTTCGATCTGCACGTTTTCGCGCACGATCAGCCGGTGCGGAGCCATTTCACGCAGCGTAGGGAGCACTCGGGCAATATGCTCGTCGGTGTCGATGAATGTCAGCACCAGCGGGAGTTGCCCGCCCGCATCAACCAGGTGCGAAGCGTGTACCGCCTGTCGCCCGGTGAACCCAGCAACTGCATGATAAACGCCGGCGCCGGCGACGTTTTCCTTGCGCAAATAGTTCAACAGTTCAATGTGCAGCGGACGGTGATGCCACCGGTCCGTTTCGTTGAGATACATGGTGACCTGGACGGCCATGCGCAGTGTCTCCGGGCGCGAATTGTACTCCATTGGCAACTCCTGTGAAGTGAGATGAGTTCTCGGTTCCACCTTTGGCAAGTAGAAGAGAGATACGCACCGCCGCCGAATGCAAACTACAGAGCGCGGGCGAGCGCACCGCCGGCAAGCACCGCGGCGAGGCAGAACAAGTTACTAAGCAGAATATTGAGTCCAAACTGAAGCCATTGGCCCTGTTGGAAGTACGCCATGGTTTCGAATGCATAACTGGAGAAGGTGGTGTACGCACCGCAGAAGCCGATGGCGATCAGCAGTCGCCAGCGCGGATCGGCGAGGACGCGTTCGGTCGTCCATACCAGGAAAAATGCGAGGATGAAGCTGCCCGTGATGTTGATGATCAGGGTGCCGTAAGGAAAATCTGGCGAAAGTGCATGTGCAACCCAACGGCTCAGGAAATAGCGCGCATTGGCGCCGATGATGGCTCCCAGGGATATCCAGAGAACGGCTTGCATGGAGTTCTTTCTCCTTCTGCGAATCGAGTCGCAGATACCGGTCGCGCCGGAATTCCAATCGGCATTGGTAGGAGTTATCAGCACCGGCTGCGGGCCGGGCGGTTATGGCGAACTCCATCGCCGTAACAACGTGACATGAAAGTTTACCAAATGCAGGAATCAGGCCGTAACTCAGAAGTGCTGACACTGGCGACGCCGGCGTCCCATTTTTATGAGAGCATGAGCACGCGATGCTGGACCGCTTTCTTTTATCGACAGACGCTGAACGGGCCTCGAACACGCTTCTGAAACTCGCGCGTCATGACATCAGTGCCTGGGCAATCACTGGAGGTCTGGCAGTCGAAATTCACCTCCTTCAGTTGGGTCACCAGTGCTCCGTTCGCGCGCTCAACGATATTGATTTCCTGGTAGATTCTTTCTGCTGTGTTCCCCAAGGCATGGCGCCCAAGTTTCTGTTTCGGCACATTCATCCCGAAGATCCTCCCGGTAAGGTCGTCGCGCAGTTCGTGGATGCGGGGACTGCAACTCGCGTGGACGTATTCCGGTGCGATCGTGCGGTAATGGCGCGAACGTTTCCGCTGAACCTTGGCCCGATATCCCTTCGTATTGTTTCATTGGAGGATCTGGTCGCCAGACATGCGCGAATCTTGCTCGGGATGGCGGAAGGCAAGGCAATTCCAAACAAGCATGCGACTGACTTCCTCCGGCTGCGAAGCCTGGTGAATGACGAAGTACTAGAAAGCGTGTGGCAAAGTCACCGAAATGCGAATCATCCTTCAAGATTTACAGACACCGTCAGCTTGCTTGAAATACTGATCGACGGCCACCCCGAACAACTGATCACGCAGAAGTACTCCACGGACGTCGACGATAGTTGCAGCCGGTGTAGGATGATGTTTCCGTTTCAGCTGGCGGACCCGAAGCTCATCCTCTCTTTGCTCGGATACTGCTAGAGGCTGGTCGGAACGAACCGCACATCCCGTTGCAGAACCACAGTGCTACAGCATCGTGGAGCTTCATAAATTCTGCTGCAAAGCCTGGGTTGGCTCGACTAGGATGCTGGGCATGTCTACTAATTCTCTGAGCCGTCGTACTTTCCTGGCTCTTTCCGCGATGCTTCCGGTTGCATGGTCGTCCAATAGGGTCGGCAAACGAAATTCGTCGATTCCGATTGGGCTCGAGATGTATTCGGTGCGCGATCCGCTGAAGCAAGATGCACAAGGCACGGTTCGTGCCGTCGCGCAGATGGGCTATCAGGGACTGGAATTCTATGCGCCTTACTACCAGTGGACAGATGAGCAAGCGAAGGACATGCGCAAGCTGCTCGATGATCTCGGAATACGCTGCTTCTCGACGCACAATGACGAGAGCTATCTGAAGCCGGACAAGATTTCGCGCACCCGCGATCTAAACGGAATTCTTGGCACAAAGTACGCAGTGCTGGCCAGCAGCCTGAAAGAAGGCTCAGCCCTGGACGAATGGAAGGGAATTGCCGACCTGCTGAATACGGCCAACGACCAGTTAAAGACGGCGGGCATTCACGCCGGGTATCACAATCATCAGCCAGAATTCAAAAAGGTAGATGGGAAGTATCCGATGGAAGTGTTGGCGGCGAACACGCATCCCGAAATCATGCTGCAACTCGATGTGGGCACTTGCGTTGCCGACGGCGTTGATCCGGTGTGGTGGATCAAGTCAAACCCGGGGCGCATTCGTTCGCTGCATCTGAAAGACTGGTCGCCGGATCAGGGATATCAGGTTCTCTTTGGGGACGGCGTGGCCAAGTGGCCGGAGATATTCGCGGCTGCTGAGGGCGTCGGGGGAGCGGAGTACTACCTGATGGAACAGGAAGGCAGCCGATTGGGGCAGATGGACACAGCAAAGGTCTGCCTGAATTCCTACCGCAAGTTGCGGGCGTAACCAGTTGTTGCGGAACTCAAGGAGAAGCTCGCCTGGATCCGTCGCTCGCGATAAGGCCGCTCGCACAAGCATGACGACACAACCCTGCCTGGAAGAGCAGGATCCTGTGCGAAGACGGCGCCATTTTCCCTGTAAGCCTCGTCAAACGAGCGAGTTGGCGCTGCGACGAAAGGCCAATTCCCGCATCTAAGTATTAGAGGTTTAAGAGAAGAAATATGCAGCTGTCGAGGATGAAAGGTTTCATAGCGAGTTTCTTCCTGGCAGCCGCTCTATCTGCGCCAGCTTTAGCCGACGCAAATCCAGCGCTACCAGGAACACTGAACTTTGTAGAGGGGAACGCCGCGGTTGGATATCAGGCACTAACTCCCAAGTCCGTCGGGAGCACTACCCTGGAGGCGGGCCAAACAATCAACACCAAGACTGGAAAAGCCGAAGTGCTGTTGACGCCTGGCGTGTACCTGAGAGTGGGCGATAACTCGTCGGCAGAACTGGTTAACCCTAGTATCACCGACACTAAAGTGGCTCTGAACCAGGGGAACGCTATCGTGGAAGTCGATCAACTGCACAAGCAGAACGATTTGCAGATCGTCGACGCAAACTCGACGGCCCGGCTGATGAAAACAGGGTTGTACGAGTTCGATACGGACCCGGCGGCAGTGCGGGTTTTCAAAGGCCAAGCCGATGTTGAGGTCGGCAATCGGATGATAAAGGTGAAAGGCGGGCACCAGCTTGCTCTGGCTGAGCCGACGGCTCGCAAACTGAAGGAGAAGGGCTTCGACAAGAAGACGTATGAGTCCAGCGATCTGTACCGCTGGAGCAGTCTGAGGTCGCAATATTTAGCAGAGGCGAACGTCGACGCCGACCAGATCTACTATGACAACGGTTGGATTGGGCCCGGTTGGTACTGGGATCCGTTCTTCGCGTCGTACACGTTCCTGCCGGGCGCGGGAATGCTGTACAGCCCGTTTGGCTGGGGTTTCTACTCTCCGGCGTTCTTTTACTCGTACGGATATCCGTACTATTACGGAGGCTATCCGTACCGGGTGTACGGCCCAACCCTCTACAGTGGCCATGTATACGCGCCGCACGCATGGAACCATCCGATGGCACGTGGCCCGGTTGTCGCTCCTCGCATAGCAGCTCCGCGCATGGCTGCTCCTCGAATGGCGGCTCCAGTTGGCGGAGGCTTCCACACTTTCGGCGGCGGTGGATTCCGAGGCGGGTTTACTGGCGGGTTCCATGGCGGTGGCCGAATGGGTCGATAAATCATTAACAAACTCTTCATTCAGGCGCTGGCCACAGCGCCTTCTTTTTTGCCGAATCCCGCAGCTATACTGCCGCGCATGACCATCGTGATCTCGATGCTGCGCGGCGTTAATCTGGGTCCACACAACCGAGTCAAGATGGAAGAGTTGCGCGCGCTGTATAAGTCGTTGGAGTTAGAGAACCCGCGGACTTACGTGCAGAGTGGGAATGTATTGTTCAAAACCAGGGAACCCGATCTGACGAAATTGAGCGTGCGGATAAAGGCCGCGATCGAAAAAAGGTTTGGGATAAATACCGAAGTGATCTTGAGAACCGCGGAAGAAATGAGGACACTGGCGGCAGAAAATCCGTTTGCCGGCAGAAAAGGTATTGAACCAAGCAAACTGCTCGTATCCTTTTTGGCCAACGAGCCCGGGATAGAAGCCTCTAAGAGACTACGCGAGCTCGATACCGCGCCAGAGGAGTTGGTCATCAATGGTCGCGAAATCTTTGTCTACTACCCGAATGGGATGGCGCGTCCGAAGTTTCAATGGACGAAGGCCGACAAGATCCTGAATATCCCCGGCACGGGACGAAACTGGAACAGCGTCACGAAAATGCTGCAGATAGCCGAGGAGATGGAAGGAGAGTAGCGGGTGCGTGAGTTGGTTGTTTGGGTATTAAGCCCTATCTGTCATTGATGTCGCGGGCGAGGGCGCTCGCGCTACATTGCGGAATTCACCTTACTCGGTTTTCATCGCGCCAGTAAGTTCGGTGATGTGCTCGATCCGATGTTCGAAAGCCCAGCTTTCCAATCCTTCGACGAGCTTCTCTGTTGCGCATGGATCCCAGTAATTTAGTGTGCCGACTTGAATTGCTGCGGCTCCGGCGAGCATGAACTCGACGATATCCGTAGCGGTGCTGATTCCTCCCATGCCGATGACGGGGATGTTCACGGCGTGCGCCGCTTCATAGACCATACGTAAAGCGATCGGCTTGATAGCCGGGCCGGAGAGTCCGCCAGTAATCGTGGCGATTCGCGGGCGTCGCGTTTCGGGATCGATGGCCATAGCGCCGAACGTGTTCACCAGGGAGATCGCGTCGGCACCGGCGTTTTCCGCGGCTTTAGCCATCTTCGCAATACTGGTTACGTTAGGTGAGAGTTTCACAATCAGCGGCCGCTGGCAGACGGGCTTCACCGTGGAAACGACTTCTTCCAGCATCATGGGGTCGGTGCCGAAGACGATGCCGCCGGCTCTCGTATTGGGGCAGGAGACGTTCAATTCAAACGCAGCGATGCCTTCCCCTTCATTCAACATCGTGATCACGTCGCGATAGTCTTCGCGCGTGTAACCGAAAACGTTGACGATGATTGCAGGTCCCTTGATCTTACGCAGGTGGGGCAGCTTTTCCTTCAGGAATGTCTCGGCGCCGACGTTCTGCAGTCCGATAGAGTTCAACATCCCCGCGGCGGTTTCGAACAGGCGCGGCGGTGGATTGCCGGGCATTGGGTCGCGCGAGAGTCCCTTAACAACGAACCCTCCCAGCTTTTCCAGAGAGACGATGTCCTCGAATTCGATGCCGTAGCCGAAGGTGCCGCTGGCGGCAATTACGGGATTCGTCAGAGGGATGCCAGCCAGGCGAACCCGCAGGTCAGGCTTGGGTTGCGCGCCACGATGTGGTTTGGCCGGAGTAGCCATCGTTGGGGTTGTGGTCTCGCTCAATGCTTGTCCTCTTTGCTGGTTTCCGCTGGAATCATGATGCCACGGCGGGCGGCGGCATTGGGGGGAATTCGGAGAGCCTCCGTGAGCACCCGTCCGACAGCGCTGTTCGGGGCGTTAATACCCAGGAGCGAAGCGAGTGTCACCGCAAGATCCACCGGTTCCGAGTGTTCGCGGTAAACGCCAGGCTGAAACGGCAACCCGAAAAAGGCGAGCGGAACGTGCGTGTCGTAGTTGTAAGGGGAAGCATGATCCGTGCCGCGCGAGGTGCCGACGAAATAGGGCGCGGGGACGCCCAGGACATACCAGCTGGGTTCCGGAGAAAAGCTGTGCAGATAACGGCGTCCGAGTTCGTCAGCTGGTACGCGGAAATCGGCAAGTTCGGATCGCGTGAAGTAAGAGCGCATTCCGACCTGCTTCAGCGCTTCTCCGGCTGTGTGCTCGGCATCGGCCTCTCTGACGTTCTTACCGGCAAACGCATTTTCGTCGAGAAAAAGAACCGGCCAGGAAAGTCCGCCACGTGGAACATATGTGCCGGGACCGTACTTCGCTGCGAGGATGTCATTAAGTCTGGCGCTGAGTTGTCGCTCGTCCAGGTTGGCAGCGGGGAGGCGAAAGCTGCTCGCGACCGGCGGCATCGGCGAGATGCCATGATCGGCCGACAGCGCGATCAACACATTCCCGAGGCCGATCTGTTTCCCCAGAAATCCAAAGAAGCCGGCCAGCTGTCGGTCGAGCGCCAGAGCCATGGCTTCGATTTGAGGCGAATCTGGTCCGACCTGGTGACCAAGGATGTCGTTGGCCGAGAGGCTGATCAGAAGAAGGTCAGTTGCCGGACCCTGGCCGAGTTTTTCATTTGTAATTAGTGTGCGGGCGAAATCAAACTCGTAATCATTTGCGAACGGCGTGCTGCCGATAATGCCGTAAAAGTCGGCCTTCTGAGCAGGTTTGTTGGTATTGCGAAGAACCTGCCCTGCATTATTCTTCCACTCGCGATTCCAGTACTTATCGGAATTTCCTGACGAATTGAACTGCTGCACCCATGCGGGCAGCGAGTTCATGTAGTAGGTCGAGGTGATCCACGCGCCGCTCGAATGGTCGATCCAGTAGGCTGCGTTCGCGCTGAAGCCGCCAGGAAGGACGGCAGAACGATCCTTCAAAGAAATCGAAAAGACGCGCGCTCTGCCTTGGGTCGCGAGCCTGAGTTCGTCGCCAATGGTGTCGGCGAGCAGTTTGTGTGGCGATGCCCCGGGTTCGCCGCCGGAGACGCCAACGATCCGGGTCGTGTCGTCCTCAACGGACGTGACCATTTTCTTCTTTACCGGATCCCACCACTCATTCGCGAGAATGCCGTGGCCGTCGGAATAGGCACCCGTGAAAAGGGTAGCGTGGCCGGGCGCGGTGCGCGTGTTGGCATATCCGTAATTGCAGCTATCGAAGTACGCACCGCGATCGATAAGCAGCCGGAATCCATCGGGGACCAATTGGTCATGCGCGCGTTCGAGATAGTCACCGCGGAACTGGTCTATGACAATGACCACCACCAGTTTGGGTTGCGCGTTGTAAGCGGAAGCGGAAAGCACCGTGCAGTTGAGGAGAACAGTGAGCAGAAGCGCAGCAATGCGATATCTCATCGGTATGAGTAGTGTACCGGAGAGAGTCAGGACTCAGGGAGTGTTTGAAGAATCCCACATCCGCCGGCAGCGGGCAGATGTGGGACCCCATCAAGTTGTGCTGCGGTCGCGGGCGGCGCTCGCAACCTGGCAACACGCCGGCCTACGAGCTACTCCGCAATCGCGAAGTGCGCGCGGCGGTTCATCTGATAACAGGCATCCGTATTGTCCGTGCAGAAGGGCTTCTCTTTTCCGTAGCTGATGACCTTCAGACGGTCGGACGTGATGCCAAGCTTGTCCAGCAACTGCTTGGTTGCGTTCGCACGATTGTCACCGAGTGCGAGGTTATATTCTTCCGAACCGCGCTCGTCGCAGTGACCCTCAATGACGACCTTCAGATCCGGATGCTCCGCCAGAAATTTGGCATCGGCTTCGGCAATGCTCTGATCGGAAGACCGGATGTCGTACTTGTCGTAATCGAAGTAGATGTCCTTAACATTCTGCGCGAACAATTCCTGAATGCTGGGTCCAGCCTGTGCGACCGGTGCCGGCGGGGCAGTAACGGTGACGCGTGCCGATGCTTCGGCGCTTCCACCCGCACCTTTTGCCATCAGGTGGTAGGTGGTCGAGTCAGCGGGGCTGACCTGCTGGCTGCCGGAAGCAGCAACTGTCCCGAGTCCATCGATGTTGATCTCGCTAGCATTCTCTGTGTTCCACGAAAGCGTGACCGATTGCCCTTTTTCAATGGACGGCTGGCTGGCGGTTAAAGTGGCGGTTGGAGCCGCGGGCGGTGGCGGCGGTGGAGTTTTAGCAACAACTTTTTTCTTGGCGCAGGCACCGAGAAACAGCATGCCGGCCAGCAGAGAAAAGGTAACGGCGAATTTTAACGATGACTTCATACATCCTCCAAGACGAAGTGTGAGCCGTGACGTGCGGCTTTTGATTGGCAAAGAATCGAGTACGGGAAGAAAAACTTCTAACAGCGAAGTTCAGTGGCCAGATTCAGCGAATGCAACCTTGGTGGCGCTATGCAATCCATCCTGCTGCTGATCGAACTTTGAAAACAGAGCCACGCCTTTGGCAGCCGCAGCATCGACAGCAAGGTAATTGCACAGTAGATGAGAAGAGCGTACAGCCGCGCTCGACCGGTCGATACCGGACCATGAGTAGCGGAAAACGATCCACGTGCCGCTGGGAATAGAAACAGGAGTAGCACGCAGATTACTACCAGTATTGCCAGCCTAATGTTGGCAATCCGAACGAGCATTGCGACTCCATCCCGAATAGTCCGGTAATTCAAACACAGTAGTTGAAACAGAGTTGCTCAATCCAGTTACTTTTGAGCGTCCGGCAGTACAGGACTAGCTGGGCTAGACCGTACCTGTCCGTTTCAGGCCTCCAGGCGGCCGGTGTAGATGGCCATGCCAGCAATCGCGTCCACTCCAAGGCGGTCTAGCTGTTCGACCTCGTCCCGGCGTGTAATTCCTCCTGCCACAATGAGTTTGCGGCTGGTCGCGGCGAGCAGATCGGAAACTAGGTGCTGTGGAAATCCCTGGAGCAGGCCTTCGGTATCGACATTCGTGTAGAGGAAAGCGCCACAGAAATCGTTCAGAGCGCGCATGGCTTCCGGGGCGGTGAAGTCGGTGAGCGTGCGCCAACCGTGGATCGCCACCCGGCCCTGCTTCGTATCCACGCCGAAGGTCAGCCGCTCGGGGCCAAGTTCGCGGGCGAGATCGGCGGCAAAGTCACGCTGCATCTGGCCTTCCTTAAAGAGTGCGGACCCGATGATCACGCGCCGTGCGCCGAGCGACAGCGCCTCACGTGCGGAAGCCAGCGAACGAATGCCGCCGCCAACCTGGCATGGCAGTTTCGACAGGAAGCGGGCTATCAGTTCACGGTTGTTGCCGGTGCCGATGGCAGCGTCCAGATCGATGAGTTGCACCAGCGGGTATTTCGAAAAACGCTCGGTCCAGTAGTCGAAATCGTCAAAGTCGAGGGCCTTCTTCTCGCCCTGCACCAGTTGGACGATCTTGCCGCCCATGAGATCGATGGAAGGAATAAGCATAGTTGTCAGTTGCTCGTTGTCTGTTCTAAGAGCACTGCCAGTTCGCGCAGTACTTGCTCACAAAGAGGTCCGTTCCGAACAGTTCGAATTCATTTGCATTCCCAGCTTCCTCTGCGGAGAACTAAGCCGGCCAGCGCATCGGAACACCTGCGCGCTGCAGATGTTGTTTCAATTCACCGATCGATTCCAGTCCGAAGTGAAAGATTGAAGCTGCCAGAGCCGCATCGGCGCAACCTTTGCGAAGAACATCGACAAAATGATGCGGCGATCCGGCACCGCCAGAAGCGATCACGGGAATAGAGACGACCGCCGCAACTGCTGCCGTCAGTTCACAATCGAAGCCGGCGCGCGTGCCGTCGCGATCCATTGAAGTCAGCATAATTTCTCCCGCTCCGCGTGACTCCGCTTCCCGTGCCCAATCGAGCACATTGCAGCCAGTGGGCTTACGGCCACCGGAAACGTACACTTCCGCAGGAAAACTGTTCTTCGCGGGCGACGGCGCCCGCGCCACATCGGTGTCGATTCGGCGCGCATCGATCGCGATGATTACAGCCTGCGATCCGAAACGCTCGGCAATGCAGGTGATCAAAGAAGGATCAGCTACCGCAGCGGAGTTGATGGTGATCTTGTCGGCGCCGGCATCAAAGATGGCGCTGGCATCTTCGAGCGAGCGGATCCCGCCGCCAACTGTGAACGGAACGAAAAGCTTCCGTGCCGTGCGGCGAACGGTATCAACCAGTGTTTTGCGCTTTTCGTGAGTTGCGGTGATGTCGAGCAGAACGATTTCATCGGCGCCATTGGCCGCATGCATGGCTGCGAGTTCCGCTGGGTCGCCGGCGTCGCGCAGGTTCACAAACTGCACGCCCTTGACGACGCGTCCAGCATCGCAGTCGAGGCAGGCGATGATGCGCTTGGTTAGCATGCCAGTTCCGCGAAATTTCTCAGAATTGTCAGACCGGCAGCCCCCGATTTCTCCGGGTGAAACTGCACGCCGAAGACGTTGTCGCGTTCGACGACACCACTGAAATCGGCACCATACCTGGTTTTTGCAACCGTACCATCCACAACTGGTGCGCGGTAGGAATGCGTGTAGTAGACAAATGACTGATCGGGGACGTCCCTCAGCAGTCGCGACCCAGGTAGGATTTCTACCTGGTTCCAGCCGACGTGCGGCGACTTCACGTCACACGGGAATTTCTCGATCATCGCGGGGAAAAGCGAGAGCCCGGGTGCGCCTGGCGCCTCCGTGCTGCCCTGGAACATCCATTGCATGCCGACGCAAATGCCGAGGAATAACGCTTCGCCGTTGAGCGCGTCGCAGATCGCTTCGCGCAGGCCGCTCTGTTCCAATTGCAAGGTCGCGCCGAAGTGGCCGACACCCGGAACAACGATGTGACGCGAACGGCGGACGATGTCAGGATCTTCGGTCACCTGGACCTCGCAACCGAGGTGCTCGAAGGCCTTGCGAACGGAAGCAAGATTGCCTGCGTGATAATCAACAACTGTGATCATAAAAGTCCCTTGGTGCTCGGCAACATTTCCGCGAGCTGCTTATCGCGAGCGCAGGCGACGCGTAATGCACGCGCGAAAGCCTTGAAGAGAGCCTCGATTTTATGGTGATTCGAGCGGCCGTACATCGTCTTCAAATGTACGTTGGCTCGGGCGCCGCGAGCGAATCCGTCGAAGAAGTCGTACACCAGTTCGGATTGCAGATCGCCGACCAGACGAGTTCGAACTTTTGCGTCGACGACAACCGCCGTCCGACCGCTCAGGTCAATGGCAGCAATGCCAAGCGTTTCGTCCATCGGCATCAGAAAGTAGCCGGCTCGATTGATACCTTTTTTATCGCCCAGTGCGCGGTCGAAAGCCTCGCCGAGGGCGATGCCAACGTCTTCGACCGTGTGGTGCTGGTCGACATCGAGGTCGCCTTTGCACGCCAGCGACAGATCGAAGCCGCCGTGGCGCGTGAACAGCTCGAGCATGTGATCGAGAAAACGTATGCCGGTTGACACCTGGTACTTTCCCGTACCCTCGATGCTCAGTGCCAGATCGATCTGGGTCTCTGTCGTGTTACGAGTTACGTGAGCTTTGCGCATGGATATCGCTGCCGATTAGCGCGGATGAACGCCGATCGCTTCTCCTGTTTTCGAGATTTCCAGTTCGGCTAGCGTGGCTGTCATGGCTGCCAGCACTTGATCTGTATGCGCGCGCATGCCAATAGTGATGCGCACGCATCCTGCGCAGCCTGGATCGGAATTGCGATCTCGCACCAGGATTCCGCGTAGCTGCATCGCCTGAATAAAGTCCCGATACTTGTGACCGATTCGGACCAGCACAAAGTTTGCATGACTGGGCCAATGCTCCAGGCCGGCTTCGGCGAAGAACTGTTGCACGCGCAGGCGGCCTTCGATCACCTGGCGAAGGTAATCAGCCACATAATCCTGATCGCTGAGAGCAACCGGAAGTGCTGCCAGCGCTGCGGCATTAACGTTGTACGGCGAGCTGACACGTCGGACCATTTCCATTTGTGCGGCGCTCCCGATCAGGGCGCCTACACGAAGGCCCGCAAGGCCGTAAGCCTTTGAGAAGGTGCGCGCGACGAAGAGATTGTCGTAATTCGCAACGGCGGCCAGCACGCTCTGCCCGTAAAACTCAAAGTACGCTTCGTCGATGAGAACGGCGGCGTTTGGCGCGCTCTTCACGATTCGCAGCAAGTCGTCAGCCCCCGCGACGGTGCCGCTGGGGTTGTTTGGGTTTGCTAGGGCGATCATCCGTGTTCTCGGCGAAGTGCGCGCGATGATCTCGTCGATGGGAAAAGAGAAATCCTTGTGCATGGGAACGTTGATGATCTTCGCGCCGGTCGCCTGGATGTAGATGCCGTACATGCCAAACGTTGGCACAACGAGCATGGCTTCGTCCTCTTCGCGTAGATAGGTCTCGCAGACGAGGTGCAGACCTTCGTCGACTCCATTCGTGAGCACGACTTGATCCGGTTGGATGCCGAGAAAGCGGGCGACAACTTCCTCGCAATGGTCGCGATGGGGATAGCGGGAAACTTCTTCCGCCGTCAGGCTTGCCAGCTTCCGGTAGACGCGCGGCGAACATCCGGCGGTGTTCTCATTCATGTTCAGGTTAAGTCCGGTGAGACCCGCAGACGGGGAATGGTAAGACTTCATACCAAGCACGGCTGGACGCGGTTCAAGCACGGCTGCACCTCACGCGAACGGATTCCGCATGCGCTTGTAGTCCCTCGGCTTCGGCAAGCGTCGTTACCACGGGGGCGATCCGTACCAGCGCCTCGCGCGAAACTTCCTGCACGGTGATGATTTTCACGTAGTCGAGCACGCTGAGGCCACCTCGGTAGCGGGCCGCACCTGCGGTGGGGAGCACATGATTCGGCCCGGCGGCATAGTCGCCGAGCGATTGCGGAGAGTAAGGGCCGAGGAAGATAGATCCTGCACTGAGCAGTGACCCGAGTTGATCGCGCGACAGCGTAATGTGCTCAGAGGCAATGGCATTCGCAACTTCAATGGATTCCGCCCGAGAGTTGGTTACGAAGATCACGCCATTGTGGCTGAGCGACTCGCGTGCGATGGCGTTCGTCTTCGAGCGCACTTTGAGTTCGGCGGCGACCTGTTGGCCGAGAGCGGCCTTGCTTGTAACGAACACGACGCTCGTGTCGGGATCGTGTTCCGCCTGAGCAATAAGATCCGACGCCCAGAATGCCGGGTCGCCATCTTCTGCGATCACAATTGCCTCGGTGGGACCGGCAAGCATGTCGATCGCGCAATCGAACGAGACGAGCTTCTTTGCCGTGGTAACGAAACGGTTGCCGGGACCGACAATCTTCACCACTGCTGTGATGGACTTCGTTCCGTAGGCGAGCGCGGCAATCGCTTGTGCTCCGCCGGCGCGGTAGAACTCCGTTACGCCGACCAGCGCCGCGGCAGCGAGCGTCTCCTGTGCAGGACGGGGTGAGCAGACCACGATGCGCGCTACGCCCGCGACCTGCGCGGGAATGACAGTCATCAGCAGCGATGAGGGGAGAGGATAACGGCCACCCGGAACGTAGCAGCCGACGGAATCAATAGGCCGAATGATCTGGCCGACGCATAGCCCCGACTGAATCTCTTTCGTGAATTCCTGCGGCTTCTGCCATTCGGCGAATTTGCGGATATTGTGTGCGGCGGTTTCAAGCGCGTGACGAAGGTTGGAGGGAATTGAAGCGAGTGCAGATTTCAGTTCATTTTCGCTTACGCGCAGCGACTGTTTCGGGGCAAGACCGTCCCATTTTTTCGCATAGCGCCGGAGAGCCGTGTCGCCGTTTTTGCAAACATCGTTAATGATTCGTGCCACCGCGCGTTCAGTATCGGCCGAAAAGAGCAGGCGGCGATTCGCGAGTTTGGCGACTTCGTGCGCGATCGATCGGCCCCGGACTATGCGCATGGGCGAGCCTCAATCGTCCTTACAAGACTTGTGAACATTTGCGAAACTATCCGGCACTGAAGTGCCGGGCTACTGCCAGTGCGTCCCGCTGGGACGCCAAGACGGCGCGACGCATGGTCCCTCGACTCGGATCGGGATTGCTTCGCCCGATCTTGGGTCGGAATGATAACGCAGGCCAGTTTGGCTCGGCCTGAGCGGCCGAGGGCGGCTGCTTCCAAGTGAGGTTCCGAAGCACGACGTCCCTCGACTCGAACGCGTTCTGTATCCGTGTTCCCGCTCGGAATGACAGATGTGACGTACTTCGCCACTACATCACCACCTTGTTCAGCGGATATTCCACGATGCCCTGGGCCTTCGCGGCTTTCAGCTTGGGGATGATATCGCGGGCCGTGGTTTCTTCAATGATGGTATTGACCGCAACCCACTGCTCGCCGTTATTCGCAGCCAGTTCGGAAATCGTCGGGCGTTTCAGCGCAGGCAGAACCGCAATCACTGCAGGCAAATCTTCTTTCTTCACATTAAGCATCAGGCCAACGCGTCCCTGGGCCGCGATTGCGCCGCAAAGCATGAGAGCGAGATTCTGGATTTTCTCGCGCTTCCAGCCATCCCGCATCGAGTTCTGATTGGCGATCACCTGGGTGAAGGATTCCATCACTGTATCGATGATCCGCAGGCGATTGGCGCGAAGCGACGACCCGGTTTCGGTGACTTCCACAATCGCATCCGCCAGTACCGGCGGCTTTACCTCGGTTGCTCCCCAGGAAAAGTCGACCTGCACGTTGATGTTTTTCGCGGAGAAATATCTCTTTGTCGCATTTACCAGCTCCGTCGCGACCACGCAGCCCTCGAGATCTTCGGCACGCTGAAAACGCGAGTCTTCGGGAACCGCGAGTACCCACCGCACTTTGCCCCGGCTCTGCTTGGCGTAGACCAGGTCGGCAATGGCATCTACATCCAGCCCGCTTTCGACTACCCAGTCCATCCCGGTGAGCCCGACGTCGATGACACCCTGCGCGACGTAGCGCGCCATTTCCTGCGCACGAATCAGCATGCATTCGATTTCGGGATCGTCAGTTGAAGGAAAGTAAGAGCGGCCGCTGACGTAGATTTTCCACCCCGCCTGCGCGAAGAGTGCGACGGTGGCATCCTGGAGCGAGCCTTTGGGAATACCAAGGCGTATCTTTTGCGACATTATTGCGCCTCCATGGTCGGCAGTTCGCGCGTGAAGCAGGAGCGCGTGCCCTCATGGCAAACCAGGCCATCGCCCTCTACACGCACGCGGAAGAGCAATGCGTCCTGATCGCAGTCCGTGGAGGCGGAGACGAGACGCAGACGGTTGCCGCTGGTTTCACCCTTCATCCAGAGCTTCTGGCGGGTGCGGGAATAGAAGGTCACGTATCCGGAAGAGAAGGTGCGCTGGAGAGATTCGGGGTTGACGAAGCCGAGCATGAGAACGTCACCGTTCTCGGAATCCTGAACAATGGCGGGAGCAAGCCCGCCCATCTTTTCGAAGTCGATATTCATTCCTTCTCCCTGAGAAACAAAAAGCCCGCTGATTTCGTCAGCGGGCTTCGAATCTTGTTCTACTTTGCTTTTCGCTAGTAGCAGACCTCCGCTGACATGCTCGCCGCATGGTGATGGTGATGATGGCGATGGGTCAACGTGGTCATTGCGAAAGGGTAGAATAGAGGTCAACGCGCGCGGGTGTCAATCTCAAACAATTTGAAAATTCTGCTACGACAGATCGGATTTTCCGATGGTGTTCGCCGGCAGGAGTTCCGGTTCATCTTCGTCGTGGTGCTCGGCTCCGCAAGCACACGATTCTTCGGCCCACCGTATCGATTCCAGGTAGGCGAGCGAAAGATCGCGTTCCGTCAATTTCCACGCTCCGGCGGCATTGCGACAGGACTGCCATTCGCAGCGTTCATACTGTTCCGCGATGTGCAGCAGTTGCCCGATCGCGTTGCTACCGCCTGTCAATCCTGCTTTGAGATCGGAAGACAAAGGAAGTTGTTCGAGGATCAAGGGCAGTGGAAGCGCAAGCACGGCATCGAAACGGGAAAGCATGCCCGCAAAGAAGGCATCTCCGGCAGAAACCTCAGTCAGCGGCGAGAGGATTTCACAAAATCGCGCTCGCGCCAGGCAATCGGCAATCACTTCGGGAGGTTGTCCGTTAGCGGCGACGCCGACCGCACTCACCATCGCCCACTTGCGAAATTCGCGTTCGCCCAGCAGCATGACCGCGTGCCGAATCGAGGTGATGCGATCGCGAAAACCAAAAGTAACGGAGTTCAGTCGGCGCAGCAGTCGGTAGCTCAGTGAGGGCTCCGATTTCACGATTCTCTCAATCGCGATGAGATCGAACTGTGGCTGATTCAGCGCTGCGAACAGTCGGATGTGATTGCCTTGATTGGGAGGTATCTCGCGAGCCTCGAGCATTGCGGGCCGACAGAAATAATATCCCTGGAAGTATTTGTACCCCTCAGACAACGCCGAGCGAAATTCTTCGGCAGTTTCTACCTTTTCGGCAAGTAGCGTAGTCCGGTACCGTGCAGACACCCGCAATATTTCGGCGCGCTGCTCGGGTGAGATGATCTGCAGGTCGACCTTCAGGATGTTGGCAATTTCGACAAGCGGCTCCCATGCAGGAGAGGGAAGGAAGTCATCGAGTGCAAGCTGGTATCCAATCTCTTTCGCTCGCTGGCAGGCTGCGATCACCTCTGCGTCGGGAGAGATGTTCTCCAATACTTCCAGCACCGTGAGATCCTGCGGGAGAATCGTGTACAGGCCGCCGATGAGCACTTCGCGCGTGCAGTTGAAGAAAGCCTTCCGCCCCCGGCACAGGTTTTCGAGCCCCAGCAGAAGCGAGCTGTCGAGCATGTGTTGTGACGCCGCGGAGCTGTCTCCCGAGAAGTAGTTTGCCGGCCCACAGCGAAATAGCAGTTCATAGGCATAGAGATTTCGGCCGCGATCGTAGATGGGCTGGCGAGCGAGAAAGCGAGTTGGCGCCTGAGAGCAGTTCACGAGGTATCAATCGGCAAGAGCCCGGAATTGATGAGAGCACAATTGCTTGCGGTTGTTCCGGAGGGCCGGAGCCGATCCCGTGAGCACGACAGCAACAATTGCGTGGGCGCCTACATGTGACAAACCTGCCATATCAACTTGGCTTCGAAATCAGGGCTAAAATATTGATAGTGCAGTTATGTCCTCCCTGAAGCAGATTCTCGATCAAAATGTGCGCGAAGCCGCGCCAGAACTGGTCGACACACTCGACGATAAGAAGCGTATCCGATGCTATTCCTGCGGGCACGAATGTCCTATACCTGACGGGCAGTCCGGCGTATGCAAGGTGCGTTACAACCGTGGCGGACATCTTTATGTGCCGTGGGGATACGTCGGCGGGGTGCAATGCGATCCCATTGAGAAGAAGCCGTTTTTTCACGCCTACCCCGGAGCACTGGCCTTCAGCTTTGGCATGCTCGGCTGCGATTTGCACTGCTCGTATTGTCAGAACTGGGTGACATCACAGGCGTTGCGCGATCCCGAAGCGGTGAGCCCGCCGATCCAAGCCTCACCGGAGCAGTTGGCGCAGGCAGCCTTGCGCCAGGGCGCTCGCGTGCTGGTGAGCACATACAACGAACCTCTGATCACCAGCGAATGGGCAGTTGCGGTTTTCAAAGAAGCACGCGCTCTCGGACTTGGGACTGGGTTTGTGTCGAACGGAAACGGCACGCCGCGAGTTCTCGAATTCCTGCGCCCGTGGATCGATCTATATAAGGTCGATCTTAAGAGCTTTGACGATCAGCACTATCGCAAGTTGGGCGGGCGCCTGCAGCCGATCCTCGACACGATCCGGCGGCTGAAGCAGATGGATTTCTGGGTAGAAATCGTCACGCTCGTGATCCCCGGCTTCAACGATTCCTCTGATGAGTTGCGGCACATGGCGGACTTCATTGCCAGTGTTTCGCCGGAAATCCCTTGGCACGTGACCGCATTCCACGAGGACTACAAGATGACCGATTGCGGGGATACACCTGTCGAGACACTATTGCGCGCGGCGGAATTCGGCCGAGAAGCGGGACTGCAGTTCGTATATGCGGGCAATCTTCCGGGCCGGACTGGCAAGCTGGAGAACACCTACTGCGCGCATTGTCATGAGCTGCTGATCGAACGCTATGGGTATCTAATCACCGATTACCGTGTCACCGCCGAGGGCGCCTGCCCGAGGTGTCACACCAGCGTTCCGGGGAAGTGGGATAAGAAGTTCGGCGGCCAGCGAACTTCGCGACCGTTCGTGCCGGTCAACGCGATGCGGTAACTACGTTTAACCCGCAGAGGCACAGAGAAGAATCGGGCGATCTGGTAACCGGGTGATCGCGTAATCTGAAGTCTCGAAACTGAAGCAGCACTTGGCCCGCTCTCTTCGTTTCCGATTACCCGATTACAAATTACCCAATTACCAATTACAGTAGTTGCTTCTATGCTCGATCTGAATTTTGTCCGCGATCATCTGGAACTCGTGGAAGAAAAGCTGCGGCAGCGCGGCATGGATCCCAATGAACTGCTGCGCAACTTTCGCGAGATCGATACGCGCCGCCGTGCGGCGATCACCGAGTCCGAGAATTTAAAAGCACAGCGCAATCGCGCGTCGGATGAGATTGCCAAGCTCAAGAAGAACAAGCAGGACGCCACCGCGCTGATCGAGGAAACCAAGAATCTGCGCGGGCAGATCGAAGAACGCGAAAAGGCTGCCGAAGCTGCCGACGGCGAACTCCGCGAAATCCTGAACAGCATCCCGAATCTTCCGAGTGATTCCGTCCCTGTGGGGCATTCCGAGGCGGACAACAAAGAGGTGCGTCGCTGGGGTACACCGCGAGAGTTCAAATTCGCTCCTAAACCGCATTGGGAGTTGGGCGAGCACTTGGGAATACTTGATCTGGAACGTGCGGTGAAGATCACTGGTGCGCGTTTTGCCGTGTACTGGGATCTGGGTGCGAAGCTGGAACGAGCGCTGGCGAACTTCATGCTCGATCTGCACACAAAGGAGCATGGCTACACCGAGGTGTTGCCGCCGTTCCTGGTGAATGCTGATTCGATGTATGGTACCGGGCAGCTGCCGAAGTTCGAAGCCGACCTCTTCAAGGCGCCGCATGGCGAAAAGAATCTGTATCTGATTCCGACGGCCGAGGTGCCGGTCACCAATTTATATCGCGACGAGATACTTGATCCCGAGCGTCTGCCCATTTCACTGACGGCGTACACCCCCTGCTTCCGCAGCGAGGCAGGTTCTTACGGAAAAGACGTGCGCGGCATCATTCGCCAGCATCAGTTTCAGAAAGTGGAGCTGGTGAAGTTCACACGCCCGGAAAATTCTTACGACGAACACGAGAAGCTAACGCGCAACGCGGAGACTGTGTTGCAGAAGCTGGGATTGCCATATCGGGTGGTTGTTCTGTCCACCGGTGATATGGGATTTTCTTCCGCGAAGACATACGACCTCGAAGTGTGGCTGCCCGGACAGCAGTTGTTTCGCGAGATTTCCTCCTGTTCGAACTTCGAAGCCTTCCAGGCGCGGCGCGCGAACATCCGCTACCGTCCGGAAGGTAAAAAAGGCACGGAGTTCGTGCACACGCTGAACGGCAGTGGTCTAGCTGTAGGTCGCACCTGGCTGGCGATCCTCGAGAATTATCAACAGGAAGATGGCAGTGTGCTGATACCGGACGCGCTAAGGCCGTACATGGGCGTGGAGAAGATCGAGGCGAGGAAGATCGGGTGAAGCAGGAAGTCAGACCTGGCGAAGTAAGAAGGGCCAGGAGTCTGAAGTACAAAGTACAAAGTGGAAAGTAACTGGAACTACTTCTGACTTTGTACTTCTGACTTCCTACCTCGTACTTCTGACTTCGTCCTGCTAAACTTTGTATCGGCAGACAATGTGGAACACGATTAAAAGCTACATCTTCTGGACGCACAAACGTGCCGGATTTCACTACGACGTGATGGTCACGTTGATCCTGCTGTTCATCTTTCTGACGCCGCGCACATTTTTCAAAGACAAACCCATCCAGCACACGCCGCATCAGAGCGAAGTAGTCGTTGCACCCGAAGGCGATACCGGTTTCGTCTATGAAGTGGACGGAAGTGCGGTTCCGGAAGGGGCGAATGACGAAGCCGTACGAGAAGCTCTATTGCGCGTAATCGAACCCATTTCCGGAGAGGTTGAAATTAGCAAATGGGAAAAGGTGAAAGATGCGCGCGGCCGCGTGACTGCCTATAAGGTGCATGTTGAAAGATAGATCCCGCCGTTCCACAGCACTTACCTGCCTGATTCCGATCTTCATTTTTGCGCTGTTGTTCTCATCTATTTTGTTCGCGCAGAATGACAAGGCCGCTCTCGAACAGATTCTCAATCGAATGGACCAGACCGCTGCCACATTTCACGCGGCAAAGGCGGATTTCGATTGGGACACGTTCACGGCCGTCGTCAACGAACATGATCGCAAGGTCGGCACGGTTTACTATCGCAAGCAGGGCAAGTCAGTTGAGATGATGGCGGAAGTGCGTAAGCCGGACAGCAAGTCTGCCGAGGAATATGTGCTCTACAAGAGCGGGAAGGTTCAGATCTACTACCCAGGTACCGGCCAGGTGCAGGAGCACCCCGTCGGGAAGAACAAGGCAGATGTGCAGACGTTCCTGTTGCTTGGATTTGGCGGCGCAGGCCACGACTTGGCGAAGTCTTTCGACGTGCACTACGCCGGCACCGAGAAGATCGGCACTGTCGACGCAGCGAAACTGGAGCTGACTCCCAAATCGGAAAGCGTCAAAGGAATGTTCAACAAGATCATTCTCTGGATCGATCCCAGGACCGGACTTTCCGTGCGGCAGGAACTGATGTCTGCCAGTGGAGACTACAAGCTGTCGAAGTACAGCGATATTGAAGTGAACCCCAAATTGCCGCCAGACGTCTTCAAACTGAAAAAAGCCGAGTAACTCGTTCCAGGTATCTACAGATTCTCTAGTATTGCTGGTCACCCGCAGCTATACTGTGCAACCATTGGCGTCGTGTGGGGCGTCCCAACTGCTTAGCAGTTTTGAAATGCAGGTGAGGTAATGGGTAAAGTTTTTACGATTCCGGTGACGCCCGATCCGGGCCGGCGCAAGCGAGAACGCAGCACCGATCCGCGTTATGTCGAAGGCCAGCGCCTGCTGGTCGAAGCCATGAAGTATCTCGCTCAATCAGATCCCGTGCAGAACAAGGAAGCGATCCAGCTTCTTTCCGAACACTTTCGCACCCAATTCAGAATGACGGACTCGCCACTGCGTATGCAGTGACGCCGTTTTAATCAGTAATCCCGTTAGTTGTCATTACAAGTCGCGCAGCGGCGAGGGATCTACAGATGTTTCACTCGCGGGCGAGGGCGCCCGCGCCACTGCTGGCACTTGATTCCGACCGGCTAACCCAATACCGGCCAAGGCGAGTATCGCCGGATAGCATTCCAGCATGTAGCGCGGTTCGGGATTCGGCATATACATCAGGAAAACGGAGCGGATCGCTATGAAAATTGTGACGATTGCAATCCCGAACAGGCATCCGCGCCAGCGGAATGCGCCAACCGTAGCGGCGGCCAGATAAAAAGCGTTGATGAGCGCGAGCAGCAGGGCAAGCGAGAAGTCATGCGGATCGTCGCTGAAATGCCACCAATGCACGTCGATCGGCAGCATTTCTGTGCGAGGCCTAAGCCAAAGATCTGCCAGGCGGAGCAAAGGAAGCCAAACGTAGTATCGAAAGCGCGAGTCGCGGATGCGTTGATTTGCTAATTGCGCGAAGCGCGCGTCGAGTTCCGGAGTGATCACCTTGCGTCCGGAGTTGTAGTCGTTGAATAGCTCCTCCGTCTCCTGCTTTTGCTGGGGAGAGTCGAATGCACGGGCCGGGAGATCGTCAACACTGATTTCCGTGAATGGAACATTGAACCAGATGTCTTCCAGTGACGAATAATCCACCACCCAGGTTTTGAACCATTTCTGAAAACCGTACGCAACGAATTCGTCGGGAGCGTTCGCATTGATCGGCGTCAGCGGCTGAAATAGGTGGTATAGCTTCCAGTTGCGGATGGTCCATGGGATCAGCGGCGCGAGCGAGAAAACTCCGATAAGAACAATCGCGGTGAGAAATCGCATCTGACGGGTGCGAAAGAATCGCCATAAGAGATAGGCGCCGATTGCCATCAGCAGCATGCCGCCGTCCGGTCGCAGAAAGATGCCGGCAGCGAGCGCAATACCACAGACGATCCAGCGGGCTTTCCTCTCAGGAGATCCGAGCGCCACAAGTGCGAGATCAATGGACAGTGCCGCGAAGAAGATGGCCAGAGTCTCGGTGAGTGCCGCGGAAGAATAGCTGGCGAAAAGTGGGCAGAGGGCAGCGAGTGCGAAGGCGACGAGAGGTGCTTTTTGGCCCACCTCCGCCGAACCAAGGCGGAGATGGGGCACCCGACTGTTCTGTTGTTCCACCTCGCTCCCCGCGCTCACTCGTGATGACAAGCGCAAAAGAGTGCGTGGTCCTAAAAACCTCCTCGTCAGGTCGGCGATCAGGAAGCAGGTGCCGAGGTCGATCACAATCTGCACGATCAGGACAGCGGTGTAATGCTCCATTCCAACGATGCGCCAGATGGAAGCCAGAAAAGCTGGATATCCTGGCATGCGAATGTAGGTGGGCTCAGGTCCATTGGCCAAACTGATGCCATAGATTCCCGATTCGAGCCAGTTTTTGGCGATATCGCCGTAGACGAAGCTATCCGCAGTCAACATCCGGAACTGCAACAGGAACCACACACGGAAGGCAATTGCGATTAAACTAAATAGCAGAAAAAAACGCCAATGGTGCCGTAGGAAACAGGGCTCAGCCGCGTCGACATGCGCAAAGCAGGGTTTCTGCATCTAATGAGTAATTTTCCTATTTAATGTATACCACCGGTAACAAGCACTCTGGTTTGACGCGGGTGGGTGCCGAATCTAGGATGGAATCCGCAGCCCGGCAAATCGGAGGCGGGTTCGCCGTCGTCCCGAGGCCCGCAATCAAGCATGGTTAAACCCGTTTTTTATGATCCGCAACGCAAACGCTGGAGAAGGTTCCGGCGGATCATCGATGTGTGCGTGCTGCTGCTCACGCTACTGCTGGTGTTTTTCATTGCCTCCTTGCTGAAGGGCTCAAGCCTGCCCTCCCTCCTGCTGCCGGAACAGAAAAAATCCTATAAGGCTCTGAAGGAGAAAGAGCCTCGCCACACCAAGCCGTTGTACGTAAGTAAGCGCCGAAAGACGACGAAACCGGCCTCGCAGGTCGTGTTGAACTCGGATGAAGGTATCCGCGCCGCCTTTTACGTCACCTGGGACGCGGGCAGTTTTGCCTCGTTACGCGAGTACCTGCATCAGATCGACATTCTCTATCCCGAATGGCTGCACATGGTCACGCCTGATGGCAGTATCCAGGCGGTAAGCGAGGAGAACAAGCTTTACCCCGTGATTCAGGGCGACAAGATTCAGCCGGTCGACCCCAGAGTGATGCAGTTGATCCGGTTCGAAAAGGCAGATACCGAAGTCCTGCCGATGGTCAACAACTTCGATCCGGTCCACAACCAGTGGCTGCTCAGTATTGGCGACATGATGAACGACCCGCAGGCGCGAGCGAATTTTCGCCAGCAGATACTCAAGTTCCTCGCCAGCGACCATTACAAAGGCATAAACCTGGACTTCGAAGGTTTCCCAGTGGAAGCGCAGGGCGGGTACAAGGCGCTGGTGCAGGAGCTCTATCAGGATTTCCACGAACGCGGGCTGAAGTTGCACATCAGCGTACCGGTTACAGATAAAGACTACGACTACCCATTCCTTGCCGCGAACTCCGACGGCTTGGTGCTGATGAACTACGACGAGCACTACTCGGAGGGAGATCCGGGGCCGATCGCATCACAGCAATGGTTTACGAACAACCTGGTCAGCGCCCTGAAAGTGATCCCGCGCGACAAGATCATCTGCGGTGTCGGCAGTTACGGCTACGACTGGCTGATGCCGGACAAGAAGTCGAAGAAGAAGACGCCTGAGGCTATGTCCGTCTCGGTTCAGGAGGCTTGGCTTTCGGCGACCGACGCTGACGCCACGATTGATTTTGATTCCGACAGCCTGAACCCGCACTTCGCCTATCTCGATGACGACAACCGGCGTCATGAATTGTGGTTCATGGATGCGGTCACTGCGTTGAACCAGATGCGTGCAGCGCAGTCTCTCGGCATTCGGACGTTTGCGCTCTGGCGCCTTGGTTCCGAAGATCGCTCGTTGTGGGCCGTATGGGACTTGCCCCAGGATCCGAAAGCGCCCGAGAAGCTGAAGAATCTGCTTCCGGGCCAGGACGTCGACATGGAGGGCAAGGGTGAGATTCTTCAGATCGTCAAGCGCCCTGCGCCGGGTTCGCGCGACGTTACGCTCGACACGAACACCGGGCTGATTACTGACGAGGAGATCACGCAGTATCCGGTGCCCTATGAAATCGATCAGTATGGCGCAGCCCCTAAGAAGGTCGCGCTCACATTTGACGATGGTCCCGATCCGACCTGGACCCCGAAGATTCTCGATGCGCTGAAATCACGAGGGGTTAAAGCCACGTTCTTCCTGATCGGCGTGCAGGTGGAAAAATATCCGAGTGTTGCGGACCGCATTTACCGGGAAGGTCACGAGATCGGTAACCACAGCTTCACACATCCCGATATCAGCGCGATTTCCAAGCGCTACATGCGGCTCGAGCTGAACCTCACAGAGATGCTCTTTGCCAGCCGCTACGGCTTCAAGACGCTGCTTTTCCGGCCTCCGTACTCAATCGACCAGGAGCCGGATACAGCGGACCAGGTGAGGCCGCTGGAAATCTCGCAGGACATGGGATTGATCACGATCGGCGACAAAATCGATCCCAACGACTGGAAAAATAACCCGCATCCATCACCGCAGGAAATCACCGACAGCGTGATCAAGCAGCTTGGCCATGGCAGCATCATCCTGCTGCACGATGGCGGAGGAGATCGCAGCAACACCGCGAAAGCGATCCCAATGATCATTGACGAGCTGCGTGCCCGAGGGTACGAGTTCGTCACCGTGGCGCAGTTGCTCGGCAAGCCGGAAACCGATGTCATGCCGCGGCTCACCGCCAATGAGCGCTGGAGCGCGCGCATCGATCGCGTCGGCTTTGAGCTGTTCGGTCTACTCATGGCCGGAATCGTCGCCGTGTTCTATGTTGGCGACATCCTGATGAGTTTCCGTCTTTTCGGAGTGGGCGCTCTAGCCGTATGGGATCGTTTCTGGCGTGGTCGCAAGGAGAAGAAAAGAGAAGGCATTGAGTTCACGCCGGCAGTCGCGGTGCTGATACCGGCGTATAACGAAGAGAAAGTCATCGAGCGGACGGTACGGGCCGTGATGATGTCCCACTACCCGAAGCTGCGCATCATCGTGGTCGATGATGGTTCGAAAGACCAGACGCTGAAAGTGGTACAGGACTCTTTCCCAGCGGAAATCGCTTCCGGAAAATTAACCGTATTGACGAAACCAAATTCCGGCAAAGCTGACGCGCTCAACTACGGCCTGGAATTCGTGACCGAGGAGATCTTCGTCGGCATTGATGCGGATACGGTGATCGCGCGCGACGCCATTTCGCGGCTTGTACCGCATTTCCTCGATTCGCGCATTGGTGCGGTGGCTGGAAACGCGAAGGTCGGAAACCGGGTGAACCTGTGGACCCGCTGGCAGGCGCTGGAATACATCACCAGCCAGAACTTCGAACGCCGCGCGCTCGACGCGCTGGGAGCCGTTAGTGTTGTGCCGGGCGCGATCGGCGCATGGCGGACTTCGGCCGTGCGAGATGCCGGATTTTATAAAGTCGATACAGTGGCGGAAGAT
>Ga0209062_1001499_pt1 | contig 40457 bp, 38 predicted proteins | sample Coa_R2_2_FD_187158 | JGI IMG/M metagenome (GOLD analysis project Ga0209062, IMG submission 187158) | Surface soil microbial communities from Centralia Pennsylvania, which are recovering from an underground coalmine fire - Coalmine... | ecosystem: Environmental > Terrestrial > Soil > Unclassified...
TCAGCAGTTGTACGGCTATCCGGCGTCGTATTTCCACGACATCACCGGCGGCAACAACCACGGCTACATCGCCAAGCGTGGCTGGGACTGGGCTTCGGGCCGCGGCAGCCTGATCCTCAGCAACTTCTCCGCGGGTGGTACGGAGTAACCACCGGGAGCTCTCCTCTCAGGAGAGGGAAGGGCCGCGCAAGCGGCCCTTCTTTTTCAGGAATGCAGCGTGGCCGCAGAACGGATCATCGCTGGCGAAATGCGATGCAGATCCAACACACTGCTTCAGTGTCGCCCGCGCGCGGCCATGGACGCGGACGGACGGTGCGAAGAAGATGGACAAGCTGGTGGAGAAAGACCGGCGCCGCTAACGCGCGGTCACTTCGCGAACAGCTTCGAACGGTCCGCGAAAGCCTTGAACTCCAGCGCGTTGCCGGAGGGGTCTAGCAGGAACATCGTGGCCTGCTCGCCCGGCTGGTCCTTGAAGCGCACGCGCGGTTCGATCACGAAGCGCGTGCCGGCCTTGCGCAGCCTTTCGGCGAGCGCGTGCCACGCGTCCATGTCAAGAATCACGCCGAAGTGCCGCACCGGTACATTGTCGCCGTCAACGTCATGCGCGGTCGAGTCGTGCAGTTCTTCCGGCGCGAGATGCGCGACGATCTGATGGCCGTGGAAATCGAAATCCACCCAGGTGTCGCTTGAGCGACCTTCCGCGCAGCCGAGCAACCCGCCGTAGAACGTGCGCGCCGCTTCAAGCGAATGAACGGGAAAGGCAAGGTGGAATGGCGGCAGTTCATGCATGGCTTGCTTGCGTTTCGCTGCGATTGAACTTCGGATCGTAAGATGCGGACGATCCCAACGGAAGGAGCCTGCCGTGGCCGATGAAAACGCCAAGTCGCAAGCCGACCTGGTCGCCGACACGCTGACGCAATTGAAGGAAATGCACCACTACGCCAAGAACAATGTCGAGCGCCTGACCGCGATCTGGCTGTTATTCGACGGCGAGCTGTCCAAGCTGAAGCAGACCGACAAGATCGACGACCTGATGAACCGCCAAGGCCAGCTGCACGACGCGCTGGAGAAAGCGATCGCCGATCTCGAAAAGGTCTGGCAGAAGTTGCAGCCGCCACCGGAAGCAGCAGAGGCGTGAAAGCCGTGCGCAAACGATCGGCCGGCGATCAGCCGGCCGGACTGGTGAATTCCGTTACCAGGTGTGGCCGTTGGCGCAATAATGGCCGCCGGTGCCGTGCACGCCCGCGATGCAGGTTTCGCCACAACTCGAGCACTTGGACGTGCAGCGCGACGGCGCCGCGAAAAGGCCGAATAGTCTGGAGAAAAACTTGCGCATGACGTCCTCCTGATGCCGTGGATCGGACCACGGGGAAGCTTGCCGCTGAGATCATACACCTGCGGCTGGGCGGTTCATCAGCGGTTTGCTTTCCTTGCCATCCATGCCTGCACCGTCGCCGGCGGTAGCGGGAAATAACCGTTGACAACTTGCGGATCGCGCGCGGCCGCATCCGGCGTCAGGTGCACGTGCCAACCGGCGACAGTACCGACGTGCAGGCAATCGTCGATTTCGTGCAAGTCGTCCTTGTGTGTTTCCTCGTGACCGCGCAGCAGCATCGCTTTCGCGCGCCGCTTGGCTTCGGCCTTGTTTGGAGCGCCGAAGAAACCCCATGCGTGGCTTTCACCGAACACGCCGGGTCGATAGCCGCCAATGTTGATGAAATACAGGTGCAGGCCTTTATCCGACCGCGTGCGCGAAAGCCGCACGCGGTAGCCTTCGACGCTGTCGAGGAAGCACCACGCATCCACGTGCAGGCCGCGCGGGTCACCGAACCAGTTTTCCAGCAACTGCTCGTGCACGGCTTCCAGCGAATCGCCGACCGCGAATGCCACATCGTGCAATTCGGTTTTCGCGCGCGGCGCGGTGCCGCCGAGCACGCAGGCGATCAGGCGTTCGGTCATGGCAGGTCGCGTCTCGATGATGGAACGGCGGAACCGTCCGTTGCGGCTCCCCCGCGAATCATCTCACGCCGCCTTCGCCTCGTCTCTCAGCGTCTGCATGTCGATCACGAAGCGGTATTTCACGTCGCTTTTCAACATGCGTTCGTAAGCGTCGTTGATGTCGCGCATCGCGATCGTCTCGATGTCGCTGACGATGCCGTGCTCGGCGCAGAAATCCAACATCTCCTGCGTTTCGCGGATGCCGCCGATCAGTGAGCCGGCCAGGCCACGACGCTTCAGGATCAGATTGAACGCGGTGGGCGAGGGATGCGGCGTGGCCGGCGCGCCGACCAAGCACATCGTCCCGTCGCGCTTCAACAGATTGAGATAGGCATCCAGATCATGCGGCGCGGCGACGGTGTTGAGGATGAAATCGAAACTGCCGGCGTGCTTCGCCATCTGTTCGGTGTCTTTCGAGATCACCACTTCGTCCGCGCCGAGCCGCTTGCCGTCCGCGATCTTGTTCGGCGAAGTGGTGAACAGCACGACATGCGCGCCCATCGCGTGCGCCAGTTTCACGCCCATGTGTCCGAGGCCGCCGAGCCCGACGATGCCGACCTTCTTGCCTGGCCCGGCATTCCAATGCCGCAGCGGTGAATACGTGGTGATGCCGGCGCACAGCAATGGCGCCACCGCGGCGAGATCATTCTTGTGCGAAATCCGCAGCACGAATTTCTCGTCCACCACGATCTGCGTCGAATAGCCGCCGTAAGTGTTTTCGCCGCCGCCGTGCAGGGACCCGTTATACGTCGCGGTGAAACCGTTCTCGCAATAGTTCTCCTCACCGGCCTGGCAGGCTTCGCAATGGCCGCAACTGTCGACCATGCAGCCGACGCCGACGGTGTCGCCGACTCTGAATTTCTTCACTTCGTTGCCGACCGCGGTAACCCTGCCGACGATTTCGTGGCCGGGCACGCAGGGATAGCGCGTGTTTTTCCATTCGTTGCGCGCCTGGTGCAGGTCGGAATGGCACACGCCGCAAAAGAGGATTTCGATCTGCACGTCGTGCGCGCCTGGCGTACGCCGTTCGATGGCGTGCGGACGCAGCGGTCGATCGGCGGCGGGCGTGGCGTAGGCGGCGACTTCTGACATGGCATGACTCCTTGTCGATACTTTTCTGTGGCAAAAACCGAATGACGGCGCTGTGGCCGCATCCGGGCTGCGACGGCGTTCAGCCCGCGGCTTTCTCGCGCGTGGGCAGCACCCAATCCGGCCGTATGTAGTGGCAGGTGTAGCCGTCCGGATAGCGCTCCAGATAATCCTGATGTTCGGGTTCGGCTTCCCAGAAATCGCCCGCGGGTGACACTTCCGTCACCACCTTGCCGGGCCACAAACCGGACGCATCCACGTCCGCGATGGTGTCTTCGGCGACGTGCTTCTGTTCGTCATCGAGATAGAAAATCGCCGAGCGATAGCTGGTACCGACATCGTTGCCTTGACGATTGCGCGTGGTCGGATCGTGGATCTGGAAGAAGAATTCCAGCAGTTTCCGATAACTGATTTTCGCGGGATCGAACACGATCTCGATCGATTCGGCGTGAGTGCCATGATTGCGATACGTCGCGTTCGGCACGTCACCGCCGGAATAACCCACGCGCGTGGAGATCACGCCCGGTTGCTTGCGGATCAGGTCCTGCATGCCCCAGAAACAGCCGCCAGCGAGGATAGCGCGTTCGGTTGTCATGTTTGCGCGTCCTTGTTTTCGAACAGATGACGGTACTCGCCGTAGCCTGCATTTTCCAGTTCCTCGACCGGAATGAAACGCAGGCTTGCGGAGTTGATGCAGTAGCGCAAGCCGCCGCGCTCGCGCGGGCCGTCGTCGAACACGTGACCAAGATGGCTGTCGCCGTGTTTCGAACGCACCTCGGTGCGGATCATGCCGTGGCTGGTGTCGCGCTGCTCGATCACATTGTCCAGCTCGACCGGCTTACTGAAACTCGGCCAGCCGCAGCCGCTGTCGAACTTGTCCAGCGAGGTGAACAGCGGTTCGCCGGAAACGACGTCCACGTACAGCCCGGGTTCTTTGTGCGCATTGAACTCGTTGTCGAACGGCCGCTCGGTCGCGGCCTCCTGCGTCACGCGGTATTGCAGCGGCGTCAATTTTGCGACGGCTTCGGGGGTCTTGCGGTAGTCGGGCATGTCGGACTCCAGTGCTGTCTGCTCCGGTTGAAATGGGGGACGGCCGGCGAAAGTCCAAGAGAGCCGATGCGATCACCTTAGAAGCGGCGGAAATTGAACGATTGGGGGACCATCAGGCCCCCGACATTTCGGCACCGCCGCTTCTCCGTTGTCTCGAGATCGTCGTCCGGGAGTGTCGCAGCCTTCGCTTCCGCGACACCCTGTCGCTCGCGCCCGCACGACGCAACCGGCATCACCGAACGCGGTCGGGATTTCGGTGTCGAAAGTCCAGCTCGCGGATTTGCACCTGGGTTGACAAACCTGGTGTCGCTGACTTCCGCTCGTCAGTTCAGCTACGAGACTGCAACATTATGCCCAGCCAGTTTTTCGTAATACCGTCGACATTCATCGACGAGTTTGCGCTGGAAATCGGTCAGCGTGATTCTGCGCGGCCGGTACGGCCCGAACCCGGTCGATCGCTCCACCGCCGCGTACCAGTGCGGTGCCCAGACGCCATCGGAATCGCGCGGGCCTGGCGGCCAGTGCAGCATGCGGTCGGTGAATGGGATGCCGAGGCGCGCGCACAGTGCGCTTAGCACGCTGCGCGGATTTTTCAGCACGTCGTCCGCATCGATCACCGGCGGCGCGTGGCCGAGTTTGTCGCAGACATGATCGAACAAGCGCGCCTGCTGTTCGAAGCCGAGTTCCCACGCCACGGCGTCGGGGCGTTGAATGGTGAAGGACGCGACGACCGACTCCGGATCGCGGATCAGAAAACAGTTGGTGACTTGTTCCAGCCAGTCCAATGGCATGTGGGTGAGCATGTGCTGGGTCATGTGCTTCTGGTACCAGATCGGCTTGCCATTCGGGATCGGTCCAATGAGCATGGCCGCGACTTCCGCAGCGTCCGTGCTTTGCGACTTCAGAACTTCTTCGCGGCCAGGATGGTTGACACCTGTAGCTTGCAGGTAATGCGCGTAAAACGGTTCATCGATCACCGCGGTGTCGCCGCGGTTTTCCCAAGCGCGCATCATCGCAGTGGAAATGTTGCGCGGGCCGGACCACATCGCGATCCGCAGCGGCGTTCTCACACGCGCGGTCCTTTGGCGCTTTCTTCCTTGATGAGTTGCATGTACAGCTTCTGCAACCGCTCGACCATCGGCCCGCGTTTGCCATCGCCCATCACGCGGCCATCGATTTCGCGCACCGGCGTCAAACCCGCGAACGTGCCGGTGACGCAGGCCTCCTCCGCGCCGTACACGTCGGTCAGACTGAAATCCTTTTCAAAAACGGGAATGCCGTTGGCGCGGCAGAGCTTGATCACGTTCGCGCGCGTGATGCCGCCGAGGCAATACTTGCCGGTGGACGTCCACACTTCGCCCTTGCGCACGATGAAGAAATGCGTGGAGTTGCAGGTCGAAACGAAGCCGTGCGGATCGAGCATCAGCGCTTCGTCGTAACCGGCCTTCTGCGCCTGGATGCAGGCGAGGATGCAGTTCAATTTGGAATGACTGTTGAGCTTGGGATCTTGCACGTCGGGCGCGCCGCGCCGCACGTGCACGGTGAACAGGCGGATGCCTCGCTCGACCGTCTCCGGCAACGGCTGCTTGTATTCTGGAATGATCACGACGGTGGCTCCGCCGATCACGAAGCGCGGATCCTGGTGCGGCGTGGCCTTGACGCCGCGCGTTACCATCAGACGGATGTGCACGTGATCGCGCATGCCGTTCGCGCGCAGTACGTCGATCAGGCGTTGCGTCAACTGATCGCGCGTCAGGCCGATAGTCAGGTCGATCGCGCGCGCGCCTTCATACAGCCGGTCGAGATGTGCATCGAGAAAGGGCAGGCCGCCTTCGTGCAGGCGCAGGCCCTCCCACACGCCGTCGCCAAGCACGAAACCCGAATCGAACACCGACACCTTGGCTTCGTCACGCGGCACCAGTTCGCCGTTGATGCTGATCTTGATCGACGCGTTGCGCGGATCAGGGGCGTAATCGTGGGTACCTTTGCTCATGAGCCGCCGCTCGCGGGAAGATCGGCGGAGTTTAGCGCGCGCAACGCGGCGGCAGCGGTGAACATCGCACGATGGCCGAACTCGACAACCGGTTTCGGTCGTCGCTGCGCAGCCTCCATCGTTATCTTGCGATCGGGTCGGAGAATGCGGCGTGCTATTCCGATGAGTTCGCGCCAAGCCGCTGGAAGTCATCGATGGCCCGGACATGATCGAATTGAACGAACCCACACGCAAAAATCGCTACGAGCGGATGGGTTCACAAGCGCGAAGTGCAGTATTTCAAGCGGCACTGATGTGAAGCTACTGTCCTGGATGATATGTCCGCTGGGTGTGCCCCTGCAGTTGCTCTGGCCAGAAATACACCGTGCGCAGGTTGCCGGTGGAGTAGCGCTCGGCTTCGTCGGTGAAGTGTTCGGAATCTTGGTGGCCGCTTTCGCCGCCGGCGGTGACGGCGCGCGCGGAGACTTTCGGCCCGAATTCGACCGCTGCGAGGAAGCTGTTGCCGCTGTTGCCGTAGTAGCGCTTCGTGCCGGGCCAGCGGTGCGCGCCGAAGGAAGCCAGCGAACCCCAGCGCGATGAGGTGAAAGGAACGGGGATGCTCGGCTTGGCATCGTCGAAGTGCGGTTCAATCGAATCGTCCAGTCGCTGAAAACGATTGATCTCACCCCACGCCGTGCCCCAGCTTCCGAAATCTTTTTGCAAACGGTCCGATGCTTCCCACAGCGCGTGCAGACGTTGCTGCGGCGTGGCCTTTTCGGCGATGTAGTCGTACACGCGCATGTTCGATGCGTGCGGATCGAGACCGCTGGCTTGCGCGGTGTCGTTCACTTCGTCCCACAGCGTGTCGCCCCAGAACACCGCCAGCGAAGTCGGCATCGATGCGACGCCCCAACGGTAATCCCAGGTGCGCAGCATCCGGATTTGGCCCGCGAGTCGCGACTTCAGCGGGTCGTTCGCGGGGAGTGCGTCGTAGTCTTTGACCAGAATCGGGATCAGCCGCGCGAACGCGGGCAAATACGAGTCGAACGCGTCGGTGATCAGCATCGGCACTGTCATGTCGCGTATGCCCTGCAACAGGGCGAGCGCGTGCACGCCGCGCGGATTCTCGCCGAAGCTGTCCATGTATTGCGGATAGTCTTTTGCTTTAGGGCTGTTCGTGCCGGCCGCGGTCCAGGGCCAATTGTTGGTGTTGAACACCCAGCCGTTGGACGGATTGATGACGTTCGGCATTTCGTTCAGTGGAGTGAGTCCTTGCCAGTCGGTGGCAGGATTGCTGCCGTCCACAGGCTGGGTGTAATCGAAGCGATTGTCGCGCTTGGGAATGAACTGCGGCACCAGGAACGCGATCTCGCCCTTGTCGTCGGCGAACAGTGTGTTGTTGGATGAATTGGCCTTCAGCTCGGCGACTTTTTCGTAAGAAGCGTAATCGCTCGCCTTGGTGCGCAGGAAGCTCTGTTCCAGTGCTGAGACCGGACGGTTCATCAACGCTTCGGCGATCCACCTGCCGTTCTCGCTGCGCACGATTGGGCCGTGATGCGTGAAGTACGCGGTGAAACTGCGCGACTTCATCGAGCCGTCGCTCGCACGATATTGGACGGTGATTTCGCGTGTCGTCACCGGCCGCAGTTCCTTGCCGTATCGATAAAACAACCGACCGTCCTGCTTGACGATGGTTTCTGCGAACTCATCCACGTTGTCCACGCCGGTCGAGGTATGCATCCAGCCGATGTGCGGGTTGAAACCCTGATAGATGAAGAACTGGCCCCAGGTCGCGGCGCCATAAGCGTCCAGGCCCTCGTCGCTCGACATCTGGAGTTCCGAGCGGAAATAGAACGAGGTGTGCGGATTGATCCACAATAGGGCGTGGCCGTTTGCCGTCAATCTCGGCGCGATGGCGATGCCGTTGGAGCCGGTCGGCTCGGCCCAGCTCGCGGATTCCATTTGCGCCAGTGCGATCATCGTTGCGGGATCGGCGCCGTAGAACTTCGCGAGATCCGACAAGTCCACGCGCTCGATGTCGCCGCCGATGCTGCCTTCGGTAAAGGACAGCGCCATCCACGGCTCGAAATGCGTGATCACTTTGGGGTGCTGTTGCGGATGCGTGACGAGATACCAGTTCAAACCATCGGCCCACGCATTCATCAGCTTCTGCAACCATGCCGGCGATTGCGCGTAAAGTTTTTTCAATTCGACCGGGTCGACCCACAATTGTTGGCGTAGGTCTTGCCAGACATTCGCTGCGCCTTGCGCGCGTGCCGTCCAGCCTAGCGCTGTGAGGTAATTCGTTTCGATGCGGTTGAAATCGTCCTCGGCCTGCGCGTAGATCGCGCCGAACACCGCATCGGCATCAGTCCGGCCGTGGACGTGCGCGATGCCCCAATCGTCGCGGACGATCGTCACGTTTTGCGCTTCGGTTTGCAGACGTGTGCGCTCCGTCTCGGCGTGCGCGACGCCGGCGCACGATAAAGCCGATGCCGCGCACGCGATCAGGGCGCGGGCCGCGAGAAATCGAGGTTCACCAGTGGACTTCATGATGCCGTCCCTTCCGGCCGCACAGGCCGATCCGTTTCCATATAACACGCTCGCTGCGGCGGCGCGAACGGCTGCGGACGTGCGGCTCGCCCCCACAGGACGGACGAACCACGCAAAACCCGCCTGCACGCTTGCCGGCGGATATTCGCGGGGGTACGTTAGTGCCAAGCCGGAACGCCCCTGATGAGCCGGCGCGCGGGACACTTCTCGGCACATCTTGCTGTGTCCAACTCTCACTGTCGAACAGCATTCTTCCGGCATCGCTGCGTTGCCGGAGGGCGTCGGCACGCCGATGGCGCGCCGGCCGACCAACGCAGCACTTCCCGAAAAACGAATCCAATTTCAAGGAGACATCCATGAACACCCGTTTTGAACTTGCCGGCCCCCTGACCGACATCCGCAGCTATCCGCAGTGGACGCAGGACATGGTCGCAGACTGCGACCGCGTCAAGCGCACCGTGGTAGAACACGAGCTGTGGGATCTGATGCGCAGCGGTGCCTTGGGCGCCGACGGCACCGCCAATTTCATGGTGGGCATCTGGCCGGTGATCGAGCGCTTCCCTGGCTACATGGCGCAGAGCCTGTTGAAGACGCGCTACGGACGCAGCGAGGGCGACAATCTGGCGCGCCGCTGGCTGGTGCGCAACATCCGCGTCGAACAGAACCACGCCGAGTACTGGCTGGATTGGGCCGAGGGCGCGGGCGTGCCGCGCCAGCAGGTTTTGGAAGGAACACCGCCTTACGGCACGCAGGCATTGGCCAATTGGCTTGAAGAGATCAGCAGCCGGGGCTCGTTGGCTGCCGGCATTGCGGCCAGCAATTACGCGGTCGAGGGGGCCACGGGCGAGTGGTCGCAGATCGTATATGACAGCCGCGAATATCAGGGGCTCTTCCCGCAAAATACGCGCAAGGCTTCTCTGCGATGGCTGCAATTGCACGCGGCCTACGACGACACCCATCCTTGGGAAGCGCTGGAGATCGTGTGTACCTTGTTGGGCGCCTCGCCACGCCCGGAAGAAGTGGCGCATATTGGGGAGTGCATCAAGCGCAGCTACAGAAGCATGTGCATCAGCATGGACAGCTGTTACCGCGGGTTGCGGCTGCAGGAAGAAGGTGCCTCATTTCAGGTCGTTGCCGCTGCTTGATCTGGTATGCAATGTGCATGGTACGTGGCTCACACTGAGCCACGAACCCATGCGCGGCGGCCAAATACCACTGGAGCGCTCGTTATCCAAACGGCTGTTGCCGCTGGCCTACGGGTTGGCGGCACTGGTGGCATTTATCGTCGCGCTCACTTGGGGGGCCTTGCAGGTTCAAATAGCTCTGGCTGGCCTGATGAATGGCGAGAGCATCTGGTCCAAGGCGCAGAAACAGTCAGTTATTGATCTGGCTTCATACGGGGTCAACGGAGACGAACGACGGTTGGTCGACTTCCGCCGCAACTATGTGGTGCTGAGATCCGATGCTTGGGCACGCGATGCGATTGCCTCCGGGCACTTTGACAGGCCTGCGGTCGTCGCCGCTTTTCGCAGGGGCAGCGTTATCCCAGACGCCATCCCCGGAATGATTTTTATTTTCGAACACCTCGCGGATGCACCGTATGTTCGGGACGCGCTGCAGGAATGGCACTCCGTGGACGGTGCCATCAAGGAACTGGACCAGATCGCTTTGCAGTTAGAGCAGCGGCACCGCTCCAGTAAAGACCTCCGACCGGACGAAATAGAACGTGTAGAGGCCCGCATCCACGCGTTGAACGCGTTTATCGAGCCTCACGCAAACCACTTTTCGTTGGAAATTGCCCTTGGCGCATCCTGGGCTGGCCGGATGCTGTTCATCGGCGAATTGTTCGCCGCTTGCGTTGCACTTGGGTTGTGGCTTCTGCTGGCGCGACGCACGCTCCAGCGTATCCGCGGCACGGAGGAGCGTTACCGGCTGCTTTTCGACAGCGCCGCCGATGCGATCGTGATGGTGGACGAGAACAGCGGCCACATCCTCGACGCCAACCGCACTGCTTCGACCTGGCTAGGCCGGGATCAGGGCGATCTGCGCGGTGTGCCGTTCGCGGACCTGTTCGCGAAATCCACCAGCCGCGAAGACGTCGGCGTTGGCCTCCTGCGCGGCGCACGCGGCGAACGGCCGGTGGAAACGCAGAGCAGCCTCACGGTGTGGGGCGATCGTGTCGTGCGGCAGGCGATCATCCGCGACATCAGCGAGCGCGTGGAGCGCGAACGCGAGCGCCGCATCGCCGCCGAAGCGCTGGCCGGCATCGCCGAAGGCGTGATCATCGCCGATGCCGATCGCCGCGTGCTCTCCATCAACGCGGCCGCGGCGCAGATCACCGGCTTCACGGTCGAAAGCCTTTCCGGGCTGCGGCTGGACGATGCACGCAGCCTGCCCGATGGGAGCCCGCTGCCGGCGTCGATCTGGGATGAAGTCGCGGCCGGACGCAACTGGACCGGCGAAGTGCAGAGCCTGCGCAGCAACGGCAGCACCTATCCGGAAAAACTCAGCATCAGCGCGATCCGGGATGGCGAACGCGTGCTGCATTACGTCGCGGTGTTCAGCGATATTTCGGTGGTGAAGGCCGATCGCCGCCGGCTGGAACATCTCGCCACGCACGATCCGCTCACCGGTCTGGTGAACCGCGCGGAATTCGAGCGGCGTTGCGCCGAAGCCATCGCGCACGCCGCGCGCGAACGTAGCGCGGCGGCGGTGTTGTTCATCGATCTCGACGCTTTCAAGTTCGTCAACGACAGCTACAGCCACGGCATCGGCGACCGCTTGCTGGCGCTGGTGGCCGAGCGCATACAGAAGCAGCTCGGGCGCGCCGACGTGGCCGGGCGCATCGGCGGCGACGAATTCACCGTGCTGGCGCGCGGGCTGGTATTGCGCGAAGACGCCGCCGCGCTGGCTGGACGCCTGCTCGCCACCTTGTCAGAGCCCTTCGTGGTGGACGAATACGAAATCGTGCTGAGTGCCAGCATCGGCATCGCCGGGTTCCCGCTGGACGGCGCCGATGCGCCCACGCTGATCGCCAATGCGGACGCGGCGATGTATGCGGCCAAGAGCGAGGAGCGCAATGCGTACCGCTTCTACGCGCCGATGATGCACGCCGACACGCGCAAGCGCCTGCAACTTGCGGCGGAGTTGCGGCAGGCCTTGCTGCGCGACGAATTCCGGCTGGTCTATCAACCGAGCGTGGAATTGCGCAGTGGTCGCATCGTGGCGGTCGAGGCGCTGCTGCGCTGGCAACATCCCGAGCGCGGCGAAGTGCTGCCGGGAGAATTCATCCCTGTGGCGGAAAGCACCGGCGTGATCCATCGCATCGACGAATGGGTGATGCGCAGTGTGTGCGCGCAACTGCACGCATGGGATCGCGCCGGTCTGCCGCCAATCCGCGTGGCGGTGAATGTGTCGGCTCGCTGGTTCGGACATCCGGCCTTCATCGAAAGCGTCAGCCGCGCACTGCAATCCAATGGCGTGGCCGCGCAGCGGATTCTTCTGGAAATCACCGAAGGCGCAATGCTGCGCTTGGGTGAGGACACCGAAAGCAAGATGCAGGCGCTGGCGCGGCTGGGTCTGGCGGTGGCGATCGACGACTTCGGAACTGGCTACTCCTCGATGGCGTACCTGAAACTGCCAGCGGTGGCCTATCTGAAAATTGACCGTTCCTTCATCACAGGCCTGCCGGGCGACATCAACGATGCGGCGATCACCGAAGCGATGCTGGCGATGGCGAAGAGTTTGAATCTCACGCCGATCGCCGAAGGCATCGAAACCGAGGCGCAGCATGAATTCCTGCTGCGCGCCGGTTGTGCCGAAGGGCAGGGCTATCTCTATTCGTATCCGCTGCCCGCGCCTGCGATCGAACGCATGCTGCTGCCCAAGCCTGTGCCGACCGCAGGCAAGTTGAAATTGGTGCCGCCGAAGCGGGGCTGATCCGTTCCGGTGCCGGGCCGCTCATGCCCGGGGGCGCTGGCCACGTATTCGTGGTATTCCAGAACACTCGAGCCACACTCAGCCGCATTGCGCACTATCCGCTTGCAGGCTGCGAGATTCGCCTTCGGCACCGGCACCAAGAAACCATCGGGGATAGCTCATGGCAGGTTCCTTCAACACTGCGTCTTGCCATGTTCGCGCCGGCGCGCCTGCTGCCCCCGGAGTCGCGCATCCTGTTCGCGCATTTCCGGCGTCAGCGCGTCGCCGAAGTCCTCCGCCTCGAGCACGGGGCGGATTTCCACCGTCTCGCCGCCATCGAACGGCGCGCGCTTCAGCCATTCGATGGCTTCGTCGATCGATTTCACCTGCCACATCCAGAAGCCGGCGACCAGCTCCTTGGTTTCGGTGAACGGGCCGTCGATCACGCGCCGCTGCTTGCCGTCGAATTGCACGCGCACGCCTTTCGATGTGGGATGCAGGCCTTCGCCTTCCAGCATCACGCCGGCCTTCACCAGTTCCTCGTTGTACTTGCCCATCGCTTCCAGCAATTCGCGGCTGGGCATCACGCCCGCTTCGGAATCCGCATTGGCTTTCACCAGCACCATGACTCGCATTGCCGTTCTCCTCGGATGTCGGAATTGAACCGCTCGTCTGAGCGGCTCTTGTTTTGACGACGAACGAACGTGGGCCGGATCGACAAGCCGCCGCCCTGCGGCAGGCCGGGACCGGCGCCAGCATCGACGAAGTGCTGGAAGAGGTGTTCGCGCTATACGCAAATCTGCGCGGCTATGTGCTCGACGAGCATGACACCGTGCGGCATCATCTAACGCTCTTCGCGGATGGCGCGGCGATTCGCAACAAACGCGACCTGTGGCGAGCGGCGACCGGCTCGCGTTCGGTGCCACCATCGGCGGCTTCTGGATCACCGGGAATCAGGGCGATCGCTGGCTCAGGCAGGATGCGCGCCTGCCGCCGGTGTACGCGGTGAGTTCGCCGATGCTCCCGATGCGGTTCACGTTCCGTCGGCGTGACGCCATGACCGCTGCCACTTGACGCGCGCGGCGGCGCGGTTCTCAATCTTGAAGTTTGACACTGGGAGAACCGCATGAACGCCGCCACCCCTCGGCCGCTCGTTGCGGCGCTGTGCGCGCTGCTAGCCACTGCTGCAAGCGCGGCAGCGCCGACTGCCGCATCGGATACGGCCCTACTGGGCTTCACCGCCGATGGTGCGACGCAAGAACGAAGCCTCGAGCAGAAGTTCGATGCGCAGTTGAGCGCGGCCGAGATGCGCGACTGGCTAAAGCAACTGTCTTCCGGACCAAATCAGGTCGGCGCGCCGCACGACAAGGCGAATGCGGAGTTCATGCTGGGTCTGTTCAAACAATGGGGCTGGGACGCGCACATCGAAACCTTCGACGTGCTGTATCCCACGCCGAAAGAGGAAGCCGTAGAACTGGTCGCGCCAATGCAGTTCAAGGCGGCACTGGACGAACCGCCGGTAAAGGGCGACAGCACCTCCGACCTGTCTGGCGCGCTGCCGCCATACAACGTGTACGGCGCTGATGGCGATGTCACCGCGCCGCTGGTTTACGTCAATTACGGCATGCCGGACGACTACAAGGAACTGGCGCGGCACGGCGTGGATGTGAAGGGCAAGATCGTGATCGTGCGCTACGGCAACGGCTGGCGCGGACTGAAACCGGAGCTCGCCTATCAACACGGTGCGGTGGGTTGCCTGATCTATTCCGATCCGCGCGACGACGGCTATTTCGAAGGCGATACCTACCCGCAAGGCGGCTGGCGTCCGCCGGAAGGCGTGCAGCGCGGCTCGGTCGCGAAGATGCAGGTATATCCTGGCGATCCGACCACGCCCGGTTTCGGCTCGACTCCCGATGCCAAACCGTTGCCGATCAAGGACGCGAAAACCATCCTGAAAATTCCGGTGCTGCCGATTTCCTACGCCGATGCCACGCCGCTGCTGAAGGCCTTGGGCGGACAGGTCGCTCCGGCCGGCTGGCGCGGCGCATTGCCGATCACCTATCACATCGGCGCGGGCCCCGCCAAAGTGCATTTGATGGTGAAATCCGACTGGACGCGCAAACCGGTGTACGACGTGATCGCCACGCTGAGAGGCTCGGATGCGCCGGATCAATGGATCGTGCGCGGCAATCACCACGATGGCTGGGTGTTCGGCGCGTGGGATCCGCTCGCCGGCATGGTTGCCGAGCTGGGCGAGGCGAAAGCGTTGGGCGCGCTGTACAAACAAGGTTGGAAACCGAAACGCACGATCGTCTACGCGAGCTGGGACGGCGAAGAGCCCGGTCTGCTCGGTTCCACCGAGTGGGCGGAAACACACGCCAAGGAGTTGCAGCAGAAAGCGGTGCTGTATCTCAACTCCGATACCAATGCGCGCGGCTTTCTGGGTGCGGGCGGCAGTCACTCGCTGCAACACCTGGTCAATCAGGCTGCGGCTGACGTGAACGATCCGGAGAAAAATGTCAGCGTGCAGGAACGCATGCGTGCGCACCTGCTGGTCGAGGCCGCCGACAAGAACGCGCGGCCGGAAATCAAGGCGCTGGCGAAGATCGCGGAGAAAGGCGGAGACGTGCCGATCGAGGCGCTTGGCTCGGGCTCGGATTACAGCGCATTCCTGGAGCATCTGGGATTGGCGTCGCTGGATCTTGGTTTCGGCGGAGAGGACGATCAGGCCGGCGTGTATCACTCCCGCTACGATTCGTTCGATCATTTCGACCGTTTCGGCGATCCGGGCTTCAAGTACGAAGTCGCTCTGGCGCAAGTTGCAGGCCGCGTCGTGATGCGCGCGGCGGATGCGGAAGTGGTGCCGATGCGCTTTGGCGATTTTTCCGACACGCTGGACCGCTACGTCGGCGAACTGCACAAGCAGGTGGACGACACCAGGAAGGCCACGGAGGAGCAACACAAGCTGCTGGCGATGCACGCCTACGAACTGGATTCCGATCCGACGCGGCCGGTCGGACCGCCGGAGCGCGATTCGGATGTGCCGAACATCGATCTGAAACCATTGGACGACGCCGCGAAGCAATTGAAGGCCAGCGCGCAGGCGTACGAAACCGCCTACAACGCACGCGCGGCGAAAGGCTTGCAGATTCCGGATGCCCAGTTGCAGCAGATCAACGATCTGATGGCGAGCATGGAGCAACGGCTCACCGATCCGGACGGCTTGCCGGGGCGCGAGTGGTTCAAGCACATGATCTACGCGCCGGGCATGCTCACCGGTTACGGAGTCAAGACCGTGCCGGGCGTGCGCGAAGCGTTGGACGGCCGTCGCTGGACCGAGGCCGACAAGTACGCAGCCGTCACCGCGAAGGTGCTGGACGGTTATCGCGCGCAGTTGGACAAGCTGACGGCGATGTTGAAATAGAGCGGTTGCAGGTGATGGGTTGGAGGTTGGAAATTGCGATTCTCTCTGCCAACAACCCACGCCCCATAACTGCGACCTACAATCATCCACCTCACGCTGCCGCGTCGAGTTCGACGCTGCGCGAGCGCGGCGCCGCGTATTCGGCGAACTCGCCCTGCGCCGCGAGCCTCGAGAAAAGTCCGCCGCGGCGGATCAGCTCCTCGTAGCGGCCACGCTCGACCAGACGGCCGTGATCCAGCACCAGGATCAGGTCGGCGTTGCGTACGGTCGAAAGGCGGTGCGCGATAATGAAAGTGGTGCGGTCGCGCGCGAGATTGTCGAGCGCGCGCTGGATGCGCGCCTCCGTGGCGTTGTCCAGCGCGCTGGTCGCTTCGTCCAGGATCAGGATCGGCGCGTCCTTCAGCATCGCGCGGGCGATCGCAAGGCGCTGGCGTTCGCCGCCGGAGAGCGAACGGCCGCGTTCGGCCACCGGCGTGGCATAGGCGTGCGGTTTCTGTGCGATGAAGGAATGCGCATCCGCTGCGCGCGCCGCTGCTTCGACCGTCGCTGCATCCGCATGAGGATTGCCGACCTTCAGATTTTCCTCGATCGAACGATGGAACAGCCCGGCTTCCTGGAAGACGACAGCAATGTTCTTGCGCAGCGAATCCAGATTGACCTCGCGAATGTCGATGCCGTCGATGGTGATGCGGCCGTGATCGGGATCGTGCGCGCGGTAGAGCAGGCCCAGCGCAGTGGTCTTGCCGGCGCCGGTGGGACCGACGAGCGCGACTTTCATCCCCGGCTTCACCCGGAAGCTCAGATCGTGCACGGCCGGCCGTCCGCCGTAGCTGAAGCTGACCTCCTCGAATGCGACTTCGCCACGTACGCGCGGCAGCATCGGCGCGTTCGGCCGCTCGAAGATCGCAGGTTTGACGTCCAGCACCTCGAAGAAATCGCGCAAGGATTGCGACTGGAAGAACAGGTTGGAGATGAAAGTGGCGAATTGCTCCAGCCTTCCGATCAACAGCAACGAGAAACCGACGAAGCTGACGATGCCGCCGATCGAGATGCGGCCGTGTGCGTGCAACATCGATCCTAACGCGAAGATCGCGACCACGGTAAGCGTACTGGCCGCGCGCGAGAACACCGACAGCGTGGCCCAGCCGTTCAACACCGGATACTGCGCGGCCAGCGCGCGCGCGGTCAATTCCTTCAGGCCGTGCGCCTCGTCGTGCGCGCGCGTGAAGCTCTGCACCACGGCCACGTTGCCGAGCACGTCGCCTGCACGCGTGGAAATCTCGTGATAGTGCTCCTGCACGCGTTGCTGCGCCGCGTTGGTGCGGCGGATGGCGAGCGCGTTGAAACCGGCGAAACACAGCAGCAGCGCGACCATCAGCAGCGCCAGTTGCCAGCTCATGGTGAAGGCGATCGGCAGCAGCACCAGCAGCGACAAGGCCGTGGTGAGCTGGTCGCGGAAGAAGGTGAGCCACAGCGAGAACAGGTTGTCGGTGCCCGAATGCAACACGCGCATCAGCCGGCCGGTGTGGTGCGAGCTGTGGAAGGACAGCGGCAGCTTGATCGCGTGTTCGAAGAACATGCGGATCGCGGCCATGCGGCGGCGATAGGCCATGCGCTCGGCGTGCAGCGACACCAGCACACCCGAGGCGACGCCCACGAACCCGGCCAGCGCCCACGCGCCGATCAGCAGCGCGGGACGGCCATGGCGCGACGTCAGCGCGTCGATCACGCGGCCGAACAGCACCGGCTCGGCGAACAGGATGCCCGCCAGCGCCAGATTGCCCAGCGTTAGCGCAATGGCCAATGCGCGCTCGGGCGCCAGCAGGCGCAGCGCGCGTAGGTACACACTCAGGATCGACATGTCCGTAGTCTCGATCGAATCGCCCAACTTCGGACATACTTCAACACCCTGCGCCTTTCATTGCGCTGAATCGAGCCTCTCGACACGTTCCGAGCACTCAACAGATGAGCATAATCTCGACGCGTGACAACGTTTTGCTAACGCTTTCTGTCTATGCTGATTGCGTTTCGCCGCGGAGCGTAATGATGAAAGCGATTACATCGATGAAAGCGGGTCTCATCGCAATGTTGCTCTCGACATCGCTGTGCGCCTGCGTGCAGCAGCCTGCACGAAGTTCCTCAGGTGCCGGCGAACCCGCGGCAACACACACCGGCATCGATTACGCGAAATACGTGACGAGCACGGTGGGAATGTTTTCTTTCACGTCGCTGTTCGACTGGGATTCCAACGATCCCGACCACGTGGTGGTGTGGACCACGCCGTTCCAAGCCTATCGGCTGACCTTGCTGGGTGTGTGCTTCGACCTGCAGAACACGCCGACCATTGCGCTGACCTCCAACGGCGGCACCGTGACTGCCGGTCTGGATTCGGTGCTGGTGCGCCACGAGCGCTGCACCATCCAGACGATCGAAAAGCTGGACGCGAAGGCGATCAGGGAGGCACGAAAACAGAAACGCCGATAAATTCTACAGCGGTTTCACCGCTATGGTGCCGGAGTCATCGCGCCACATCAGTGGCCGCTCGCGATAAAGCTGCGGAAGCAATTGCTTCAGTTGCGTGACTTTGGGCGCATCGTTGATCGCGATATACGGCTCGTCCGGATGGATGCGTGCATAATCCTGATGGTATTGCTCGGCCGGATAGAACGCATCGAACTTCGTCACCTGCGTCACGATCGGCGCATCGAAAACCCTCGCTGCGTCGAGTTGCGCGATGTACGCCTGCGCGATCTTTTCCTGCTGCGCATTCGAATAGAAGATCACGCCGCGATACTGCGTGCCGATATCCGGGCCTTGCCGGTTCAATTGCGTGGGATCGGTCGCGACCGAGAAATACACACGCAGCAATTGCCCATAGCTCACCTGTGCGGGATCGAATTCGATGCGCACCGATTCGGCGTGCCCGGTATCGCCTTCGCTGACGCGTTCATATTGGGCGGTGCCCGCCCGGCCACCGGAATAACCCGAGGTCACATTGATCACGCCCTTGACGTGCTCGAACACCCATTGCAAGCCCCAGAAGCAGCCACCGGCCAGCACCGCGGTCTGCTTGCCGTGTTGCGCCGACAGCGGCGTATCCACTCTCGGTGGCGGCACGGCGTGCGCTTCCTCGCCGATGGCGGGACCGCAGCCGGCCGTGACAATCAAAACGACCGCCAATAAGGAAAGACGGGCAGGGCACAGGCATTTCATTTCGTTCTCGCTGGAGTGGAGCAGTCTTTGTCCGCCGATCAATTGACCGCGCATCAGCGCTCGAGCTTACAACCGAGAACCTTGCGCATGTGCAGCCGGCGCGCAACGATGCGGTTGAGCCGTTTGAAGTCGTTGTGTGGAATTTGAAGCCCAAATAACGAGCGAAGCAGGAGCGCAAGGTCTGACGTGTTGGAGCGTTGAAGCGAAGCGATCCCGCATGGCGACCGTTCCCTCTTCCGTTTGCGGGAGAGGCAGGGTAAGGAAAAAATTGCGAAGCATCAATTGCTCTCGGCAATCATCTCCGCCACCGCATCCAAATCGTCCTGTGGCGAGGGCGGAATGTTGCGGCCCAATGCATCGGTCGGGCGCTGATAACGATTGAGCATCAGCGAAAACGCCAGGTGTTCGCCACGCGCATCGGTGACGTAACCGGACAACGCATAGACGTGGGTCAGCGTGCCGGTCTTGGCTTGCAAGTTGTTGGCGGCGATCGTGCCGAGCATGCGCGATTTCAGCGTGCCGTCCACACCCGCGACCGGCAGCGCATCGCGCAACACGTTCGCGAAGGGCTGTCGCGCCAGCCACGCCAACAGTCTTGCCGTCGCCATGGGCGTGACCAGATCCTGACGCGACAGGCCGCTGCCCTCACTGAAAGTTGCTTCGTCATTCCCGATGCCGACGCGTGCCAAGAATGCCCGCATCGCGCACAGGCCCCAATCCGCGCTGGTCTGCGGCGGTTCTTCCCGATCCGCGCAAGTGCCGGTGCGCGCGGTCTGGACACCGACCTGCTGCAACAGCATCTGTGCATAGCGGTTATCGGAGTGCTTCAACATGTGTCGGATCAGTTGCGACAAAGGTGGCGACGAGATGGTCGCGATTTCGAGCCGGGTGTCCGTGAGCGCCGGATGTTCCGGCCAGTGCACCACGCGCACGTTGCCATCCAGCGCGATGCCGTCGCGCGCCAGCGCATCGCGCAGCAGATTGGCCGTGAACAGCGCGCCGTCCGGTACGGACAATGTGTAGTCGTGTTGCGATTGATTCGCGGGCAAGCTGCCGCTCGCGTACAGCACGTCCGAACCGGGTGGGCGATAGAGGCCCAGTGGCGCGGCATTCCCGGTGAGATTGATCACGCGCAATCCGGATTGCGGCGGATCGACGGTCACTCCGCAACAGCGCGCGCCGGTGCGCGCGACATGTACGCGTACCACACCGTCCTGCGCGCCCAGTGCGCCGGCTTGCGTGCCGTAGTATTCCTGCAAATCGTCCGCTTCCCAGCCGTCGCCGATCGGTGAGCCGGCAAAGTAAGTGTCATCGGCGATCAGATCGCCGTGCACGTGTCGCACGCCGCGCGCGGCCAGTGCCCGCGCGAAACGATCTGCCCAGTCCGAAGACACGTCGGCTGCGCCCAGCGAAGGATCGCCGCGGCCATAGAGAATCAAATCTCCCGGCAGCACGCCGTCGCGCGGTGCCACTGTCGCGTACAACATCGTTGAGAAACTCGCGTCGGTTCCCAGCTTTTGCAGAGCCAGCGCGGCCGTATAGAGCTTGGCGTTGGATGCGGGCAGGAACAGCGTGTTCGCATTGCGCGCGTACAGCGTTCGACCGCTGTCCAGAGAAATCACGTCGATGCCCCACGATGCGTGAGCGAAACGCGGTTGCGAGAGCAGCAGATCGATATTGCTGGCGAGCAACGATTGCGCCGTGTGCGGCGAAGTCGGACTGATTGCATTCGGCGCGGCAGACGTCGGTTGTACTATGCGCACCGGTGCGCCGGCGCAACCCGCGAGCAACGTCGCAATGCATGCCGCAAGAGCAAAACGTTTCAAGCGATACGCCTTTGCAGCGCCATCGCCGCCGCCGGATTGCGCGCCTTGGCCGCGCTGATGAAATAGATAAACACATCGCGTGGTGTGGACCTTTTCCTTTCGGCCGGCAACGCGCGCGGCAGATCGCCCGGTTCGTCGCCTTGTGCCCACTGCATCGCGCGTTCGGCCCACGCATCCAGTTCCTTCGCGGGATACCCGTCGCGTTCGGACTCGCGGCTGCGCATCAGCCGTGCATAGACGAATTCGCCCGTGACATCGGCGAAATTTGGATGATCAAGCGAATCTGTGAACACGCAGGCGCAGCGATGTTCGACAGCGAGCGCCAGGAATTCTGCGCACACAAAACTTTTATTGCGCACTTCCAGCGCGTGCCGCAAGGCGCGGCCGTTCAACTCGCGCGGCAGCAAATCCAGAAACGCCGCGAAATCGTCGCGATCGTATGCGCGCGAAGGCGGAAACTGCCACAGGATCGGCCCTAGCCGGTCGCCGAACTCGGCCAGCCCGCCGAACACGAAGCCGCGCATCAATGATCCGGCCGAGGCCAGTTTGCGCACTTCGGACACCTGTCGGGGCGCCTTGAGCGAGAACACGAAACCTTCCGGGGTTTCCTCGCGCCATTTGGCGTAGACCTTCGGCGTCTGTGCGCGATAAAACGTGCTGTTGATCTCGATTGCAGTCAAGTGCCGGCTGGCGAATTCCAGTTCGCGTCGCTGCGGCAATCCTTTTGGGTAGAAGTTGTCGCGCCACGGCGGAAAGTTCCAGCCCCCGATGCCAGTCTTGATCCGCGCGCCGCGCAAGGCGGCGAGCGCATCGGCGATTGGCGCATCGGTTTTCTTCATGCCGCGTGTTCCGCCCAGGGGTCGTAATCGCCGAACGACCACAAATGGCCTTCGAGGTCGCGCGCGCTGTAACCGCTGCCGCCGTAATCCTTGGTTTCCAGTTCGTCCACGATCTGTGCGCCGGCGGCCTTGGCACGCGCGTAATGCGCCGCGCAATCGGCGACGATGACATAACACGCCTGCGTTTCCCTTCCGCCGATCTCTTGCGGTTGCGCGATGCGTTTTCCCCAGGCGCTTTCATTGTCCGCCGAGCCCAGCATGATCATGCCGTTGCCGAAAGCGAGTTGCGCGTGGTGCACGACGTTGCCGTCGGCGTAAACCGCGTGTTTCTCGAAACCAAAGGCGCGGCACAACCACTCGATCGCGGCGAGCGCATCGCGGTAGCGCAAGCCAGGGATCACGGTGCAGATGGTTTGCTTGGCGAGCGATGTCATGGCGGATGCTCCGTTGCGATGGGGAGCCTAAGTTAATCGAAAAACCGCATCATGCGGATCGTAAATTTCCGCACACCGTTGGCGCGCAGCGATCGCAGTGCGGCGTCCATCGTGGCCTTGTCGATCGCGGGCGCCTCGAGCGCTTCCAGTCGACTGTCCAGCAATGACGGCAGCACGTAGCAGATGATGCCGCGTTTCCACGCGCCGTTCGAGTTCCGCGCGCGGCACGCGCACAGAAACCAGACCTGCGGCCGGTGCTGGAAGGAAATCGCGATAGTTTCGTTTCAAGGCCGAGCGATCGATCACGCAGGGTCGCGTTCATGCGTCTGCGCATCGATGCAGCGCGCGATCGCGGCCAGCCACCGCGCGCGATCTTCGGACGAAGGCTATTCGGTCGGCTCGCGTTTCGTGGGCGACAAGGGCACCCATTCCGAGGAATTGATCGCGGCCGCGCAAGCGGCGTGTTTCTCGATGGCATCGTCGCTGCTGCTGAGCAAAACCGGCATGAATCCGGAATCGATCGAGACGAACGCGACGATCACGCTGGACAAGATGGGCGAGGGTTTCGAGATCACCGCGTCGCATCTGGATGTTCGCGCGCGCGCGTTCCGGGTGCGGATCAGGCGAAGTTTCTGGAAGTGGCGAAGCAGGCCGAGCAAGGTTGCCCTGTGTCAAAGGTGCTGAAAGCGCGCATCAGCATGGATGCGAGATTGCTCGCGTGACACAAAGGACTTGCATTTCGGCGCGCACCGTCGCAATTTTCGCATCGGCCACCGAAGGAGCTGACCATGAAAGGCATGGAAAAACAGAAGAAGGAAACCAAGAAGAAACCGGAAAAGACGTTGAAGGAAAAACGCGCCGAGAAGCAGGCGAAGAAGGCGGCGCGGAGTTGAATGGCTGCGGTTGGGGTTGCGGGTTATTGGTCATGGGTGATGGTCGATCGCGCATCACCCGCGTGTCCCTGACCCGCGACCCCCAACCCGCTGTAGCCCACCCGCCACGTGTGGGTGTAGACATTCATCGCACTCCCGCGCGCGAACGCGATCAGGCTGACGTTGGCTTCATTGGCCAGCTCTATCGCCAGTGAGGTCGGTGCCGAGATGGCGGCGATCACCGCGATGCCGGCGGCCGCTGCCTTGTGCACGATTTCATAAGACGCGCGTGAGGTGATGGCGAGAAATCCCGTTCGCGCGAGCCACGCGGCGCTCGCAGGCGCACCGCTGTCGCGTGTCAGTGCGCCGATCAGCTTGTCCAGCGCGTTGTGCCGTCCCACATCCTCGCGCACCAGGATTCCGTCCGCGTATGCGTAACCCGCGGCGTGCACGCCGCCGCTCTGTGAGTTCAACGGCTGCTGTTGCGCGAGCAGTCGCAAGCCACGTTCGATCGCATCGATTTCAAAACGCGCATTCGACCGCACCTGCGACACCGGCCGCACCGCCTCCGTGAGCGATTCGACCCCGCACAAGCCGCAGCCGCTGCGGCCGGCGAGATTTCGCCTGCGCATTTCCAAGGCCTCGAAGCGCGCATGCGGAATCAGAACGTGCAGCGAAATGCCGCGTTCGCCGCGCACGCGATCGACCAGCTCGAATTCGTTCGCGTTTTCGACGATGCCTTCGCTCAGGGAAAAACCCAGCGCGAAATCCTCGAGGTCGCAGGGCGTGGCCATCATCACCGCATGCGGCATACCGTTGTACAGCAGCGCTACCGGCGTCTCCTCGATCACGAGGTCAGCGAAAGCTTGACGCCGCGCGCCTTCGATGCGTACGGGCGTGGCCGCGCGCAGTCCGGCGGTTCGCAGACCGCCAGGCTGCGTTGTGCGCTCGGAGGTGTCATCCATGCCGGGATTCTCGCACGCCGCCCGGGCGTGCGGGATCAGCGTAGAATCCGTCGTACCGGGCACCGTCGTGGAGCACCACGATGATGGGATTCGTGGCGGAGTTGCGACGCCGCAACGTGTTTCGAGCGGGCACATTGTATGCGGCCGCTGCGTGGCTTGCCGTGCAGGTCACCACACAGGTGTTTCCGTTCTTCGGAATCGCCAACTGGGTGGTGCGCCTCATTGTCCTCGCGGCGGCGATCGGTTTTCCCTTCGTGCTCGGCTTCGCCTGGTATTACGAACTGACGCCGGCGGGCCTGAAGCGCGAGAGCGAAGTGCCGCGCGCCGAATCGATCCGGCACGTGACCGGCAAGCGGCTGGATCGCGCGATCATCGCGGTGCTGAGCGTGATTATCGTGCTGCTGCTGGCCAACACCTTCGTGCTGCATCGCGACGCCGAGGCTATCCCGGACAAGTCAGTGGCCGTACTGCCGCTGCTCAACGAAAGCGGCGATTCGGCCGACCAGTATTTTTCCGACGGTCTGTCGGAAGACCTGATCTCGATGCTCGGCCAGGTGCCGGAGTTGAAGGTCATCGGCCGCAATTCTTCCTTCCGCTTTCGCGGCGACATCAGCGACAGCCGCGGCATCGGCGCGAAACTCGGAGTCGCGACGCTGCTCGAAGGCACCGTCCGCCGCGACCGCGGCCGTGTACGCATCGTCGCGAATCTGATTTCCGCTGCGGACAGCCGCATCATCTGGTCGCAGACCTACGAGCGCGAGCTGAAGGACATCTTCGATGTGCAATCGGATATCGCGCAATCGGTGGCGGCCTCTCTGCGCGCGGCGTTGCTTGGCCGCACGCTGGAATCCACCGACAAGCCGCCGGGCGGCGATCTCGACGCCTACAACGCGTACCTGCAAGGCAACTTCTACGTCGCGCGCAGCACCGAAGCCGATGATCGCATCGCGATCGCGCATTACCAGGATGCCGTCCGCATCGATCCGCAATATGCACGCGCCTACGCCGCGCTGTCCTACGCCTCGACGGGGCTGGCCGGCGCGTTCCTGGATGGCGCAGAAATGCAGCAAACCTATGCGCGGGCGCGTGCGGCGGCGAACATGGCCTTGCAATTGGAGCCCGGTCTCGCCTCCGCGCACATCGCACGCGGCCAGTTGTTGTCCTGGGCGGATTTCGACTGGAGCGGTGCGGAGAGCGAATTCCGCCGCGCGCTGGAATTGTCGCCCAACGACGCCAATGCGCTGAGCCAGCGCGCCGGGTTGCTGGCGACGCTCGGCCATCCCGATCAGGCCGTCGATCTGAAATTGCGCGCACTCGCCACGGATCCCTTGCACGCGACGTGGTACGAGGCTCTGGCGAGCTATTACTCCGCGCTCGGCCGGCTGGACGACGCGCAGCGCGCGATCGAGAAGGCGATCGCATTGCAGCCCAGCGGTGCGAGTTTCCACGAGACGCTGACGGTGATCGCTATCCAGCGCGGCGATGCGGCCGCCGCATTGAGCGCTGCAGGGCAGGGGCCACCCGGCTCGTGGCAGGACGTCGCGCTGGCGCTCGCGAAGCAGATCGGCGGCGATGCCACCGCAGCCGATGCCGCGTTGCGGAACGTGATCGCGAAATACGCCGACGGCAACGCTTACCAGATCGCTGAGCTATATGCCTTGCGAAAGCAACCGGATCAGATGTTCGCGTGGCTGGAACGCGCCTGGGCGAATCGCGATCCGGGCATCTCGTATCTGCTTTACGACCCGTTTCTGCTGGCGTACCGCGGCGATCCGCGTTTCGCCGCGTTCTGCAGGAAGCTCGGATTACCGCCGCCGGACGCGCACTGACTCTGCTTCATCGCGCATCAACGCAAGGCCGGATCCGGGCGGCCTCCTCACCCGGACATCAGAGGAGATACGGAATGAACATTCCGATTACAGGCGGCAGGCAAGATGGCGGCGACGACGCCGATTCGCGCGAGGATGACATGGATGCCGATGCCAAGAAACAGGAAGCTCCGACGCCCGACCGCAGACAGCCGCCAGGCCCCGTACCCGGCGCCAAGAAGCAGGAGATTTGACGGGATTCGGCTCCGCAACGGCCGTCCACCAACGACTACTGCGGCTATCATGCGCGCTCCCATTCGGGCGAGGCGCCATGGCGGAAAAGACACCGGTGAAGCGCGGCTGGCTGGCACGGCGTTGGCATTATCTGCACCGGCGGCCGCGCTATTCGCTGTGCGCGCTGCTGTTCGTGACGCTGACAGTCGGCTTCACGCTCGGCGGCATGCCGCCCGCACGCGGCCTGTTGCTCTCGTTCGACATCGCCACATCGATATTCCTCGCCTCCACCGCCACGATGTTCGCGCGCGCAAAAACGCAATCCATGCGCGCCCGCGCGCGCACGCAAGACGAGGGTTACTGGAGTTTTCTGCTCTCCAGTGCGGGGGTGGCGGTGATCGCGCTGGTGGCGCTGGGCGTTGAATTGCATGCCAGCAAGGGCGGTGGCGCGATCGAGATCGCGCTGGCTGCGTGCAGCCTGCTGCTTTCGTGGCTGTTCCTGAATACCATCTTCGCGCTGCACTACGCGCACGAATACTACGGCGACTTCGGCAACAAGAGCGCCGGGCTGGACTTTCCGGGCACCAAAGCGCCCGATTACTGGGATTTTCTCTACTTCGCCTTCGTAATCGGAATGACCTTCCAGGTGTCCGACGTGCAGATTACCGAGCGCGCAATCCGCCACGTTGCCACCGCACAAGGTTTGATCTCGTTCTTCTTCAACGTCATCATCATTGCGCTGAGCGTGAACGTCGTCGCCAGCAGCGCGTGATCCGCAGCACGTCCCCGTACCCCACGGAAGTTCCGACGTCAGAGGGTTTCTCATTCGCGGCCGGATTCGGCTGCGCCCAGCATCTCCGGCGAGGAAACGGTTTCCGTACGGCGCACAATCATGGGTTGCGCGAACACCGCGCCAAGTATCACGACCCCACCGAGGTAGAACCACACATCGAGCTGGTGCTGTTCGCCGAGCAGCGGGATCGCCAGCACGATCGCATACACGGGCTCCAGGTTGGTGACGAGCTGCACGTTGAACGCAGAGAGCCTGCGCAGCGCCGCCAATGCAAGCGCGAACGGGAGCAGCGTGCAGGCGAGCGCCAGCGTCAGCAGCAGCGCCGCGTCGTGTAAGTCCGGCAACACGAATGCGACGCCTTTATGCGGCAGCAGTGGCGCGAGAATCGTCAGGAATGCCGCACCTGCGCCGAGTTCGATGCAAGTGACGATGAGCGGATCGGCGTGTTCGACCATGCGCTTGTTCAAGGCGCCGAAGCAAGCGACGAACAGCGCCGACAATACGCCGACCGCGATGCCGAGCCGCATGTCCGCGGGCACTCCACCGACTACCAGCGCCACGCCCGGCACCACCGCCACGCCCAGCAGCAGTTCACGCACGTCGAACACGCGCCGCGTGATCCAGGGCTCGATCAGCGCCAGGAATACCGGCGCCAGCGCGATGCAGGTCGCCGCGACCGACGCGTTGGCGAGCTTCACCGCAGCGTAGAACGTCAGCCAGTGCAGCGCCACGACCACGCCGATGCCGGCATAGATCGCAGTCAGTCGGATCGACAGCGTTCGCAGCCCGCGCCACACGCGCGGCACGCACAGCAACGCAGCTGTGACCAGCAACATGCGCCACCATACCAGCGGCAACGCGGGCAAGGCGATCAGCTTGCCGAGGATCGCGGTGAAACCCCACAGCAACACGCAAAAATGGATTTGCCACTGCGCTTTGGCGTGGGGCTTCATGCAGAACTGTGATTGGTGATGGGTGAGTTGTGAGGGGTGAGAAAAAGCCTGCAAGCTGTGGCCGATATCATGCCCCAACTCGCCATTGACGACTCACCACTCACGACTCACGACTCACAACTTCAATGCGCCTGTGCCGGCTCGCGCATCTGCGAGATCAGGCCCGTGCAGGCGTTCTCGTTGTCGTGGCTGGGCGCGATCATCGCAGCCAGTGCGGCCAATGGTGCGGCGACCGTGCCGAGCACCGCCGCGCCCGCGCCACGCGCCAGTAGCGGGCCTTTCTCCACGCCGGCGTCGGGACTCTTCAGCGTGCCGCGTAGGTACAGCGGTGAGCGTAGCGAGAGAATCCGCACCCCCTTGCTGTGCGGGTTCAAGGTGAGATCGAGTTGCTCGGTCGCCAGGTTGATATCGCCGTCGACGTTTACAGTCATGTCGTCGGTGTCGATCAGGAACAGGGTCGAGCGCCACAAGCCATCCTTCGCGGTGAAATCCGCCGCGGCGCAATTGATCTTTACCGGCTCGTCGCCGAACAGCTTCAGTGTGGCGATGTTGGCTAGATTCAACCCCGCTTCTTCCAGCAGCAGCTTGCTGATCGCGCCGTTCTCGACCAGCAGTTTCACTTCGCCGTCGGAGGTGCCCAGCAATTTCGCCACGGAATTGCCGTTGCCGCTGAGTGCGGCGTCGCCGTCGATTTCGCCGCCGCTGGTTTGCATCAACGCGACCGTGGGGAACAGTTGCTTCAACTGCACACCGCGCAGTGAGAGTTTCATCCGGCCCGGCATCGGGCTGGAACGACTATCCAGCGTGATGTGTGCGTCCAGGTCGCCGCCGGCCACGCCGAAGCGCAGCGGATCCAGCGTCAGCACGCCATCGTCGAGCGTGAGATGCGTGGAAAGATTCTGGATCGGCAATTCCATTTTGCGCAGGATGCGTTTGCCGGCGAAGGTGACATCCGCATCCATGGTGCGCCAGCGCGCGGTGTTGAACGGTTCGACCGGCAGCACCTTGTCCGGCGGCTGCTTCACCGCTTCGCCGCGCTGCGCCTTCGATGCGTTGCTGTCGGCGCCAATCAGGGGCGCGAGATCGGAAAAGTTCAATACGTTGGATGTGAGCGCGCCGCTGAGTTTGGGCCGTGCGACGGCGGTCGCGTAGCTCATGCTGCCGTGCAGGTCACTCGCACCCACGCGGCCGTCGAAATGGTCGTATCTATAGAGCCCTTGCTTGATCTCGCCGGTCAGATGGCCGGTCGTGGTGAAGGGCGGCGTGGCAGGTAGCGTCAGCCCGGTAAGGGCATACAGATGCGACATGCTGTCCGCCGATATCTTCAGGTGCAAGTTCAGCGCTGACAGATGCACCGGATCGGTCAACGTGCCGGCTGCAGCGATATGTACGTCGCGCAGGCGCAGGTCGGCTTGCAGCGGAAACGGCATCGACGCGTCGGAGAGCGCCAGCACGCTGCCGATCTTGCCGCTGCCGGTGGCTTTGGCGCCGCGCCAGGTGCCGTTCGCGGTCCAGCCGAAGTAATAGGCCTGATCCGAATGCGGCGGCGGCGCGGTGTCCGCGCCATTCAATTTCGGCGCGACGATCTGCGCGAACGGGATCGGCTTGCCCAATGGCTGCACCGCGACATCCAGATGCAGGTCGAGCCTGCCGTCGTCGATGCGCAAGGCTCCCGCATCGAACGCCACTTCACCGATGTCCAGGTTCCACTGTCCGCCCTGCGCGAACTGGAATTGCCAGTTGTTGCGGCCGCTCTTGTCGCGTTCGATGTCGACACTCGGCCCGATCAATTTCAGCGACGGGATCTCGATGGTGTGGCCGATCAGCGCCAGCGGTGACAGGCTGAAACGCACCTGCTGCACGCTCGCGAAGCGCGGTTGTTTCGTCCACTCCGGATTGGCAATGCTGACGTCGCGCGCGGTGAAGCGCGGCCAGGGAATCCAGTGCGACAAACCGTTCGCATCGGGATTGCGCGACCAGGCCACGGTGAGATCGCCGTTGATCGCCACCGGCCGCCCGATCGACGCGCTGAGTCGCTGATCCAGCCAGGGACGCGCGCGGTTCCAGTCGAACAATGCGACAACCAGGATCGCAGCGATGACCAACACGGCCACGATCACCACGACCCAGAGCAGAATGCGCTGCACCAGCGCCATGCCAGACCTCCTGTTCGGCAGCATTCAAAGCCTACACGACCTCGCGTGCATGGCGCTGAAACGCAGCAGGTATTCGTTCATGATCCGCACTTGCACGCGGACGAATGCACTCGCAAAGTAAACGGATCCAGCGGGGAGAACGCGCATGCTCTGGAACAAAAGCCGCTCTAGCGACAACGTGGTCGAGTCCGAAGGCGGTGGCGGCGGATTCGGACTGGGTCCAATCCATCTCGGTTTCGGCGGCACGGTCATCGCAATCATCATCGCGATCCTCTTTCCCCAGACGCGCGGAATCATTTTCGGGTTGCTCGCCGGCGGCGGCGCGCCGACGCCACAGCAGACCACGCAGGCCGACGCCAGCGATCCGCAAGTCAACTTTGTCAAGCACATTCTCGGCAGCACCGAGGACGTGTGGAGTGCGTATTTCCAGAAGATGGGCCAGACCTACGTCGATCCGAAACTTGTGCTGTTTCACGGTCAGGTGAACACGGCCTGTGGCGGGGCGTCCGCGGCGGTCGGGCCGTTCTATTGCCCCGGCGACAAGCAGGTCTACCTCGATCTGGATTTCTTCCAGGAGCTCGCAACGCGTTTCCATTCCGACAGCGATTTCGCGCGTGCCTACGTGATCGCGCACGAGATCGGCCATCACGTGCAGGATCAATTGGGGATCATGGATGCGGAGCAGAAAGCGCATGCGCGCGGCGCGCCGATGGAAGGCGCGAACGGCCTGTCCGTGCGCCTGGAATTGCAGGCCGACTGCTTCGCCGGGGTCTGGGCCAATCAGTCGCAGCAGCAACTGCAATGGCTGCAACCGGGCGATGTCGAAAGCGCGCTCAATGCTGCCTCGCAGATCGGCGACGACACCCTGCAACGCGAATCGCAGGGCACCGTGATGCCCGATTCCTTCACGCACGGAACTTCCGCGCAGCGCGTGCGCTGGTTCAAGACTGGATTCCAATCCGGAGACATCAGTGCATGCGATACGTTCAAGGCGCAGCAGTTGTGAGACGACATGCGACTTGCTCGCTACTTCGATTTTGCTTCCCGCACCGGCAGCGGCACGTTGCACAGATCGATCCTGCCGGCCTTGTGCAGATACCATGCATCCGAGCGGTTGCGGCGTGATTCAACGAGCGCGATGAAGGTCGGCGTGTCGGTGCGCAGCACTTCCAGATTTTCGCGTTGCGCAGGTTGCAGATCCGACGCCAGTCGCACGCGGATGATCGGCGTGCGCTGCGAGGCCTTCTCATAGAAGCCGAGCGCGCCGGTGCCGCGCGGCAGCGCTGAAAGCAACTCCATGCCTTTCACCACGCGCCCGACCAAGGCGATGTTGCGGTCGAGCTGGCGCGGCGCCTGGCCGATCACCACGTAGAGTTCGGTGCCCGGCCCGGAATCGGGCGCGTTGTCGCGGCCGGCTCCCACCATCGCGTAGCAATGCGCCAGCCAGGTCTTGTTGGTTTTCGGATCGCGCGCGGCGGGAAAGCCATTGCTGAAACCGACCTGCGGCGCGTACACGTCGCCGTCGGGCAGCACGGTGAACGGCAGTTTCGGATCGATGTCGCGCTCGAATTCCGGCGCGATCTTGTCCTTGGCTGTGCCGATCGATTTCTTGTGCGTGGGATGTTCGGCCTCCGCCTGCGGATCGCCCCATTGCGTCACGAAGTTGTCCTGCACGCGCAGGATGGCGAGGCCGTCCCAGTAGTGTTCATGCGCCAGCGTGCGGATGTTCTGCGCGTGCAGCGGCGCATAGGCGGGATCCAATTCGATCACCACGCGACCGTTTGGCAGGTCCATGTACAACGTGTTGTTAGGATCGAGCGGCCGCCAGTCGGACGGCTTGGACGCATCGAGAATCTGCTGCATGGTGGGCGCGGGTTTTTTCGGCACGTCGGATGCGAACGCTGCGCCCATCGCCAGCAACAACCCCAATGCCAGCATCGAAGATTTCATCGTCCGCTCCCGCAATGGCCGGAGCGGCATCATACCTTCAAGGCGCGTGCGCGTTTTCCACGATGCGTTCGATCGCTATCGGCAGATAGCGCCGCGCGTAGGCCGGGCTGTGCTGCGCGAATACGCGGCGCGCCTGATTCAGACGTGCGTCGTCCGGCGCGTACGCGAACAGGAAGGCGCCGCCGTCGCGCGCAAGATCGGCGTCCTCGCGCAAATAACCCGTTTCCGTCCCGGCGAATTCCACCAGCCGCGCCTCCATGCGTTCCAGCCAGCTCTGACCGTGGTGCGCTTCCAGTTGCCCGATCACGAATTCGCCAGTGGCGGCGCGCACATCTTCCGGGGGGAAACCTTCCTTGCGGAAGGCCGCCTCCGCCGCCTCGGCATCGGCGAGAGTCCGATAGCCCGCGATGATGTAGTGACGCGGATAGAAGATGCCGAACGAATGATCGCCCTCCTTGAAGAACGCCCAATGCTGGGTCATGGCGCGTGTTCTCCCGCTACGGAAAGGATTTCTTGCGTAATCCTAATCTTCGCAGCTCACGACGGCGTGAATTGCGGCGCGGCGTAAACGCAGCGCTCCCGGCACTACTTCACCGGCATGCCAGCCTGCGCGCCTGCATCGACGTCGAGCAGGAACAATTGCTCGCCGCCTGCGCCGGCCGAGAGGATCATCCCTTCGCTCAATCCGAAACGCATCTTGCGCGGCGCGAGGTTGGCGATGAATACGACCTTGCGGCCGACCAGTTTCTGCGGTTCGGGGTACGCAGCCTTGATACCAGAAAAAATCTGGCGCCTGCCCAATTTGCCCGCGTCCAGTTCGAAACGCAGCAGCTTGTCAGAGCCTTCGACGTGCTCGCACACCAGAACCGTGCCGATGCGCAGGTCGAGTCTTGCGAAGTCGTCTATGGAGATGACATCGGGACTCGGGACTCGGGACTCGGGACTCGCGGAAGCGGGAGATTTCATGGAGTCATTCATGGCTGAGTGGCTGTGCTTGTCCCCCTTTCCCGCTTGCGGGAGAGGGTTGGGGTGAGGGGAGGATGGAGCGGAAGCGCTCGGCTGCAAGGATTCCTTCGACGCCTCGATCATCGCCTCGATCTTCTTCGGATCGACGCGCGTGGCCAACGGCGTGAACGCATTGATGCGCGCGCCCAGCAGTGGGTCGCGTGCTTCATCGAAGCGCGACACCGATGCACCGAGAAATGCAAACGCGCGCGCTGCGATCGCTGGCACTACCGGCGAGAGCCAGATCGTCAGCAACCGGAAATAGTTCAGCGCCAGCGTGCAGACGGCGTGCAATTCAGCGCGTTTGCTCTCATCCTTGGCCAGCAGCCACGGCGCGTGCTCGGCGACGTAGCCATTGGCCTCGTCCGCGATTTCGATGATCTGGCGAATCGCTGCGGCATAATCGCGCGCTTCGAACAGCGCCGCGCACGCGGACAATTTCTCCACCGCCACGTCGTAGCGCGCTCGCTCGGCAGTGGGCAAGTCATTTGCCAATCTGCCGTCGAAAAATTTGTGCACGAATCCGGCGCAGCGGCTGGCGATGTTCACCCACTTGCCGACCAGGTGTGAATTGACGCGCTCCTCGAACGCTTTCAGATCCAGATCGATGTCGGCGAGCGTGGCCGTAAGCATCGAAGCGAGGTAATAGCGCAGATAATCCGCATCCAGATGATCGAGCCATGTGCGCGCATTGATGAAGGTGCCGCGCGACTTGGACATCTTGGCGCCGTCCACGGTAAGAAACCCGTGCACGTTCACCGCGCTCGGCATGCGCAACCCCGCGCCGTGCAACATCGCCGGCCAGAACAGCGTGTGAAAATAGATGATGTCCTTGCCGATGAAATGGACAAGCTCGGTGTCATCGGCATCGGCGCGCGTGAAACGCTCGAAGTCGCAAGCCGACAAGCCTGCGCGTCCGCTATTGCACAATTCCTTGAACGCGGCCAGATAACCGACCGGCGCATCCACCCACACGTAGAAATATTTTCCGGGTTGGTCGGGAATCTCGAAACCGAAATAGGGCGCATCGCGCGACACGTCCCACGAACGCAGGCCGTCGGCAAACCACTCGCGCAGCTTGTTCACCACTTCCGCTTGGAGGCCGCCGGCCGCGCGGCGTTCTTCCAACCAGCCTCGCAGCAATTCCTCGAAATCGGCCAGCTTGACGAAGAAGTGCAGCGATTCCTTCTCGACTGGCTTGGCGCCCGACACCACCGAATACGGTTCGATCAGGTCCATCGGCGTGTAGGTGCTGCCGCAGACTTCGCACGAATCGCCGTATTGATCCCTGGAATGGCAGACCGGGCACTCGCCCTTGACGAAGCGGTCCGGCAGGAACATCTCGCGCACCGGATCGTAGAGCTGCTTCACCGGCTTCGATTCGACGTGGCCGCCGCGCTCCAGTGCGAGCCAGATCTGGTACGTCAGTTCGCGGTTGGTCGCGCTGTCGGTGCTGGAGTAGTGATCGTAATGCACACCGAAATCGCGCAAGTCGGCCGTGTGCTGCTGCCACACGCTCTCGATCAGCGCTTTCGGCGTGATGCGCTCGCGCTCGGCGCGCAGCATGATGGACGTGCCGTGCGCATCGTCGGCGCAGACGAAATGCACCGTGTGCCCGGCCATGCGCATCGAGCGCACCCAGATGTCGCCCTGCACGTGCTCGACGATGTGGCCGATGTGGATCGGCCCGTTGGCGTAGGGCAGGGCACAGGTGACCAGGATGTCGCGCGGCATCGCGATTTCGCAAAGAGAAAACGATCGGCGATTATGCCACGCTCGTTTGCGCGCGCCTTCTCGCCGCCAGCGCGTAGAAAATCAGGCCTGCAATCAAGAATCCGAACGAGCCGACGAACACCCTGACGAAGAACGCCGTGCGGTCGTGCGTGTCCGGCGGCGGAATCAGCGCCAGCACGATCGCGGTCAGCGTGGTCAGCGCACCGATGCCGTTGACCAGCCAGCTTCCCAATGCGCCACCGGGCATCGTCAGCGCGCCTTGCGTCTGCGCGATCCGCCGCCGCATCGCGATCGCCGCGGCGAACATGTAGAGATAGGGCAGGAAATAGACGATCAACGTGGCGTCGGCCAGCATCAGGTACGCGCTGTGCACCGACGACCCCATCGTCGCGGCGAGGATGAAGACCGCGGCCAGGCCGCCCTGCACCAGCAGCGCGACATACGGCGTGTGCCAGCGCGGATGGATGCGCGCGAAGACAGGCGGCAGATAGCGATCCAATCCGCCGACGAACAACAGCCGCGCCGAACCGATCAGCCACGCGCCGAGTCCGCCCAAACCCGCGACCGTCATCAGCAGCGCCACCGGTGGGCCGAGCCACGGCAACCCGTGCGCGATGCCCGCCTGCGCGATCGACTGGTTGATGCCGCCGATGATCGAGATCTTCGGCGAGGGCACCGCCCACATCAGCGCCAGCGTGGAGAGTACGTAGATCGCCGCGATCGTCAACCCGGAAATCATCAATGCGCGCGGGATCGCGCGCCGCGCGTCGATGATCTCGCCGGCCATGATCGGTGCCAGCTCCAGTCCCGCGAAGGCGAAACACATCTGCGAGAAGAAGATCACCGTGTCCAGTTTTGCGAATGAAGGCGCGAACGACGCCGCGGGCATCGGCGTGGCCGAGCCGGTTTCGACCAACGCGATCACGCCCACTGCCACCGCCACGATCGCCGGCACCCACTGCGCCAAGCCGCCCAGGTTCTGCACCCAGCGTCCGCTCTTCATGCCGATGATGTTCAACCACAGCGCGACGATCAGCAGCAGCAGCGACGCGCCCGCGGTGTAGGCCGCGCTGTTTTCCAGCGCCGCAAAGCGCAGGTTGAAGATGTACAGCGCGAACACGACGGTGGAGAGCGTCAGTGTCGGGAAATAAAGAATGTTCGATGACCAGTACAGCCAGCCGGCGAGGAAACCGTGGCGTTCGCCGAATGCCTCGCTCACCCACACGTACAGGCCGCCTTCCTTCGGCATCGCCGAGGACAGCGTCATCACGGCGAGTCCCTGCGGGATGAAGAACGCCACCGCCGCCAGCACCCACAACACCAGCGATGACGGCCCGCTGTGCGCGGTCAGCGCCACCCAACGCAGGCCGACGATCGCCGCCACGTTGAACAGCACCAGATCGAAAGTGCGCAGGGTTTTGGCGAGGGTCATCTGTTGGCCGGACGCTGAAGGTGTGTGCGCAACTGGCGTGCGATTTTCGAGTGTCTCAGATACTCCAGCCGATTGGGTAATTGACGATCGGGGTGAACACGACGCCAGCCGCCTGTGCTTCCGCGCGCGCATCGACAGTCATTTCCGTCAGTTGATCGAGTTGTTTGGCATGATCTTCGGAGTTCCAGACGCTCGCTTGGACCATCGTCCCCTGCCGCGACACGCCCGAGTAGAAACTGATCAGCCCCGGAAGTCGCTTGATGGCTGGGATCAGATACGCCGAGGTCTTCCGGTTCATGGCGTCGACCTCCGCGAATCGGCTCGGTTCGAAAGTGGCGCGCGAAACGCGAATGACGGCGGATGCGGGCAGCGGTACAGTCACGATGTTCTCCTTGTCAATCATTCGTATGTTCGCAGCCCTTTGTAAGCTCGGCTGACAAGCTCAGCGTTTGTGAATATTGATGCTGGACTTCGCAGCGCTCGTCAGCCCTCAGTTCCAGTCGAGATCCGCAGTACGAAGGTCACGAGCGGCCTGATCTGCATGCGCGGCTAGAAGTTTTTTGCGATGACCGCGATTTAGTAGATGTGTTTGGCCGCCTTTCTGTAACAGTCAGTCGTGCATTGACTGAGCATAAGGCGCTAGATTTACGACAACAGATTTTTCGGTCGATCCAGACCCCGCTTCTCAGATGAAAATCCCGAAGCGGATATGCCTCAGTATGCGGGCCGCGCATCAGTTTGGTTTTAAGAATTATTCGCTTCAATTTCTGCCCTTGGATGAAAATCTAATCCTTCCTCATCCACACCTGCGACCTTCCGAGCAGCGAGAAGCCGATGTATCCGTGCACGTCGAGTTTCTGGCCGCCGTCGGTCAGCGACAGCTTGACCTTGTAGGTCTTCCCGTTCTTGGGGTCGAGGATCTGGCCGCCGTCCCACACGTCGCCGTCCTTCTTCACGCCCCACATGATGGTCATGCCCTCGACCGGCTGGTTGTGACGGGCGCCTTCGCACTCCTTGCAGATCGGGTGGGGGCCCTGATCGGAGAACAGCACCTGCTTCACCACGCCTTGTAAGGTGCCGTCGGATGCTTGGCTGATCTCGATGATGGATTTGGGCTTGCCGGTTTCGTCGTCCACCTGGGTCCAGGTGCCGACCGGCGTGTCTTCGGCGGCCAACACTGTGAAGTTCGACAGCAGCAGGGCGAGCGCAAGCAATGCGGGACGGACGGTGAGGCGCATGGCGTGTTCCTCATGTGGGCACGTGCAGCGTCGCGCGCCGAAGTGGTCGCGTCAAGCTTCCCGTCCGTCCGCCTTGAGCGTAGGGCCGCAGGACCGGAGTCGAAGGGTGAGCGGCGCTTCGACTACGTTCGCTTCGTGAGGATAGTTCTTACTGAGCATGTCGAACTACTCAGCACGAATGGCAGTGGTTGCTCCTCTGGCATAATCGCTGTTTGCATCCGTCGTTTCGATTCCTCGCATGTCCACCCTCACCGAATCCCGTGTCCGCGAGTTGCTTGCGGGTGTCGTTGACCCGCATACCGGCATCGATCTGGTGGCCAGCGCCGCGGTGCGCGCGGTCGGCGTGGATGGCGACCGCGTCGCCGTGGAAATCGCACTGGGCTACCCCGCGAAGTCGTATCACGATCGGCTCGCCGCGGAAATCAAGCAACACCTCGAAATCGACGACGACATCGCGCAAGCCACGGTTTCCGTCACCACGCGCATCGTGGCGCACAAGGTGCAGGACAAGCTCACTCCGCTGCCGGGCGTGAAGAACATCATCGCGGTCGCTTCCGGCAAGGGCGGCGTAGGCAAATCCACGGTCGCTGCAAATCTCGCGCTCGCGCTCGCCGCCGAAGGCGCGAACGTCGGCGTGCTGGATGCGGACATCTACGGCCCCAGCCAGCCGCGCATGCTCGGCATCGAGGGCAGGCCGGAATCGCCCGACGGACGCAGCATCGAGCCGATGGTGAATCACGGCGTGCAGGTGATGTCGATCGGCTTTCTGGTCGGCGAAGACACGCCGATGATCTGGCGCGGACCGATGGTGACGCAGGCGCTGACGCAGTTGTTGAACGACACGCGCTGGCACGATCTAGATTTTTTAGTGATTGATTTGCCGCCCGGCACCGGCGACATCCAGTTGACGCTGGCGCAGCGCGTGCCGGTCGCGGGCGCGGTGATCGTCACCACGCCGCAGGACATCGCGCTGCTGGATGCCAAGCGCGGCTTGCAGATGTTCGAGAAGGTTTCCGTGCCGGTGCTCGGCATCATCGAGAACATGGCCACGCACGTCTGTTCAAAATGCGGACACGAGGAACACGTGTTCGGCGAGGGCGGCGGCGAAAGGATGGCGCGGCAATACCATGTGCCGCTGCTGGGTTCGCTGCCATTGGACATCCGCATCCGCGAACAAGCCGACGGCGGCAATCCCACCGTCGCGGCGATGCCCGACTCCGACATCGCCGCGCGTTATCGCGAGATCGCCCGCAAGGCCGCCGCGCAGTTGTCGCTGCAGGCCAAGAACAAGGCGATCGGAATGCCAAAGATCGTGATCGAGAATACGTGAGGCCTGATGGGGGAGGAGAGAGGAGTCAGAGTTAGAATTCGCAGCCTTTTGTCTCCCGCCTGCCGCCTCCCTCCTCTCGGAACATTCCATGAGCATAAAAAGCGACAACTGGATCCGCCGCATGGCCGCCACCGGCATGATCGAGCCGTTCGAGCCGCGGCAGGTGAAGCAGAACGGCGGCGGACGCATCGTGTCGTTCGGCACCTCGTCCTACGGCTACGACGTACGCTGCGCGGACGAGTTCAAGATCTTCACCAACATCAATTCCACCATCGTCGATCCCAAGGATTTCGACTCGCGCAATTTCGTGGACTTCAAGGGTGAATGCTGCATCATCCCGCCCAACTCGTTCGCGCTGGCCCGCACAGTGGAGTACTTCCGCATCCCGCGCAACGTATTGACGATCTGTCTGGGCAAGAGCACCTATGCGCGCTGCGGCATCATCGTCAACGTCACGCCGCTGGAGCCGGAATGGGAAGGCCACGTGACACTGGAATTCTCCAACACCACGCCGTTGCCGGCGAAGATCTATGCCAACGAAGGCGTGGCGCAGATGCTGTTCCTGGAATCCGACGAGGTGTGCGAGACCAGCTATCGCGACCGCGGTGGCAAGTATCAGGGGCAGCGGGGCGTTACACTTCCCAAGACTTGATGCACGCAAACGATCGGAGAACCACGATGACCCGCACTTTCGCCACGCGCCTGCTGGGCGCTCTCCTTGTCGCGCTAACGCTGACGCTGGCCGGCTGCTATGGCCGTGTGCGCAGCGGCGGCGAGACGGTCACCAACGTGCCGCAGCAATACGACATGACACTGGAAGCGGCCAAGGACGGGCAGTTCGTCCTCGATGGAGCGACATTGAGCCCGGACGATCTGGGCGGACATTTCCGCTATCTGAAGGATCAGAAGCAATTACCGAAGACCGTGCTGCTGAAGGACGGCCCAGATTCGGATGTCAAGAATCCGCATCTGGAATATTTCGCCAGCCTGCAATTGAGCTTCGGCTTCACAGGCTACGTCGAGCACAAGGGCAAACTGCAATTGATGAGCGCGGTGCAGGACAAGAACGCGCCCGCCAGCGCGAGCAGCAGCGATCAATAACAAAGCTACGCTTCCGCGCCACCGCTCGCGCGCAACTCGTCACGCGTGACCAGCGCAGTGCCCACGATGATCCGCAGGGCGCGGATCATCTCTGCCAGCGGCATGCCGGGCGCGTCGTGCCGCTGCGCCTGCTCCGGCAAATAGGGCACGTGCACGAATCCCGCACGAATGTCCTTGCGCCGTACGCTGTGCATCAGCGCATAGAACACCGCGTTGCAGACGTAGGTGCCGGCCGTCTGCGAGATGTGCGCGTCGATGCCGCCACTTTGCAGTGACGCGAGTGCGGCCTTGATCGGCAGCGTGGAGAAGTACGCAGCCGGTGCCCCGGGCACAACCGGCACATCCACCGGCTGTGCGCCGGCGTTGTCGGGTATGCGAGCATCGATCACGTTGATCGCCACGCGTTCGAGCGAAATACCCTTGCGCCCGCCGGCCAGACCCACGGCAATCGCGATGCACGGTTTCGTTCCGCGCCACATTTTGCGCAGTTCGCGCAGTGCACCTTCGAATTCGGTCGGCAATTCGCGCGCCACGACGCGACAACCTTCGATGACCTCGTCATTCAGCGCG
>Ga0209062_1001503_pt1 | contig 40299 bp, 30 predicted proteins | sample Coa_R2_2_FD_187158 | JGI IMG/M metagenome (GOLD analysis project Ga0209062, IMG submission 187158) | Surface soil microbial communities from Centralia Pennsylvania, which are recovering from an underground coalmine fire - Coalmine... | ecosystem: Environmental > Terrestrial > Soil > Unclassified...
AAGAATCGGGAATGAGGTGCGTGACGGTATAGTTTCCGTCCGCGTTGGTGGTGGCCTGCTCGGACGTGCCTTTGGTGAGCGACGTAACGGTCACCTTCGCGCCGACCACGCCACCGCCCTGAGAATCCGTCACGGTGCCGATGATGCTTCCATAGACGGCCTGGCCATGAGCTGGCACGGCGAAGACTCCGAGGACCAGACAAAGAAGCAGGCAGCATCCCACAAACGTTTGTCTCTTCATTTACCCCCTCCTACGAGGACTGCTATAGGACCCCCGGCACGATGCCATCGTGCCCCTAAAGACGTGAGTACCGAGGTACTGCAAACGCGGCCTCGAGAAACGAAACGTGGCCTCATCGAACGCGCCTCAGCCAAAAACGGAAACAAAAGCTGCCCTGGAACGGACCTTACCCAGAGAACCGAAAACAAAAGAAGCTAGCCACTCCGGCCGAATGCGACCGAAAGGGAGCGTTTTTCCTCGACAAACTTGCTGATTCGCACGCGTGAAACGCGGTTCAGATGCTACCGATGACCTGACGCGCACCAAACGCAGCGAGCACCCCAAACCCTAGCGGAGAGCGCATCAGAGCGGAACCACTGTACGGGACCGTACCGAGCGACTCGCAGGGCAAAGACGAAATTTTGCTTCTAGCTATCAGTTTCGTGAGTTAAAGGGGAAGTCTCGGAGGGTCTGATACGGTTACCGCGGATAAAGCCATGGAATGCAGAAGGATGCGAGCAGGTTACGATGGTGTTACAATACGCGTCCGGTGGTGGGCCCATGACTGAGAAAGCGCAAAATCTTGCTCAGATCGAGAAATTGGTGGCGAGCCACACCCTTCACGGCTCGGAATCGCTTTGTAAACTGCTGAAGTATCTTGCCAGCCACTCGCTTGAGCACCCGTCGAGTTCTCCGAAGGAGTATCAAATCGCGACGGAAGTGTTTGGGCGGCAGCCGGACTTCGACCCGCACGTGGACTCGACGGTTCGGGTGCAAGCGGGGCGGCTGCGAACGAAGCTCGGCGAATACTACAGTTCGGAGGGGGCGGAGGATCCGATACTGGTGGAGTTGCCGAAGGGCACGTACGCGCTGACATTTCATTCGCGCGAGGCCAATGGGGTCCGCAGCGGGAGCGTGAAGGGAACGGCAAGCGCGGCGGAAGCGAATGTTGCAAGCCGCCCAGGGAGCGGGCAGAGTCCGCGGTGGTTTGCAGCAGTGATCGTAGTGGCGGTGCTGCTCTCGGCCGTGGTGGCGGTGAGCACGGACCGGTTGTTTGGGCGAAAAACCGCGGAAGCGCGGCTGACGAATACGCCAGATGCGCCGACGCCTTTCCGCGTTTTCTGGAAGGGATTCCTAAACGGGCCCGAGGAGCCGTGGGTGATTTTCAGCAACGCGGCCTTTGTGGGACGGCCGGATATCGGGATGCGGTATTACAACCGCGCAAGGGATTCGAACGCGCTGATTCTGGATCACTATACGGGAGTCGGCGAAGTGCTGGCGGTACACGCCCTGGACGGGGTTTTTTCACAACTGCACCAGCAACTGCGCGTAAAGCGCGGCAGTTTGTTTTCCCTGGATGACGCGAAAAACAACGATTTGATTTTCATCGGGTCGCCTTCAGAGAATTTGACATTGCTGGAAATTCCCAGCACGAAGGAGTTCGTTTTCCGCCAGGTAAAGACGGGCGCGCGGGCGGGAAACATGGAGATCGTAAATGAGCATCCGGAGTCCGGCGAGCCGAAAGAGTATCTGGCGACGCCGTCGACCGAGCCTCTGACGGAAGACTATTCGGTGATCGCGCTGGTGAAGGGGCTGAATCCAACGCGCTCGGAACTGATACTGGCGGGGACGACGACGATTGGGACGCAGGCGGCAGTGGAGTACGTTTGCCAGCAGAATTCGCTGGAGGAATTGTTACTGCGGCTTTCGGTTTCCAATTCAGGAGATTTGAAGCCATTCGAAGCAGTGATTCGGGTGAGAGTGGCGCGCGGAGTGCCGGTAGGGACGCAGTTGGTGGCGGTTCACAAGGCTGGGCCATAGCGCCGGCCGAGTTTCCGGATATCCGTTTGCGATACGGCCAGCGGTGAAGCGTGTTTGACGCTGGCTTCCCGGCCGCCTCCGCATGCGTGTCTTGGCGGACAAGGCTATGGCGCGGGTACGGTTAGGCGCGGGTCGAGTTGCCTGGCGGCGGCGAGTTCCCTCTCGGCTTCTTCCCACTTTCCCTGACGGCGCAAAGCCAAACCTAATTGAAAATGCGCGGGCGCGTAGTCCGATGCCGAGTCGATGGCGGCGCGGAACTGGCCGATGGCGCCATCGAGGTCGCCGGCATTGAGGAGGCGCTTACCGGAATTGGTGGCGAGGAGAGCGGCCTGACGGCCGGTCTGACGCTTGGCGATCTCGGCGCCGATGCGGCTTTCGCGCACGGCGGCTTCGCTATCGCCGAGCTGGCGGAGAACGGCGGCAAGCGTGGTATGCGCGCCAGCGAAATCGGGCTGGAGGCGAATGGCCTCGCGCAGCGCGTCAGCAGCTTCCGAAAGATTGCCTTCCTGCTTGAGCACGGTGCCAAGGGTGTAGTGGGCTTCGGCGTAATCAGGGCGAACACGAATGGCGGAGCGGAGTTCGTCCGCAGCGGGACCGAAATTGCCCTGCTGCCAGAACGTGACACCAAGGGTGTAGTGGGCGTCGGCCTGATTGGGATCCAGCTCGATGGCTTTTTGAAATTCGGCAATGGCGGCTGGAAGCTGGTCTTTCAGCTTGAGGGTCAGGCCGAGATCGTAGTGCAAAGTGGCATCTTGCGGCGAAATCGCGAGGGCGCGCTGGAACTGGGCAAGGGCGGAATCAAAATCGGCGAGCTGAAGATAGGCGACACCGAGGTTGCCGATATAGCTGCTGCTGCGCGGCTGGAGCGTCACGACGGATTGGAACTCGGCGATGGCGCCATTGCCATCGCCGGTTTGGAGGAGCGCGAGGCCGAGATTATTGTGCGCTTCGGGATTTTCCGGCTGGAGTTTTGCGAATTCTCGAAACGCGGCCGCGGCGGCTTCCATGTCCCCGGTTCTTTGAAGCAGCAAACCGAGGGTGTTCCGGGCGGCGGGGTGACCGGGCTTGAGAGCCAGGCAGGCTTGCAGTTCGCGAATGGCGTCGCCATCGGCACCGGTGGCCTGAAGAGTTTCGGCCAAGTAGAAATGCGCTTCGGGATTGCGCGGCGCGAGCCTGGCAGCGGCGCGAAGCTCATCCTGGGCTTGTGAGAAGAGCTTCTGCTGATACAGCAGCACGCCGAGGTGAAGGTGAGCCGAAGCGGAATCGGGCTGAAGACGGAGGGCTTCGCGGAACTCGGCGGCGGCATCGGCATCGGCGGATTTCTGAGCGAGGACAGTGCCGAGTTCGTCGCGCAGGTCGGCGCGATTCGAATCCAGGGCAATGGCGCTGTGAAGCTCGGCGGCGGCAGCATCGAACAGGCCCTGAGCGTCAAGGATGCGGCCAAGCGTGCGGTGAGCTTCGGCATCTTGCGGAGCAAGGCGGACGGCTTCGCGCGCCTCGCGAGCGGCGCGCTCGAGATCGCCTTTTTGGGCGAGCGCATTGGCAAGATTCATGCGCGCGAGGGCAAATCTTGGATTGAGGCGGAGCGCGGATTCAAATTGCGCGATGGCAGGGCCGAGTTCGCCTTGGGTGAGAAGAACCCAAGCCAGGGAGTTGTGACCTTCGGCGCTTTGCGGCGCCAACTTGACGGCCCTTTCAAAAGCGGCGCGCGCGGAGGGCAGGTCTTGCTGCCGGAGGGCAGCCATTCCCTGCTCGTAGGCGGCGCTGGCCTGAGATGCGGCGTTGTTGGCCGGGGAATTGCGGGATTGAGCGAGAGCGGGCTGTGCGGGAAGGGCGGGGAACCAAAGAGGAATCAGCAGCAAAACAGCGCGGGACAGGAGTGGGAAGCGTGTTGACATCGCGTGCGGCATTCCGGCGAAAGGCCGAAAAATGGTAGCACGTTGGGCGCCGGGCGGAGCGAGGGCGGGAGCCAGGAGCAGGTTGACACAGGAAAACAGAGGGCGACAAGCCGCGCATTGACCGCGCGTGGACCGGTCCGTACCATCCTGAAGACCAATGCGGAATCGGAACTTTGCGGCGAGGGTTTGTGCAGCCAGGCGAGCCGGCACGCGCCTGACACTCTGGTGGGGCGTTTTGGCAGCGATCGCGCTCGTCGCGCCTGCGCAGACGAAAATCGGATCCCGAGCAGGCGGCGCGGGCAACGCGAAGCCGATCGCGCATTTCACGGACATTGCCGAGAAGGCGGGTCTAACGGCTCCGGTGATTTTCGGGGGAGAAAACACGAAGAAATACATCATCGAGACGACGGGCACAGGCGTGGCGATTTTCGATTACGACAACGACGGGTGGCCGGATATTTTCGTGGTCAACGGGACAAGGTTGGAGGGCACATTCGCGGGCGTTGCGCCGAGCAGTCACCTGTACCGCAACAATCATGACGGAACGTTTACGGACGTTACGGCGAAAGCGGGGTTGACGCACAGCGGGTGGGGCCAAGGCGTCTGCGCGGGGGATTACGACAACGATGGCTTCGAGGATTTGTACGTCACCTACTACGGCAAGAATCTGCTGTATCACAACGACGGGGACGGCACGTTCACGGAGGTTAGCGAGAAAGCGGGGGTGGCGGGCAACGGAAAAACCTGGGGGACCGGCTGCGCATTCGTGGACTATGACCGCGACGGCAAGCTGGACCTGATGGTGGCGAATTACGTGGACTTCGACCTGGCAAGCGCGCCGGCTCCGGGAGAGCGGCCTTCGTGCATGTGGAAAGGCGTGCCGGTGATGTGCGGGCCGCGCGGGCTGCCGTGGTCGAAGAATATTCTGTATCACAACCGGGGAGATGGGACGTTCGAGGATGTTACGGTGAAGGCGGGGATCGATCGGACGCACGGGCACTATGGCTTCAGCGTTTCGACGCTGGATTTCGATGACGACGGCTGGCCGGACATCTATGTGGCATGCGACAGCACGGCGAGCGTTCTCTACCACAACAATCACGACGGGACGTTCACGGACGTGGCGGTGACGGCGGGAGCGGCATTCAACGACGACGGGCGCGAACAGGCGGGAATGGGCTCGACGGTGGCGGATTACGACGGGGACGGCCGGCTGGATATCTTCAAGACGAATTTTTCGGACGACACGGCGACGCTATACCGGAATGTGGACGGCAAATCGTTCGATGACGTGACGTTTCCCGCAGGGCTCGGCTTGCACACGCAATATCTGGGGTGGGGCACGATGTTCATCGATGTAGACAACGACGGCTGGCCGGATTTGCTGCTGGTGAATGGGCACGTGTATCCGGAGGTGGACAGCCAGCACCTGGGAAGCACGTTTCGGGAGCCGAGGATTCTGTACCACAACAATGGCAACGGAACGTTCACGGACATTTCAGCGAGCGCGGGACCTGCCATTGCGGACCTAGCTTCGTCGCGGGGGCTGGCTATTGGGGACTTATGGAACGACGGACGGATGTCGGCAGTGATCAGCAACATGAATGCGCGGCCTTCGCTGTTGGTGAATGATGCGCGGAATGGGAATCACTGGATTGCATTCAAGACCATGGGGACTTCCTGGAGCCGAACGATGGGGGAAGAAACACCGCAGGCTAAAGGACCGGATAGAAGCGCGAGCGCAGGCGCGTTGAGGACAAACCGGGACGGTATCGGAGCGCGTATCACGCTGAGGGCGGGCGCGCGAACGTTCGTTGACGAGGTGCGCAGCGGGTCGAGCTACATTTCCAACAACGATATGCGAGTGCATTTTGGACTGGGCGCCACAACGAAGGCCGACTGGGTGGAAGTACGATGGCCGAGCGGGCTGGCCGAGCGGTTTGTAAGTCCGCGGGTTGACGCCCTGAATGAGCTGAAGGAAGGCGCGGGCGTCCGGGTTGTTCCAAAGGAAAAGGACTGAGCCGCGCGAAGGGGAGAAGTTCGCGGGAAAGGGCAGCGACAATGCCCTGAGGCTTCCGCGAGGCAGCGTACGGGAAGAGCCTTCGCGCGCACCGGCAGCGCGGGTTCACTCGGCACGGGCTTCGGCAACGCCGACGAATTTATCGGCGGCACCGTAGTAAAAGAGGAACCGGTTGTCGCGGCGCACGAGTCCTTCGACAAAGACGACATTGGGGACCTGGCCGACTTTTTCCCATGTCTCCGCCGGTTCGAACAGCGGAACATCGGAGCGATAGAGCAGCTTGCGCGGATCGGCGCGGTCGAAAATGGCGAGTCCTGTGCGGTAGACGAGGCGATCATCGGCGCCGTTGTAGATCAAGGCGATGCCGCGGGAGGTGAGAAACGGCGGCGGACCGGGTTCGACGACGCGGGAATCGAACATGCCTGGGCGGCGCGGTAGCACAGGCGTTTGTGTTTCCTCGGTCCAATGGACCAAATCGGCGGAGGAGGACAGGCCCATCTGGTCGGTTTTGTCCGCCGCAGTGCCAAGCCAATACATCCAGTATTTGCCGGCGATTTTTTCGGCGAGAATGGCGCCGGATTTGGTCCAGCCAACATTCCAGTTGCCGCGATACGCGGGAAGGATCACCCCCTTGCGTTCCCAATGCAGCAGATCGTGCGAAAGAGCAAGACAGAGTTGGGCGTCGCGTTTGTTGTAGCCGGTATAGGTGAGGTAGCAGGCGTCCCCGATTCTCTGGAGGCGCGGGTCTTCCACGCCGCCGTCGCGTTCGTAGTCGGTTTCGGGCGAGAGCACGGGCTCGGGGCGGCGCGTGAAATGAATACCATCGCGGCTTTCCGCGTAGCCGAGCCGCGATGTGCCGGCGGCGTCCTGAGCGCGATAGAGCATCACGAATTTTCCGGCGCTCGCTGAAGTGCTGGAGCCGACGAACAGCACCGCGGGGTTGAAGGTACCGCTCGCCTCCCAGCCGGCTTCGCGCGGCGAAATGATGGGATTGAGCGATGCGCGCTTCCATTCTCCGAAAGGAGGCTTTTCGCTTTCAGCGGCGGCGAGCGCGAACGCGCAGACCAGCGCAGGAATGGCGAGCACCGCGGCCAGGCTTGTACGAAGATCAAGGCTTCTTGCCACTGGGAGTATGCTCCGCTTGTTTTGGGGGCTGGCTGCGAACCAGCCCTTCGCCTTCCTTGATGAAGATGATCTGGTTCGTGGCGATGTCCTTCAGGGTATCCACGATTCCGCTGGGCCATTTGATTTCGAGCAGGTCCACTTTGCCGGCTTGGCCGAGGCCGAAGTGCACGCGCAAGTCATTTTGCGAGAGATAACCGCCTCCGCTGCGAACCTCGTCGATTTGCTGATGAGGTTTGGTTTCGCCGGGGGGCTGGGTTACGCAGCGCAGACGCGCGCCAATGCCGCTGCGATTGGATTTTGTGCCGATGAGTTTCACTTTGATCCAGCGGTTTCCGGTACGCGAATCGCAACGGAGAAGCTGGGGGAAATCATTGACGGTGTTCACCACGACGTCGACGTCCCCGTCATTATCGAAGTCGCCGAAGGCACAACCGCGCGAGGGTGAAGGGTCGGAGATGGCGGGTCCGGCGTCATAGGAAACATCGTCAAAGCGGCCGTTGCGAAGATTTTTGTAGAGCAGCTTGCGCTGGGCGTAGCCGGCTTCGGTTTTCAGCTGCTCAACTTCCGGATAAACATGCCCATTGCAAATGAGAATGTCCGGCCATCCATCATTGTCCATATCAAAGAAGCCGCAACCCCAGCCGAGGTATTGCGTGTGGCGGCCAAGACCGGCCTGATAGGTGGCATCCTCGAAATTGGCGCCGCCGAGATTGTGATAGAGCGAGGGAGTATCGCCGGCGAAATTGGTTTTGACGAGATCGAGGTTGCCGTCCATGTCGTAGTCCGCGGCGGAAATACCCATGCCGGCTTGCGGCTTGCCATCAGCGCTGAGGGCGCACCCGGCTTCGGTGGCGATATCGGTGAACGTGCCGTTTTTCCGGTTTTGATAGAGCGCGCTCGCAGTGGAATCGTTGGCGACATAGATGTCGGGCCAGCCGTCGTTGTCCAGATCGGCGGTGAGCACACCCAGGCCGTAGGTGCCATTGGCCTGGAGAATGCCGGATTTTTCGCTGACGTCCGTGAAGGTGCCGTCGCCGTTGTTATGGTAGAGGATGTTTTTTCCGCCGGTGAGGCCGGGCGGCCCGCACGCGACAGTGATGCCTTTGTAGAGGCAGGGGCCGGATTCGGGCAGCGGGGCCGTCTTTAGGTCCATATCGATGTAATTCGCGACGAAGAGGTCGAGCTTGCCGTCACGGTCGTAGTCCACAAAGGCGCAGCCAGTGTTCCAGCGCTTGCCGTTGCCGGCGACACCGGCTTTCTCGCTGACGTCGGTAAAGGTGCCGTCGCCGTTGTTGTGATAGAGGACGTTCTTGCCGAAATAGGTGACGAAGAGATCGTCGAAGCCGTCGTTGTCGTAGTCTCCGATGCAAACGCCTTGCCCCCAGCCGCTGCGCAGCAGGCCGGCTTTTTCCGTGACATCGGTGAACGTGCCGTCGCGATTGTTTTTGAAGAGATGCGAGGAAGGAGCCTGACCCGGGGGAAAGCCTTCGAGGCGGGAGCCATTGACGAGGAAAATGTCGAGCCAGCCGTCGTTATCGAAATCGTAGAAGGCCACGCCACAACCGGTGGTTTCGAGGAGGTATTTGTTCTTGTGCTCGCCGCCAAAAAGCGTTTTGGCGTTCAGACCTGACTGGCGGGCGATGTTGACAAAGGTGAGCCCGAGGTCTCGGGCGGGAGCGCCTCCGGGATCAGGCGCTTGCGCGGGAAGACGGGCGGGATCGCGCCATTTTAGCGGCCGGGCAAGCGCGAGGAGCCTTTCCAGAGGAAGGACGAGCGCTGTGCGGCTTAGCGATTTGAGAAAGGCGCGGCGTGTTGGTGGCAAATGCGACGATACCTTCTGTTGCGGGCCGTGCTAGAATCCGTCGCCTTCAATTCTATCGCAGGGTCAAGCGAGCATTGCAAGACCGCAAACCAGCATGCTTCCGAGGAACGCGCACGGCCGCGCCGCGGGCGCACATCGCCGGGCTACTTGCCTTGTTTGCGGCGGGCGTTTTTGGCGCCGCCAAGCCGGGGATCGAGGTTTTCGCGCAAGCGGAGGCCGAGCCGGACGGAGGGCTTGTATTGTCGCGCACCGCACGGCCGTGGGAATTTCTTGCCGCGACGGGCACGCGAGCGGCGCTCTTTGGCAACGAGGCTGGAATCCTGGAAGCATGGGTCTATCCGCTGAAGATTTTCCGGGAATTCCACGTGAAGTTTCTGACGGAGAACCGCGCTTTGCCGGCGGAATCGCTGGCGCGGACAATTCGTGTACGGCCGGAATGCGCTTCGATTCTTTACGCGGGAGATACGTTCACGGTCCGCGAGACGCTCTTCGCGCCAGTGCACGAACCAGGCGCAATCCTTTTCTTCGAGGTGGAAACGGAACAGCCGCTGGAGATCAAGGCGGAATTTCATCGCGATTTTCAGCTCGAGTGGCCAGCGGCGCTCGGGGGAACGTATTCCTACTGGAATGCGAGTGAGCACGCTTTCTATCTGGGCGAAGAGCAGCGGAAATTCGCGGCGCTGGTTGGATCACCGAGCGGAACGCTGGACGGCGAGGAATATCAGACGAACTATTCGGAATCGCAGGCCAATTCCTTCCGGCTAGGCGCCACGGCCAAGGGGAAGGAACGGAAGCTCATCGTGATTGCGGCTTCGGCGAGCGGCGCCGCGGACGCCGAGGGGACGTACAAACGACTGACGCGCGACGCGGATGCGCTGCTCGCCGGGTCGAAGAAGTACTACCAGGATTTTCTGGACCAGGGAGTGCAGCTCGATTTGCCGGACCGCGAGCTGCAAGCAGCGTATGACTGGGCGCGGGTGGACATGCAGCAGGGCCTGGTCACGAATCCATTTCTCGGGACGGGGCTGGTGGCGGGCTACCGCACCTCGGGCGAGAGCCAGCGGCCGGGGTTCGCGTGGTATTTCGGCCGCGATTCGTTCTGGACTTCGCTGGCGCTGAGCGCGAGCGGCAACCTTTCGCTTTCGCGCACGGCGCTGGAATTCATCAGCAAGTATCAGCGTGACGACGGAAAAATTCCGCACGAAATTTCGCAGGGAGCGAGCTTCGTTCCGTGGTTTAAGGATTTTCCGTATCCGTATGCATCGGCAGATGCGACGCCGCTCTATATTATCGCGGCAAACGATTACGTGACAGCGAGCGGCGATCTGGGCTTTGCCAAGGAGAAGTGGAACAGCTTGCGGAAGGCGTATGAGTTTTTGCAATCCACCTACGACGCGCAATCGCTGCCAAGAAACTTCGGAATCGGACACGGCTGGGTCGAGGGCGGGCCGCTCCTGCCGGTGGAGAGCGAGTTTTATCAAAGCGGAGTTGGCGCGGAAGCCGTGCGAGCGTTTGCGAACCTCGCCCGCGCGACCGGGAATGAGAGCGCAGCGGCCGAAGCGGCGACGGATTTCGAAAGGCGGAAGGAGCAGCTCAATCAAGCGTTTTGGATCGCGGAGAAGAACCGGTTTGCCTTTGCGATCGGGCGGGATCAGCGCGCAATCGACGAGCCCAGCGTGCTGGCCACGGTGCCGATGTGGTTCGGCTTGCTGGACGAGAACAAAGCGGAGGCGATGATTTCGCAGCTTGCCGACTTTGACCAAGAAACCGATTGGGGCATGCGCATCATCTCCGCGAACTCGCCCAAATTCAGCGGGGGCGGCTATCACTACGGCTCGGTGTGGCCGCTCTTCACCGGCTGGGCTTCGGCCGGGGAATACCGTTATCATCGCGCTGCGCCGGGGTACGCGAATTTGCGGGCCAATGCACTGCTGGCGTTCGACGGCTCGCTCGGGCATGTGACGGAAGTGCTCTCAGGCGATGACTACGAGCCGCTCTCGACCAGTTCGCCGCAGCAGATCTGGTCAGCGGCGATGGTAGTAAGCCCAATCGTGAAAGGGATGCTGGGACTCGAGACGAATGCGCTCGAACATTCGGTTGCGCTCGCGCCGCATGTTCCGGCGGATTGGAGGCGCTTCGGTATTTCGAATCTCCACGCGTGCGGCGATGTGCTGGCGCTGCGCTTCGGACGGACGGAGCAGGAAATCACCCTGGATGCGGAGCGCAGCGGGGGCAGCGGCGACTGCAAGGTGGACTTCGCCCCGGCGGTGAGTTTGCGAGCGAACGTGCGGGACGCTCTGCTTGACGGCAGACCGATAGCGGTTCGCGCGGCGCCGAACGCGAGCGACCAGCACGCGCGCGTGCATTTTTCGCTTGGCGCAGGCAAGCATCATTTGCGGATTCGCGTGATGGATGATTTTGCGGTCAGCTTTTCCTCGCATCTGCCTCCGCTGGGCGCAAAGAGCCAGGGTTTGCGCATTCTTTCCGAAAGCTGGTCCGCGGCGAAGGACCAACTGACCCTGGATCTTGCGGGGGCAGCGGGCAGAAGCTACTTGCTTTCGGTCTGGAATCCGGCGCAGATACAAAGCGTGGAGGGCGGCGAAATGGAACGGGAAGCCGAGGGGACGCAAATCGGGGTAACCATCGGGTCCAGCGGCACCGATCCGTATCCGCGCCAAAGGCTCACCATTCGTTTTCGCGGAAGGCCGTAGGCGCGGGAGAGGCATTCGCCTTTTCGAGCAGGGTGAGAGAAGCCGCGAGACGGGAGGTCATGATGAAACGGCTCACACGTTTGGCCAGCTGGATCGCGGCGTGCGGCGTTTTGGCGCTGAGCACGCCGGGGCAAGGAACCAAACGCGACGCGCGCGGCCACGAGTGGTGGCAGCACGCCGTCTTCTACGAAATCTATCCGCGGAGCTTCGCGGACAGCAACAACGACGGGATCGGCGACCTGAATGGCATCGCCTCGAAGCTCGACTATTTGCGGTCGCTGGGCATCGACGCCATCTGGATTACTCCGTGCTTCCCTTCTCCGCAGGTGGATTTCGGCTACGACGTTTCCGACTACGAAGCAATCGATCCGATGTACGGCACGCTGGCGGATTTTGACAAACTGGTGAAAGAAGGGCGGGAGCGCGGGATTCGGGTGATTCTCGATTTTGTGGTGAACCACACATCCGACCAGCACCCCTGGTTCATCGATTCGCGATCCTCGCGCACGGCAGCCCATCGCGATTGGTACATCTGGCGGGACGGCAAAGGCCCGGGGCAGCCGCCGAACAACTGGCAATCGATTTTCGGCTCGCCCGCGTGGAGCCTGGACGCAAAGACGGGCCAATATTACTACCACTACTTTTATCCGCAGCAGCCCGATCTCAATTGGCGGAATCCCGCCGTGGAGAAGGCGATGCTCGATGTGACGCGCTTCTGGTACCAACGCGGGGTGGCAGGCTTCCGGCTCGACGCGGTCGATTCGCTCTTCGAGGATCCGAAGCTGACCGACGACCCGGTGCTGCCGGGAAAGGACAAATTCGGCCGGCCGAATCTCGACGAGCGTTACAACAAGAAATTGCCGGAAGTGCACGAGGTGATGCGGAAACTGCGGGGCGTGGCGAACGAGTACGGTTCGGTGCTTATCGGAGAAACGTGGACGAGCAATGTGGCGGAGCTGAAGGAGTACTACGGCGCGCACAACGACGAACTGCAGATGCCGATGGACCTGATGTTGACGACCTTCGACGAGCTTTCCGCGGCGAAATATCGCGCGCACATCGGCGCGGTGGACGCGGCCGGGGGCTGGCCGGTGTATGTCCTGAGCAATCACGACATCGTGCGCTCGTACACACGCTACGGCGACGGCCAGCACAATGACCAGATCGCGAAACTGCTCGCGGCGATGTACCTGACGCTGCGCGGAACGCCGATTTTGTACTACGGCGAAGAGATCGGGATGGAAAACAACAACCCGAGGCGGAAAGAAGACGTGCGCGACCCGATTGGAAAGATCGGCTGGCCCCAAGAGATAGGGCGCGACGGCGAGCGCACTCCCATGCAATGGACGAGCGGGAAGAACGCCGGCTTCAGCGAAGCGAAGCCATGGCTGCCGGTGCCGGAGAGCCACGCCACCCACAACGTTGCCTCGGAAACGCAGGATCCAGATTCCGTGCTGAATTTCTACAAGAGGCTGCTCGCCTTGCGGCACACCGAACCGGCGCTGCTCGAGGGGGAATACATCGCGCTCGATGAACAGAACCCCAATGTGTATTCGTATCTGCGGAAGGACGGCACCGAGGCGATGCTGGTGGTCTTGAACATGGCGCGGAGTCCTCAGAAAGTGAGCCTCGATCTGTCAGCGCAAGGCTTGGGCGCGAACCGAGCGCGCACGGTGCTGACAGATGGCAATTCACCCGGGGAAGTTTCGACGAAAGAGATTGCGATGGCGCCGCTTTCCGTCTATATCGGGAAGCTCGTTCCGTAAGACAGCGCGGCCGGCGGCGACAGGTTCGTTCGCCGCGGCGATGCGGACTCCGCGCGCGGACAGCTCCGGGGCGCGATGGACAGCCTCCAATCACGGGTGTAGGATGCGGCGGGGCTTGCGAAAATGAGGCGCAGCGGGCGCATTTTGCGTTTTGCACGACCGAATCGGTATGCGTTGGCGTTCGTGTTCGCGAGTCTCACGCTGGTCTTTACCGTGAGCGCGCAGGAAGCAGTGGACCTCTCCGGGACGCGCATTTCCCCGCTTCAGGAGTCGCGGGGAAAAGTCCTGGTCCTGGTTTTTGTGCGCACGGATTGCCCCATCTCAAACCGCTATGCACCGCTGATTCAGCAACTCAGCACGAAGTATGCAGCCAGCACGGCGTTTTTTCTCGTTTTCCCGGACAGAGCCGAGAGTCCGGGCGCCCTTCGGGCCTACGTGCGGGATTTCGGCTATACGATTCCCGCGCTGCGCGACACGGAGCACGCACTGGTGAAAAAGGCGGGCGCGCGGGTCACGCCGGAGGCCGCGGTGTTCAACGCCAAGCGCGAACTCGTTTATCGCGGCCGCATTGATGATCTCTATCCGGCGCTGGGGAAATCGCGGCACGCGGCCAGCACGCACGAACTGGCAGACGCGATCGAAGCGGCCGTCAAGGGCGTCGCGCCACCGAGAGCTTCGGCGGAAGCGGTTGGCTGCGTTATCGCCGACCTGCAATGATGCGGCGGGCGGGAAACGCTCTCGCGCTGCTCGCGTGCGCTCTGGCGGCGGCTCTGGCGCACGGGGAGCGACGCCAGGAGCGGGCTTTGCGGGGGCCAAATCCAGCGGCTCCGCGCGTGACGTTTAATCGCGACGTTGCGCCAATTCTCTTCCGGTACTGCGCCGCGTGCCATCGCCCCGGGGAATCCGCTCCGTTTTCTCTGCTCACATACGCCGATGCCAAATCGCACGCGCGCCAAATCGCCGCGGTGACGCAAGCGCGCATCATGCCGCCCTGGCTGCCCGCGCCGGGCGAATTCAAGTTCGCCGATGAACTGCGGCTCACGGAAGAAGAAATCCGCGTTTTCAGACGATGGGTTGAAGATGGCGAGGCCGAGGGCGCAGCGTCTGACCTGCCGCCGAGACCGAGATTTTCAGCGGGCTGGCAACTCGGCAAGCCTGATCTCATTCTGAAGGCGCCGCAACCGTACCGGCTGCCGGCGAGCGGCACGGATCAATACTGGAATTTTATCTTTCGCACTCCGCTGAAGGAAACGCGCTGGCTGAACGCGATCGAAATTCGTCCGGGCGACCAGCGGCTCGTTCATCATGCGAATGTGCTCGTGGACCGGCTGGAATCCTCGCGCGCCCAGGAAAAGACGCCCGGAGCGGGCTTCGGCGGCATGGAGCTCAAGATTGAATCGGAAGCCTTCGACCCGGACAGCCACTTTCTTTTCTGGAAACCGGGGAGCGTGCCGCGCAAGGAGCCGGAAGGGATGGCGCTGCGGCTCGACGCCGGAACAGACCTGGTGCTCAACGTGCACTTGCAGCCTTCCGGGAAGCCCGAATGGATTCAGCCAAGTATAGGGTTGTATTTCACCGATCAACCGGCCACGAAATTTCCGATGCTGCTGCAGCTCGAAAACGATGCGAAGCTGGATATTCCGCCGGGCGCGCACGATTTTGTTGTGACAGACGACTTCACGCTGCCCGAGGACGTGGAGCTCTTGGCGATCTACCCGCACGCGCATTATCTCGGCCGTGATTTGCAGGCTTTTGCCACATTTCCTGACGGCGAGAAGAAGTCGTTGCTGCACATTCCGAACTGGGACTTGAACTGGCAGGCGGTTTATCGGTACGCACAACCCGTGCATCTGCCAGCGGGGACGGTCGTTTCGATGCACTACACGTACGACAATTCGGAAGAGAATCCGCTGAATCCCAATTCGCCGCCGAAGCGCGTCGTAGCGGGCAATCGCGCAAGCGATGAAATGGCGCATCTCTGGCTGCAAGTGCTGCCCGATGCTCCGGTGACCGCCGCGAGCGATCCGCGCCGCGTTTTGCAGGAGGCCCTCGCCCGCCACAAAATCGAGAACAATCCCGGCGACTTCGAGGCTCACTACAATCTGGCAGCCGTGCTTCAGCAGCGCGGGGAAGTAGCGGAAGCCGCGCGGCACTATGAACTCGCGCTGCGCATCCGTCCGGAAAGTGCCATCGCCAATAACGCATATGGCGGGGCCCTTATGGCCGCAGGGCATCCCGAATCGGCGGTGAAGTATCTTGCCGCCGCTCTTCGCGCACGGCCCGACTACTTCGACGCCTGCTACAATCTTGGGCTGGCGCTCGCCATGGAGAACGATTTCGCTGGCGCTGAAGGCTATTTCCGGCGCGCGGTACAGCTTGCTCCCGAAGACGCCAACGCCGAAGCCAATCTCGGGAGCGCTCTCGCGGCCCTCGGCAAAAACGACGAAGCGCGTCTTCACCTCCAACGAGCGCTTGCTCTCAATCCCGGTCTGAGCTTCGCCCGGGAAAACCTGGACCAACTCCCGCCGCCGGACAAGAAGCGCTAAGCGCCCGACACCGAGGGCAGTCCTGAATCGAACCTAAGCCGGCGCAAGGCCGGCGCGAGTAGGGTGAAGCGGCGAGTATCGTCCAGTGGTTATGGGATGGCTCGGCCCAGGCTGCATCCACTAGCTTGAAGGCTTTGGGGGAGGCTATGAGACATCGATCTTCCGGCGGGTTTGTGGGGTTTCTTACGGGCTTGGGGATTGGCGCGGCGGCCGGCTTGCTCTTCGCACCGGCCAGCGGACGCGACACTCGCGACCATCTGAGAAATGCCGCGGACGATCTCACCGATCGTTTGGGCACGGCGGGACGAAGATTTGCACGCAGCGCTCGCGACACCATGGACCAAACGAGAGATCAGGTGCGAGAGGCCGTGAGCGCGGGGAAGCGTGCCTACGAAGATGCGGCGCGCCCGTCGCGCGGAGAAGAAGAAATTCACACCTAGCGTGCCAAAACAGGCGAGCGCAGGAAAGCCGCCACCGGTACCGGCGGCAGATTTGTCAACTGGCCGCGCCGCTCACGTGAGCATTCGCGGATTCGATTTGCTGCTGAACATGGCTGCGGAACTCGAGCGGGCGGGCAATTTGGTCAAACTCGTCCGGAGTACCGCCGACTCCCCGGAGAATGACCGTGCCGTAGCCGAGCATCCTTCCCCAGAGCGACTCCACAACGCCGATGCTTTCAATTCGCGAAAGCAACAGTTCGAAGGTTTTGCGCGTGGCAATGCCCGTCTTGACCAGCACCCGCTTATTTGTAACGACCATTTCCGTGGCGTTGCGCTGCGCCAGGCTCCAGGCGGTGCAGAGCGAGCCGGCGAGCAGCATGGCTCCAGCGAGCGCGGCACCCGGGGTTGGAGGCAGCACCGGCCGGCGGGCCGCCAGTTGGTAAACGAGGAGTGCAATCCCGGCGACCTCCAAAACGGCGCCGGTCACCACGCTCCAGAGCACCGCGATCCAATGGAGCTTGGTGCGATAAAGGATGGTTTCGCCCGGAATCAGATTCCTTTCGACATAACCCACGGCGGCCTCCGCGCGAGACTGAACGGCGCTCTGCATAAGAGTAGACCGCGACATGCGTGTCCGAGCATGACATTGCGAAGGCTGCTTCGCCAAAGGAAACAGCGGACCCACTTCGCTCCGCCCCATGCCGGGGCGAAGCAAAGAAGGGTTGCCGACGGACTTCGCACTCAAGTCTTCGAGCACATCAGAATCTCGCGGAACTCGAAGAGCAGCCCACTGGCGTGGGACTCAATCAGAAGTCTCGAGCGCCAGGAAGTCCTTTCAAGTTGCAGTATGCGGATAAACGATTAGCGAGCGATTCGTATCGAAAACAAAGTATTGGCCAGGAGTTGACGCAGCAAGTTGTGCAATTTGTTCCTTGGCCTGATCCAGCGTCTCGACGGCTTTGATCCAGATCGGCTCCCCATCAGGCAAGCGTTGGAAGATGTCGAGCTTTGAACTCACATTGCCTCCCTGAAAATTCGGTATTGTTTGGACAAGGGTGGAGCAGCCCGCGTGCCAGATACCGCTTATTGCCGTAGCGCAGCTTAATCAACAGTTTAGGAGAGCTAACCAGAAACAGCAGATGGCAAGCCAAAAAGAAGAAGCACGTAAAATTTAGCTTCGAGCAGCATTTTTGCCAGCGGAACGTACTAGGACTGAGGCATAGCAGCGCGGCGGTGGAAATGACGTCACCGCATCGAAGGCTTTACTCCTAGCATAAGGGGCCAAAGGATTGACACGCGTGGCGCGTCAAGCGGAAATACGGCGCGCGGAAAAAGCAACGAGGAAAAGCAATGCCGTCACAGTTGCGAATGTCAGCGGGTCTGCGGGGCGAAAATCGTTCAGCACTGCACAAGGATCGCGCGGGCGGAAGGTGACCCAAGTCCTTTCTCCGGGCAAAAGCAACGTGCCGAGCATCTTACGCGCACCGATTACCTCTAAGGGCTTCCCGCTGTCACGCTCCAAAGGATTTTGTATTCCTGGGGCCGCCCGCCTGATTCAGACTGTGTCCCTAGTCCAGCGTCTGAATACGCAAGCTGCACGGTAGTCCGCGCCTTTTGAGGTGAGGTTGCCAAGAAAAGCGCGGCGCGCCCGCGGGAAGCACTGTCTTCCTCTCGCAGGAGAAACCTCGCCTGATTCCGGGGCTACGCGTCTGAGGAGGGCTGTTGCCGTCGCGAGCGGGGGTTTTCGGTCGAAGCGCGCCTGAACGGTGGCGCATTCTCGAGTGGCTCTTCGGTGTCGCGCTGTTCTCCCTGTTACTGTTACTGTTTTTTGTGCCCCGCGCCGGAGCGCAGGAGTCAGAGTTTGCAAGCGATCTACCGTCCCTGCCGCTGGGAACAGTTTCGGCCTCGCGGCTGGCCGGCCTGGGCGCTGGCGCGGCGGAAAACGACGGCAGACGGCAAGAAGTGCGCAAGGGGCCTTTCCGATGGCGGACGGCCCTGCGCGAAGCGCTTTTCTTTACGGGAGTAATGCACGGGTTTCGCTTCGCGACGGAAGCTGGCACGCGGGATGCGCTGAACGGGCGCTGGTATCAGGACTATATCCACTCCGTGGGCGAACTGCGGGGCTGGGGCGATGGCGATCCTTTTATCACCAATGACATAGCCCACCCGATCGAAGGCGGGGTTTTTGGGTACATCCAGCGGGAGAACGACCCGAGATACGCAGCTGTCGAATGGGGGGCCGGACGGGCGTATTGGATCAGCTTGCTGCGTTCCCTGAGCTTTTCCGCGGTGATGAGCACGCAATGGAAGCTTGGGCCAGCCAGCGAAGCCTCGCTCGGGAACGTGCAACTTCACGAGTATCCTGGGTTTACGGATTTCGTCGTCACACCCGCGGCTGGAACCATCTTGATGATGGGCGAAGACGCGGCTGATCGTTACCTCATCATAGGACTCGAAAACCGCACTGCGAATATTCCTCTGATTCTGCTCACGCGTTGCTTTCTGAATCCGAGCCGCGCGTGGGCAAACCTGATGGCCTTCAAAGTTCCCTGGCACCGGGAGACACGGATCGGCATATTCGGCGCGAATCACGAACTGCGAAAGGAGTTGATTCGCGAACACAACGAAGGCCGAGCGGGAAAGATGTTCCAGTTCAACGCAGACGAATTTCGCGAGCGGCAGGAGAATCATCCACTGGCCGCCCCGATTGAGCTGGAAGCCTCGAGCTATTATCAGAATTTTCCGGGGAAGGGCGGTTGCGCGGGCGGAGGAGGCTCAGGGGCCACGCGGATCAATAGCGAATGGCAGCTCGTGGCGGAGCTGAACGGATGCGCAATCCTGGGCATGCCCAAGAATGAGAGCGGCGACATCGAATCGTACGCCGCGGGCCCGCGCTGGACCCCGCGAAGCTCCAACCGATTTTCCCCGTTTGTGCAAGCGCTCGTGGGCGGCACGCGCGTGACACATGAAATCGTGAATCAGGAAAAGCGGGAGGAATTGAAGAAGGAGTGGAACAACGGCGCGGGCACTTTGCCGCACTATCCGACAAGGAACGAGTGGTCGGTGGAACACCAGGCAAACGGTGTTGCGCTTGCGCTCGGCGGAGGACTCGATATTGTGTTTCACCGCGCGCTGGCATGGCGAGTGGGCGCCATCGAATACACTCACTCTTTTCTCGGCGATGTGGACCAGATCCGCGCGACCGACGGGATTCGCCTAACCACGGGCGTCGTCCTTCGAATCGGAACCTGGTGACGACGAGAGACTTTCCAGCGGCCCGCAGGCGGCAGGGGGCTGTTGCGGGAGTTCTTGCGATCCCTCTCTCATCGCGCCAAGCCAGCGGCGCACACCGCGGGACCACGGTTTGTTCGATCTAGTCGTTCAGAAGCAGCATCTCGGGCTGACGAATAAGGATCTTGCCGCGGCCTTTTCGCAATGCGCCGCGGCGCTCCCACTCCTTCAGCAGACGGCTGGCTGTGTACAGGCCGACGTCGGCAAGCGACGAGAGATATTCGTTTTTAATATCGAGCTCCACGCCATCGCTTACCGGCTTCCCGGAGCGCATTCCGAGATCCGACACGGTTCGCGCCAAGCGGTGCGCGGCGGAATCGGCGACGAGCCGCAGGTGGCGGTCCGAGTATTCAGCGATGTAACTCAATACCGCTCGAAAGGCGTTTTCTCGGAGGCGAGGATACTGGCTTGCCATTCGCTGCACCGCGGCGTGGTCCCAGACGTGAGCCTCGGAATGCCGGACGGCTTCCGCTGTTCCGATGTTGGCCATGGGATGAGTGAGGAAGGTTCCGAGTCCGAAAACCTCTCCGGTCCCTAGCCACCGCAGGAGCACTTCCTTCCCCTGGCGAGTCTCGCGATAGTATTTGACGCGTCCGGACCGGACAACGTAAAGATGCGAGGCTGGTTCGCCCGCCCGAAAGATCACCTGCGAGCTGTCGTACGATTGAAGGGTCGCGGTGGAGAGAATCCCGGAGATTTCCGAGCTCTGCAGGCCATTGAAAAGATCAACGGAAAGCCGCGCTTCGGCGGCGCCACCCTGTGATTGAGTCATAGTTTCGTCCTAACCGAGGAACGCAGAGCTGCCCTCCCCGCCAAATTTTGTCTCGCCGCGTCCGGCGAGGGGACTGGGTGTGTGAAAACCGCTTTGAGCCGGCCAGCCCGGGCGCAGAGCCGCACCAAGCGCGCATAGGGGATTTGCCGGTGCATGGAGAAGGAGCAGGTGAAGGAAAGCGGGACCTCTGATGCAGGCCCACGCTCGAAGCAGCCGGGCGTGAAGGTGTTCCGGACCGAGTCTGGGAGGTCTTGCGCGACGGCAGGCAGCGGGAGCATAGAACCAGCCGTAACCGCAAGGTCAAGCAAAACAGGAAAAGGCAAAATCGCTCCCCCGAAGCGCGCCACTCAGGAGCAGCTTCCGCCAATCTGAGTTGCGCTGGAAGCCGCTCGCATGCTTGCCCTCCCCTAAGAAGGTAGCGGTCGCCGCTGCTTGCGGACACTGGCAGTATTGCTAGCGGCGGACTTCCGGGCGGAGGCTTGGTTGCGCGGTGCGAATCGCGTGGTCCGGAAAGGGGGATGCGTCAAACACGCTCGCGTATTCGTTAACGAAAACACTCTATTTTCTCAAGATTGCGGCTCGAAGGCGGACCCAAAATTCTATCGTTCGCATCAACTAGTAGTGTTGACAGTTCTCTCTAGGCGGCAAAATGACTAGGCTTTGGGAAACCAGCGTGAAAGTGACGATCAGTTTGCCGTGCTCAGACGCGGTCAGGCGCGAGACGGAGCGTAGATAGCGATGGTGAGGCCTCGCATACTCCTCGCGGACGACCACACGCTCGTGGTCGAGGCCTTCAAGAACCTGCTGGAACCGCACTTTGAAGTGGTCGGCACGGTGGCGGACGGCAGGGCATTGCTGGAGGTCGCGCCCAAGCTGGCGCCGGACGTGATCCTCGTGGATTTGGCGATGCCTTCCCTGAACGGCATGGACGCCGGCGAACGTCTGAAACAGTCGCTGCCCAACACAAAGCTAATCGTTCTGACCATGACGGAGGACGCTTCGGTGGCAGCGGAAGTCATGAAGCGATGGGCGAATGGATTTCTGCTGAAAAAATCCGCCGGGAGCGAATTGATTCGCGCCATTAAGGAGGTTTTGAAAGGCGAGTCCTACATCACTCCGAAAATGGCAAAGAGGCTGCTGGACGAGTTCGTGCGCGACCCGCATCCGGCGCAGCCGAAGAGCCTGACGCCGCGCCAGCGTGAAGTCCTGCAATTGCTGGCCGAAGGCCACACCATGAAGGAGGTGGCGGACGTCTTGCATGTTACACCGCGCACGGTTGCCTTTCACAAATACCGCATCATGGATGAGTTCGGTCTGAAAACGAACTCGGATCTTGTGCGCTTTGCGATAAAAGAACACGTCGTAACCGCGCCTTGACGTCCCCTTGTTTTCCACAGGTCCTCCATGCTAAACAGCGCTGCGTTGTGAGCGTTCCTGGTCCAAGCCGCCGGCCGATGGGACGCCAGCAGCAGAGATACAACCCAGGCGCGCCGATTCCGCTCTAACTGTCTGGCATTTTTCCTTTGGTGCGATGAAGACAATGCATAGCGTTGTGATCGCGGACGATCATGCCGCCGTTCTGCAGAAGGTCAGCATGCTGTTGCGGCCACGGTTTGCCGTTGCGGGCACCGCTCGCGACGGCCGGTCCGCGATCTCCGTGGTGGTTAAAGCAAAACCGGATGTGGTGATTCTGGACATCAACATGCCGCTCCTGGACGGTTTCGCGGCGGCGCGCGAAATCAAAAAGCTCGGGCTTCCAGCCAGAATTGTCTTCCTCACCATGCATGACGACCCGGCCTACGAGGAATTCGCCATCGGACTGGGCGCAAGCGCCCTGGTGCTTAAATCGCGAGCGTCGTCAGACTTGGTCGCCGCGGTGGACGCGGCCCTCGCCGGCGAGCAATTTTTCAGCCGCGAAGCACGGATTTGGCTTCGGCGCAGCAGCGGCGCCATAAGTTAGGCTTGGGGCGCCGGGCCATGCCCGCCGCTCTTTCAAGCAGCCCCTGAGCGGCTGCAAAGGTTCCCCCGTACTTACCCTTTCCAATTGCAAATCAGTACCGCTCCGTGTACTATCCGTCAAGTCGAGGTCTGTTCAGCAGATCCGTATCCCGGCCCGGAAACGGAATTCGATGCCTCCCCGCGACATCGAACGCAGCGCCCTTCGCTCCATGGTGCACGGAGCAACATTCGGCATCGCCCTCACCGATCGAGACCAGCGCTTCCAGCTCGTGAACCCGGCTCTGTGCTCAATGCTGGGATACTCGCGGGACGAATTGGTTGGCCGCCCGGCCCGCGATATCGTGGACCCTGCGGACTACGGCACCGAGCAGGCCCTCACTGAGGAACTCACCAGCGGCACTCGCCCGGCGTTTCAGATCGAGAAGCGTTTTGTCCGCAGGGACGGGACACGCCTCTGGGTGCGTGCCAGCGTGACTCCATGGAATTCACCCGATTCGCTGGAAGGCTTCTTTTCTATCGCCGTGGACATTTCGGATATTTGCCAGCTTCGAGACGACCTAGCCCGCAATCGGGAGCGCCTAAATCTGACGGTCGAAGCCTCTCGCTCGGGCATTTGGGAACTGGACGCGGAGAGCGGTCGCGTCTCCTGGACGGGCGATCACGGATTGGCAAGCGAGGAGCCGCCCGGCGACCTCAGTACGAGCTATGGCGAGTTCCTGTACCGCGTTCACCCTCAGGACCGCGAGGCCCTCGAAACCAAGACGGTGGCGGCGTTGCACAAGGGCGAATCCTTTTCCCTCGAATTCCGCCTGATTGATGCCAGCGGTCGTGTGCGATGGATTCGCTGCAAGGGCAAGCCCGTCCACGATAGCGGCGGAAACGCCAAGGGCATCCTTGCCGTGAACGCTGATATTACGGCCATGAAGCAAACGGAATTCGAGCTGCACAGCGTGATGGGCCGGCTGATCCAGGCACAGGAGGATGAACGCCGCCGCATAAGCCGCGAACTGCACGACGACATCAGCCAGCGCCTCGCCCTTCTAAGCGTCGAGCTGAATAGCTTCGCCGATTCTGTGCGCGCCCGCCGCGAGGCCATTCCGTCCGCCATCCAAAGGCTCCAGACCGGCATCGATGAGATCGCCCGGGATATTCACGGGCTCTCGCATCAGCTTCATTCGACGAAACTACAAAACCTGGGCTTGCGCGCGGCGCTTCACGAACTCTGTCAGCAGGTCTCCGAGCAGCATGGCATCGCGGTCACCGTGCGGGCAAAGCATTTGCCCGAATCCTTGCCTGAGGAGATCTCGCTGTGCCTGTTCCGGGTCTGCCAAGAAGCGATAAATAATGTCGTAAAACATAGCCATGCACGGGAAGCATCGATCACTGTTTCTTTGCGAGGTACTCTGCTCAAGCTGACGGTTTCCGATTCCGGTGTCGGATTCGATCCGGCGAACCGCTCGAGTGGGATCGGCTTGGCCGGCATGCGGGAGCGTATGCGATTCGTAGGGGGTACTCTGGCGATTCGTTCCGCTTCCAAGAACGGTACCGAGATCACCGCGGAAGTTCGCATCCCTGGCCTCGCCAAATCCGCCGCGGCAAGTGGAGGCTAATGCGTTTGAGCCGGATCGCTTGACCTGAGGTACGTCCGAGAATCGGCCAAACTGCCGAACGAGTTGCAAAGCGCCTTTTTCACCAGCGTAAGCCACCGAACCGAAAGGGCATCGTAAGAAATTTGAAACTGTTTCTCGCAAAGCGTTTCCTTGCCAGACTGTGGAAGGGCCGGCGCGCAGGCATTTCCGCGGCTTGAAAAAAACCGGGAAATGACCGGAGCCTTCTTAGGAACGCCCTCTTGGCAGAGGTCGCGAGCGCCAGAGCTCCTGAAATTTCAGGCTGGCCTGGTGGCCCAGCCAAAAACCTCAGGCAGCTTCGCTGGCACGTTTTCTGGCGCTCGCGGTCTGGAAGGCGCCTGAATCAGGGGAAACAAGCGCTTCCTTGGCGTGTCCGGAGGGGGGACGTTGGCGGGAGTTACTGGGGCTCGTGAAATTTGATTCGGAGATCATGGTTTGCTCGGAATTCGCGCACGCGATGCTACCGGCGTGCCCGGGCGCGGGCTGGCTGGCAATGACTGCGGGTTAGGCGCAGCGGTATACGATTCAGCCGAGAGTTTGGCGTTATCCGTCTTTGCGAAAGCAGCGCGCGAAGAAACATCATTTGAGCGCCCAGACTCTGGACCGACAACGGACCTCGGCGACCGACCCGCCGCCGGCTCCCCGGCGATCTCTCGCAAAATGGCGCGCGAGTAAAGAATTCCTGCGAGCCGATAGCCCAGGCAGAAGGCCATCAGAATGCAGGCGAAACAAGCCAGCATGAGATTCGCGTACGGATGCCGCCTCTGCCGTTCGAACCTGCCCGATGTCAGCGCCCTGCCGATCACCGTGAATCACCCCGTGAACCACCAGGAATGGCCCTGACGATACGAGCAGAGCGTACTTTCGACAACTGTCAAGTTTTACAGTAGCAACATTTTTTCTTAAGCACGGCTTTGGCGCCCAAGCCCCGGCCAGGAACGCGGAATTCCATTTACCGCGGAGCGGTCCGTTCCAAAAAACTCGCTAAACTGTAATTTTTGCCAGTACACAGCCTTTTGCTGTTGTGCGAAAAAGGTGGCGTTCGGATGGCCGCAATCGGGCGCGGCCCTCAATGAGAATTGAGGAGGTTGCGGCCATCCGTTCCCGATTCTTCCGCTCGCAATTGATCTCTTCTGGAATCGCAAACGCCTGTATTAACGAGTGCGGTGTTCAGTCTGGTTATCCGGCGGGGTTCAGGAGACGTGCTCTGCTTGCCGGTTCTAACTAAGCGGCGCTGACGATGTGCTGCTTTATGGCGAACTGCACGAGGCCCGCATTGTTCTTGAGCCCGAAATCCTCCATGATTTTGTACTTGTGAAAGGCCACGGTGCGCGGCGTCACGCGGAGCAGCGCCGCGATTTCCTTCATTGTGCGCCCTTCCGCCAGCAATTGCAGGACTTCCCGCTGCCGCGCCGTCAGCGTTTTCCCGCGGCCCTGGCGAGGATCGCGCACCCAGTTGTCCATCATTTGCTGAGCGATCCGCGGCGTCACGTACGAGACTCCGCGCAACGCACTCTCAATCGCCACCGCCAGCTCGCCGGCGGCCGAGGTCTTCAGCAAATATCCCGAAGCACCCCGGCGCAGAGCTTCACTCGCCAAATCGGTGTCTTCGTTCATCGTCAAGACGATGATTTTCACATTCGGCACTTTTTCCTTCACTTGCCGCGCCGCGTCCAATCCATTCAGGTTCGGCATCCCGACGTCCAGCACCGCGACATCCGGCCGCAGTTGGTCCGCCGCCTTCACCAGGGTTCGCCCGTCCGCCACCACGCCAATGACGGCAAACCGCGGCTCCAAAAGTTGCTTGCAGGCTTCCGCAACAAGAGTGTGATCATCCGCGATGAGAATGCGGGGACGAACCATCATGGGCCTCCGTTCTTGGCCGCGCAAAACCCAGGCGCAACACCTGTTCCTAAGGCAGGAGAAGCAGGTGATTTTTACCCTTGAGGAAGGACAGCGTACCAGCTACACACACGGCAGCAAACTGTAACTTCTGGCAGAACCGAAGCTGGGATTATACCAGAATGGCCGTGAAGACAAAGCTAATCATAGTATTCTTGGCCGAGGTGGGTGATCATCTCCTCGCCCATCAGCCACCGCAACGTATTCTTCAATTTCATAAGCTGAATGAACAAGTCGTGCTCCGGATAGAGCTCCGGCGCAACCATCGGCGACTTGAAATAAAAGCTCAGCCATTCCTGAATGCCGCGCAAGCCGGCACGTTGCGCCAAATCCAGGAGCAGCACGAGATCCAGGACAATCGGAGCAGCCAGGATCGAATCCCGGCATAGAAAATCCACTTTGATCTGCATCGGGTAACCGAGCCAGCCGAAGATATCAATATTGTCCCAGCCCTCCTTGTTGTCCCCGCGCGGCGGATAATAGTTGATGCGGACCTTGTGGTGAATCTTTCCGTAGAGCTTCGGATACAAGTGCGGCTGCAAAATATATTCCAGGGCGCCCAGCTTGGATTCTTCTTTCGTTTTGAATGAGCCGGGATCCTCGAGCACTTCGCCGTCGCGATTGCCGAGAATATTCGTGGAAAACCAGCCGTTCAGCCCCAGCATTCGCGCCTTGAACGCGGGCGCCAGGACCGTCTTGATCAACGTCTGACCGGTTTTGAAGTCCTTTCCGGCGATCGCCACGTTGTACTCGCGCGCCAGTTCCTGAATCGCGGGAATGTCCACCGTCAGGTTCGGCGCGCCATTGCCAAACGGCACTCCGCTCGTTACGGAAGCCCAGGCATACAGCATCGAAGGGGCAATTGCCGGATGATTACTCTTCATCGCCTCCACGAATTTATCGGGCGCCGAGTGCACATCCTCCGGCGAAAGAAAAACCTCAGTCGAACCGCACCACAGCGTCACGAGCCGCGAACATTGGTTCTTTTTCTTGAAATTCGCGATGTCGTCCTTTAATTGCAAGGCGATGTCGTATTTCGTCTTCCCTTTCTTGACGTGCTTGCCGTCCAGCTTCTTCACGTAGTTCCGGTCGAAGGCCGCAGGCATAGGCTTAATCTTCGAGAGAAATGGCTTCAGGTGGGCCAACTGCTGGGCGTCGAGCACCCCTGCTTTGCACGCCGCTTCGTAGGAATTCTCCGGAAAAATGTCCCAGCCGCCAAACACCATGTCGGTCAGCTTCGCGAGCGGCACAAAATTCTTGATCAACGGCGAACGCCCTTCGGTGCGCTTGCCCAGCCGTATCGTGCCCATCTGCGTCAGCGAGCCGACCGGGTCCGCTTTTCCGGCGCGGACCAACTCCACCCCGCCGATGAAAGTCGTCCCGACCGCGCCCATTCCGGGCAGCAAAACTCCCAATTTGCCTTTTGGGGGCGCAATCTTCGCGGGCTTTTCCATGTTGCTCCTTCAGGATGTGTTGCGTAACAGCGCGAGAGTGCGCGTGGACACGCCGCGCAGCAGTTGAGGCTGTAATTTTGCGGGAATACCTGCCGAATTGCAAACCATCCGCAAACAATCGGGCGAACTATCGCACCGAATGCCCACGCAGGGAAGCCGCCGCAGGACCCGGCGCGGCGTGCCTTGGAGCGGGACGGATCTGCTCCGCCGGCACAATTCCTTTTCCTTCGAGCACTGCATAGAACTCGTCCGCCGCGAGGTCCTTCAGCCGGTCCACAGCGCCGGATGGCCAGCGAATCTCCACACTCGCTATCGTCGCCGCCTTCCCCAGGCCAAAGTGCACGCGCAAATCGTTTTGCGAGATATAGCTTCCGCCGCTGTGGACTTGCGCCGTCTGCGTCATTCCTCCGGCCACGATTTTCACCTTCGCGCCAATCGCGAGCCGGTTGCTCTTGGTCCCCGCCAGCTCAAAGCTCACCCAATGCTGGCCGGGAATTCCGCGATTCCGCAAAATCATCGGCGTGCCCTGCAAATCCTCAACGACCACATCCATGTTCCCGTCGTTGAACAAATCGCCGACGGCAAGTCCTCGCGAAACGCGCGGCTCGAGTATCGCCGGACCGCTTTGATCGCTGGCGTCGCAAAACGTTCCGTCCTTCTGGTTGAACTGTACGAGCTTCGGCTCGCGATATTTCGCTCCGGATTTCAAGGAATCCACCTGCGGATACACGTGCCCGTTCACCGTGATGAGGTCGAGCCACCCATCGTTGTCGAGGTCAACCAGCGCAACCCCCCACTTCACGTACGGCACCGAAGGCAAGCCAATCCCCGAGGGATAGGACGTATCCTGAAAATTCCAGTTGCCTTCGTTCCGGTAAAGGGGCGTATTGTCCATGGCGAAATTCGTCACCGCGAATCCCGGCAATCCCGTGTGCAGAAAGTCGCCAATCGCGATCCCCATGCCGGCTTGCTCGTGGCCGTCCTCGCCGAGAGCCGTGCCTGATTCCAGTCCGATATCCGTGAATTTTCCATTGCCGTCGTTGCGATAAAGAAAACTGGCCGTGGAATCGTTGGCGACAAAAATGTCCTGCCGTCCGGTGTTGTTGAAATCCGCGAAAATCACGGACATGCCGTAATAACCATTCGGGTCATCCACGCCGGCCTTCTTCGAGACATTCGTGAATGTCCCGTCCCCGTTGTTGTGAAACAGCGAGTCTCCCGAGCCCTTCAGTCCACGCGGCCCGCACTGCACGTCAATCCCCATGAACTTGCAGGTGCTCCCGCTGCCAAAGACCGGCAAGTGCTGCAAGTCCACATCCACGTAGTTCGCCACCATCAAATCCAAATACCCGTCACCATCGTAGTCGCCAAACGCCGCGCCCGTGGACCATCGTCCATCCTTCACGCCTGCCTTCGCGGTCACGTCCGTAAACGTTCCGTCCCCATTGTTGTGATAGAGAACATTTCCGCCGAGGCATGTGAGATAGATATCCGGCCAGCCGTCGTTGTCGTAATCGCCCACCGCGCCGCCCATCCCGAAGCATGGCGATTTCAGGCCGGCCTGCTCCGTAACGTCCGTGAAGGTTCCGTCGTGATTGTTGTGGTAAAGCGCTCCCTGCGCTCTCTCCCCGCGTAGCGCCATTTCCACGGTCGGCGCATTCGTGAAATAAATATCCAGCCAACCGTCCCGATCGTAGTCCAGCAGCAGCACGCCTCCGCTCATGGACTCAACGATGTAGCGATTCTCCGGCGCCGAAAAGTGCGCAAAGTGAATGCCGGTTTTGTCCGTGACGTCCTCAAGCTGTGGGATGGTTCGTCCTTTGCACCTGACGGTTTTCGCGCTCGGCGGCGGAGGGGAGCCCATCGAAACGCCCTGCGCCGCCGTTCGAACCGGCGCGACCGCGGTTGCCAGCAGGGCCGTGGCGGCCAATCCCAATTTCGTGGCTCTTGCGTTCACGTCAATTTCTCCGCGGCTCGTCCGTCTTGTCTTTTTGCAACGCCGCGGCAACAGGCCATTGCAAACGAGGCACCTTCGCGCGCCGCCCGGCGCGAATCCTCGCGGCCCCCGCGCTGTTTGGAAGAGTGGAGAAATTGTAGCGCACAAAAGCAGCAGCCCAGCCTGGCTAGTTTGCATGGAGCTGGAGATTCGAGAATACCGCACGTTCGAGCACATCCTTATCGTGCGAGCAGACTCCGATCCCCACATAAAACGGCGGCCTCAGCGCCATTCGCGTCGCGCCGTCCTCTTTCCATCCGCCTGTATCCGCATCGACCCACATCGAAAACTCATCGCCGCGCTTCGCAATGCGCAGGCGTTTTGGCGCCCAAAAATGCGAAACAATCTGATGCGTCACATCCCCCTTTTCCAGCCGGTATTGCAGCGAGGTCAGTCCGTTCCCGTGCCGCGCCACGTCCACGTACGGAGAATCCGCGTCCAGGCTCTGCCGGATCATCAGCACCGCTTTGCGATGGGGGTTCCCGCCGGGGCCCAGAAACGTGATATCCGCCGCCAGCGCCACGTCGCCACTCACCTTATTCCACACAAACTGGAACGCGTCCTTCCCGAGCCACATGTTCTCGCCGCTGCCCGCCAGCGTGTAGGTTCGCTCTGACGGGTCGAATATAGCCGCGCCCGGATGTAACACGATGCCGACATCGGTGTGGTTCTCGAATACGCCCACACTCGAGGTGCCGCCGCGCGGGGCTGCCCAAAATATCCCGGGACCAGCCAGGGCAATCGCGGCCAGAGCCAAAATCTTCGTCCTGTTCATGATGTTTTCCCCGGCCCCATGGGCACTCGGCCGCTCGATCGCCCGCGCTCGCCCTCGCGGAATCTCGCACCAGAAACTAGGCCGCGCTGAAGAAATTGTCAATTCTCTTCGCGGCGCCACGGTTATACTCGTCGCCTCCGGAGGGATCGCCCATGCACCGCCGTGCCAGCATTTCTGTCGTCTGCGTTTTCAGTGTTCTTTTCGGCGCCGCGACACCGGCCAGTCCTCGCCCGCCACGCGCGCGCTGGTCCGAAAACGCGGTCAATGCCTGGTACGCCAAACAACCCTGGCTCGTCGGCAGCAATTACATCCCTGCCAACGCCATCAACCAGCTCGAAATGTGGCAAGCCGAGAGTTTCGATCCCCAGCGCATTGACTTGGAACTTGGCTGGGCCGAATCCATCGGACTCAACACCATGCGCGTCTTTCTGCACGATTTGCTTTGGCAGCAGGACGCCGCCGGTTTCCAGAAACGCATCAACACCTTTCTCGCGATCTCCGCAAAGCATCACATCAAGCCGCTCTTCGTCCTCTTTGATTCCTGCTGGGATCCCCATCCGCATCTTGGCAAGCAGCGGGCGCCGGTCCCCGGCGTGCACAACTCCGGCTGGGTCCAAAGCCCTGGCGCCGCGGCGCTTTCCGACCCTGCCGAGCGTCCGCGCCTGGAAGCCTACGTCAAAGGCGTCATCGGAGCATTCGCCCAGGATGACCGCATTCTGGGCTGGGACCTCTGGAACGAACCCGACAACGAAAACGGCCCTTACCAAAAGGAGGAAATCACCAATAAGCCGGAAATCGCGCGCGAACTGCTGCCGCTGGTTTTCGAGTGGGCGCGCGAAGCGGCTCCCTCACAGCCGCTCACCAGCGGTGTTTGGCGCGGCGACTGGTCCTCGCCGGGAAAGCTGGCTCCCGTCGAGCGGATCCAAATCGAAAATTCCGACTTCATTTCGTTTCACAACTACGACAAGCCCTCTGACTTCGAGCAGCGCATCCGCTGGCTGATGCAATATGGCCGCCCGATTCTTTGCACCGAATACATGGCGCGCTCAAACGGCAGCTTCTTTGAGGGGAGCTTGCCGGTCGCCAAGCGGTATCACGCCGGGGCCATCAATTGGGGCTTCGTCGCCGGAAAAACACAAACGTATTTCCCGTGGGATTCCTGGCAGCATCCCTACACCGACCGCGAGCCCACGCTGTGGTTTCACGAGATTCTGCGCACGGATGGCCGCCCCTACATGCCGGAGGAGGTTGCTCTGATCCGCAGAATGCTCGAGAAATAAAGCGGCGCGTTTGCGCCGCGAGGGGCAAAAAAATACTGCTTGCGCGGGCGCAATAAAATTTGCTACCTAGAGCCTCAGCCGCGCGTTGACATCGCTTTCAGACGAAGGTAAAAACACCGTGCCAAGCGAGGGGTTCATGAGAGTCATCCGGCCGGCGTCGCTGTTCGGTGTCGCCCTGTTTGTTTTTGTCTTCGTTTCCGCGTTCCGCGGAAATATCCATGCACAGACGAGAGTCAACGCGCGAATCGTGGCGGACGTCGAGCTGGTGCAGATTCCCGTCATCGTCTTCGACGAGAAAGGCGCCGTCGCGGCCGATCTAAAAAAGAGCGATTTCCGCGTGACCGAGGACGGCGCCGAGCAGCGCATTCTCTCCTGCGAGCGCGACCGCGAACCGGTTTCTTTCGTTGTTCTCGCCGACGTCAGCTCCAGCATGCGCCGCAAAATTCCGTTCGTTCAGGAAGCCGCGCTTTCTCTGCTCGATCCCAATGCGGACCAGGGTCCCTATCACGATGAATTTTCATTTTTCGGCATTGAATCGCGCGTCAAGCGCCTTTCGCCGTTCACCACCGATCAGGAAGACCTCGAGCATCGCCTCCCGCAACTGATCGAGGCCACGAACGGCAGCACCGCTCTCTTCGACGGCCTCTACGCGGGAGTTCGCACGGCACAGCGCGAAGCGGAAAACAAGCGCCGCGCCATCATCGTAATCTCCGATGGCGGCGATAACCACAGCCGCTACAACTTGCGCGAAACGCGGAAGCTGCTCGAGGAAGCCGATATACCGGTGTTTGCCGTTATGGCCGGTCCGTGGATCGCCCTGTCGGACATTTTTCCAATGCCGCAAAGAAAGCCCGTGAGGATTCAGGGCCGCGTTGCCCAGGCCGTCAGCAGCAAAGGCGACTACATCGGCCCGGCCGAACGCCGGGGGCCGCATAACCTGAAAGTTCTAACCGAAGTCACGGGCGGCGGGGTATTTACAGCGCATCAGCTCGAGGACTTGCCGCGCATTGTGCAAACCATCGGCAACGCCGTCCGCTACCGTTACGTTCTTACCTATCGGCCGAATGACGAGCACGCCGCGAACACGCGCTCAAGCGGAGAGCCCACGAACTGGCACAAGATTCGGGTCGAGCTCGCTCCTAAGGATAAGTTCGAGGGCTACGGCATGCCCTATTACAAGCGCGGCTACTTCCGCGACCGCTAGCCGCTCAAGAACGGCCGCCTTCTTCCGTTGTTCCGAGAGCGCAGCTTTCGGCGATCGCGAATTCGGTTTTCGCGGACAAAAATACACCAAAGGGCGAAGCACTGCCGCCGGAGGCGCTCAGGCGCAAAGTCCCGGCGCGACTCGCTTATGCCGACCACTGCATGACGGTATACGAGCGCGGCGGCAACTCGAGCCGGGTCTTTCCATTGGCTGTGGCCGGCTTGGCGAACGCCTGCGGCGCTACACGATTCGGCGCGGCAAAACTGTTGCTCGCTTTGAGATCGTCGCCCGTAATCACCCAGGAGCTGGCCACGCGCGATGGCGCGCTGTCCTCCCACACGATTTCCACTTCGTGCGGCTTACTCAAGTCGCGGTTCAGCAGGAAGAGCGCCGTTTTTCCGGTGCCGCCGTCGAAACAACCCGCCGCATCCAGATGTGCCACGGGTCCGATCCCGGCGACGTCGTAGGCCGAGGAATCCACCAGCAGCTCCAGCACGGAACCGCGCGCGAATTCCAAGCCCCAACTGTACGGGTAATAAATCGTCTGCCGGTAAAGGCCCGTTTCGTTGGTCATGATCGGTGCGATCACGTTGATCAACTGCGCCAGGCACGCCAGCCTCACGCGATCCGCGTGCCGCATCAGCGAATTGACCAAACCTCCGACGAGCAGGGCGTCCTCCAAGTTGTAAACCTCCTCGAGCAGATGCGGCGCGCTCTGCCGGTGGCCGTTCACGGCGTCTCCGCTGTTCGCGCGATACCACACGTTCCACTCGTCAAAGGAAAGCCACAACTTCTTCGGTGATTTCTGCCGCGCCCGCACGATGTCACAGACAGCCGCGACTTCCTCGATTTGCCGGTCCATGAGCAGGTTCAGGGCGACGTATTTTGAACTGTCGCCGCCCGTCTCGTGTGAGTTGCCGAAATAGCGATGCAGAGAAATTGCGTCCACCTCGGGATAGCACTGTTCGAGCACTTGGCGGTCCCACTCGAGATACGCAGGCATTCCGGGGCCGCTCGAGCCGCACGCAATCAGCTTCAGATTCGGGTCAATCACGCGCATCTGCCGAGCCGCATCCGCGGCCTTCATTCCATATTCGACGGCCGACATGTGGCCGATCTGCCAGGGGCCATCCATTTCATTCCCCATGCACCAATACTTGACGTTGTGCGGCTCCGCGTAGCCGTGCTCACGCCGCAAGTCGCTCCACTTGGTTCCCTTTTCGACGTTGCAGTATTCCACGAGCGCGGCGGCTTGCTCCGCCGTCCCCGTTCCGAAGTTCATGCCCATCAGCGGCTGCGTTCCGACAGCCTTGCACCAGGTGAGGAACTCGTTGGTCCCAAACTGATTGCTGTTGAGCGAATTCCAAGCTTTGTCCAGCACGGCCGGCCGCTTCTCTTTTGGTCCCACGCCGTCCAGCCAGTTGTATCCGGAAACAAAATTTCCACCCGGATAGCGGATGATCGGCACGCCCAGATGCCGCACTTCTTCCATGACATCCTTGCGAAAGCCGTTTGCGTCGGCGAGCTTCGAGCCGGGATCGTACACGCCTTCGTAAATCGCGCGGCCCAGGTGCTCGAGAAAAGAACCAAACAGGTTGCGATCCAGCGGCGAAATGGTGCGGCGCGAATCCACGTAAACGCGAATTGGCTCGCTTCCCGCCCGACTCCCGCCGAAAAGGGACGCCTCGAGCAAGCCGCTCGAAGCGCATGCAGCGGCCCCTGTAAGCGTTTGCATAAATCGCCGCCTGTTGGACTTGCTCATCTACTCCTCCTTTTTCCCCGGAAAGGCGTCCTAGCCGGACGCGGTCTGGCGGAGGATGCTACCAATTGGCTCGCGGATTTTCCACACGAAATCCGCGCGGCGGCTGCCCGCTAGCCGACGGTGTTCAGGAGCGCTCCAATACCTTCAATCTCGATGCGAATCTCGTCGCCGGTTTGCAGGGTGAACGAATCCGGCGGGACGATGCCCGTGCCGGTCAGCAAAAAGCAGCCATTCGGAAACGCGTTGTCACGATACAGGTACTCCACCAGTTCCCTGGGATCGCGCTTCATCCCCGCCAGCGAGGTTGCGCCTTCGAACGCGATCGCTCCCATCCGCCGAATCGTCATGCGAATGCCGGTGGATGCCGGCAATGGGCTTTCACCGACCAGAATCCCTGGACCCAACGCGCAGCTTCGCTCATACACCTTTGCCTGCGGCAGATAGAGCGGATTTTCGCCTTCGATATCCCGCGAGCTCATGTCGTTTCCAATGGTGTAGCCGAGAATCTTTCGCCCAGGGCTAATTAACAGGACCAACTCCGGCTCCGGCACGGACCACTTCGCGTCGCTCCGGACCGCCACTCGCCCGCCGTAACCCACGACGCGATGCGGCGCCGATTTGAAAAAGAGTTCGGGACGCTCCGCGCTGTACACCCGGTCGTAAAAGTCCCCTCCACCCGCGGCTTTCGATTCCTCGATGCGGGCATCGCGGCTGCGGAAGTAGGTGACTCCCGCTGCCCACACCTCCTGCGCGCCGATAGGCGGCAACAATTCTTCCCTCCTGTCCAGCGGACTGGCATGCAGATGTCTGGATGCAATCCCGCCAGCAAGAAATTCCCGCAGGTCTTCGCGAATACTCAAGTTTTCCCAGGAGACACCCTCGAGCAAGCAGAATCCTTCATCCCGCTCCAGAACGCATCCGCCTCTCGTCCGGTACAGTTTCATGGACGCTCCGCAAGCACGGAATTGTACGACGCGCTCGCGGCCTTTCGCGACGGGTTCCTTCGCCGCCTCGAAAGCACTCGGTCCGTTTGCTCACGCAATTGACCTTGCTCGCTCACTCAAGCTACGCTTCGCTTATTGGAGCCGCGCGCAATCTTGAGCGCCGCGCGTCTGAATGCGGCCCAACAACGAGGTCCGGCGGTGATCTTCAAACAATTTTATCTTCCGTGTCTTGCCCACGCCTCCTACCTCATCGGAGACGAGGCCACGGCGACCGCCGCGGTGGCCGACCCGCAGCGCGACGTGGATCAGTACGTCGCGTTCGCCGCCGAGCATCGCTTGCGGATCAAGCATGTGATCCTGACGCATCTTCACGCGGATTTCATCGCCGGGCATCTTGAATTGCGCGACCGCCTGGGCGCCACGATTTATCTCGGGGAAAAAGCGCAAGCCGAGTATCCCTTCACGCCGCTTGCCGAGGGCAGCACGATCGAGTTCGGCCGCGTTCGGCTGAAAGCGCTCGAAACTCCCGGCCACACACCCGAATCCATTTCCATCCTCGTCTTTGATCTCGAGCGCAGCGCCGCCGAACCGTATGCCGTGCTGACCGGCGACACGCTTTTTGCCGGCGACGTCGGGCGTCCCGACCTGCGCGTAGCGCTTGGCTGGTCCGCCAGCGATCTCGCGGGGCTGCTCTTCGATTCGCTGCAATCGAAGCTGCTGCCGTTGCCGGACGCAAGCCTTGTATATCCTGCGCACGGGGCCGGCTCGCTCTGCGGCCGGGCCATCAGCAAGGAAACGGTTTCCACCATCGGAGAGCAGCGCCGCGTCAATTACGCGCTTCAGCCGATGACCAAACAGCAATTCATCGGCCTGGTTACCGCCGACCAGCCGGAAGCGCCGCCCTATTTCACGTACGACGCCGTGCTGAACAGCAAGGAACGTCCGACCCTCGAGAAAGCTCTCGAGCGCGAGCTTCAGCCCCTCTCGCTCGATCGCGTTTTGCGTTTGCAGGCGGAGGGCGCGCAAATTCTGGATACGCGCGAGCCGGAAGAATTCGCCGCGGCTCATCTCGCCGGCAGCATCAATATCGGTCTGAGCGGCCAATACGCAACGTGGGCCGGAACGGTGCTTCACCGCGAAGAGCCCATCGTGATTATCACCCCTCCGGGACGCGAATCCGAAGCGGCAGTGCGGCTGGGCCGCATTGGATTCGACCACGTCGCGGGCTATCTCGAAAACGGGATGAGCAGCCTCGAGGGGCGTCCGGAGCTAACCGCGAGGACCGAGCGGCTCAGCCCGGCGCGCGCCGCCGCGCTGCTGGCCGGGGCGGAAACGCCGCAACTGCTGGACGTGCGCACCCCGCGCGAGCGCGCCGAAAAATCGATCGCCAGCAGCGTCAGCATCCCGCTTTCGCAACTCGCGAATCGCCTTTCTGAACTGGCCGGCAATCGCCCAGTGCTGGTGTACTGCGCCGGAGGCTATCGGTCCTCGATTGCGGCGAGTCTCTTGCAGCGGGCACATTTCGCTGACGTCAGCGAAATCGCCGGCGGAATCGCCGCGTGGGTGGCCGCGAAGCTCCCGGTGGCGCCCGCGTAAGCACGAGCGTACGAGAGTCTCGCCGCGAAGGTCCGCTGGCGAAATCGGACGTCCATTCCTCTCGATCAAAAGGAATTACAGCAGCACCGTTCCGAGTTCACCGGCCGGAAATGCCCTGCTCTCGCCTGGGGAAAGCCGCCCACGGCCTAGCAAGAATCATCATCGTGCTCTCAGGGGCTGGTCATCTCGCCTCGCTATTCTCCAGCGGTGTACACTTCCATACCCTGCTTGACGGATGGACAAGATGACGCAAACTGAACGAATCGCCGGCTTGTACCGCGCCGTAACGGTCAAGGACGCTTGGTATGGTCCTTCCCTCGGCGTGCTCCTAAAGGACATCCCACCGGAAATGGCCACAACCGCGCCGGCTCCTGGCGCCCACACGATTGGCGAACTGCTCCAGCACTTGCTCCTTTGGAACGAGCGTGTGCGCAAGACCCTGGCTGGCAGTCCCATGCCCAAGTGGGAACCGGAAAAGGAGTGGGCCGAGCCGCCAATTCCCTGGAAGGAACTGATCGTTCGATGGGAGCAAAGTCGCGATGCTCTCGAGCAAAGCATGCGCGAATTTCCGTCCGAGGATGCGGCCAAAACGGTTCCGGGACGAAACTATTCCCACGAAATTCTGCTCGAAGGCATCGTGCAACATGTGATCTATCACTCCGGGCAAATCGCCATGATCGCAAGCATGCTGCGCTCCCGAGCTCGCATGCAAGGCAGCGCCAGCTTTGGAGGAACGGATCGAACGTTGTGATTGGCGCAAATTCCCGAAATTCGCGGATGCTGGGTAACTGATTCGAGGAGGAAAGGCAGATCGAATAGGGCGGAGGCCAAAAGTGGCGTTACCATGGGGGCTCGCCCTAAAACGAGGACTTGTGAGCGAAAGACGCAGTACGCCCCGGTACCCATTTATAGCGACGGCGGAGCTCATCGAGCAATCGTCGGATACGCGCATGTCCACGCGCGTAAGCGAACTCGGGCTGCACGGCTGCTACCTAGACATGATGAATCCTTTCCCGCAAGGAACGGGGGTGCTGATTAAGATTTATACGGATGCGGAATTCTTCGAGGCGCAGGCGCTGGTCGTGTACGCGCAGCCCAATATGGGAATGGGCGTGAAATTCACGGAAGTGAAGCCGCATTTTCTTGCCGTGCTCCAGCAGTGGCTGCTACGGGCAATGGGGCCGGGCAATCGCGCGTGATGCCGAGCTAAGGCTGGAGGGGAAGGCTCTTCAGCGCATACCGCTGTCCTGATCCTGTCCGGACCGCGAATCGGAAGAGGAAACGGAACTTTCGGGTTGAGGCGGTGTTTTTCGTTTGCGCCTTCGCAAACAGGGGCGTAGAATCTCTTCGATTTACCTTGGGGTGAAGCAGCTCCTCGTTCCTCCCCAGCCCACGCCGCGCACAACTCAACGCTTCGCCCCTCGCCATTCAAGGAGGCGAGCCATGCGGCGGTGTATCCCCCTTTTTCTATTTGCGTGTCTCTTCGTGATGTCTTTTTTTGCGGTTTCCATTGCGCCCATAGCCGAAGCGCAAACCAGCACGCGGGAGCCGGACATGCTCGTGCCCGCGGGAACGCTGCTGCGCTGCACCATGAGTGAGCCGAATTTTTCGTCAGCCACGGCGCAGGCAGGCGACCCGGTATTGTGCCATTTGAGCGGAGTGACGGAGTTTGGGCGCGCGGCGTTTCCCCGCGGAGCCTATCTTGGCGGGCATCTGGAAGCAGTGAAAGAGCCGGGTCACTTCTGGGGCAAGGGCTATCTGAAGATTGTCTTTGATCGCATAGGCCTGCCGAACGCGGACGCTACGCTGGATGCCAAGATCGTCGCGGCGCAGGGGCAGAAAGTGGATCGCGACGGTGACATCAAGGGAAAAGGCCATGCGAAGCGCGACGCGATTGAATGGATGTTTCCGCCGCTGTGGCCGTGGAAAGTGCTGATGCTGCCGGCGCGCGGTCCGCGGCCGGCGCTGAAGGGCGAGCAGGTGCTGACGCTCCGGCTTATGGAGGATGTGGTAGTGCCAAGGCTGAGCGCGGCGAATTTCAGTTCGCGCGATTGGCGGCCGCCGGTTTACGCGCAGCAGGATTTCGCGCCGCACGCGGAGGCCATGCCGTCGCGCGACACCCTCTCGGGCGAAACCACCGGGACGCGGGTCGCAACGGCGGGATATGTCGTCCCGAGCCTGCCACTGGCGGACCTCGCCGCGCGGGAGCACGCCGCGGCGCAGGCGGGTTTGCCAACTGGAGCGAAAGCAATGAATTCCGAGCAGGTGACGCTGCTCGCGTTGCGAACGGAAACGATTTATCCGGTGACGCAATTCTGGCTCGAGAGCGACCGGGTATCCTACGTTCTGCCGAGCGGGACGAGCGGCGAAGTGGCGCTGACGGAAGTGGACTGGGCGCGGACGACAGAGCTGAATTCCGAGCGGGGCGTGCCGGTGGTGCTGCGGACGCGACAACGATTCTGAGATTCTGATGTGATCCGTCGATCGGAAGATCGGCCACGGGGCCGGGCAAGAAAGAATTCGTTGCGTCTGAGAGGCGGAATGCGTATACTTGGCGCCGTGATTCGCTCCGCCTATTCGTATTGGCGATTTACAACACACCCAATCCGGTGGCGAGGGGCGTCTATCTAAGCGAAATCAGAAACCAAGAAATCCGACCCACTCGCAACCCGAGTGGGTTTTTTGTTTTGGGGCGATATCCGCCGTGGCGCGGCAAAGGAGACTCCTCACTTCGCTCGCCGCCACAGGCGGTAACAAAGAATTTGAGAGGGGAAGAACATGATCATTTCCATGAAGCTGCACTCGAGCCGGGAAGAGATCGACGCCGTGAGGAGAGTCGTCGAGGATTTCGGTTACAAGGTTCATTCCATCGAAGGGGAGGAACGCGTCGTGATCGGCGTGGTGGGCGTGGGAGATGTGACCGCGTGCATGGAGTCGGTCGAAGCCATGCCGCAAGTGGAAAAGGTGGTGCGGATTTCCGCGCCGTACAAATTTGTCAGCAAGGAGTTTCGCGGGGGTCGAACGCGGATCCGCGTGAACGGCTGCGAAATAGGCGGCGACGAATTCATGGTAATGGCGGGGCCGTGTTCGGTGGAATCGGAAAAGCAAATCATGGCGGCGGCGGAAGGAGTGGCGAAAGCGGGCGCAAAGATGCTGCGCGGCGGCGCGTTCAAGCCGCGGACTTCGCCCTACGATTTTCAGGGAATGGAGGAAGAGGGACTGAAGCTGCTGCGGAAAGCAAAGGAAGCGACAGGGCTTGCGATTGTGACGGAAGTGATGAGCGACCGCGACGTGGAACTCGTGGCGGAGTACGCCGACATGATGCAAGTGGGCGCGCGGAACATGCAGAATTTCATGCTGCTGAAGG